>Ga0116193_1000567_pt1 | contig 34583 bp, 37 predicted proteins | sample AD_UKC115_MetaG_FD_89892 | JGI IMG/M metagenome (GOLD analysis project Ga0116193, IMG submission 89892) | Active sludge microbial communities of municipal wastewater-treating anaerobic digesters from Hong Kong - AD_UKC115_MetaG | ecosystem: Engineered > Bioreactor > Anaerobic > Digestate... | reverse complement strand
TGAAACAATAGGTTCTAAAAAATAGGGATAGGTATCATAAAATTTTTTGCAGGTATAAAGTTGACTACTTGTCAATCCTTTAATATGTTTTACTCGTTTAGCAATCTCTTTTATCAGATTGCTACCGTATGCTGCTCTATCAACTCCCTGCATTTCATATTCAGCGATGTAATATCCAATCAACCAATTACGAAAAGTGAGACAACGATTGACCGACAAGACAGCCCGCTGTTGCAACACATGATTAGTTGTATCAATCTGGTTGACAAGATTTAAAATATTGGATAACTCGCTTCCCATGTTCACTTATTTTTAATCTATATCTTTATTATAGATAGCGTTACAGGCATAAAAGAATAATTTATTTTTATCATTACTTTCATCTAACAACGACATCAAAAAAATCTGTCCGACATGTGCTGCTGCATAGTTACCGTCGCAAGTCATAAATTTTTTTTCTGCCATAACTTTTTGTTCTTTAGTGATATATTTATTTTCACATTGTTTTCAAAACAGATGCAAAGGTACAAAAAATAGTTTAATCGGGCTCTCTTTTCAAAGTGAAACTTCTATTTTATCATTTTTAGTCTAAATAATATTTTTAATATATTGTTTTATAGAAACATAAAAAGAATAAATTGATTTAATTCTTAGTTGAATCTCTATTTTACTTCCATAAAAAAACATTAATAAAAAATTCTAATAAAGTACTCCAAATAATAAAACCAAAATAAAAAAAATGTATCTTTGCTAAAAAATTGGCATCAATGAATTGGTTGGGAATTGTATTAATAATTATATTGGGCTTAGTGGCTCTATTATTGGAGTTCTTAGTATTACCCGGAGGAGTAGTCGGCATAATTGGCGCTTTGTTTGTTGGTGCAGGAATTGTTATATCCTATTTTGAATATGGAGCTGTCGGCGGTTCAATAACCTTAGCGGGGACTTTGATTGCGGTGGTTATTATTATGATTTTAATCTTCCGAAACAAATCATGGCGTAAGGTAATGTTGCATGAAAACGTAACCGGAAAGATGAATGAAATTGATATGGATAAACTTCAAGAAGGAATGAGTGGAATCGCAGTTTCCCGCCTTGCACCTGCCGGAAAAGGAAAATTTGGAACCGAAGTTGAAGAGGTGCATTCTGCACATGGATTTATTGATGTTGGTCAGGAAATTATTATTTCAAAAATAGAAGGAAATAAAATTATTGTTAAATTAAAATAAAATTATCGTATGAATGCTACAACAATTATCATTTTTATCGGATGTTTATTCCTATTAATCTTATTCTTATGGATTGTCCCGCTCGGATTATGGTTTTCAGCCTTACTATCAGGAGTGAGAGTATCTCTTTTACAGCTTGTTCTTATGCCTTGGAGAAAAGTTAAGAGAGAAGTTATCGTAAATGCATTGATTATGGGAACAAAAGCGGATATTCCACTAAACCGGAATCAATTAGAAGCCCATTATCTTGCGGGAGGACATGTAATTCCTGTAGTAAATGCCTTAATTTCTGCCGGAAAAGCAAATATTCCTTTAGATTTCAAAGCTGCTACTGCTATAGATTTGGCCGGTCGTAATGTATTAGAAGCCATTAACACCTCCGTTATTCCTAAAGTTATTGATACGCCGCCGGTAGCTGCCGTGGCAAAGGATGGGATTCAATTAATTGCCCGTGCCCGTGTAACTGTTAGAACCAATATTAAACAGTTGGTAGGTGGTGCCGGAGAAGAAACAATTATTGCCCGTGTTGGCGAAGGAATCGTTACTGCTATCGGATCTGCCTCAACACATAAACTGGTTTTGGAAAATCCGGATTCCATTTCTAAATTAGTATTAAATAAAGGGCTTGATTCCGGAACAGCTTTCGAAATCCTTTCCATTGATATTGCAGATGTTGATGTAGGTAAGAACATTGGAGCCATCTTGCAAATGGACCAAGCCAATGCCGATAAGAATATTGCACAAGCCAGAGCGGAAGAACGCCGTGCTATGGCTATCGCATTAGAACAAGAAATGAAAGCCAAAACTCAAGAAGCGCGCGCTAAAGTTATTGAAGCTGAAGCTGAAATTCCACTTGCATTGGCTCAAGCTTTTAAAGAAGGAAACTTAGGGGTTTTTGATTATTATAAATTAGAAAACATTAAAGCGGACACTCAAATGCGCGATACAATCGGCAAAGGAGGCCAAACCCAAACCAAACAAAAATAATACAAAATAATTAAATTGGGATATTATTATGAAACAGATTCAATTGTTTTTTTTAATTCTAATCATGATGTGTGTAACAAGTAACGCTCAAGATATCACTCTGCCCAAACCGGAAAAAAAAGGAGGCAAACCGCTAATGGAAGTATTGGCAGCAAGACAATCTAATCGCGCTTATTCTCCCCAATATTTGTCAGAACAACAACTCAGCAATTTACTCTGGGCCGCTAACGGAATTAATAGAGAAGATAATGGAAAACGAACTGCTCCGTCAGCTCGTAATTGTCAAGAAATTGATGTTTACGTTTTTACTGAAAAAGGGATTTTTCTTTATGAACCTCAAGAACACTATCTTAAATTAATTCGCTCCGGCGATTATAGAAAAGAAGCCGCTAAACAAGATTTTGCCGCAGAAGCTCCAATTTTATTGATTTATGTGGCAAATTACGATAAAATGACTGCATACGACGATGAAGGAAGAGCTTTTTATGGCGCTACCGATTGCGGAAACGTGAGTCAAAATGTCTATCTCTATTGTGCATCGGAAGAATTACATACAGTTGCTATCGGAATGATTAATAGAGATAAAATCAAAGAATTAATCGGATTTAACGGAAAAGCTATTCTTGGTCAGCCGGTAGGGTTTCCGAAATAAATTCAACTTTTGCTCATTAATAAACATTCACTATGAGACGTAAAATCAGTTTACTCCTCTCTATTTTAGTTTTTGTATTAACCATTGGAAATGCACAAAATTATCAATATTCATACATATTGGTTGACTCTGTATATGAACCATCCTCCTCTTCTGAAATGAGTCTTTATATCGATAGTTTAAAACAAATCTTTCAACAAGAGATGGACCAGGTTATTGGAATTACAGATGTTCCATTACAGGTAAAAACACCTCAAAGTGAATTATCTAATCTTTTGACTGATATTGTCTTTGAAGTTGGAAATAATATTTCATTACAAGAAGTTGGTGTTCCGATAGATATGTCCCTTCTTAACTTTGGAGGAATCAGAGACCATCTCATTGCACAAGGGAATATTACGGTCGGAGATATTTATATTATCTCCCCTTTTGAAAACACATTGGTTATTGTCTCCCTTCAGGGAACAGAATTAAAAAAAATGTTTGAAAAATTTACCCCTTCCGCAAATCAACCATACTCCAATGCTCAGGTAATATATCAAGGCGGTAAAATTGCTTCTGTGACCGTAAATGGAAAAGCTATTGAGAATGAGCAAATTTATAGAATCGCAACCTTGAATTTCATTGCAGATGGGGGCGATAATATTCTTACCGGACTGGATATTGATCAAATCTATCCTACCGGAAAGGTCTTCAGAGATATCATTATTAATTTTATCAAAGGGAAAAAGCAAATTTCCCCTCGCCTTGACGACCGAATTATGATTCAATAAAAAATCTTTATCAAGAATATTCATATATAAAATGTATAAAAAAATTACTTTTCTCGGTTTCTTTCTATTTAGTATTCTCATTTCCATCTCCGGACAAGAATATAGTGTTACCATTCTTCACACCAACGATACTCATAGTCAAATTGATCCTTTTCAAGACAAAAAATTGGGAAATATTGGAGGCATTCTGAGACGCAATGAAATCATTGAACAAGAACGACTTAAAGATTCTAATTTACTATTGTTAGATGCCGGTGATTTTTTCCAAGGGACTCCTTATTTCAATATTTTCAAGGGAGAAGCAGAGATTACATTAATGAATATGATGGGCTATGATGTTGCAACTCTTGGCAATCACGAATTTGACAACGGCATCAAAGCTATGTGGGAACAACTTCGGAAAGCAGATTTTCAAATTGTATGTGCCAACTACAAATTTAAGTTTAAGCCGCTACGTTTTCTTATTAAACCATACGTAATTCTGGAAAGAAATGGTGCTAAAATCGGCATTTTCGGATTATCTCCAGATTTAAAAGGGCTTGCTTCCCCGGAAGTAACAAACAATATTATTTTTAATGACCCTATAGAAACAGCCAAAATTATGGTTGCCAAACTCCAAGAAGCAAATTGCGACCTGATTATTTGTCTGTCTCATTTGGGTTTTCAACCCGAAAAACCTACGCAAGTTATATGCGATGCTCTTTTGGCCGAACAAGTAAGTGGTATCGACTTAATCATTGGAGGACATACCCATACTAGTTTATCAGAACCCCCAATAATTAATGGAGTTAGGATTGTTCAAGCAAAAAATAAAGGAGCCTATCTCGGCAAAATTGTGATAACAAACTAAAGGAAAAACAAGAGATGCTATTTAAAGATGTATTGGTTGAAGAAAGCCTCAAACGGCAGTTAATCAATTTAGTCAAAGAAAACAGAATTAGTCACGCACAACTGTTTTTGGGTCCTCCGGGCTCACACAAGTTTGCTTTGGCTGTTGCTTATGCCCAATATCTCTGCTGTGAAAACAGAGGTGATGATGACTCTTGTGGGGTGTGCCCCTCTTGTGTCCAATTCTCTAAATTGTCTCATCCTGATTTTCATCTTATTTTCCCGAATTGTGTTACAAAAAAAGTCAAAAAAGACCCTGACTACAAACAATTTACAAGCGAATTTATCGATTTTATCTTACAAAAGGATTATCAAATTGACCTGAATGATTGGAATGCATTATTGGGAGGAGAAAATAAGCAAACCTTTATTAATGCGCGAGATTGTTCGAATATCATTGCTCAAAATAGCATTCGTTCCTATTCCGGTGGATACAAAATTTACTTGTTGTGGATGGTAGAAAAATTATATCCTTCTGCAGCTCCTAAATTGCTCAAAACACTTGAAGAACCTGAAAACAAAACCCTTTTCATACTCATAGCAGAAAATTCGGACAATATATTACCGACCATTCTTTCCAGAACACAATTGGTAAAAATACCCGTACTCAACAAAGATACAATCCAGTCTCAATTGGCTAAGAAGTATAATATCAGTGAAGAAATGGCTGCTGATATTGCGGAAATCGCTGACGGGAATTACATTAATGCCCAAAAAATTTATCAAGATAACGGAGAACTGAAAGAGATGCTTCGTCAATTTCATTTTTTTATGGATAGTTCTATTGCCAATATTAATAATGATTTAGAAAAGGTAAAATTCATTGAATTATTGGATCTCTTTAATACAATTATTTCACAAGAAAGAGAAGGACAAAAGAGTTTTATTCGATATATGATTCGTATGTTTCGTAATATCCTTTTATTAAATACGAATAATTCCGCCTTAATAAAAGCAACTACCGATGAAAAAAAGGTGATTCAATTGTGCAGTCCCTATATCCGATTACAGAATATTTCTTCTATTATGGAAGCCTGCAATCAAGCAATATATCATATTGAAAGAAATGGAAATTCATCTCTTATCTTTACAGATTTATATCTCAAGATTACAGATTATTTAAAAACAAAAAAATAGATTTATTATTCAGGAAAGAGTGAATCTACAAATTCACGACGATTAAACACTTGTAATTGATGAATCTTCTCTCCTACTCCTATATATTTCACAGGAATACTGAATTGGTCAGAAATACCTATTACCACTCCTCCTTTTGCGGTACCGTCCAATTTGGTAATGGCAAGTGCATTCACTTCTGTGGCCGCAGTAAATTGTTTGGCTTGTTCAATGGCATTTTGCCCTGTCGTACCGTCCAACACTAATAGCACTTCATCGGGACCTTCCGGAATCAATTTTTGAATAACATTTTTAATTTTGGTTAATTCTTTCATTAATCCCGTCTTGTTATGCAAACGGCCTGCCGTATCTATAAGAACAACATCTACATTTTTTGAGATTGCAGAGGCAACCGTATCGTAAGCCACCGCTGCAGGGTCAGCACCCATTGCTTGAACAACTATCGGAACACCGGCACGTTCTGCCCACACTTCAAGTTGGTCAACTGCTGCTGCTCTAAAAGTATCGGCAGCTCCCATCATCACTGAATATCCTTTTTGCTTGAACTGATATGCCAATTTTCCAATCGTAGTTGTCTTTCCTACTCCGTTAACGCCAACGACCATAATCACATAAGGATGCTCTCTTTGGGGCAATTCAAAATCGGCAAGATGCTCATGCTCATTTTCCAACAAGAGAGCGGTAATTTCCTCCCGCAAAATAAGATTTAATTGGGTTGTTCCCAGATATTTATCTCGGGAAACTCGCTGTTCAATTCGATCAATAATTTTCAATGTAGTAGTTACACCAACATCAGAAGTAACCAAAGTTTCTTCAAGTTCATCTAGAACTTCATCATCTACTTTTGATTTTCCGGCAACTGACTTCGCCAATTTGGCAAAAAAATTCTCTTTTGATTTTTCTAACCCTTTATTTAATTCTTCTTTTTTTTCTTTGGAGAAAATGGAAAAAAAGCTCATATTTTTAATTTTTAATGCAAAAATAAGAAAAAAGCTGAAACGAAAAATCATTTCAGCTTTTCTTCATCATGAAACAAAAATATTACTTTTTCGCTAAAAAGTCTTTAATATTTCCGGACTCAACAATGGCTTCCTTAAACGTATAGGCGCCAGTTTTGGGAGAACGTTGCATTTTCACCACGCGGGTAAAATTAATCCCTCCCTCTTTTTTTAACGTTGCAACAACTTTCTTTGCCATAGTTTATATGTTTTTATTTAATTTCTTTATGAACAGTAACTTTTTTTAAGTAAGGATTGTACTTTTTCAACTCTAATCTTTCCGTCGTATTCTTTCTGTTTTTTGTAGAAATATAACGGGACATTCCGGGAACTCCACTCGCTTTTTGCTCTGTACATTCCAAAATAACCTGCTGACGAGCTTCTTTATTTTTCTTTGCCATAACAAGATCTGTTTAAACTTTTTTTATTTCATTTTCGGAGTGCAAAAATACAAAAAATTATAATATAATCCTGCCTTCTTTTATTTTTTCTTCATTTATTCTTTTTAGAAAAAAAAAATATTAAAAAAATGAGATCTTCCCATACTTAAGATCCTTTATTTTTCTAAAATAATTCGATCCTAAAAAAACTAATATTTATAATAAATAGTTTTGTTTGAGCAACATATATAAATTAAAATTGTTATTATAAAAGATTAAAATATTTATTATGAAAACACTTTACCTTTCCGTATTTGTCGGAATTATTATGGGTATATCCGGTTGTTCCCCCGACAGCAGTAAGATTGACAAAACAACTGTAAAAGAACTGGATTTGAATCAATACTTAGGAAGATGGTACGAAATAGCGCGATTTGATCATCGTTTCGAGCGAAATTTAGTTGGGGTTACAGCAAATTATTCTTTAAAAGAAGATGGTTCTCTAAAAGTTGTCAATGCAGGGTATAAACATGGATTTAACGGAAAATACAAAGAGACTATCGGCAAAGCTAAACGCCCCGATGCAAGTAAACCGGGAGAACTAAAAGTTTCCTTTTTTCTAAATTTCTATTCCGATTATAAGGTATTGGAATTGGATACAAATTATCAATTTGCTTTAGTTGGAAGCATCAAAGACAATTACTTATGGATTCTTTCACGCACCCCTCAACTTTCGCAGGAAAATCTAAACTTCCTTTTAAAAAAAGCAAAAACAAGAGGTTATGATGTTTCTAAACTGATTTATGTTAAACAAAAATAACTTTATTAAAATTCGATTCTAAAGCCTTCTTCTTTGATCCTGAAGTATTTTTTTTCATCAAAAGTAAACAGACGACCTTTTCTACAAGAGTTTTTTTCTACAGATTTCATTTCAGCAGGTTTCAAAATACCCCATCCATTAATTTTACGACAAAAATTACGTTTATCAAATTCTTTCCCTAAAATAGATTCATAAAGTTTTTGCAAATCTCTTAAAGTAAATTCTTTTCCTAAGAGTATAAAACAAATAGGATGAAAATGGATTTGCTGTTTTAGATACCGCAACGAAAACTCAAACAATTGAGCATGATCAAATGCCAATGAAGGAAGTTTGCTTATCGGATACCATCTTGCTTTTGCAGCATCATCTCCGGGAAAAGGTTCTTTTACCCCATTTACCAATCCTATATAAGCGACCGAAATAACCCGCTCTCGCGGATCTCGGTCAATAGCACTAAATGTGTAAAATTGTTCCAAATAATCTGGAACTATTCCAGTCTCTTCGCTCAGTTCCCTAAGGGCTCCCTGACGAGTAGTCTCCTCCTTTTCCAAAAAACCTCCCGGGAACGCCCATTTCCCTCTAAATGGTTCATTGGCACGTTGAATGAGCAAAACTTGCAACTCTTCTCTATCAAATCTATAAACAACACAATCGGTTGTCACTGCCGGACGAGGATACCGATATGTATAATTGATCTTTTGATTCATTATATATTTTTCAACAAAAATAAAAAAATTATTGGTGCCCGGGGGAAATAAGTGTTGAAAAAATCAAAGCAAAAAGAATCCTCCCCGTCTCTCCTTTTTGCCCGACCTATGCACGCACTTCGTAGCAGCGCTAACAAAAATTAATTATTAATTGCAGCGTATTTTGACTGATTGGCAGGGTCTAACTGTTTCATAATTCCAACTACCGTCGTTTTTTCACTTGCAGTTCCTTCTTTAAAGATATTGATAATTTCTTGGGATTTTGCCAAAACAATAAGTTGAATAATATACAAATTCGACTTTTGTTTATTCACTTCTTGCAGTAATTTCAAACTTTCAAGGATAGAAGCTCTACCCACATCAGGAGATTCGGCCATTACATCCAATCCTAAACGGTGATAGCTGTATAAAAAATCATGAATTTTGGAATAGGCGCCATTGGTGAGATTCTCCATTAACCAATACCTGTTTTTTTGTCCGGTTTCATAAACTTTCCACCCGGGTTCGGCAGCGTTTTGATTCAAACTGACAATGGATTGGCATTTCGTATAATACGGAGCACCCCCATTCAGAGAGAAAGTATCAAAATCCATAGCCAAATACAAATTGAGGTAGAATGCAATCAATGAAGTAAGTTGATTAAGATTTGCATTATCTGCATATTCAAGCGGTTGCCCTTCTTCATAGGTAAACTTTACATCTTTATCCTGAAAATTGAGCACTGTTGACTTATAATTACTTCCAAATACAGGTCGTTGCAGTTGTATCGTCATAGAAGCCGTTATCACATCTCCTGCCACTGCATCAAGAGTAATCAGCATGGCACACTCAATCCGTTCATTCACTTTAAAATTATACTGACACCATTTACGGTCATTCACAAAATTATACAACTCTTGTTGCAATTTATTATATCGTTCTTTATTCGATCCTGAAATTTTAGAGGAATTCACGGAAAGCTGGCATTGAAAATCTTGAGCTGTAGCAGTCAAGGTCAACAGCGTGCAAAACAAAAGAATCCATTTAGTTTTCCAATTCATAACTTTCTATTTTATTATTAAGCAAGGGCAGTCGTAATAACATCCACAATATCGGCGGCCACTTGGGCTTTATCTTTCAGTTCCCCTCGAATAATATCTTTATGTTTATTGATTATCGTAACTCGATTTGTTTTGCATTTAAACCCTGCTCCTTCATCATTTAATGAATTAAGAACGATAAAATCTGCATTTTTATTTTCGAGTTTAGAAAAAGCATGTTCCAATTCACGATCTGTTTCAAGGGCAAAACCGACCAATACTTGATCCGGACGTTTACTTTTCCCCATTTCTGCAAGAATATCTACTGTTTTAGTCAGGGGAAGTTGCCATTGGTTTTGTACTTTTTTAATTTTGTGAGTTTCGGGATTTTCGGGAGTATAATCAGCCACAGCCGCAGCCATGATAGCGATATCTACTTCGGAGAATTTTTGCATAACGGCAGTTCTCATTTCGGCGGCCGTCATTACATCAATACGTTGAATAGACTTTGTGGAGAGCTGCAATGCGGTGGGGCCTGTTATCAGGGTAACCTCAGCGCCTTTATCGGACAACACTTTAGCCAATTCAAACCCCATCATGCCGGAAGAATAATTACCGATAAAACGAACCGGGTCTATGGGTTCATAAGTCGGCCCGGCAGTAACCAATGCTTTTTTACCGATCAACGGTTTATGAGCATTAAAAAAATCGCAGACAGATTTAAAAATAATATCAGGATCTTCCATCCTTCCGATGCCGTAAGTTCCACAAGCTAAATCTCCTGAAGTGGGATCAATCATTCGACAACCACGTTCCTTAAGGAGTTGAATATTTTGCTGTACAGCCGGATGTGCATACATCTTATCATTCATTGCCGGAGCAAAAAAAAGCGGTTTTCGAATTGCGAGAAGTAATGTTGATAAGAAATCATCCGCAATTCCATGGGCATATTTCCCGATAATATTGGCCGTGGCAGGGGCAACCACCATCACATCAGCCCAATCTGCCAATGAGATATGATCTACCTCATAAGAAAAATTATGTTCAAACTGATTGACATAAAGTCTGTTTTGCGATAAAGTTTCAATACTTAACGGAGTAACAAATTGAAGCGCATTCGTTGTTGCCACAACGCGTACCTCACAACCATGTGCTTTGAATAAGCGAATAAGGGATAGCGACTTATAAGCTGCTATCCCCCCTGTAATCCCTATAATCACACGTTGCATTTGTGAAACTGCCATGATATTATAATAAATCTTCTTCTAAATTTCGTTTATAATAAATTTGACCGTCTTCAAACTCTTTAATAGCCAATAAGGTTGGTTTCGGAATCTGTTCATAATATTTTGCACATTCTATCTGATCGCGATTCTCATAAATTTCATCCAAAGTATCAGTTCCGGATGTAAACTCTTTCATCTTTTGCATCAACTCATCCTTAATTTCAGCGGCAACTTGATTCGCTCTTTTCGAAATAATAAATACAGATTCATAAATATTCCCTGTTTCTTTATCGAATTCACGAATATTTCTGGTTACGGCTTCGTATTCCGCTTTAATGTTTTTGTACTCTGCTTTCATCTTACTATGATTAAATATTGGTTCTACTTTTTTGTTTTTTTTCGATTTGTTTGGTGGCTTCATCCGCATATTTTGCAGCTTCCGTCAGCCACGGAGAATCGGGAAAGTTGTTGCGAAAACTCTGATATGCGTCTAAACAATCACGAAAACGCTCAACTTTCTTCTTTTCAACACTTTTTTTAGCATATTGAAAATTATTCTTTACTAAAATAAAGGCAGCTTCAGCCGCATAATTAGAATATGAATAGATTTTCAGAAAGTTCGTGATGGCAATTTGGGTTGCTTTATAATTTTCTGTTTCAAAATAAAGTTTCACAATCTCAAAATCTTTTTTAGCCAACTTATTTCGTAACACATCGAGCATTTCATTACATTCATCCATATATTTACTGTTCGGATACATCGCAATAAACATATTCAACTCTTCTATAGCATAAATTGTTTCGGCCTGATCCAAAGCAAAATAGGGAGATATATTATAAACGGCTTTCACAGACATCACATAGGCCAATTCGGCACGTTCACTACGAGGATAACGTCTTACATAATCCTTGTAATGAAATGCAGCCATCTCATAATCTTTATTCTGATAATAACAATCGGCAAACATAAATAATATTGTATCCGCCTTGGTGGTTCCCAATGAGAGGGGATAGAGTTCTTCTAAAATCTTTGCCGCAGAAAGATACTGACTATTTTGATAAAATTTCAGTGCCCTTTCATAGTTATAATCAAAAGTTTCAAATGAAACCCTGTTTTTATTATTTTTCTTTGTCTTAGGAGCTTTCTCTTTTTTCTTTTTTAACTCCTGAGGAATAGAATCCTGAACCCCGTTCCCCTCTTCAATGCCCGGAATTGTATAGGTAGAATGGCACAAAAAAGCAACTTTTGCTTGTGAATCAAAAGCAAAAGCAACTAATATGACACTAATTATCAAATATTTAGCAATATTTATGCTCGTTTTTTCCATGTTGCAAAGATATATTTTTTTTCATAATATAACTTCGCATCTTTTCTATTATTGCCTATCATTATAATATTTGTATAATCATGATTAGGGCATGCCGGCTACGCCGTCGGACTCCGAATACACGAATAAGAAAGGAAAAATACACCTGTATTGGAACAAAAATATAGTATTTTCCCCGGCTCAGACACCATTTTTTTATTTTTTTATTTTTTTCAGAACAACAATTAAAAAAAAAATTAAATTTGCATCATCATAAACAGATTAATTGTTAAATATCCTCATTTATGTCCGTTAAAAAAGAGAATTGGGGGAGTAAAATCGGATTAGTTTTGGCAATGGCCGGAAATGCCATAGGATTCGGCAATTTTTTGCGTTTTCCAATTCAGGCCATTGAAAATGGCGGAGGTGCATTTATTATCCCCTATTTGGTTTGTTTTGTTTTGATGGGTATTCCGTTGCTTTTTGTTGAATGGACGATTGGCAGATACGGAGGAAAATTCGGATTTCATTCCACGCCTTTTATCATGAATAAAATGGGACGAAAAGTAATATGGCGATACATTGGGGTTTTTGGCATTTTTTCCAATTTGGTAATTGCATCATACTATTGTTATATTGAGAGTTGGACACTATCCTATGTCTATCATTCCATCATTGGCACTTTCCGTGATTTGTCGCAACATGAAGTCGCTGCTTTGTTTAATGATTACCACAACACAAATACTACATTATCGGGAATTCCTTACGAGAATATTCTTTTCTATCTTTTATGTTTAACTATTAACATATATATATTAAGTAAAGGCTTAAGAGGGGGAATTGAAAAAGTCGCCATTTGGGGCGTCCCTCTGTTGATTATATTGGGCATCATTTTAGCCATTAAAGGAGTATCAATTCAAGAAGGCGAACACGGTGCAGTAGTCAACGGACTGGAAGGTTTGAATTTTTTATGGACGCCGCATTATGAATCGTTATGGGATCCCAAAGTTTGGTTTGCCGCGGCCGGCCAAATGTTTTTCACCCTTTCCGTCGGGATGGGATGCATTCAATGTTATGCATCATATATCCGTCAAAACCAAGACATTGCCCTCAGCTCTTTAGCGACAGGTTTTATGAATGAATTTGTGGAAATCGTGTTGGGCGGGACAATCCTGATCTCCATATCCGTAGGTTTTTTCGGGTTAGAAACGGTTCAATCAATGGTTACCGAAGAAGGAGGATTCGGAATTGCTTTCCAAACACTCCCGTTTCTTTTTCAAAAATGGGGACCCTGGCTCGGAGCATTTATGGGGGTAGCATTTTTTGGACTACTCTTTATAGCCGGCATCACCTCTTCTCTCGCAATGTGTACGCCCATTGTCAGTTTTTTGCAGGATGATTATAATGTTCAAAAGAAAAAAGCTGCGCTCATCACCGGCACAGCAGTATTGATATGCGGAATTCCGACAATACTCTTTTTTAAAGAGGGCGTTTTTGATGAATATGATTATTGGGCGGGAACAGCTTCTCTCTTTTTCTTTGCCATGATGCAAGTAATCCTTTTCTCGTGGGTTTTCGGTATTCGAAAAAGTTGGAAAGAGTTTACGCGTGCCGCCGACATTCGCGTACCGTTAATCTTTAAATATATTCTACTGTACATCACTCCTATTCTGCTAATTGTTATCTTTTTGACCGCCTTTTTCAAACCGGCTCAGGATGACTGGTCTGCCATTAGTCTTCGGGGTTGGGAAGTGGATAAAACAAGTATTTTAGGAAAAATTAAAGGAAAGGATGTCGGTCCAAACAATCAATGGTTTGCAGATACGCTCTATTCGGATGTGCATGGGCGTGTCATAGGCATTGTTCAAAAAGAAGATGGTCATTACCTTGACATTGCCTGTCTCAATGAAAATTGCCTCATGAACGGTTATGTAAAATCATATCCTTTGAAAGAGGGAGCCCAAAATCTTGTTTGTAAAGATACCATTGTTTCCATCGGAACACCTATTATGGCAGGGTCTTTTATTAATCCGATTTTTTACATTTCTTTAGCCCGCTATTTCTTAATTCTATTATTTGTCGGCATTTCATTTGCAGTTTATATTGCCGCAAGGAAAAAATACAAAAAAGTAAAATCATGAATTTCCAAGCACTTATTCTTATGATTTCGGTAATGACTCTTGTTACGAGTTTTGCCTTATACTTTATAATTAAAGTTCTCAAAAAAAAATAGTATCGTTTTCTCCGAGCATCTTAATAAAAGATATTACTATTTTTTTGTATTTTTGCAACTCTTATTATTAAATTATCTGTTTTTATCTTTAGTTTTATAAAGAAATTGCATAAATCACAAATTAATAGGTATGAAAACTAACCTTCGCATCATCATCATTTGTCTGGTACTTTTTATTTTTAATTCTCTTCTAGCACAACAGCAAGAAGTCTTGTTGATTGTAGGAGTTGATACGGTCACCAAAGAACAATTCATTGCCACATACAGCAAGAATAACGCCTTAGAGAATGCTACACAACAAGATTTACGTGATTACTTAAACTTGTTCATCAATTTCAAACTTAAAGTCAATGAAGGTAAAGCAATGAAGGTGGATACTTCGGCTGCCTTTCAGCGTGAATTACAATCTTACCGGAATCAATCTGCCCAACAATACCTGATAGATAAAGAAGTTACGGAAGCATTAATCGATGAAGCATTTGAGCACTCAAAGTATATTTTAAGAGCATCGCACATTTTAATCAAATGTCCTTCGGATTTACCCAAAGACACCTTAGCAGCATACAGAAAAATAATCAATATCCGAAATAAAATATTGGGTGGGCTCAGCTTCGCGGAAGCAGCTGTCACCTATTCCGAAGATCCCTCTGCCCAAGACAGAGTTAACCCTCAAAATAATCGCTTACAACCCGGCAACAAGGGCGATCTCGGCTATTTCACCGTATTCAACCTTATCTATCCTTTTGAAGTAGGTGCCTATAAAACTCCGGTAGGAAGTATCTCCATGCCGGTAAAAAGCAGCGTCGGCTATCACCTTATTTATGTTACCGACAAAGTTACGGCCATCGACAAAATTACGGTTTCTCATATTTTCATTACCGATACAATGGCCAAAGACGGAAAAATGACACCGGTTACGAAAGCAAAAATTGATTTCATCCAAGAAAAACTCAAAAAAGGGGTTCCCTTTGAAGATCTGGTTTCTGAATATTCGGAAGATAAAGGAACCATTGGAAAAGGCGGCCGCTTAGAGCCCTTTTCACCACAACGTCGCCCGGGCGATTTCGTAAAAGCGTGTATCTCACTCAAACCCGGCAATTACTCCGAGCCCATTCCCTCTTCTACCGGATGGCACATAATTAAACTCATTTCCATTGACTACATCAAAGCCGATGAAGATTCCAAGTATGCGCTCAAAAATAAAATTGCCAGAGATATGAGGTCTTACAAGAGCAAAGAATCGTTGGTGGAAAAACTTAAAAAAGAATACCAATTCGAAGAAAAAGGCAAAAAGGCAGGCTTTGCATTTTTAACCAAAAATATTCCAAGCAACTATTTCCAATCTACGGATATCAATATTGAAGAACTTCCCGGCATCAATTCGTTAAAACCTCTTTTCACTTTTGCAGATCGGAAAGTTTCGGTGCAAGAGTATGCCAAATTCATTTCGCGATTCCAGGGGTTGGCACCGGACGGAGGAATTGAAGCTTTCTTAGAAGACAAATATCCCTCATTCGTATCAGAAACGATGCTGAAGTATGAAAATGAGCACCTTACCGAGAAGTATCCGGAATTTAAAAACCTTTTTACTGAATACCACGAAGGAATGATTTTATATGAAATCAATTCTGCCGAAGTATGGATGAAAGCGGTACAAGACACCACAGGACTTCGCAATTATTACGAAACCGTAAAACACAAATATCCTTCAGACGTTGCAAATACGCCAAAGCCATTTGAAGAAGTAAAAGCTTCGATCATCAACGAATATCAGACCTACCTCGAAGAAAATTGGATTGCCAGATTGCGTGAAAAATATCCTGTTTATATCAATGAAGCGTTATTTTCAACCATAAAATAGAGACATTTTGAAACGTTCCTTGTTTTTTTTACTTCTATTGCCCCTCTTTTTTTCCTGCAAAAAAAGTGATGATATTGTGATTGCCGAAGCTTTTGGCAACAAACTCTATTTGTCAGAAGCAGTGGAAGTGATGCCGAAAGGACTTAACCATCAAGACAGTGTTGATTTTATTGATCGCTACATTCAACAGTGGAGCACGGAAAAAATCGTCCTTCACGAAGCTGCAAAAACCTTATCACTTTCGGAAAAAAATTTTGCCGAAGAGTTGAATCGATTGAAAACGCAATTGTTGATTAATGCATACTACGAAAAAATAACCGAAGACACATCCTTGTTTCCCGTAACGAAAGCGGAAATCCGAAATTTTATGGAATTATACGGAATGAATGAAGATACCGAAAAAGAGATTGTGAAGTTAAATTATGTAAAATTGTCGCTCAACTCCAAGTTAATTCCCCAAATTAAAAGTATTCTATTCGATGAAACAAAGAGAGTTTCGGAGAAGAAGACGATTGAAAAACTTTGCGGAGATTCCATTGAATATTTTATTGAAGACGAAAAGTGGCTCTATTTAGATGATATCGAAATAGAAATTCCTCTTCATTTAAACGAAAAAGGGTCTATAACCGACGAAAACCGATACATCGAAACAAAAGACAAACAATATCATTATCTCATTGTGTTGCTTGATTATCGGGAAAAGCAAACGACGCACGAACTCTCACCGAGCGAATACGACAATGTGCGTTCTATGATTCAGCAACAAAAGAAAAACAAATACATTCGAAAAAAGATTGACCAATTGTACCAGGAGGCGATTGCTCAAAAAAAAATTTCAAATTAATTAAATTATCTTATTTCAGATGAAATCCTTGCGACAATAACTCTTCGTTGCGAAAAAAGTCATAGTTTACGGGATCGAGCGGATAATCCCAGCACCCCAACCGATGGTAGAGAGATCCGCCGAAACCACTTTTAAACTTATACAATCCATAAAGCGGATGCGATTCATCGGGAGAGGGAGCGGTTCCGAACATATCATACTCCGTACAACCTTTAGATTTGGCAATCGAAATGGCTTCCCATTGGAGTGCGTAAGTAGCCATCAAATTTCGATGTTGCGAAGACGATGCCCCGTAGAGATAGAAAGCACGATGATCGGACATCACGAGGAACATGGCGGCAAGCGGAATTCCGTCCCATTCGGCAATCAAAAGCTGCACTTCTGCGGGCGACGAAGAGTGCTCCACACGAGCCGTTAAGATGGCCTCAAAGTATTTAAGTTCATTTACCAAAATTCGGTTCCGTAATGCAGTTTCCCGATATAAATCATACCAAACCGGCAAACTTTCATGCCCTGCATGACGCACAGTAACTCCTTTGCGTTTAGCCAGTCCTATATTGTAACGCGTTTTTGGTTTCATGCGTTCCAAAATTAGGGGAAGTGATTGAGTGAGATCTAAATAGATGGTATGAGCAGGCAAAATATTGTAGTGGGCTTTTCTGAAATTCCAGTTCACGGTACTGAAATTGAATCGAAATTCTTGGGTGCGTTTTTCGGGTTCTTCCTGCCATAGATTTTCTTCTGCATGATGTTGTTTGGTCCAATAAGATTCCCAGCACAAATCATAGCGAATCATAACACACCCTGCGGGCAAAAATGGACGCAAGCATTCTGAAAGTTCTTCTAAAAAAGCACCCTGTACCTCTTCATCGGGTTCAATTTCGGGACCATAAGGCACATAGGCAATCGAAGAATTTCTGTTAAGCGGTTTCAACATCACGAGTACGTCGAGATCCATCTTTTGGGAGCGGCTGCTCTCTTTAAACAGAGCATCGGAAGGCACAGAGAAGGCCATCGCCAAAGCTTCGTCGCCCAGCTTCGTTTTCACATCAGACCAAAAAGCGGTTTGTTGCACAATGGGGGTACGATTTAAATCATTGGTTTCTTTAAGACAGATATTTCCAAGCATGATTATCCACGGTTTATAAAATGGAACATAAAAAATTGAAATTTTGAGACAAAAGCGTTGCAGATTACCTCGAAAAAGTAAGAATATATGATTCTGTCAGCTTCATTTCACACAAAAAATAACGCTCACGGGCAATTAAAAAAAGATTGAAAACCCTTTTTTTCATAACGCTTCATCTTAACTTTTGAAGATGCAAAGATAACAAAAATTAGGGAAAGTTTCGTCTTTATTCAAAGGCAAGATTGAGTTTCTGTTTCCAATACTTTTTGATACATTATGGGATTGTATTATTTGGGCGAAGAAAAGAAGATTTTTATACATAAATAGGCATTTATACTAAATTTAAAATAAATAATATTTCTCAAAAAACGCAAAATAGTCAAACAATTTTTGTATATTGCACGACTTTTTAATGAATAAAAATTGAAGGTTATAATCATTCTAATAAATTGACATAAAATGACTTACGATAGAATTAAAACTCCATTTATTTGTCTCTCGATTGTTTTAATCACCCTTTTTTCTCCTATTTTCGTTCAAGCCTCCTCCGAGGAGGGCAAAAAGTTTGAGCCGGGACAATTTATTATTGAGCACATCACGGATTCATATGGGTGGCATATTGCGGGAGAAGGCGAGCATGCAATAGGGATATCGTTGCCTATCATATTGATAGACAATGGGACTCCGGTAGTATTCATGTCCGGAAAATTTCATCACGGACATGCGGCATATAAGGGCTATGCTTTAGGTTTCACTCCTGAAACCAAAGGGAAAATCGTAAAATTAGGAGGTACACATAGCGGCTATACAGGAACGCTGGAAGAGGGAACTTCCTACGAAATTGACACGAACGCATCCCTAATTGACTTCTCAATTACGAAGAATGTATGCTCTCTTTTCATTTCTATCATTTTGTTGATTTTTATATTCTTAAGTGTAGCAAAACAATATAAACGTCGCGATGGCATGGCTCCGAAGGGATTGCAATCACTTTTAGAACCGGTTATTTTATTTATTCGTGATGAAGTAGTTATTCCCTCCATAGGAGAGAAAAAATATGAGAAATTTCTCCCCTATTTATTAACCTTATTTTTCTTTATTCTCATCAACAACATGATGGGCTTAATTCCGGTATTTCCCGGAGGTGCCAATTTAACTGGGAACATAACCATAACGGGAATATTGGCGATTATCACCTTCTTCATCACCTCCTTTTCATCAAATAAAAATTACTGGAAACACATCTTCAACACACCCGGAGTTCCATGGTGGTTAAAGATTCCCATTCCGTTGATGCCGTTGGTAGAAATCATTGGAATTTTCACAAAACCATTTGTATTGATGGTCCGTTTATTTGCCAACATATCAGCAGGACACATTATCATACTCGGTTTCATTTGTTTGGTATTTATTTTCGGGGGAATGTCTCCGGCTTTAGGATACGGCGTATCTGCAGTATCAATATTTTTCTATCTGTTCATGGGCTTATTGGAATTAATCGTTGCATTTGTACAAGCATTTGTATTTACGCTGTTAACATCCTTGTACATTGGGTTGGCAATGGAAGAAGGCCATGAAGAAGCACATGAAGAACACCATGCCCCCATGTCCATTGAAAAAGAATAAACACAATAAAAAATAAATTCAAAAAACCTAATTATTCACTTAAATTATTAAATTATGTCATTCTTAACCTTATTAGAAGCTGCAGCAGACTTAACTGCCATAGGCAAAATGGGAGCCGGCATCGGAGCCGGAATTGCAGCCATCGGAGCCGGCATCGGCATCGGAAACATCGGTAAAGGTGCAGTAGAATCTGTTGCTCGTCAACCCGAAGCAAGTGGTGATATCAGAACGAATATGATTCTGGTAGCTGCTTTTGTGGAAGGAGTTGCTCTATTTGCAATTGTTGTTTGCTTGCTTATTGCAGTTGCATAATGACTTAAAATGTTCTTCCCACGATGGGTGGGAAGACTTTTATTTGATTTTATAATGTACAGATAAAATTCTGTGCTTTAAGATATATAAAACATTAACAAAAAAAAACTATGGACTTACTAACCCCGTCAATAGGACTCATATTTTGGATGCTCATCGGCTTTGGAATACTGTTTTTCATTTTGGCAAAATATGCATGGCCGATCATCACGAAATCCATCTCCGAAAGAGAGCGTAAAATTGAAAATCAGCTTTCGGAAGCTGCAAAGGCTCGCGAAGAGATGAAAAATTTAAAATCAGAACACCAGGCACTTTTGATTCAAGCCAAAGATGAACGTGATCAAATTTTGGCAGACGCAAGAAAAATTAGGGACAAACTTTATGAAGAGTCTAAAGAAAAAGCTTACCAAGAAGCACAACTCATTGTAGAAGAAGCCCGCAATGCCATTCATTTTGAAAAAATGAAAGCCATGACTGAAATAAAGAATGAAATTGCCAATATGTCGATTGAGATTGCAGAAAAGGTTCTGCAAAAAGAGTTATCGGACAAAACACAACAAGAAAAACTTGTAAATGAATGGATTAAAGAGTTGAACTTTAATTAATCTTTTGTTTTACAGTTAAGCCAGAAATTCATGAAAAAAAGTCCTAAATTAGCTAATAGATATGCCAATGCATTGTTTGAATTTTCAATGCTTGAAAATCAATCAGAGAAAACTTATCAAGATATTGTGCTTCTAAAAAACACATTTCACGATAACAAAGAACTTCGTGTTATTATTGAAAGTCCGGTCATCGAACCAGAGAAAAAGAATGAGATTTTCTCTCAAATATTCAAGGATGATATTTCTCCTATCACATTCGGTTTTCTTTCATTAATTATCAAAAAAAGGCGCGAACCGTCATTAATATTGATTTTTGATGCCTATATTATGCATTATTACGCAGAGCATAACATCAAGATTGCGACCATAACGACTGCGACGGAGCCGGATGAAAAATTGCAGCAAAAACTCAAATCCCTATTGGAAGAGCAAACAAAATCGACGATTGATATGAGAATTCAGGTAGATTCTTCCATTTTGGGAGGATTTGTAATCAAAATTGAAGATAAACTCCTTGATGCCAGTCTGCTTGGAAAAATAAACAAATTAAAAATGGAATTTTCCAAAAATATTTATCAGGCAGGTTTTTAAGAGTACTTTCACATCACATAAAAATAAAAAAATAAAAAAAACTATAAATAAATAGAAATGTCACAGATAAAACCATCAGAAGTAACCGCTATTTTGCGTCAGCAATTACAAAATTTCGACTCAAAAGCCAGTTTAGACGAAACAGGAACTGTTTTGGTTGTAGGAGACGGGATTGCTCGTGTATATGGACTCCATAATGCACAATCCGGAGAGTTAGTCGCTTTTGAAAAAGCCGATACGACAATCACCGGGATTGTTTTAAATCTTGAAGAGGATAATGTCGGAGTAGTTCTTCTCGGAGATTCCAAAACCTTAAAAGAAGGAGATTTATGTAAGAGAACAGGGCGAATTGCCTCCATAAAAGTAGGAGAAGGATTATTGGGAAGAGTTATCAACACTTTAGGGGAACCGATAGACGGTAAAGGTCATATTGAGGGAGACCTTTATGAGATGCCCATTGAGCGTAAAGCTCCGGGGGTTATCTTTCGTCAACCCGTAAAGGAACCATTACAGACGGGTTTAAAGGCCGTAGATGCAATGATTCCTATCGGACGCGGACAACGTGAGTTGATTATCGGGGACCGCCAAACCGGAAAAACCGCTATTGCCATTGATACCATCATTAATCAAAAAGAATTTTACGAAAAAGGGGAACCTGTATATTGTATTTATGTCGCCATTGGTCAAAAAGGGTCAACAGTTGCAAACATTGTAAAAACGCTTTCCGAAAATGGAGCAATGTCTTACACTACCATTGTAGCAGCCACCGCTTCGGATGCCGCAGCCATGCAGTTTTACGCTCCTTTTGCCGGTGCTGCCATCGGTGAATATTTTCGTGATTCGGGACGTCCTGCCCTCATTATCTATGATGACCTTTCAAAACAAGCAGTTGCTTATCGTGAAGTATCCTTATTATTACGTCGTCCGCCGGGACGTGAAGCATATCCGGGAGACGTATTTTACTTGCACTCCAGATTATTGGAAAGAGCGGCTAAAATTATCGAATCGGATGAAATTGCAGCAAACATGAATGATTTGCCGGAAGTACTAAAACCCCTTGTAAAGGGAGGTGGTTCGTTAACAGCTCTGCCAATTATCGAAACCCAGGCAGGAGATGTATCGGCATACATTCCTACCAATGTTATTTCCATTACGGATGGACAGATTTTCTTAGAGACTAATTTGTTCAATGCAGGGATTCGTCCTGCCATCAATGTTGGGATTTCAGTATCACGTGTAGGAGGAAATGCACAAATCAAATCAATGAAAAAAGTCGCCGGGACCTTAAAACTCGATCAAGCTCAATATCGTGAATTGGAAGCCTTTACAAAATTCGGTTCGGATGTAGATGCTGCCACAAAAAATGTATTGGAAAAAGGAGCCCGCAACGTAGAGATACTGAAACAACGCCAATACTCCCCCTTGAAAGTAGAAGAACAAATTGCCATTATCTTTTGCGGGGTTAAAGCATTATTACAAAAAGTACCGGTGGGCAGAATTACTAATTTTGAAAAAGATTATATTGAGACCTTGCATGAGCATCATCAAGAATTATTAAATAAACTGAAAGCCGGAGAATTTAATGATCAAATTAGTGGCGAATTAGAAACTGTTTGCAAAGCAGTGGCCAAAAAATATGAAATCTAACATTTATGGGAAGTCTTAAGGAAATCAGAGTCAGAATTGCCTCTGTTCAATCAACTCAAAAAATTACGGGAGCCATGAAAATGGTTTCAGCGGCTAAATTGCGTAAAGCACAAAATGCAATTATCAGTCTTCGTCCGTATTCGAATAAGCTGAATGAAATTTTACAACGGGTATCAGATAATACTATTGCATCTGATGAATTATCTCTTTTTGAGGAACGTCCGATTGAGCATGTCCTTTTAGTAGTTCTTACTTCAAACCGGGGATTGTGCGGAAGTTTTAATGTAAATGTTACTAAAGAAGTCCATAGAGTAATCGAAGAGAAATATGCACAACAAGCTGCTAAAGGAAACGTTCAGATTATCTGCATCGGCAAAAAAGGAAAAGAACAATTATCAAAAAAATATCAGATTCTTCAATCCCACGAAGAGTTGATAGATGCACCGACCTTTTATAAATCTTCAGAAATTGCAACCTATCTCATAAATGAATTTCTGAACAAGAAATTGGACAAAGTAGAAATTATTTACAATCGATTTATTAACCCGGCCACGCAGACCTTGGTAACAGAATCTTTTTTACCGGTAACCCAAACCACTCGAAATTCTAAAAACAATACGAATTCGGATTATATCTTCGAACCGAGCAAAGAGACTATTTTAGAAGAGTTGATTCCCAAAATATTAAAATTACAATTTCATAAAACCATCATTGATTCTATTGCTTCTGAACATGGGGCAAGAATGACCGCAATGCATAAAGCTACAGACAATGCCACTGAAATTCTGAGAGCATTGAAATTAAAATACAACAATGCGCGTCAAACTGCGATTACGACTGAATTGATTGAAATTGTAAGTGGTGCAGAAGCGCTTAATGGATAAAAAGTGGATTGACTCCTTTGTTTTCTAAAAAAAAATCATAAAAAATAAATTTATTCTTCATCATGAATGGAGAATAAATGCTTTTTTAGTATTTTTGCCAACTTAAAAAAATTAAATTCTTAAAGTGTTAATCAAAAAATTAAAAAAAATGAAAAGCAGAACATCAATCACCCGTAACTTACTGATTATATTGTTTGTTTCAATTCTCATTGCAGGCACATCTTGTAAGAAAGAGCAACAAGATGACCCCATCACGAGTGTAACAGATAGAAATGGGAATTCTTACAAAGTTATTGTTCTCGACGAAAAATATTGGATGGCAGAAAATTTAAAATCAACCAAAACATCAAGCGGTTCTTCGATTACTATTGCCACTTCTCCCGTTCAATGGAGTACAACCACTGCATGTTGCAGTTGGTATGCATATAACTCCACTTATACCTATTATCAAGATTGCGGGTTATTATACAATTCTGAAGCAATGAAAAAAAATCCGTGTCCGGAGGGATGGCGCATACCAAGTTCTTCGGAATGGAACAGCATGATCAATTCGTTGGGGGGCACTGCAGTTGCAGGTGGGAAACTCAAATCGACGGATAACAATGCCTATTGGGTAAACAATGTTGGAGCAACTAATTCGAGCAAATTTAATGCATACGGCAGTGGATTCTCAAACAACGGAAATTGTTTGGGTTATCGATCAAGTGCCCATTATTGGACCAGTGATATGTCGACCAGAGAAGTTGCCGCCAATACAACCGGGGTTACGATTGCTGCAGGAAGTACCTCTAATGGTTACAGTATCCGCTGTATTAAAGATATAGAATAATCTTTGATCGAAAGAAAAAAAGTGAGTGTAAAAAATATTTGTCATTTAGTAATTTTAATTAAAAAAAAATCGTATTTTTGCAGTCCCAAAAAAAGGGACTTTTTTATTGAATACTAAAAACTTAAAATAAAATAGATTAAAATTTTTTAATAGTATGCCGACAATACAACAGTTAGTTAGAAAAGGAAGAAAGAAAATGACTTCACAGAGCAAGTCGAAAGCATTAGATTCATGTCCGCAAAAGCGCGGTGTTTGTTTAAGAGTATATACAACGACTCCTAAGAAACCGAATTCAGCCATGCGTAAAGTAGCGAGAGTTCGTATGACCAATGGAAAAGAAGTAAATGCTTATATTCCGGGCGAAGGACACAATTTGCAGGAACACTCTATCGTATTGGTAAGAGGTGGCCGTGTAAAAGACCTTCCGGGTGTTAGATATCATATTGTTCGTGGAGCATTGGATTCTGCCGGTGTTGAAGGAAGATTACAAGGAAGAAGCAAATATGGTTCTAAGAGACCTAAGAAAAAAGCTTAATTCTGAAAGAAGTCTATTCGATTAGAAATTTTAATCGGATACATGGAGTGTTTACAAAGTAAATGGAGCACCAAAATGGGTGTCTCGAGAGTAAATAAATTATTTATTGAAGATACAATAACATGAGAAAATCAAAACCAAAAAAACGGATTATCCTTCCAGATCCTAAATTTAATGATATTATGGTGACAAAATTTGTCAACAATGTCATGTTGGATGGAAAAAAATCTACTGCCTTCAAAATTTTTTATGATGCAATAGATATTATTGAAGAAAAGACCAAAGAAAATGGTCTTGAAATATGGAAACAAGCTTTGGCAAATGTAACCCCTGCATTGGAGGTAAAAAGCCGCCGTATCGGAGGAGCTACTTTCCAAATTCCGACCGAATTACGTCCTGAAAGAAAACAATCTGTAGGGATGAAAAACTTAATCAATTTTTCGAGAAAACGTCACGAAAAGACAATGGCTGCTAAATTGGCTGCTGAAATTATGGCTGCATTCAAAGAAGAAGGAGCAGCATTCAAACGTAAAGAAGATACTCACAGAATGGCTGAAGCTAATAAAGCGTTCTCACACTTCAGATTTTAACAATACTAGAAAAGCAGAATTGAAGAGAATGGCAGAAAGGAGTATTCATGTCTGAGGAGTTACTTAAAATCCGAAATATTGGGATTATGGCACACATTGATGCCGGAAAAACAACTACCACCGAACGAATACTTTTTTATACCGGAAAAAACTACAAAATCGGAGAAGTTGACGAAGGTACAGCCACAATGGACTGGATGATTCAAGAACAAGAAAGAGGAATCACCATTACCAGCGCAGCAACAACAGTCAATTGGAAATACCGAAATAACGAATACAAAATCAACATTATCGATACACCGGGACATGTTGATTTTACTGTTGAAGTTGAACGTTCTTTGAGAATATTGGATGGAGCAGTCGCCTTGTTTTGTGCGGTAGGAGGCGTAGAACCACAATCGGAAACGGTATGGAGACAAGCTAATAAGTATCATGTGCCCCGAATTTGTTACGTTAATAAAATGGATCGTACGGGAGCAGATTTCTTTTCTGTGGTGAAACAAATCGCAGGAAAACTTAAAACATCTCCTCTTGCTCTTCAACTCCCTATCGGTGCTGAAGATTCATTCAGCGGTATTGTAGATTTGATAGAAGAAAAAGCTTACGAATGGGATGAAGAAAATCAAGGAATTACCTATCATGAAATTCCGATTCCGACTTTTATGAAAGATGAAGTTGATGAATATCGTCAAATTCTTCTCGAGAAGTTATCAGAGTTTGATGATCTATTGATGGAAAAGTATTTTGATACTCCCGAAGCTATAACTTCGGATGAATTGATTGCAGCAGTACGAAAAGCAACACTATCACAAGCAATTACACCTATATTATGTGGTTCATCATTTAAAAATAAAGGTGTACAAATATTAATTGATGCCATTATCAAATATCTCCCCTCGCCAATGGATGTCCCTGCTATTCAAGGAATAAATCCTAAAACCGAAAAAGCAGAGCCTGTATATCCGGATGAGAAAGCACCTTTTGCAGCTTTAGCATTCAAGATTGCTACCGATTCGTATGTTGGAAGACTTACCTTTATAAAGGTATATTCCGGCACGCTGAAATCAGGAGAGATTGTATACAATGTATCTACAGGAAAACGAGAACGGGTATCCAAAATACTGCAAATGCACTCTAATAAACAAACTCAATTGGAGTCTATTTCAGCCGGGAATATTGCTGCCCTTGTAGGAATGAAAGATATTCACACAGGAGATACGCTTACCGAAGAAAAACACCCAATCCTTTTGGAAAATATTGAGTTTCCCGATCCTGTAATTCAAATTGCCATTGAACCAAAAACTAAAGACGACGAAGATAAATTGATGGCTGCACTCTATAAGTTGGCAGAAGAGGATCCTACATTTGCGGTAAAAATAGATGAAGAGGCCGGACAAACGCTGATAAGTGGCATGGGAGAACTTCACCTCGATATTTTACTCGACCGACTAAGAAGAGAATTTAATGTGTCATGTAATCACGGGAAACCGAGAGTAGCATATAAGGAAGCAATTACACAAACGCTCACTCATAAGGAGACCTATAAACGTCAAACCGGCGGAAGAGGTTCTTATGCAGAAATTGAATTTGTGATTGCGCCTTCTGCCGACGGAGAAAAAGGACTGAAATTTACGAATCAAATCAATGGAGGAGCTATTCCGAAAGAATATATTCCAGCTATTGAAAAAGGGTTTAAAATTGCCATGTCTAACGGAAAATTCGGATTTCCGCTTGAGAGTCTTCATATCACACTTTTGGATGGAAATGCACATAGTGTGGATTCTGACGCCCTCTCGTTTGAAATTTGTGCCAAAGTGGCATTTCGTGAAGCTTGTCGAAAAATTTCAGCTATTATTTTGGAGCCAATCATGTCGTTGGAAATTCATACTCCAGATGAATACATAGGCAATGTAACCGCAGATTTGAACAGACGCAGAGCTGTTCTAGATGAAATTGACGCCAAAATCGGATTTCAAATTATCAAAGCACATGCACCACTTGCCGAAATGTTCGGATATGTCACAACTCTACGCTCCATATCCTCCGGAAGAGCCAGCTATAGTATGGAATTTCTAAAATATGCTCCGGTACCATCCGATATTCAAACTTATATTCTCAATGTTGGAAGATATTCCCTTTTATAATAATAAATTGTAATACAAAACAGACCTAATAAAAAAAGTAATAATACCCTAAATTAATAAAAACGTGAGTCAAAGAATCAGAATTAAATTAAAATCATTCGACCATACTTTGGTTGACAAATCGGCGGAAAAAATCGTAAAAACCGTGAACGCCGTTAAGGATGATAAAGTAATGTTAGTAGGACCTATTCCACTTCCTACTCATAAAAAGATTTTTACCGTTAACCGTTCCACTTTTGTAAATAAAAAATCCAGAGAGCAATTTGAACTCTCTACTTACAAAAGATTATTGGACATTTACGGAACCACTTCCAAAACAATTGATGCATTAATGAAACTCGAATTACCGAGTGGCGTTGATGTAGAAATTAAAGTTTGATTTTTAAGATTATTTTGCCGATATCAATCGGGTAACTTTACCGGAAGGTAATCGGGAAGCCAAATAGCTTATAATTACTACCGTGAGCAAAACAATCAGGAAGTCTATTCCTGACATTTGCACAGGGTAGTAATTTATTATATAGTTGCCTGTGCCCCCTCCGATTTTGATAAGATGAAACGTTTGTTGAATGAAACAAACGATAAATCCAAGGAACATTCCCAAGATCCCCCCCACAAAAGAGACAAACATTCCTTCCATTACGAAAATTCTGTAAATAAACTTATCGGAAGCTCCCAATAGTTTCAATACTTCAACATCCTCTTTCTTTTCAATAATAAGCATTCCTAAAGTGCCCACAATATTAAAAGCCGCCATCAATAAGATGAACGAAAGGATTAAAAAGACCACTAATTTTTCATTTTTAATGGTTTTGAAAAGCATTTCTTCTTGTTCATACTGATCTTTTACTTGAAAATTCGGACCAGTAAATTGTGCAATCTTATTTTTTACTCTAGTTACATTTGCTTTATCAACCAATTTAACTTCAAGAGAGGTAACTTCACCTTCATATTCCATCAGACTTCTCGCAAATCCAAGAGAACAGAACAAAAATTCCTCATCATAATGAGAATAGGATGCAAAAACTCCTGATGGGACCAGAAAACGAGTATTAAAAGCTTCCGTAGGATTTATTAAGTGTTTTTTGGTTCTACGAGGATAGTAACATTTCATCATTTGAGAACTATTCAGGTTTACCTGTAATACGCCTGCTACCCCAGCCCCCAAAACTGCATAATCAATTTGATTGGTTTGAAGCGTAAAATTACCATCTATCAATAACGAATCTAACTGTAACACATCCGGATAATCAACGCTCACTCCTTTCAGACGTACTAAAGATTGACGGTCTCCATAGTTTAAAAGGACCATATCAGACACCACTTCATGAACTGCAACCACCTCCTCAAGTTCAGAAACTTGTTTTACCAAAGCATAATCTATGGAGAATGATTTCCCCTCTTTCAATGAGATTTGTAAATCAGGATTGAAACTATTCACACTGCCGGTTATCAACTTTTCCATACCGTTAAAAACAGACAGAACAATTATCAAGGCTGCCGTACCGGCCATAATTCCCAACGAAGAAATAATGGAAATAATATTTACCATATTATGTTTCTTCCTCGAAAACAAATATCGTAATGCGATAAAAATCGCCGTTTTAAATTGAAACTTTTTCAATTAATTATGATTTCAACAGTTTTTCAATATTTTCAATATAATCAAGAGAATCATCAACAAAAAACTCCAATTGCGGGATGATTCGTAGTTGATTTTTTACTTTCTGTCCTAAGCGAAAACGAATATCCTTCGTATTGATTCGCACGGCCTTTATGACAGCATCATGATCATCGGCATTAAATATACTTAAATAAGCTCTGGCAATGGAAAGATCTTTGGTTACCGTTGCTTTGGTTACCGTAATCATACATCCGTAAACAGGCAATCCATCTTGTCTAAAAATATCTGCCAACTCTTTTTGGATTAATTTGGCTATTTTTTGTTGTCGTGTCGAGTCCATAATTTTTGAATTAAAGATGAATTTAAAGAGGGATTTAAAGAATACAAAAATACATAAAAAAGTAAATCAAAAAGGGAGAAGAGAACAATATAGGACATTATCCGATTGCAAGAACAAGCATCATATCTTTAACTGTTTGATAAAAAAACTGAAAAGAGAGCTCTTCCGTCTCCGTTTTAATTACTCCTTTTCCTTTTCCCTCAGAAAATTCGTGAATATTAATTTGTTGGGCAAAATCCAAATTTTTAACTTCATACAACTTATAGGCCGCTTCTTTAGCCCCCCAAAGAATATGTACTTGCTCCTCATCACATACATCAAAGTGATTGATTTCAAAAGAATTCAAAAACTTATGATACAGAGTTGTAATTTTCGGCGTAATTTTTTCGATATCCACTCCGATTTTATAGTTTTCAGAGATCGCGGCAGCGGCATACAAAGCTGTATGAGCAAATGAAATATTATGGGTTGAAATTTTTGGAGCGCCATTTGGAGAATAGGAAACTTCCTCGTAGGAGTTCAATAGTTGAGACAAAGCAGATCGACAGCCCAACTTCTCCAATCTTCGTTTAAGGAGTTTCAAGGAGCGGATGTCTGTTTCTTCCGTTGCAGAGAGAGGAAGTTCTTTAAAAAGAGACTCTTCCGTCTCTGTAATGTGCCACACACATAGAGAGGCGAAAGAGTCAACATGGGTTTTAATAATTTTTGGCATTCAATAGCTTCAATTAATTTCCCCGTTCTTTATCTTTAATTTTTTTTAATTGCCGTTTAAGGGCATCTACTGCATTGTCTGCAGCTTCTTCAAAGGTTTTGGCCGTTTTTCCCGAAATTGCGTCATATCCTCTGATTTTCAAACGGATTTCAACAATTTTATTTTCGGGTTTTTCCGTATTTTCGAGTTTTAAAGTTACATCAGCACCGATAATTCCATCATAAAGTTTAAATAATTTTTCTACTTTCTCGGTAATAAAATTCTCCAATTTTTGATCTGATTTAAAGTGTACGGACGAAATGTTTACATTCATAAAAACCTCCTTTTTTTATGCCCGCGGATGGGCTTGTTTATAGATTGATTTTAATTTTTCAATAGAGTTATGGGTATATACTTGGGTCGCAGCCAAACTTGAATGACCTAAAAGTTCTTTAATGGCATTGATATCTGCGCCTCTGTTCAACATGTGCGTTGCAAAGGTGTGGCGAATAATGTGCGGACTCTTCTTACTCAAATTCGTAACCATGTCGAGATATTTGTTTACTATCCTATAAACGGCTTTAGGGTACATTTTATTGGATATATTTGTAACAAATAAATAATCCTTTTGGTTTAATCCGTCAAAAAAATCTTCTTTTTGGGCAATATAAAAAACTAAAAGTTCTTTCATCGTTTTTCCAAAGGGAATTATTCGCTCTTTATCTCGTTTTCCTAAGACTTTAACCGTACTTTCATACAAATCAATATCCGAATGTTTGAGATTGATTAATTCAGAAAGACGCATTCCGGTCGCATAAAAGAGTTCCAAAATGGTTCTGTCTCTGATTCCTTCAAAACTATCAGGAAATAAATCCCTGGAAAAAAGAAAGGATACTTCTTCTTCTTCTAAATAAACGGGAAGACGTTTTGGTGTTTTTGGACCCCGAATATGAATCAAAGGATTTTTTGATACTGTTCCTATTTTGAGGTGATAATTATAAAAGGATTTCAGGGCACTGATTTTACGATTCACACTCCTTGCTTCAATCTTATTTTCCAACAAATTGACGATCCACGAACGAATTAATGGTGCTTCTATGGAAGAAATATCAATATTTTTCAATTTTTCTCCAATAATTTCGGGATCGGGATTTTCAGCAATTTCCGGAAAAAGAATAAAAATATAATAAGTAAAAAACTGCTTTAAATCATTGCCATAAGAAGTTATCGTGTGTGGGGAAACACGCTTTTCGAATTCTAAATAATTGAGAAATTTCGTGATTACATCCATACTTCAACTTAATCAACAAGCAAATATAGTAAAATTTAGATAATAAAAAAAAAGTTATCCGTATTTGGATAACTTTTTTTCTGCAAATTTATTTTCGGGCTATTATTCTTCTTGTTTGTTTAATAACTGCTGAATATAAATCGCTTTTAATTTTTGCTCCCTTTTGATAATACTTGGTTTTGTAAATTTCTGACGATTTCTCAACTCTTTTACAACACCGGTTTTTTCAAATTTTCTTTTTAATTTTTTAAGGGCCCGATCTACGGTTTCGCCTTCTTTAACGGGAACAACGATCATAAAAATACCTCTTTCTTTGTTAAATTAATATTTTAAATTACAGGGTGCAAAGATACATCTTTTTTTTTACTCTCAATAAAAAATAAAACAATTATTCATAATTCATATATAATATACAATCAAGGAGATAAACACGGGGAAACCGGCACGCCAAAAAAATAATATTATCAAATTTATTGTTGTCCGGTAAAAAAACAGAGAAAAATCAAACAAAAGTACTTGATAATCAAGTGCACGATTTTGTTTTTCAAAAGCAAGCCCCCTAATCAAAAAGAGTTAGCTCTGGTGGTCACAATATAATTTGCCACGAAGCACGTGCGCAGGCCCGGCAAAAAGCAGAGGCGGCGGTGCTGTGAATGTCAAGCAGCTTAGCGGTTCTTGCAAAACCGCTTGTCGTTTCCTTGTTTTGTTAGAACCGCTTAGCTGCTTGGCAGAGTGGGCGGCATTCTTTTTGCCTTGATTTTTTGGTACTTTTGTATCAAGACAAAAGTACGAAAGAGAAAAAAGAAAATTTCGATAATTCTTTTAGGAACTTTTGGTCGCAAGCCTTCCGCGAGGTCGTACATTATTTTTGGGGACAATTATTTTTTACCGGACACCAATATTTTTTAATAAATATTTTTTTTAAGATTTTACACTTAACATATTATATTAATTATCTTTGCAACTTAAAATTTAAAAAATGAAAAAAATTATTCTACTATGGGTGATTATCCTTTTAGGAAATATCATCTACGGACAGTCTCATCATTATCCCGAAACTTTGCAAAAAATTGCAGTTCTGAAAGGAGAAGGTGCTATTATTAATATCAAAACAGATTATCAAATTCCGGCAGCTCATTTTTTTGAAAAATATCAACTCTATTTTGGATTGGGGAATTATGATGAGATGAGAGAAATATATGTTTCACCAACTCGAAACGGAAAAGCGCATCATCGTTTGCAACAGTATTTTGAACAAATTCCCGTTGACGGAGCTCAACTTATTTTACATGAAAAAAATGCAAAAGTGTATCGGGTAACCGGAGCTATTGTATCGGGATTATCGCTTAATGTAACTCCAAATCTTACAAAAGAAGAAGTAATTATTATTGCATTAAACAACTCCAAAGCAGATCGTTATGCTTGGCAGTCTCCATCTATGGAAGCCGACCTCAAAATCATTCGCAAAGACACAACGGCCACCTACTACCCTACTCCCACTTTAGAAATTTATGACAAAGAACATTCTTTTATGGCCAAAAACTATCGTTTGGTCTATAAAATCACTTTATCTGTCATTGCACCTGAAATTTGTACCGAAATTTATTATGTAGATGCCAATAATGGAGAAATTGTGCATCATTTCACAAAAAAGGCTTCAGCCAACATCGAAGTTCAAGCAGTTACCCGATATAACGGAGAACAAACCATCACAGTTGACTCATTGGCAAGTAATCTTTATATGTTTCGCAGCAACTCCCGCGGAGCCGGAGACGGAATCCTTACCAAATCAATGAACAATGAAGGAGATTTGATTTATGTTCCGCTTGAAAATGCCATTGATTTATATGAAGCCGATGCTTATTTTGACAGTGATGTAATCGCCAATTCTGCCCATTACGGAGCAGAAATAACTTATGATTACTATTATTACACTCATGGTCGGAATAGTTATAACAATCAAGGGACTCAGCTTTTAAGTTACGTACATACGGGACAGAATATGCAAAATGCATTTTGGAACGGAACTGCGATGTTTTATGGAGACGGAGTAAATAATTACCCCTTTACTTTCATATCAGTTTGTGGACATGAAATCACGCATGGCGTTACGGAATACTCTGCCAATTTGGTGTACCAAGATGAGCCCGGAGCGCTCAATGAATCATTCAGCGATATTTTTGGAGTGATGGTTCATCGCTACGCTACCGGACAACTGCAATGGACTATCGGAGAAGAATTGAATAGTCCTTTCCGCGATTTGTCTGATCCCAATCGATTTGAAAATCCGGATACATACCTTGGAAACTATTGGGTCTCCGGCACAGAAGATTACGGCGGAGTTCATACCAACAGCGGTGTCGGCAATTATTGGTTTTACTTGCTGACCGTTGGCGGAAGTGGAGTTAATGATATGGGAACTTCATACGAAGTAACCGGAATCACTCCTGAAAAAAGCGAATTAATTGCGTACAGCCTTTTAACCGAATATTTAACACCTTATTCCGATTATCAAGAAGCCTGTTTATATTCTTTGGAAGTGGCAGAAGACCTGTTCGGCACATGCTCTATGGAACAATATGCTGTGGCACAAGCATGGGCCGCGGTCGGACTCGGCTATCCTTTCAGCGACTCTGTCATTCACATCACTTCCGTTGTAACACCGGTAACTGATTGCGCCCTGC
>Ga0116193_1000564_pt1 | contig 34705 bp, 29 predicted proteins | sample AD_UKC115_MetaG_FD_89892 | JGI IMG/M metagenome (GOLD analysis project Ga0116193, IMG submission 89892) | Active sludge microbial communities of municipal wastewater-treating anaerobic digesters from Hong Kong - AD_UKC115_MetaG | ecosystem: Engineered > Bioreactor > Anaerobic > Digestate... | reverse complement strand
GGCTAAGTTGAATGTGGATGAGGCTGATGAAGAAACGATTGGATATTATTCGACGATAGGAAAAGGAGTATAAAAAGTGGAAAAAGAGAATATGACACTATACCGAAAAAGTGCGGGGAAGAGATTTTTTAAGGAGCATAAAACAGAATTTAGTATGCTTATAATCTTCGCAGTACTTTTCATTATTCTTAGCTTTTCTTCTGAGTATTTTTTTACTCCCCAGAATATTAAGAATGTAATGTCCCAGATTTCTTCAAACTCGATGCTGGCAATTGGAATGACTGTTGTTATTATCACTTCAGGAATTGATCTTTCTGTCGGTGCGAACTTGGGACTTTCCGGAATGATTGGCTGTATGGTTTTAATGAAAACTCAAAATGTTCTTTTGGGAATTTTAGTCACGCTTCTAATTTCAACTTTTGTTGGAGCGGTCAATGGCCTTTTGATTGGTTATGGTAAGATGCCTGCTTTTATTGTGACATTGGGAATGATGCAAATATGCCGCAGTCTCGATTATGTGATTTCCAATGCCAATACAGCTTCAAAATTTCCAGAAGCCTATAGCTTTTTGGGTAAAGCAAAAATAAATGGATCCTTCCCTGTTTATATTCTGTTTATCATCCTGATGTTTTCAATTTTCATCTGGGTTCTGGCAAAGACTCGTTTTGGCAGATTCCTATATGCAATCGGATCCAATGAGGAAGCTGCTCGTTTATCGGGGATCAATGTAAAACTTTGTACCATGTTTGCCTATGTTGTCAGCGGCATACTCTGCGGATTTGGAGCATGGATTATGACTTCCCGATTGATGGCATGTGATCCTACCTATGGAAATGGCAATGAAATGGATGCTATCGCAGCAACGGTTATTGGTGGTACCAGTATGAGTGGTGGGAAGGGCACTCTGATGGGAACTGCTATTGGGGTATTGTTGGTGGGCTTTTTACGCAATGCGCTAAATATCCTTGGAGTTAATCCATACTGGCAGGGAACGGCGATTGGAGCCGTGATCATTGTGGCTGTATTGGCTGAAAAGCTTTCACAGATACGGATAAAGAAATAACAGCAGTAAAAAAGAAGCTGTTAAGATTTTTTTAAAGGAGATTTGTTATGAAGAAGATATATGTTTTATTGCTCGTCGTAATTCTTGCGACAACCGCTATGGTCAGCATCGTTTCAGCTGCTGATACTGTAAAAATCGCCTATCTCACTCCATCACTCGATGTCCCATTTTGGCGCTATGTTAAATTTGGAGTTGAAAATGAGATGACGAAACTTGTGCCAGGCGCAGAAGTAACAACGTATGATTCTAAAAATGATGCCAGCACACAACTTGCAAATGCCCAGGATGCAATCACAAAGAGAGTTGATGCAATTGTGATTTCTCCTACAGACAGCGCATCCATCGTTGCAGTACTCTCTATCGCAGAAGAAGCCGGCATTCCTGTCGTCATCTGTGACATTGGAGCAGATTCCGGTACCTATGCAGCTTTTATTTCAACCAACAACTTCGATGGCGCAAAAGAATTGGGTGAATATATTGCGACAAAACTTGAAAAAGGTAGCGAAGTTGCTCAGATTACATTGAACCAGGCTCGAATTAATGGTGTGAAACGGAAAGATGGATTTGATGCAGGTATTGCATCCAATGAATTAGTCGATGTCGATTTCAAACAAATGGAAAAAGTCAATCGCGAAGAGGGTGAACGATTTGCACAAGATCTGATTACTGCTCATCCAGAAGTTAAAGCACTTTTCTGCCATTCAGAAGATCCCTCAATGGGAGCTTTGTCAGCCATTGAATCAGCTGGCAGAACTGATGTACTGATCGCTGGTTTTGACTGCTCACCGGAAGTTGTTGATGCCATTAAAGCTGGCAAAATCGCCGCAACTGCAGCGCAGCAACCAGTTTTAATGGGTCGTTACGCTTCACAGGCTGTTGATAAAATTCTGAAGGGTGAAACGGTTGAAAAAGAAATTCAGCTTGGTACACTCTTAGTAACAAAAGACAACATCAATGATGTGTATGACACACTGGTTGAAGTTGCATTAACTGAGAAGTAATTTTCGATAATAGCTTCTTGTTAGAAGTAATCGATACCGATCCTGTTGCTGAAAAAGGAACAGGATCGGTAAAGAATCAAAAAGGAAAGACTCATGATTGAATTCAAAAAGTTTTTTGATCTGTCTCAGCCAGTTTTTGAAAAATGTCCCGGGTGGCCGACATATGAAATGACAACATTTCGATATGAGGCTTTTTATCCGAACGATGGGTATACTGCAGAACAAATCACAATGAACAGTCATACAGGGACACATGTCGATGCTCCATTTCATTTTGATCCGTCTGGAAAAACCATTGATGAATTTTCGGTTGATACATTTTGCGGTGAGGCAGTAATCATTGATTTGCGGAAGAAAATCCACGAGAAAGAGGGTATCGGGAAGGATCTTCTTGAACCCTATGCAGACAGGATCCATTCGGGAATGATTGTCCTTCTTAATACTGGATGGAGCCAAAAACGGGGATATTCATTGGAGTACTATCATGACTGGCCTTATCTGGCAAAAGATGGCGCTGAATGGTTATTAGAAAAAAGAGTAAAGGGAGTTGGCATAGATTGTATGAGCATGGGCGGGTGGTATGAAGGTACTGGCCGGCCGTGTCATGAAGTACTGCTTCCTGCACATATTTGGATTTTAGAGGAAATTAATATACCGGAAGAATTAAATCAATATGAAAAATGCTGGTTGTTTGCTTTTCCGATAAAATTCAAAGGCTTTTCGGGAGCACCTGTCCGAGCAGTAGCTGCGGTATAAAAGACAACGAAAGAAGATCAAATTGATGAGAGCTTTGAAATTTGTTGATATTAAAACATTTGAAATTCAAGATGAACCGATTCCCGTATTGAAAGAAGGGGAGGTTCTACTGAAAATTCATGCCTGTGGAATTTGCGGCAGCGATGTGGAAGGTTATTTGGGAAAGACAGGAAGAAGAATTCCTGTCATGACAATGGGACATGAATTCTCTGCCGAAATCATTTCACGCGGACCAGGAGCAAATCGATTTCAGATTGGCGATAGTGTAATTGTTCAGCCGATCAATTTTTGTGGAACCTGCGAAAACTGTCAAAAAGGACTTACAAATATGTGTTTAAATAAGCATTTTTTTGGAGTCCTTTCCGATAATGGCGCTATGGCGGAATACTTGGCAGTACCCGAAAAATTACTTTACAAGCTTCCCGATTCATGCAATTACTATGACGGTGCTTTGACAGAGCCTTATGCCGTTGCTTATGGGAGTGTAAAGAAAGCTGGTAATTTGGAAGGGAAAGATGTATTGATCATCGGAGCGGGAATGATTGGATTATGCATCCTTCAAAATGTCAAACTGCAAAACCCAAACCGAATTTTCATGGCGGATCTGAACAACAAGCGATTAGAAAGAGCGCTTACATTAGGCGCTTCGGATGTCATCAACACTGCAACAGGAGATTCGATTGAGAAAATCCGTGCTCTTACAAATGGAAAAATGATTGATTTTTCTTTTGAGGCTGTCGGAATCGAGCCGACTGCCAACCTAAGTATAAAATCACTGAAAATTGGTGGTTCTGCTGTGTGGGTTGGAATGTGCCAAAAAGAAATGGTGATTAATATGCAGGATATTGTATGTTCAGCGAGAAACATCATTGGATCTTTTAACTATACTCATGAAGAATTTGGCGAAGTCGTAAATTTGATGAGTACCGGCAAATTGGCAACGGATGCGCTCATTTCAGAAATTGTTTCCTTGGCTGATGCTCCAGATGCCTTCAATCGATTGCATGACCATCCGGAATCTTTGATGAAAATTATTATTGATCCAACGATTTCTTAATGCTTTTGAAATTAAAAAAACAGAATCATAATGGAAAAGATTATGTATTAGAATTCAAAAAAACATCTTTTTCCTTATACAATAAAACAAAAATCAATAAAAGAACGGTACAGATAAATGGAAATTGAGAAAATAAAGCGCGTAAATATCGGAGATCAGGTTTATGAAAAGTTGCAAAAAATGATCTTCGATGGAAATTGGAAAAGCGGAGATAAACTGCCTTCTGAAAACGTGCTTGCAGAATCCTTTGGTGTCAGTCGTATGACAATTCGCCAGGAACTTCAAAAACTGGTTGCGATCGGCCTTGTAGAGACAAGAATCGGAGAAGGTTCTTATGTAAAAGAGCTTTCTTTCGCGACAAGTTATGTCAATGGAATGATTCCAGCTCTTTACCTAAGTGACCGATCAGTACTGGATGCGATGGAATTTCGCATTATGACTGAAGTGGAAACTGCCGGGATTGCCGCTGAAATTGCCACTGAAGAAGATGTTGATCATCTTAAGAAATGTTACGAAAAAATGATGAACAACATTGATAATATTGAGGAATATGTAAAACTTGATTTTCATTTTCATCGCTTGATTTGCAGCATTGCAGGGAACTCAATCGTTATACAGGTTCATTATCTGTTGCGAAATGTATTACAGGATGTGATATTGAATTTGACAAAAAAAATTGGGCCAAGTAACGGTATCGAATACCACGCCTTAATCATTCGTGCGATTGAACAAAAAGATGGAGAAGCTGCGAGAAAATATATGAAAGAACATCTTATGAAGACGATTGAACTATATCAGTTAGAGTAATCAGAATATTTCCCGAACTGGCTGAAAAATTACAAACAAAAAAGAATCAAGGAAAGGCACAGAAATGAGATTTGGCTGCTGCTTAAATATGGTTTCGACTAAACCGGATGGAACAGGTTTCGAATTTATAAAATCACTCGCTGAAATTGGCTTTGATTATGTCGAATTACCTTTAGCCGAAATGACGGCTATGACTGAAGAGGATTTTGATTTTGTGAAAACTACGTTAAAGGAAAATAATATACGCTGTGAATGTTGTAATAATTTTTTTCCAAAAACAGTTCGTCTTACAGGACCTGAAATCGATATGGAGGCAATTTTATTATATGTAGAGAAATCATTGGGGCGGGCATCCGAATTAAATGTCAAAAATGTAGTATTTGGCAGCGGCGGAGCGAAAAATGTCCCCCAGGGATTTCCGCTTGAGGATGGATATTGGCAGATTGTCTCTTTACTAAAGCGAATTGCACCGATTGCTTTTCGACACAACATTTCGATTGTCATCGAACCTCTGAGGAAAGTGGAATGCAACCTGATTAATACTTTTAAAGAGGGCTGTCAGCTTGCACGGGATGTAAACGATCCATCTGTCAAGGTTCTGGTTGATTATTATCATATGCGTGTTGAGGATGAACCCGTCCAGCATATTGCAGAATTAGGAAAAGAGTATTTAAGGCATATTCATTTTGCTCAAACGAATGGAAGAATATATCCGGCAAGTATTCAGGAAGACAATTATTTGCCGTTCATCAATGTATTAAAAGAAATCGGTTACAACGAACGAATCAGTTGCGAAGCGTATTCTACAAATTTTATCAAGGACGCAGAGAGAACGCTGAAGTTTTTTAGAGAAAATTTCGAATAAGAGCATAAAGGAGAACATTCTGATGGACAGAAATGAATTAATTTCAATGTTGGAAACAAAGGCAAAAAAGTTACGCAGAGGAGTGATTGTCAGTATCGGTGTCGGACTTGCAGGACATGTTGGCGGGTCGTGTTCATCAGCTGATATTGTTTCTGCCTTATATTTTTATAAAATGCATTATGACCCAAAAAATCCGAAAATGAAAGATCGTGATCGTTTCCTTTTAAGTAAAGGTCATGTTGCAATTCTGCAATATACTGCATTGGCTGAAGCAGGTTTTTTCCCCTATGAGGAATTAGCCCATACAAAGGAAATTGGTTCAATGCTACAAGGTCATCCCGATGTTCAAAAAACACCAGGAATTGAAGCAGGCACAGGCTCTCTGGGGCAAGGGTTATCGATCGCATTGGGTATGTCATTAGGCATGAAATTAGATCGAATCGAAAATCGAAAAGTGTATGTTTTAATCGGTGACGGCGAACTGGATGAAGGTCAGAATTGGGAAGCTGCAATGGCTTGCGCTGCCCATAAAGCGGATAATTTATGTGCGATTGTAGATCGAAACAGGCTGCAAGCAACCGGAAAAATTGTTGAACGTTTTCCAATTGAACCTATTGATAAAAAATTCGAGGCATTTGGGTGGAACGTTATTGAAATTGACGGGCATAATATGGGCGAGATTATTGATGCCCTTGATAAATCGGATTCGGTTAAGGATAAACCGACTGTCATTATTGCCAATACAATCAAAGGCAAAGGTATCAGCTTCGCTGAAAATGTGGTCAGTTTCCATAATGGAATCCTGTCTGAAGAACAATACCAACAAGCGTTGAAAGAACTGTCCTAAGGAGGAAAGAAATGACTTATACAAATCAAAGACTTGCATACGGAAATACGCTGGTTGCATTAGGAAAAGAAAACGATCGAATTGTGGTTCTGGATGCGGATCTGGCGGCTTCTACCATGGGAAAGTTATTCGAAGCAGCTTTTCCCGAGAGGCATTTTGAGATGGGTATCGCAGAAGCAAATATGACTTCTACTGCAGCCGGGCTTGCGCAGATGGGTTTTATTCCGTTCACAAATTCTTTTGCAGTATTTGCAGCGGGACGATCCTATGATCAAATTCGTCAAACGATTGCGATTGGATGCCTTAATGTTAAAATTTGCGGATCTTCTGCCGGTTTATCCGATTTTGGAGATGGATCAACGCACCAGGCAGTTGAGGATATCGCCATTATGCGGGCAATTCCGAATATGACTGTTGTATGCCCGGCGGATGCGATTGAAACTGAGAAGATTACCAGAGCGATTGCGTCCGTCCAAGGTCCATGCTATATTCGAATCTGTCGCAACGATATGGAGAATATTACCAGCGAAGATGATCCATTTGTTCTTGGAAAACCATCTCTTCTAAAGGATGGGTCCGATTATGTAATTTTCGCAACAGGTGTCATGTGTTCTGTCGCATTGAAAGCTGCTGAGAGCATTAAAAATCATTCAGTTCGAGTTGTCAATGTCAGCACGATTAAACCTTTAGATCGGGCAGCAGTGATCGAATTTGCGCGGGATATGAAAGGGGTAGTCTGCGCTGAAGAACATTCGATCATTGGCGGTCTCGGTAGTGCGATTGCTGAAGCACTGCGACGGGAATGCAAACCGATTGAGTTTGTTGGAATTGAGGATAAATTTGGCTGCAGTGGTCATAATTATCCTGAATTACTGGCTCATTATGGCTTAACGGAAGAACATATTATCGAAGCAATCGAAAGTTTTGAAAGGATCTGAAAATGAAAATCGGTTTTATTGGATTAGGTATCATGGGGAAACCCATGGTGAGAAATTTATTGAAAGCCGGGCATGAACTGGTCGTTTATGACGTAATTCCATCCAACATCGAAGAGGTTGTGAATTCTGGAGCAAAAAAGGCTGCTTCCTCAAAAGAAGTCGCTGCATCAGCTACGCTGATTATCACGATGCTTCCGAATTCTCCAGAAGTGAAAGAAGTCGTATTGGGTGAAAATGGAGTACTTGAAGGTGCAAAACCGGGTTCAATTCTTATTGATATGAGCTCGATCGCACCACTGGCTTCCCAGGAAATATGTAAAGCATGCGCAGAGAAAGGCGTTCGCATGATCGACGCGCCGGTCAGCGGTGGAGAGCCCAAAGCAATAGATGGAACATTGTCGATCATGGTGGGCGGTGAAAAACAGGTATTCGATGAGGTTTATGAGATTTTACTGCAAATGGGCAGCAGCGCAGTCTATTGCGGCGAAATCGGGGCTGGAAATACGACAAAACTGGCTAATCAGGTTATTGTAGCCTGCAATATTGCTGCGTTATCCGAAGCTTATATGCTCAGCGCACGAGCGGGCGTGGATCCGAAACTGGTATTTGCTGCGATCAAAGGCGGACTGGCTGGTTCAACAGTGATGAATGCGAAAAGCCCGATGATTTTTGATCATAATTTTAAACCTGGATTCAAGGTGGATCTGCACATTAAAGATCTGAAGAATGCTCTGGACACCGGTCACGCTGTCGGATCACCGCTGCCTTTGACTGCTCTTGTTTTCGAAATGCTGCAAACATTGCATTCTGATGGATGCGGGCAAAATGATCATAGTGCGATCGCAAAATTCTATGAAAAAGTTGCAGGGAAAACTATCTGCTGATTAGGGAAAATGAATCTTGAAAAGAAAAGACTGTCGCGGTTTGCATTTCGCTGCAGTCTTTTCTTTCATTGGGATTGATTCCAGTACTTCGAAATATTTAATTGCTATTCGAATCAATCTGGGAAAACTTGTTGTTGTGATGTTTTTGCGCTCAGCGCAAAAACATCACAACAACAAAGAAACTTCCTTATATTTCGAAAGACAGGGTCTCATATCAAATCACTGTTATGTTTTTCTATTCTTTCAGTAAGACCGTATACGGATCTCTTAGGATGTCTTCCAGTAAATTGTAATCTACCTGAAATTCCTGGATTCCTTCAGAATAAGGAAGGATTTCATATTGCTGATAGAAAACAACAAATCCGTTTTTCGAAAGGTAGAATGGTTGGCTCAAATTCATGCCGGTAAAGGGTTCAAAGAGCAGTGATAACAATCCTCGTTGGCTTAAGAGTGTTTGAATCTGATCATTGAAAATTGTCAGATAATCCGCGTCATCAGTAAAGAAATCTTGCAGTTTAAATTGTTCGCCTGTTTGTAAATCGAAAGTAAACGCTGTTTGGATTGTTCCGCCATGAGCGCCGCCTGCGAACTGATAATCCAAGAAAATGAGACTTAAAAGGCCATTCTGATTGTATTTAATCTGATAGTTGAAATATGTCTCGCATTTTTTGGGCATATCGGGAAAATCCTTCGCATAATCTGCCAATTCTTTTGCGTTTTTCTCGCCTTTCTGGATTGCAAGATCTGCTAATTGTTTAAATTCATAATTGAGCTTATCTTGAATCTTCTGATCTTTCAAACCTTTCACAGCCGGATATTGAATGGATACCTTTAGAATATCATTTTCAAAAGACTCTTTGATGGTGTTAATTTCAATCTCATTTTCTTTGATTTTTCCAAGATAAACAGTGTTATTTGATCTGTCCCAATATACGCGCAAGTTTAGCGAATCCGAGAAAAAATCAGCGCTGAAATAATGCATGCCGTTTGTTACGGCGGGGATCTCATTTAAATAATAATCATGGCTCTGAATGGAAACTTTTGCTTCTGTTAAATCAATGGTGATGGCATTGTCATCGGTTGTCTTGATAATGAGCTGATCTTGAATGGATGTATCCATGGAATAGCCGAGGGCAGCGGTGACTGCCTCAAGGGGCAATCTGAGCGTTCCATTTTTCACAATCGCTTTAGAATCAAGCGGTTTCCCATCCATAGAGAGTAGAGGATTCTCTGATGCAGCAAAACCTTGCATAGTATGAAACGAGAAATATAAAACCAGCATGAGGATAATCCAAAATTTTCTATTCATTTTTTCTCCTATTCAACTTCTTTTCTACTCTTCATTGTAACTTTATTTTCTTCGCCAGTAATTTGAATTATCCAGCAATTCGAAATATGGATTGACTTTTCGAATCAATCAAGAACAACAAAGAATTTTTTTTATTTCGAATTACTGTGAATTATCGACTTGCTATTTGTATCAATCGGGAAAAACTAAAAGAATCCTATCCGTATTTCATGCCTGTGCTTTCTTGTAAATTCATACATTTTTGTTATAATTTCAAGTTGTAAGACAATTAATTTTGATAGCTGTGTGATATAGCACATCAAGAGAAATCTTCATGTAAAAAAAGGCAGGAGGTTTTGGCATGGACTTTGAAGCGATTAAAAAAGCTGCAAAAGGGTACGAAACTGATATGACCAGATTCTTACGAGATCTGATCGCAATTCCCAGCGAAAGCGCTGATGAGGAAGGTGTTATTCGGCGTATTGCGATGGAAATGGAAAAAGTCGGTTTCGACAAAGTCGAGATTGATCCGGAAGGAAACGTGCTCGGCTGGATGGGAAATGGCGATAAGATTATCGCTTATGATAGCCATATCGACACAGTTGGCATTGGCAACATCAACAACTGGAAATTTGATCCATACAAAGGATTTGAGACAGAGACTGAAATTGGTGGCCGTGGCGGTTCTGACCAGGAAGGCGGCATCGTTTCCTCCGTGTATGGTGCAAAGATCATGAAAGATATGAATTTGATTCCTGCCGATACCAGGATTCTGGTTGTCGGTACGGTTCAGGAAGAGGACTGTGACGGTTTGTGCTGGCAGTTCATTCATAATGAGGACAAAATCACCCCTGAATTTGTCATATCGACCGAACCGACAGATGGCGGCATCTATCGCGGACATCGCGGGCGTATGGAAATCCGTGTGGACGTCCACGGCGTCTCCTGCCATGGTTCAGCTCCGGAGCGAGGGGATAACGCCATTTATAAGATGGCTGATATCATTCAAAATATTCGATCACTCAATGAGAATGATGATGCCGATGAGAATGAAATCAAGGGTCTGGTAAAGATGCTCAACCCGAAATACAACCCTGATCATTATGAAGATGCTCGCTTTCTTGGGCGCGGTACCTGCACAGTATCGGAGATTTTCTTCACATCTCCTTCCCGTTGTGCAGTAGCCGATTCCTGCTCGATTTCCATTGACCGTCGTATGACAGCCGGTGAAACCTGGGATTCCTGTCTGGATGAAATCCGTCAGCTGCCAGCTTGCAAAAAATATGGTGAAGATGTAGTTGTTTCCATGTATATGTATGACCGCCCGGCTTGGACTGGATTGGTTTATAAAACCGAATGTTATTTTCCAACATGGATCAACCGGGAAAACGCCCCTCATGTTCAGGCGTTAGTAGATGCCCATAAGAAGCTGTTCGGTGAAGAGCGCATTGGTGATGAAAAAACGATGCACCTGCGCAAGCGTCCGCTGATTGACAAGTGGACATTCTCTACCAATGGCGTTTCCATTCAGGGACGCTACGGAATTCCATGTGTCGGGTTTGGTCCGGGCGCGGAATCACAGGCTCACGCCCCCAATGAAATTACCTGGAAGCAGGATCTGGTCACTTGTGCGGCATTGTATGCAGCTGTCCCAAGCCTTTATAAGGGCAAGGGAACAGAAGATGTCAGCGAATATCGCGGCGGAAAAACGAATAACAATATCAAGTAATGGACAGAAAAATAAGGAGAAGAGAAAATGTCGAAAGCGATCGAACTTGTAAATCAACTGGAGAAACTTCAGATAAAAAACCTGTATAACAGTGATTTCTATTGGACCTGGGATAAGACGGATGATGAAATTGCTGCTATCTTTACTGTGGCGGATGCGCTTCGCGATCTGCGTGAGCGAAATCGGTCATGCCGTGTGTTTGATTCCGGACTTGGCATTTCTGTATTTCGCGATAATTCAACCCGTACTCGATTCTCCTATGCTTCTGCCTGTAATTTACTGGGATTGGATGTAAAAGACCTGGACGAAAAGAAGTCGCAAATTGCACATGGCGAAACAGTTCGTGAAACTGCCAATATGATTTCTTTCATGGCTGATGTGATCGGCATCCGCGATGACATGTTCATCGGCGAAGGTCATAAATATATGAAAACTTTCATGGATGCAGTGACTGAGGGCTATGAAAAAGGTATTCTGGAACAGCGGCCGATGCTCGTCAATCTGCAATGCGATGTGGATCATCCGACACAATCCATGGCGGATATGGATCACATCATTCATCACTTTGGCGGTGTTGAGAATCTGAAGGGCAAGAAAATTGCCATGAGTTGGGCTTATTCCCCTTCATATGGGAAACCGCTCTCTGTCCCGCAAGGTGTGGTTGGACTGATGACCCGTTTCGGAATGGAAGTTGTGTTGGCACATCCCAAAGGCTATGAAATTATGCCGGATATTGAAAAAATCGCGCAGGAGAATGCAAAAGGAACCGGCGGATCTTTCCGCAAAGTCAGTTCCATGGCAGAAGCTTTCGAAGATGCAGACATTGTTTATCCGAAATCCTGGGCACCGTTTGCCGCAATGGAAGAGCGTACCAGGCTTTACCAGGCTGGCGACAAAGATGGCATTGATCAATTGGAAAAGAAATTGCTGGCACAGAACGCGGAGTTCAAGGATTGGACTTGCACTGAAGATCTCATGAAACGCACAAAAAATGGCACAGCGCTGTATATGCACTGTCTGCCCGCCGATATCAGCGGCCTTTCCTGCAAGGAAGGCGAGGTGGAAAACTCAGTTTTTGAGCGTTATATCACTCCGTTGTACAAACAAGCGTCTTATAAGCCATATATCATCGCTGCGATGATCCTGACTTCCAAGGTACAGGATCCCGTTGCTGCATTGCGGAAGATGGATGCAGGTTCGGAGAGAAAATTATTCTAAGAGTCATTGGCATGTAACCGGCCTTTCGAGTAATGAAAAGCCTATCCGAAATGAAATTGTGAGAGGGGCGACTCGTAACGTCTTGTTTGACAGCGCTCGAACATGCGGTATAATTGACAACGCTTATTTTTGGATAGCAATACGATCCAAGCGAATAAACGAAAAGCCAACTTCCCCTTGCAAAGGCGGAATGACGCGTTTGTCATGGTGAAGTGAAGATTGGAGAAAAAGGATGAAATACGCAATTTTTGAAAGCGGCGGAAAACAATACAAAGCCGTTGAAGGTTCCAGTGTTGTGATCGATCGTCTGGATGTCGAACCAGGACAGCAAATCGATCTCAATCAGGTTCTGCTTCTGGTCAATGACGGTTCAGTAGCAGTGGGAACTCCTGTTGTAAAAGGCGCTACGATTAAAGCGACTGTTGTGGGTGATGAAAAAGGGCCGAAGTTGATTATATTCAAGTATCGCCAGAAAAAACACTATCGTGTGAAGACCGGCCATCGTCAGGTTTATACACGTGTAAAAATTGAAGCGATTGAGGGGTAAAAGATAATGGCACATAAAAAAGGTGGCGGCTCCAGCCGTAACGGGCGCGACAGCAATTCACAACGTTTGGGTATAAAATGCTATGGCGGACAGACTGTTCCAGCCGGAAGCATTCTTGTACGCCAGCATGGCACAAAAATTAAACCGGGTCTGAACGTCGGAGTAGGCAAAGATTTTACTTTGTTTGCAAAAGCGGAAGGACAGGTTGTCTATGAAACACTTCCGTCAGGACAAAAGCGTGTCAACATTGCTCCTGAAAGTTTGCCGGAAGCCGAGTAATGATCACTTATCCGTTTCCGAAGTCAAATAGGAAACGAGTTGTGGAAGGAATGAAAAGAAAATGAAAAAAAATATCCATCCAAAGTATTACCCGGAAGCAAAGGTGATTTGCGCATGTGGAAATACATGGACAACAGGTTCAATTAAAGCAGAAATTCGTACAGAAGTCTGTTCAGCATGCCATCCATTCTTCACTGGCCAGCAGTCACGTATGCTGGATATGGAAGGACAGGTTGATCGCTTCTACCGTCGTTTACAGGCTCGCCAGGAATTTTTGGAAGACAAGAAAAACCGTGAAGAAGCGAAAACATCTCCTGATCGTTTGATTTCTGAACTCGATCTCGGCAAACGTCCGACTGAAATTCTTGCGGAAGCCGGATTTGTAAAAATTGCAGATGTTCTGGCAAAATTATCCGAATCAGGTGATGCAGGACTGCTCGATATTCATGGCTTCGGACAAAAATCATTAATCGATCTGAAAAAGAAACTGCGCTCGTTAGGGTATGAAGTTTCCGTTAGTGAAGAGTAAATAAATATAATTGATCATAAAAAAAGCATCTCGATTCAATTCGGGATGCTTTTTTTTATTGTCGTTCGCAATGATACATATGACATCGGGAAATGGAAACCAGCAATAATCGAACCTGAACCCATATCAACCACGTAATTCTTATTGGATTATTGATCGTATTCTTTTCTCACCAACAGCGTAAAATCATAAATCTTATAGTCGTGCAGTAGCGCCACATTCTTTGAAAAATGCCTTTTGCAGTAATCGAAGAGAAAACACGGATCTGCATAATAAAGGTCGGGTCTTTCATCCATTCGATTCTGATCGGAGTAAGTAGTCAGAAAATTTACCGAAAAGCCACGGGAGGTATGCTTATCAAACACATGCAGTGATTTCAGGATATGGTCAGTCCATTCTTCACGGGAATGATCCAGTTTGATATTGAAAACTCCGGATGCTGATAGATAATCTGTCACAGGTATTTCTTCCAGCGATGAATGAAAAGAAACCTGCTTGTCATTCTGATAATGCTGTGCGCCTTTTTGGATTGCATCTTCGAGGATATCATATCCATAGAAATGTGTTGGGAAAAGCCCTTTGGAACGCATATAATCAATCAAATGGCCGTAACCGCAGCCAAATTCAAGAAATGTAAACGATTCCCCAGGATTAATAATTTTTAATAATTGATCGAAGCGTACTTCCTGCGCGTAGGCTGAATTCCATCCGACGCCTTCCGCCGATTCGCCATGTTCCTGAAAACAATTCTTAAAAAAGCTGCGGACATCATCGAGTTGAACCATGGATAATCCTATTAATGATAATTTCATGTTAACGATTGACTTTTATTCTTTTAGCAAGGCTTGATTCTGTTTCCCTGCAATTCAAAATACGGGAAGGATAGTAAATCTTTTCTCTTTGTCCAGGACGATAACACAAATTCCGAAAGATTATCGCTTTTCAGGACTCCAGATCATCATTCCTGCCTGTCACTTCACTTTTAACGATGTAGGGAGGGCGGTCTGTCGAACGATCGTACATCCTTGCCAGATATTCCCCGATAATTCCTAACGTGAATAATTGAACTCCGGAGAATAATGCGATGATGGATGCCAGAAATGGAAAACCGGCAACAGAATCAAAGGCAAGTTTAATGATCAACGCGTAGATCAGAATCAGAAAACCGACGATCATGAAGACAAAGCCCAGCGTACTGGCAAGGCGCAGCGGGATTGTGCTGTAACCAGTCAAAATCAGTAACCCGGCATGAACCAGTTTTCGAAATGTATAGTTGGAGGTTCCGACCTTCCTTTGCTCTTCTTCTACGAATACATGTCCGAAATTGGTTGTTCCCCAGGATAAAAGCGGATCGATATACACATCCGGACTATGATAGTCCGCAAAGGCATTGCGGAGCTCTGTCCGAAATATGCGAAAGGCTCCGATTTCCTGAATCGGTATTCGCATAAATTTGCTCAGTGTGAATTTCGTCAATTTGGAGCCTAAGTTCCTCCACCACGAATGAGGTAGTTTTTTGGGAACGGCATAAACGACATCGTACCCTTTATTATATGTTTCAACCAGCAGCGGGAGCTGCTCCGGCGGATGCTGCAAGTCATCATCCATCGTGATGATGGTCTCGAATCTGGCACTGCGAATTCCGCACAGAAGCGCATTGTGTTGTCCAAAATTACGCATCAGGTTAAACCCGCGTACTCTTGGATGCTGACACAGTTTCTGGATGACTTTCCAACTGTTGTCATGACTGCCGTCATTAATCAGGATGATTTCATAATCCGGAAATAACTGCGGCAATACGATATGCAGCCGTGCGGTCAGTTCTTCGATCGAACCTTCGCTGTTATATACCGGAATGACGACGGTTGCACCGGCATCTAAATCCAACGGATGGTTGTCTGTTTCAATTTGTTTTTTCATTGTGTATATGCATTGCATCCAATTTTATTGATCGCAACAGCGGCGTTATTACGCATGGATGAATTATCCGGCAAGTTCTCTGTAAATAGACGCTGTAAGATCGGGCACAACGGCGCATCCAGCTTCTGATCTTTCTGATGGATCAAATCAATGAGCGGAATGACCTTTTCCCATTGATTGTTATGCGCATAGGCTTCGATAAAGAGAATATACTCGGATGCGTCTCCTGCAGAAAAATATGGAATTGACTGATCACCAAGCGCTGCGATTTTTTCCCAGTCTTCATTCTGTCGGGCTAAATCTGCTAATTCAAAATAATAACACCAATTCTTCTCAATCGGCTTTTTAAAAATCTTTTCCTGCACAAATGGAATCGCATTGCCGGAAGACAAGATATTTGACGGATTTGAGTATTTGATAAACTCATAAAAACTGTCCGGAAATATGGGCAGATCTTCATGTTGTTTCGGATCCAGAATGCGCAGACAACCTGGCGGAGAGTAAAAGTAGGCAACTACATCTGAAACGCTGCCGCTGAAATTGGCGCTTCGGAAGCCCTGATAGATCGGTTCGCCGGCTTCCAGTTTCTCATTGGATGACTTGAACCGGACATCATAAAATCCGACGCTGAGCGGCAAATCCAAAGACGACGACTCTGATGCCAAAGCAAGGTTGACCATACCTGTCAGTGAATTATCGGTTTCATAGGAAAGTGAATTGAAATCGGTCAACAGGTACATTGGAGCTTGAAAACCGGGAATTCTGGTATACAGCTGATTGATAAATTCACGTTGGCTTTGCCAGTCTCTGCGAAAACTGTTGGCATTCAGGATATTTCCACCGATTGCCATGGCGATGAACAGGCTGACGACGATAATCTGTTGTTTTCTCGTCCGAATGAAATGCGTGATGAATCCGGCCATCAGGATGGAGCTGCCGAACATGTACGCAGAAAGCCAGCGTTCTTTCGGAAATTCCAGCGAAGGTGATAGCGAAGTAACCCAATAGGGTACCCCGGGGAAAATCACTGCTGCAGTACCTAAGACAAACAGGCTGATGATCCATCTGGCCTGTCTTTTTTTTCTGTCCGGTTCCTCCTTCTGTTGCAGCCCGTTGGACAATCTTAATCCTGACAAAGTCAGGATGGAGACGACAAAACCTGCTGCCACGAAGATCCAGAACAGTTTTCCGGATATGGTGGCAAAATCAGCTGCTTTCGGAAAAGAAAAGAATTCAGTCCAGGCGCCCCAGAATGCCGTATAGGCATCTCCAATCGCACGAATCAGGACACCCAGAACCGCTTTGACTGGTTCGGTTTGCAGTTGACTTATCAAAACAGGCTGATAGGATGGAAACTGGAAAATGAAAACCCGCCAGAACATAAAGATCGCCAACGGCACCAGATATGGAACCCAGTGCAGCAGCGATTTGATGATTTTTTTCTGGAAGGTCATCTTGCGGAATGAATCCATCTGGTCCAGAAAAATCCAGATCATCACAATCCGGATGAGATCCAGCCCCGTATAGTATTCTGTGGAAATAGTGCAGAAAGTGTAACAGATCACGCCTGGAATCGTCCATGCGGCATACCGTTTCCAATCTGCTTTTTCAGCGGAGGTAATTGCCTTGAGCATCATACCATATGACAACACATAGGCAAACAGCATGATGAGCGCATTTCCCCAGACGTAGGCGATCGGCATCTGCTTGAAACCGGAATAGACCGTCAACAGAACGGCTGCCCAAAAAGAGGTCTCCTTATGCTCCGGCCAGAGCAGTTTGAGCATCCACCAGAATGCGCAGGAGACAAGCCAGCGGAAGACGACTGTCAGGATCTGCCAATACAGCGGTTCCGTGCCGATGACCGCGCCGGTGAGCTGATACAGGTACCCCAGAAACGGCCTGTCAGAAGTAAAGGCATCCGCAAAACCTTGCGGACCTTGGGTCACATCAAACCACAGCATCGGCCAGTCATCCCAATAGAATCCGAGCGTATGGATGAGCGGAACGTAAGTAAATACGGTGAATATGAGCAGGATGAATGGAATCCATTTTTCCTGATATGAAAAGGAATAGCGTTTCCTTTGTTTTGCAGCAGGTTGAATTGTCTCAGTCATGTTCTTGATTTTACCATTTATGGGATTCATGAGGTTTACTGCGTGATTGAGCGCAGTGATTGAAATATAAACATTCTTTACAAATAAGGAAAGGAGCGAACGCTTGTTGTTGTGTTGTTTCAGACTTTGAACCGAAACAATACAACAATGATTGTTTCTTTCCTTGTTTGGAATTGCTAAAATGCAGAATCTTTTTGTAGATTATTTTTTTCGCTTTCCCGTTGTGCTAAGAATCCAATGCGAATTTTAACAAAAAAACCTCCGCTTAGCGGAGGTTTTTTTATCTATCGATATTATTCTTATTTCTTCTTCAGGATGATGCGGGCGTCGACGACTTTCAAACCGCTGCCATCTTCATACACCATCACCGGATTGGCATCAGATTCCTTGATCTCGTCCTGCAGATCGAGGATCATATGAGAATATCGGGCGATTGTTTTTGCCATGGCTTCTTTATCTCTCGGTTTTTCACCTCGTGCGCCATCCAGAATTTTGGCACCGCGAATGTCTGACTGCATCTTCAGAGCCTGTTGTTTGGAGACCGGCGTTACGGCAAATGTGACGTCTTTCAGTACTTCCACAAAGATGCCGCCCAGACCGAACATGACGGTCGGTCCGAATGCTGCGTCATTGATTGAGCCGAGAATGACTTCGGAACCTAATGGAGCCATTTCCTGAATGGCGACGCCGTGGATGTTTGCATCGGCTTTGTAGGCTTTGGCATTGGCAATAATCTTGTTGAACCATTCGCGTGTGGATGCGTCATCCTTGATGTTGACCTTGACACCACCGGCATCGGATTTGTGCAAAATATCCGGAGAGACGATTTTCATGACGATCGGATAGCCGACTTTATTGGCAAGCGCAACAGCTTCATCTTCGGTTTTCGCCAGGCGTGTGCTGGTGACATCCAGTCCATAAGCTCTGAAGACATCTTTCGCCTCGATTTCAGTCAATGCGTCGCGTCCATCCTCTCGGGCTGCCTGAATGATCGCCAAAGCGGCTTGTTTGTCTGCTTTAAATCCATCTTCGTTTTTGGAATTCGCTTTTGCTTCCTGCAGACGTGCATACTGGCGTAATCCGCCCAAAACATTAACGGCACGTGCCGGATCATCATAGGTTGGAATTCCATGATCAATCAGGTAGCGCATCGCCTCGGCAGTGTGCTCGCCGCCGACGAAAGATACTGCGACCGGTTTGCCCTTGGACGCTTCATTTTCTTCCGCCTGATGAACGGCTTCCAGAATACCCTGAGCAATTTCCATCGGATTCGTCATTGCGGTTTCGCAGTACAGCACTGCCAAGCCATCCACCCAATCCTGCTGCAGACCGAAAGCAATACATTTTTTATATCCTTCCAGCCCTGCGCCGCCAGTGATATCAACCGGATTCTTGGCAGAACCAAATTCCGGCATGTAATTTTTCATTTCAGCCTGTAAATCAGCCGGGCAGAATTCCAGTGGAATTCCATAACGCTCCGCTGCATCGGTTGCCAAAACGCCGACACCACCGCCATTGGTGACGATCAGCAGGTGATCGCCCTTCATAGGCGGCTGCAGTTCAAATGCTTGTGTCAGGTCGAACAGATTGTTTAAGTCTTGTGCCTGAATAATTCCTGCCTGTTCAAAAGCAGCTCCATAGACTTTGGCTGCTCCGGCAAGTGAACCCGTATGGGAGGCTGCAGCAGCGGCACCATGAGCGGAAACGCCGGATTTCAGAGCAATAATCGGTTTTCTGGCTTTCTTGCAGACGTCAACAAAGCGGCGGCCGTCTTTCAGACCCTCGATGTACAGAGAAATACATTTTGTCCGTTCATCCTGATCAAGCCATTCGATGATATCGGCAAAATCGACATCTGCCATGTTGCCGAGCGAGAACAATTTATCGAAACCAACGCCGCGCAGATAGGTACCGGCATCCAAGGCAATTAAAAGCGCACCGGATTGAGAAATTAAAGACGCATCACCAGGAAGCGGGAGCATCGGTGCGAACGAGGCATTCAATTTATCGGAGTTTGAAAGAGAACCGATGATATTGGGACCGAGAACGCGCATACCATAGCGATGGGCGGTTTCCACAATGGCGTTTTCAGTTTCATGATCGCCAATTTCACCGAAACCCGATGTGATAATACTGATACCTTTGACTTTTGCTTTCCCGCATTCTTCTACAGAACCAAGAACAAACTTCGCAGGAACCGTGATAACAGCTAAATCAACTTTCCCTGTCAAATCAAGAATGCTTGGATATGCTTTATGCCCTAAAATTTCATCTGCTTTCAGGTTGATCGGATAGATCGGCCCTTCATATTTTCCATTGTTTAAGGCTTCAACGACAGAATACCCGATCTTTCCGGGAGTAGCAGATGCACCAATCACAGCAACTGATTTCGGTCTGAAAAGACCATCCAACACTTCTTTATTCACTTTGTTATTCTCCTGATAAAATTTGTTCTTTTTATTTCTCATGATTATTAAGAAATGTAAATACCAGTGCAATTTTACCACATTTGAATCATCTAAAAAGGAAAAATTCCGGAATTTTCCGGAATTTTTCATCATTTTTTGCTTTTTTTATTCAGATTTTTGATCTAAAAGGCTGATAATCAGGCTCTGGACACGATTCAGCATCGCAAATTGATCCGGCGTTTCTCCGTCCATGATTTTCGCTCCATCGAAAATCTGATGGATGATTTTTGAGGACAGATCGTTGTCTTTCAATTTGGCAAGGCGCAAGATCAGCGGATGTTCCGGATTGATCTCCAGCACCTTTTTCGGCGCTTTATAGTCCTGCTGCATCAGTTGATACATGCGCTGCATCTCCGGCGACAATGACCCATCTGCATCCACCAGCCTGGCAGGTGATTCGACCAACAAATCTGTGGTCTTGACATCGGAGATCAATTCGCCAAGTTCTGCTTTGATACGCGCAATCAGCTCATCGGAAACGGATTGCTCCAGCGCGGGTTCTTTTTTCTCTTCTTGTGTTTCGGATTCTTTACTGTCGCTGAATTTTTCAGTCGCAGCATTGACCAGCGCAAAGTCCTGATATTTTTCCAGATTCGTGATGACAAAAGGATCAAAAGGATCTGTCAACAGCAAGACATCGTATCCTTTTTTCCGCAGCTTTTCGATGTGCGGACTGTTGCGCAGCGTATCCAGATGTTCGCCTAATACATAATAAATCTTATCCTGCCCCGGTTTCATTTCAAGAACGTAGTCTGCGAATGAAATATAGGCGTCATCGTGGTTCAGAGAATGATACCTTAACAGCGGGACCAGACTGTCTTTTGCATCCGGCTCCGTGACGATGCCTTCACAGATAAACACACCGAATTTCTTCCAAAATTCCGCGTATTTTTCTTTATCGTCGGTGCCCCATTTTTTCAGAACATCCGTGATCTTTCCGGCTAAAATTTTCTTCAGCGTAAGAATGACACGGTTTGCCTGCATTGTCTCCCGTGTGACATTCAGCGGGATATCTTCAGAATCGATAACCCCTTCCACAAAACGATAATAACGCGGCAGCAGTGTGGTGCAGTAATCCTGGATTAATACTTTTCGTGCAAAGAGCTGCAGACCGTCCTCTTTCCGCAGCGAAAACATGGTGCGTTCCGGTTTGGAAGGAATATACAGCAACGCGTACATCTGGAATGGGGCATCAATCGAGAGATGCAGCTTATTCATGGGCTTTTCAAAGTCCATGGTGAAGCTCTGATAGAATTTTTCGTAATCCTCATCCTTGACTTCTGCGGGATTCTGACGCCAGATTGTGGTTTCGGCATTGACCTGTTCTTTTGAATCTCCCACAAAGATCGGATAAGGAATGTAATTGCTGTGTTTGCGGATGATTTCTTTCAATCGGAATTCATCCAGATACTCTTTGGCATCCTCTTTGAGTTTGATCAAAATTTCACTGCCGCGGCTGGTTTTGTCTGCTTCAGAGATGGAAAAACTGCCTGATCCGGTCGAATGCCATTTGGCTGCCGTGTCTTCCGGTCGATACGAACGGGAAGTGACATCAATCCATTCCGCAATCATAAATGCAGCATAAAAACCAACACCGAACTGACCGATCAGATCATTCGCCGTTCCTTCCGGTTTGTCTTTGGTCGCTTCCAGGAAGCTGCGAGCGCCTGATTTAGCGATGGTTCCCAGGTTATCGACCATCTCCTCGGCATTCATCCCGATGCCGTTATCGGTTACCAGCAGCGTCCCTGCTTCTTTGTCCATTGTGATGTGAATAGCCGGTGTGAAATCCGGATCCACAATGTTGTGATTGGTCAGCATTTCGAAATTGATGCGCGTGATGGCATCGGATGCATTCGAAATTAGTTCGCGCAAGAAAATATCACGATCGGAATATAGGGAGTTGATCAAAATATCTAATAATTGTTTGGTTTCTGCTTTAAAGGGAATCGCATTTTGTTTTTTCGGATCAATTTTTGTCATAAGCATACCTCTATTGAGTAATCGATGATGATGGACGGCGGGATGCAACGTTGCGGGCAAATCCTTCGATAATAGTTTGTTTCACAATCCAGCCGTGAGTATTTCCGTTACCATTATAAACAGAATCCTCGATTTTGTTCTCCTCCGGTCACATTTTCTAATAAATTATTAATATTCAAGCTGGACAATTTTCTCGCCGCATGGTTGGCAGAGCGCCATCCGAAAAGAGATTGCTTCTCTATGATCGCAATGACAGCGCGTATATGTCATTGCGAGCCCCGAAGGGGCGTGGCAATCTCCTTGCCACATGGTTGGCAGAGCGCCATCCGGAAAGAGATTGCTTCTCTATGATCGCAATGACAGCGCGTATATGTCATTGTTATTACCCTGGAGGGGCGAGCCCCGAAGGGGCGTGGCAATCTCCTTGCCACATGGTTGACAGAGCGCCACCTGAAAAGAGATTGCTTTGTCGGGCTGACGCCCTCCTCGCAATGACAAATTGCCATGTGTGAACTTCTGAATTTCTCGAATTAATGTCTTGAAATCTATAAATTTGAGCGTAAAAAGGGACTATTTTTCAAAAAGTGAGAAACTCAGGTGAAAAAAATAATTACCAATTTGTAGATGTTTTGGCGTCAAAAATTGTCCAAGAAGAAGTCATTATAAGTAAGAATTGGTCAAAAAGAAGCTCAAAATGAGTAAATAAAAATCCCCCGCAAAGGAGGATCTTCCGAGCAGCTCACCCTGGGCCTTGATTTCAATATTTCCCGCCGCATTTCAGCGGAAGCTAGGTCACTCTCCGAGTGACCGGGGTCACCAGGCTTTACGATGCCGCTCTGTTATTATTATAGAGCGTTCTTTGAAAAAGTTCAAATCCCAATCCTACAGTAATTCGAAAAGCTATTTTAAATTTTAGATTGCTGGATTCAAATCCATGTTCATCTGCTGCTTCGCTACGATATATAATAGATTTAAATGTCTGAACAAATTCTGCTGACGAAATTATTTGTCCCAACAACCCGTGGAATGCTCGTCTTACGGAACAATCTGTTTGAACGGTTGAATCATAGCCTTCTTACAGGTTGCAAACTTACGCTCATTTCTGCTCCTGCCGGATTTGGAAAATCCACATTGATCAGCTCATGGATCGAGACAATTAAGGTTCCGATTGCATGGTTGTCACTGGATGAACGGGATAATGATCCGGCACGCTTCATTACATACCTGGCAGCAGCATTACAAAAAGTCAAACCGGGAATTGGGCAGAATCTGCAGGCGATCCTTCAATCTCCGCAACCTCTCCAGATCGAGAATACGCTGATCCTGCTGATTAATGAAATTTCATTCATCGAGGAAAAATTTGTCGTTGTCCTGGAGGATTACCATTTGGTTGATTCACAGCAGGTGGATCAAGCATTGGAATTCCTGATTAGCCATCAGCCGCCGTGCATGCATCTGGTCATTGTCACACGCGAAGATCCGAACCTGCCGTTGGCGCGTCTCCGCGCACAAAACCACTGCATCGAATTACGGGCTGCTGATCTGCGTTTCTCGAATCATGAAACAGAAGAATTTTTTAATCGCATCATGCAGTTAAACCTTTCAAAAAAAGGTATCGATTTGCTAGAACTCCGGACTGAAGGATGGATCGCTGGGATGCAAATGGCAGCTATCTCGATGCAGGGTTTACAGGATACTGACAGATTCATCCAAAACTTCACAGACAGTAACCGATTTGTCATGGATTATTTGTTAGAGGAGGTCTTACATCGACAGCCCGAAAATATCCAAGACTTTCTCCAAAGAACGTCCATTCTTGATCGTATGTGCGGATCACTGTGTGATGCCATTCTGCAGGACACTTCTGCTTCCAGTAAAGCTACTTTGGAATATCTGGAGCGCGTTAATCTTTTCATCATCCCCCAGGACAATGAAAGGCAGTGGTACCGATATCACCATTTATTTAGAAATCTCTTGCTCAATCGGTTGGGCCAAAATCTTTACCGTGAGATAATTTCTGAGTTGCATATCCGTGCCAGTGAATGGTTTGAACAAAACGGTTCACTTTTTGAGGCTTTTCAGCATGCGACCGCAGCCAATGATGTCGAGCGCGCTGAACGCTTGATTGAAACTGAGCAAATCGGTTTGCATCTCCGCAGCGTCGCAATACCCGTTCTGAACTGGCTGAACTCATTGCCGAAATCCGTGTTGGATACCAGACCTCGACTTTGGGTACGATCTGCCACTACAGCATTGGTGCTCGGGCTGTCCACCGGTGTCGAAGAAAAATTGCAGGCTGCTGAAGCCGTTTTTACTGCTCGAAAAGAATCATATCATGCTGAGGAAAGCGACCAAATCCGGGACTTGATCGGACAAATAGCCTGTGCCCGGGCCACCCTGGCGCTTTTCCGTTATGATCCGGCTGAAATGATCATTCAGGCTCGCCGTGCTCTTGAATATTTGCATTCGGACAACCTGACATATCGCTTTACGGCTAATTGGGCATTAACTTCAGCTTTTATGTTTCAAGGAGATCGTACTGGAGCTGCACAAGCCAATCAAGATTGTATTGAGATCAGCCAAAAATCCGGACATGTTTTTTCAAAAATCCTGGCTGCAAGCAATATGGGTTCCTTACAGGAAATGGAAAACCAGCTTAATCTGGCAGCTGAGACTTATCATGAGGTACTGCAATTATTTGGCGATCATCCGCAGCCAAATGCCAGTATTGCGCTCCTTGGATTAGCACGTATCAGCTACGAGTGGAACGATTTAATTGCTGCCGAACGCTATGGACAGCAGAGTCTGCAATTGGCGCTGCAGCTTGACAGTAAGATTGACCGTTTCATCGTCAGTGAAGTGTTTCTGGCACGGTTAAAGTTGGCTCATGGCGATCTGGAGGATGCCTTAGGGCAATTAATCCGAATTGAACAAACTGCCCGGCAAAGAAAATTTCTGCTGCGCCTGCCGGAGATAGCTGCTGCCCAGGTTTCCGTGTTGCTACGGCAAGGCAGTGTATCCGATGCAATTCCATTGGTTCAGCGATATGAGATCCCTCTGTCTCAGGCGCGTGTCGCACTGGCACAAGGCAACCCGTATTCTGGATTGGCAATTCTGGAGCTTTATCGCCAGCAAATGGAAGCGCTGAGATGGGCTGATGAACGTCTTCGAGCGATGATTCTTCAAACTCTCACATTCTATGCGTGTGATGAGAAGGATAAAGCAACTCAAGTACTCAGCGAGGTACTTTCATTGGCTGAGCCGGGCGGCTTCCTCCGTATCTTCCTTGATGAGGGCAAACCGATGGCAGATCTTCTGTCTGCAGCGGCTGCACAAGGTATTTGTCCGGACTATGTCAACAGACTTTTGGCTGCCTTCGAGGCGGAAGTGAGCAATAAACAGGCTACAGCTACGCTACCCGGTTCTTCAACGTTGGTCGATACACTTAGTGTACGCGAATTGGAAGTCCTGCGGTTGATCGATCAGGGCTTTTCGAATCAAGAAATTAGCGAAAGGCTTTTCCTGGCGCTTGATACCATCAAAGGGTACAATCGTCGGATTTTTGAAAAATTGCATGTCCAGCGGCGGACGGAAGCGATTGCCCGCGCCCGAGAACTGGGTTTATTGTAAACACCAGCATCCCCATTTTCCCCATAACGATAAAAAATAACACCCCAGCTCACACTTAAGTGTCTGTTCAATGACACCATTGAGCAGGTATATTAATGATGCGTGGAACCCGTTCTACCAGCCATTTGAAATATGGACCAACGGAATGAAATTCTCCCCATATTTCGAATCGCAGGTGCGCGAATCAATGTAAACCCGCCCTATCAGGAGATGTATGCCAAAAAATTGCGATCCCGAAAAAAATCCAAATCAGCCTGTGATCTATCAAATCAGAATCAAGGGATATCTGGATTCCGAATGGTCAGACTGGTTCAAGGGCATGATCGCCACGTTGGAAGGTAATGACATTACCCTCTTGACGGGACCTGTGATCGATCAGGCAGCGCTGCATGGGTTACTGAAAAAAATTCGTGATTTGGGGATGACATTGATATCGGTTGGACCTGTTGAATCCTTTGCGGAAAATACACCTGACATTGAACAATAAATCATCAACATGAAATACGGACTGGCTTTTCAAAAAATCTCCATACTTCGAAATGGTTATGAGCCAATTGGAAAGGAGCGTAAATTTGGTAATTTTCATTTCATAATAATCCACGGGTTTCAGCAAATAACCAGTAATTTGAAATATGAAAAGAATTCTGTGTTGTTCTTATGGTTTTGCGCTTCGCACAAAACCATAAGAACAAAGGAACCCCACCTGCATTGCATTACCTGTTTTATAGCGTGATCTTGATTGTCATCAATCTATTCATCATCTGGTACGCATGGAAACGCTGCCAGCCTGAAGATCAGTCTGGCCATGGCGCCTGAAAACCATTGGGCTGCTGATCATTCTTATTCAAAGATTGGATATTACAATGAAAGCTTTACAAAAATTTGGCGGTATTGCCGCTTTCTATATGGCAATTTCCCATATGATCGGAATTGTTGTTTTTCTCGTTGTGCTGGACTATACCAGCATTACTGACCCGGCTCAAAAGGTGGCTTTGAACGTCGAAAAGCAGATGATCGTCTTTTCGACCAACCTGCTGATGTACGTTTTCTTTGGTTTTGCCCTGATCATCTTATTGCTGGCTTTATATGACCGTTTGAGATCTGGCGCTGTTCCAGTGATGCAGGCGGCAATCGTGGTCGGGCTTATCTGGGCAGGTTCTCTCATTGCCAGTGGGATGGTCTCGAATGCCGGATTGGCGGCGATTGTTCCGCTTTATGCGAAAGATCCGACGCAGGCAGCGTTCACCTGGCAGAGTATTGAAGCAGTAACAAGCGGACTGGGCAATGCCAATGGTGAAATCCTCGGTGGCGTCTTTACGCTCCTGATCAGCCTGGCAGGATTCCAAACCAAAGGGCTGCCTAAACCTTTAAACATTCTGGGGCTCGTGATCGGTGTAGTGGGCATCCTTACGATCATCCCAGTACTGAACAATTTCGTTGGAGTTTTTGGTCTGGGTCAGATCCTCTGGTACATCTGGCTGGGAATCATACTGCTGCGCAGTAATTTCCTTACCACAACGATGAAACAGACGCATGTGTAAAAAGAAATCTCAAAGGAAAAAAATGATTTTAAAGAATAAAATCGCAAGAATTGCAGGGGCGTTGTACTTGATATACATGATTGTTTTCGCCCTCGCCGATGCTACACGCTCGAAGCTGATCCATATGGAGGATGCATCAGCCACTTTCATCAACATCCAGACATCCGGTGGATATTTCAAGATCGGCCTTGTGAGTGATATTATCGCTGGTATTCTTTTTCTGCTGGCGGTGTGGACACTATACGTGTTATTACGTTCCGTAAATCAAAATGTCGCGTTGTTATTCCTTTTGCTCAATGCAGCCGGAGTTACCATTCAGTGCCTAAATACGCTGAATCTTTATGCAGCATTTTTGCTTACAAGTGGTTCAGAATATCTGAAAGCCTTTCAACCGGATCAACTGCAAGCTATGGCGATGTACTTCATTCACTTACACGAAAGTGGATTTATGATCTCCCAGTTTTTCTTCAGTGCCTGGCTGTTCCCACTGGGTTATGTCGTGTACAAGTCCGGTTTCCTCCCGCGCATTTTAGGAATCGTGCTGATGGCTGAGTGCTTTGGTTGGTTACTTTACCCGCTGCAGTATTTCCTATTCCCGAGCACTATGATTGTTACTATCAGCTCCACGATCGGCTTCATCGGTGAATTTTCGTTGACGCTATGGTTGCTGATCAAAGGTGTGAAACAATCAAAACCAGCCTTGGCTGAGGTTGATCAGTGATTTGTAATTGTGATTGGTGACTCAGATAAAAAGAAAAAGATGTAGATTTTTTATTGATTCATATCTTGTAAACAAAAGATCTACATCTAATCCACTCCATATTTCCAGTAATTCGAAATATGAAAAGAATTCAATGTTGTTCTAATGGTTTTACGCTTCGTGCAAAGCCATTAGAACAACAGTATTTTTATTTGAAAATTTAATCCAAATTTCGAATTGTTAAACGTGATCCGATGAATCGATTAAAATATAAATCAATACAAAAATTGATTTTCCATCTCACAGATCACCACTACAGCATATTTCCTTTCTCAATCTAAAATCTCTGATTGCAGATAGATCAAAAAAGTATGGCTGATTATCTAAAACAAGGTTCATGGAACCAAGGAGTTTTTTCTATGAAAAAGATGCAAATCATACTGCTGACTGCTTTGCTGACCATCGGGTTTGTGTTCAATGATGCATCTGCCGCAAAAATGGCACAATCATTCGAGGTTTCTTCGGATTCTAAATTTGTCAAGTTTGTTGATCCGGTATTGGAGGCGATGGTTCGCGGATCGATGGGCAAATTGGAGGGCGATATCACAATGGCGGAGGCTGAAGCGTTGACGCGATTGAACCTCAGTAATTCATGGCAGCAGTATATCTCCAGTGGGCATGTGATTCGGGATATCAGCGGGTTAGAATACTTTACTAACCTTGAATCTCTCGACTTGTCCGATCATGCCATCACCGATATTTCACCATTGAAAGAGCTTCCAAAACTCACATTGTTGTCACTGGGTGGAAATCCGGTTGATGATTTGACACCTCTCACCGGGCTGACAAGCTTAAAAGTGTTAATCCTTTCCAACTGTGCGGCACAAGACTACAGTCCACTTGTAAAACTGATCCATTTGGAAATTCTCAAGCTTGATAATTCAACGATCACTGATGTATCTCTACTGACTTCGCTGAAGAATTTGAAGCAGCTTTATCTGGCTAACAGCCCGGTTAACGACTATTCATTGCTGGAAAATATATACCCGAATCTGGAGAAGAAAGATTTCACGTTGGCTTCCACACTTAAAGAACTGGGCTTTACAATGGATAATAATAACCATCAGGCGTTCTATGACGGCGAGCATGCATCCATAACAATCAACCATACCAAATGGGGTGCTCCGCCAGCGGAATGGGATGCGAATATCATCCGGACATCAACGTATCTGGTAGATGATTACAAGTTGTTAGCGGGTTTCTATGGCGATCTCAATGCCTATGTTTTCCAAATTGTAAAAAATGACAAGATGCTCGTTAACTACGTTTATGACATGGCCCATGACAGCTTTACCATCGGGGAGGACGATCGGGAGAGTACAGAGAAAATATTGCTCGCAGTAATGGATGTCATGGACGGTGAAGACGTTCTGCTTGCACCCATGCGTATTTTTAACGACATTATCCAAAAAACATTCAATCGAACTGCAAAGGCGCTATATGCGATGCCATATGAGCCGCCAACACTCAAAAATCTGGGATTTTTTCCGGATTTGGCGAATGCAGTCTATTTATATGAACAACGGGAGGGAAGAGATGTTAATATCGAAATCCATCATTCGGAATGGGGAGAGAAAGATTATGATTTTCGCTTCTTTACGGAGCTGAGTGATGAATATCGGATCGTTTTGATGTATGACGCTGAAGAAAAAAAGATTGTTGTGGGAGCAGACGATAATAATCAGGGCGGCGCTAAATTTACATATTTTATCGAAACGCAGGAACACATCGATGACTGGTGCAGCAACAAAGATATGACTGTGGAAGAATACTTTATCAAAGCTTACAATGACTCCGGGATTGAGAATATTTACCAACATTCTGTGGATCTGATGTTGCAATACGTACAGAATACCTTTGGTATGACCCTCGAAGCGCTATATGCACTACCGACAGGTGATTGAAGGGAAAGAATGCTTACAGTGAGTGGACTGCCTACAACCTGTAATACATAATCGGTTGAAAAACCGATTTGCTTTCAGGCTGAAATATCATTCTAAGTTTTTATGCAACAATTCAATATATGTGGAGGGTCCTTTGTAGTAGTGATGCTTTTGCGCGGAGTGCACAAATATCACTGCTACATGCTTCCTTTAGCTTTTTGAAAAGTAGTTCCTAGATGAAACCTAAAATTGCAAGTCTCGTTGCGGAGTGGCAATCTCCCTAAAACATGCGAGAACAGATTGCTTCGTCGGGCTGACGGCCTCCTCGCAATGACAGGCATCATATTATTTGACATTGCGAGTCTCGTAAGAGCGAGGCAATCTCCCTGCTACATGATTGACAGAGCACCATCCGGAAAAAGGTTGCTTTTCTAAGATCATATTGACAGAATGCTATGCAAATCCTTGTAAGGGCGAAGCAATCTCATGTACCAAAAGTTTGCTTCGCCCTTACAGACTGATCGAAATGACAGATTATCCATGAATCATTCATCATAGTAATCAATTATGCGAAGCACAAAATCATCACAACGACATGATCCTTCTTTATTCTTAATATAAAAAAAACCAGCCGATTGAGGTCATCCCTCGCTGTGGCTGGCTTTTTCGTTATTCAACGTTCGGCAGGATTACGCCTGTGCGGTTGATTTTTTGCCTTTATTAAACCAATTTTTCCATTCCTGTTTTTCCCAGACGACCAGCAGCGGGGCTGCGATGAAGATCGAGGAATAGGTACCCATCAGCAAACCGACCAGCAGAATGACGGAGAAATCACGCAGGGAGGTGCCGCCCAGCAGCGCCATGGAAAGCAGCATGAATTCGGAGGTCATTAACTGGGTGTTGATGGAGCGCTGGAGTGTCTGCACGATGGAGTGATTGACAAGCGTTTCGAATTCCAGTTTGCGCAGAATACGGGAGTTTTCGCGGATGCGGTCAAATACCACGATCTTGTCCTGCACGGAGAAACCGATCACGGTCAGCAATGCGGTCAGTGTCAGGGATGTGAACTGCCAGCCCCAGAAACGACCCAATGCAGAGAGGCTGATGACAATCAAGCCGTCGTGGATCATGGCGATAATGGCGCAGACGCCATAGCGGAATGAATTCGGAATGGAGCGGAATGCAAACCAGATGTACAGGATGACGCCGAGCGCTGCAGCTGCAACAGCCAGAAAAGCGCGGCTGGCGACTTCTTTACCGATGGAAGGGCCGACACTGCTGATACTGTAGCGCAGTGTTGCCGGATCTTCTTTGTAGGTTTCAGCGGCAAAATTGATAAAGGATTCGATCTGGTTGTCATCCAGGAACGGGGTGCGCACGATTGCGTTGGTATCCCCGGAAAGGACAACGGTGTTTTCAATTCCAAAATCCAGCGCGGTCTGGGATAAGACTTCACGCTCCGGACGGTTTCCCTCGGAAAATTTTAATTCCATCATGGTTCCGCCGGTGAAATCAATTCCCATCGGCATACCTTTGACAATTAAAAGGATCAAACCGGGCAGGATCAGGAGTAATGAAAAAGCAAAGTACCAATAGCGTTTCGATAGAATATTAAGTTTCATTTTTTCTCCTCCTATACACCGAACCATTTGTTTTGATTTTCCGGTTTAACGACTTTTGTCGTATAGTGGAGCAGTGTCCTTGTGACCAGGAAAGCAGTGAACATACTGATTAAAACACCCAGACAAAGCGAAACAGCAAAACCTTTGACAATGGTTGCGCCGAATGAAGATCCGAAATAAAAGAGGATCGCAGCGGTAATCAGTGTCGCAACGTTGGAGTCTCGGATGGAAGACCATGCGCGCGTCCAGCAAAGCGTGATTGCCTGGTTGATGGTTTTTCCATTGCGCAGCTCTTCTTTCAAGCGTTCGAACATCAGAATGTTGGCATCAAATGCGCCGCCGGTGGTGAGGATGAAGCCGGCGATACCGGACAGGGATAAGGTGATCGGGATCAATTTGTACAGCGCCAGAGAAACAGCGCCGTAGAAAATAATTGCGAGCACGGCAACGGCACCTGCGAGGCGATAATAGAGGATCATAAATATGGCCGCCAGTGCCAAACCGATCAGACCTGCCACCAGGCTTTTCTTCAGGCTGTCTTCACCCAGAGTAGCGCCGATCATTTTATATTCAACGATTTTGAGCGGTACCGGCAAGGCACCGTATTTCAGTTGAACGGACAGTGCGTTGGCAGTATCAATCGTAAAATTGCCGGTGATAACGCCGCTTCCGCCGGTGATAGCTCCGTTAATTCGCGGGCTGGAAATTACTTTACCGTCCAGAACGATAGTCAGATATTTTCCGATATTTGCTGATGTAAAATCAGCGAATGTTTGGGATGCATCGCTTTTTAATTCAAACGCAACTACCGGTGTGCTGTTTTCCATTTGGACACTGACGTTTTGCAAGGCTGCCCCTGTCAGAACGGTGTGGTACACTTTTTCTTCTGTGGCTGTTTCGGTGGAATCGCTGCTATCGGAGGAATCAGTCAAATTTGCTGCAGTTGCTGCCGCAGTTGTGGTTGTTTCCGATGATTTTTCAGAGGAAGAAACAGTAAAATCTGTTTTGATGGGATCTCCCTCCATCATGAATTCATCTCCGGTATCAACGAACTCTAATAAGCCGGTACCTTTCAGTGTAGCAAGCACTTCTTCGGTATTCGTCATACCGGGGAACTCGGCCAGAATACGGTTGCTGCCGGCTACCTGGAAAACAACGTCACTTACTCCCAGACCATTACTTCGATTTTCAAGAATCTGGCGAGCTGTGTTTAATTGATCGGCGCTGACAACTGTGCCGTCTTCGACATCTGCTTCGAGCAGAACCTGCATACCACCCTGAAGGTCCAGACCCAGATATAAGTTGCCGGATCGCTGTAAACTGCCGATCCTGAGCCCATTTTCATGGGACACGTCAACAAATAGAGCACACAGGAATATCAGAATGATTATGATGAGGTTTACAAAGGGCTTTTTCATACTTGTTTATGCCTCCAGAGTTTAAACCTGCCATAATTTGGCGGAAAAATCCAAATGTGTATTATACCGCATTAATCTTTTTGTCCACAGAATCGCACGATGTCGCCCAATTTTCATTTTTCTATCGGAAATTACTCGTAGAGGCAATCCTTGTGGTTGCTCGACGCGCCATATATAGATATGATGCAGCAATTCGGTATATGAATTGACTTTTCGAAAAAAAATGTTCTTATGGCTTTGCGTTTTGCGCAAAGCCATAAGAACATCAAAAAATAATTTTCATATTTCAAATTACCGGGTATGATGACTTGAAAGAAAGGATCAATAATAATTGGTTTGAATCGGGAGTTCGTAGGATACTTTCCGGATCACGCCGGAATCGCTGGGCGTTACCTGCATGACCATGACGCACATATCCTGACAGGGCTTTTCCTGATCCAGTCGGATGGCTTGATTCAGAATAAAATCCGCAATTTGCTGCGCTGTTGCAGAATTACTGTCGTCCATCATGGAATGAATCAATGTCGGGATGTCAATTTCCTGACCGTAGGATTGTCCGGCAGTAAACACTCCGTCGGAAAAAAGGATGATCAAAACACCCGCCTCAATCGGCATCTCTGTGATGGAAGGTTGGATGTGTTTCGAGCCGCCGATTGGCTGACACTCATTGTTCCAGGAATCAATGATCCCCCGTTGATAATAATAAACTGGACAAGGGCTGTTGCGGCTGACAACAAATGTTCCGGTATTGAGGTCAATGGAAACGGTATTCAGATAGGCTTCAGTTTTTCCGCTGTAGGTAGTGAATAGTTGATCGGAAGTGGCACGAATTGCAGTGCTGTCGCGCACTCCTTCGGAGATGAGACTGGCAATCCTGGTGACGACAAAAGAAGAAATCGCTTTTGCCTGACAGCCTGAATTCATGCCATCACATAGAACGACCGAATAACCTCCGCACAAAGGACGCTCGATGACTTCAATTGTCTCGCCGCTTTCATCAGCGGTATATTTATGCGTTTTTGCGATGCCAATTCGTAAATCCATGTAAGAATTTTATCACAAGTTAAGAAAAAATAAGAGAATACCCATATGGAAAAACGAAATATCCGACAGAAAATCTAATATATAATCAATTAAGATAAATATATTTATTATTTGTCACTCCAGCAATTCCTACGAAAATCGAATTCCATTTTCATTAGTGTATGTGTAATTTTTTTTCTGTAGTTCGATATATGGATAAGATTCTTTGTTGTTGTGATGTTTTTGCGCTTTGCGCAAAAAAACATCACAACAACAATTTTTTCCCGATTGATTCGAAATACTTATCTATATTTCGAATTGCAGTAATTCCTACGAAAATCGTATTCAATTTTCGTTATTGGATGTGTAATTTTTTTTCATTTGTTGTTCGAAATATGGATTGACTTTCGAACAACAAAGAATTCTTTTCATATTTCATTCACCGATAATTGTCATCAGATTTTTTCTGAACTTGACGAAGTGATCTTGCATGGCTATAATTGTTTTCGCCTGTACAATGGGTATATTTATG
>Ga0116193_1000560_pt1 | contig 34867 bp, 35 predicted proteins | sample AD_UKC115_MetaG_FD_89892 | JGI IMG/M metagenome (GOLD analysis project Ga0116193, IMG submission 89892) | Active sludge microbial communities of municipal wastewater-treating anaerobic digesters from Hong Kong - AD_UKC115_MetaG | ecosystem: Engineered > Bioreactor > Anaerobic > Digestate... | reverse complement strand
TTTTGCCATTCTTTACTACTTTTATGCTTCGGCAGTAAGGGCAGCTAACTTGTTTTTCTATTATCATATCTCAAAGTTAATGCCCTACTGCTTTTTATTCATCATACATTTTGTAACACAACCTAATTTTTTAGCTATTGCACCCAATACTTATTTAGGATGGAGCGACAAAATGGTTGTGATAGTAAATGCAGCGTATCAAAATAAAAAAAACTATTATGAATACTTTTCTTCATCATCAGAGAATATGGGAGCTCCTCCAATTGCTGCAGGTGCAATAGAAGATTCCGCAATAGTTCCGCCTTCTACAAATAAGAATACTAAAAGAGGGATAAGTAAAAAAACAACCATAAAGCCAGAATATGAAACAATTTATAGAGAAAAAATGGCAAAAGCACCTACAGATGAAAATAGATATCGTAAACAAGATAGTATTGAAAGTCTAAAAAGAGCATTGTGGTATAAAGAGCAAGATGAAATTTCTCGAAAAAAGCAATATGTGGTAGCTGAAAAAATAATAACTAATACGTTTGCCGATAAAATTTATTCTATAGCCAATGAATTAAATTATAAAAAAATAATTGACCCTACTGCACATATAAGCGTATGGTATAATCATGAAAATTTGTTAAATCAATATTGGCGGTATAAGTATCAAGATCTTTACTTTATACTTCATCAATATCCTAATATGTATGTAAAGGATACTACGAGTGGCTTTAAATCAGCCGTAAATATTTATTTTGAAAAAGATAAACTACAGATAGATCAAAAAACATTCTCATCCAATCCACAAATGGCTGATATGATCAAGAGTTTGATGAATAGTAAACAAAGTATTTCTTTAGTAAATTATATAAGGCTAGAGGACCTTGGTTATTTTTCTATAAGTATGAATACTGAATCTATGGTTAATTACTGTTATACACTTTTGAAAAAATATTTTAGTAGTAGATCATTTTATATGACTAAATATAGCGATGTGGCAGATGCATATATAGACCTGATTCAAATAATGATTGATGAAAAAGCAATAGCAGAATTAATGCCAGGTAATTTTTTATTTATAATGCATGATATAAAAACAAAGCAAATAAACTATACTGATTATTCATATGACAAAGAATTTAATTCAATAAAAGTAGTTAAAACTAGAAATAAGCTTTTCCCTCATTTTACATTTATAATGGAAACAAAAAGAGAAAATTTCTTACAAAAAATTATTCAACTACCATTAAAGTATACTAAGGAAAAACGAATTGATTACAATGATAGAGGAGGATATTATGAATTAATCTTTGATAATGAAAACCCCACTCTTAGTAGCTTGTATTTTATGGTAAAAAATGGAAAAGCTATTATAACTACATCAAAAGAAGTAATTGATATAACGCTTAACAATACAGCTTTTACCGTTGATGCTGATACAAAAAATTCTATTCTTAACAATAACTATTCTCTAAAGATTAATTCCCCAAAATTAGTAGAAAAATTGGGTGCTGAGTTTAATACAAATACTAATAAAAAAATAAGTGATTACTTAATGGCAAACGTAGGCAATATAAAATTAGAAAGCTCTTTTAAAGATGATATGATACAAACTACTGCTACAATGGGTATTAATGGCAATCATGCTAATAGCCTTGAATTTTTATTTAATATGATAGAAAATTTTAATAACATCAAACAAAAAACAAGATATACTGGAGAGTAAATAAATCTCAAAAAATAATCATTGTTTATTAATGTCTTGACCTGTAGTATTGAATAATAGAGGTATGCCAATGCGAATTCCAGATTGTTGTTTATTGCCACTTTGAAAAGAGTGTATATAATCTATACGGAATACTTTAAAAATATTTTCTATACCGGCAAATAGTTCCAAGTAATGATAATTCTTAGGTAAAAATAAATAATTAGCTCCTGTTACTAAGTGTAGGTTAAGTTTACGAACAATAGGAATTTTATTGGTTAATGCTCCATTAAAATGATGTTCTGCAAAAGCTGTTGTATAAAAAGAAGCGGTATTGGCATGTTCGTAATAACCAGCTAATTGAAAACTATTCAAAAATGGTGATGCAATAATTGTTTGGTTAGTCAAAAAATGTTGATAATCAGGTATTTGAACCCTATCTTTTTCTAAAAAACCACCTATTTGAACACGATAGTTAAGTGTGCCAAATAAATGGGCGTTTATATCGTACTTAATGGCACACTTCCATTTAGTATAATTAATATCGCTGCCTAAAATAGTAGCAATGCCCTTTGTTACTTGTACTTCCATTGCAGGATATTTAGAAGGTAAGCTAATTTTTTCATTTGGTAATTGAATATATTTTGTTCCAGGCTGCCAACGAACACCCGCAGTAGCTATAAATGCTTGATGAGGTTGAAAATTTTGTGTCATTAAAGATGTGGGATAGTTTGGTGTAAATGCCCTACCCGCATAATCTTTCCATGTATAGTTCGTGGTATTTTCTAAAGGAATTCTATTTTGATATTCAATGCCTGCATTCCAGGTAATACCGTAACCGGTTTCATTTGTGTAATGTGCTTTTGCAAACCATGCCTCATAGACTTTCATATAGTTATTTTCATACCACAAAGTAGAAAGCGTATTATTACGAGGGTCAATAGGATTGTTATTGTCAAACTGAAATACACGTTTTCCTCCACTTATATTGAAAGATGAATAATGGTTATTATCAAAAGTATATGTTGCATTAAGATGAAGATTTAAATGATGATTGTTAAGCCCATAGCGTATAGTAGGCTGAAGTGTAAGTTGCTGCCACGATATGTTTTTATACCGTTTAATATAGGTAGGCGAAAAATTAATATTTGCACCCTCCACCGTATTGTAATTAACTATATCAAGTAATGCAGGTTGTTGAAATATTTGTTTTGATCGTGTATGTTCTATGGTTGTACCTGTAAGTATTATCCCTACAGCATTTGGTTTATTCCTTATTCTGTCAAGTGAGTCTTGATAAGCAGGATTTTTGCGCAATACTTCCAGACTATCTTTTTTTTGATAATCTTTTATTTCTTCTATTAGCAATGGTACAGGTCGAATAGAATCCCAATAGGTTGAGCGTTTTTTATTTGCATCTATATTAAAATGTAGTATTGTTTCGTTAAAATATTTTTTAGGAAAAGATGGGTTAATTTGAAAGTTGCTATACACTTGTAAAAAATTTCCATATGCATCAAACCCTAATAGTTTTATAGCAGGATAAATATTTTGTTGCTTAATTACCCAAATATCTTCTTGAACTGGAACGTAGAGCTGTTCTATAATTAAGGTATCTATCAATTCCATTTGAGACTGTTTTGTTAAGGTAAGTTGCACACTGTGTATTCTCCAGCTCCCTTCCATAATATTCATATATCCTTTAAACAAGGGTTTATATGTATGCTTAGGTATTACTTGTATACGATTAATTTCTTTTCCACCCTCAAAAAAACTGCCTACATAATGATATGTATAAAAAGATAATGCATTGCTGGCAATGGGTGACACAAACCCTCGTGGGTTTAATCCTTCCCCAATTTTTATATTGTTATCATAAAAAGAAATGTAGGCAGGTGTGCTAAGGCCTAGTCCATCAGCTTGTCCACTCACTCTAGTAGAAAGCACTTCCATCTTAGTCTTATTGGGTTGTTCAAAAGAAAAATGAGCTAACGATTCAGATAGAAAAATCATTTTCTTTTTACTGGTATCGCCATCTTCAAAATCAATTTTTTGTCCTAAAAATCGCTTGGGGTGATTACGCAATTTTAAATGACCTTTTAGATAAACCTCACATTCAAAAGAAGATAGTTGTTGCTGATAGTAGACCCGCTTTTTTATGGCATTGCGAACAATATTATATGCAGGATCCTCACTTTTTTTAATAACTACTTCTTCTAAGTTATAACTTAGTTTTTTTAATGTAAAAGATATTGATAAAGGCTCATTTCCAACATCTATGCGTTGTTCTTCGGTACTGTATCCTACATGTTGACAACTCAATACATAAGAGCCTTCCGGGAGATTTAATGTAAATTCCCCTTTTTCATTGGTAGTAACACCAATAGTTGTTTTTTTTACTAGAATAGAAGCAAATGCAATACCATTCCCTTTATCATCTTGTATGGTTCCCGAAATAGTTGTGGCTATAGCGTTGCAAGCATGTAATACAAAGAATGTAAGAAGTAGTAGTCGCATTATAAAACTAAAATAAGCATTTACGAAGCACAAAAGTATAATTCTTGTTCTTCCAAGTGCTTATTTCAACAAATTATTGCTGCTATAACTATTGTAGGGTATACATCAGTTTATTTTCGTTGAATTAATAAACAAGGTTACGCTGTTTTTTTAATAGAAGACTTCCACTTAAAGCGGCAAAACCGCCCACTAGCGCACCTACAAAAGCTGTACTAGATATAAGTAATACGGAAGATCCACCCAAAGGCAAAATTTGTGCTATTTTTTTAGATAGGATGCTTGCGTTTTGTTGATCAAAGATAAAAGCCAAAACCGCCCATAATAGAAAAATACTCAAAAACCCTGTTAGAAAAGATTTCATAGGAGATTGATTTATGACTACAGCTACTATAAATGCTACAACAGCTATACTCCACCAAGGAAAGTATAATCCGCTAACATATGCGAGTAATGCGGTTAAAGTAAGGCTAAAAAAAAATTTCATATATATGATTGATGACAATATTAAAGATAAACAGTATCAATTATTAACTATTAATTATTGATTAGATACTAGCTTTGCAATAATACAGATTATTATTTTACCTATACACATTCATATTAAGAACCCTGCTATTGAGAGAAGGAGAGCTCAGCTTCTTCCATTACATGCTTTAGCATCATTAGCTGTTGTTCTACTAATGCCAGCCATAATTATTCTTTCTGCTTCCTATATATACGCTATTGTTATATGTTCTACACTGGCAGTTTTATTTTTTGCTATACCCTATGTATTATCTAAAAAAGATAAATTACAGAAATACAATACAGTAGTACGATATAGCCAATCTTTATGGATGTGTGTTGTAGGTATATTGTTGCTTACACATGCGCACTGGCTAAGCGGTATAAATGGTATTTTATGGAGTATAGTATTTGCCTTTTTAGCTAAAGTAGAACAGTGTATTTTTAAGCAGCAGCAAATTATGATCAATGCAAAAGAGGTATCGTATTCTAATATATTATTTTCTACAACTCTTGCTTGGGGTACAATTGAAAAAATAGTTGCACGCAACGATTATATTTCTATCTTCAAAAAAAACAATCATTATCTGCAATTTGAAATAACAGATGATTTATCTGATGCACAATTAAAAGAGATCAACGAACTTTGTACAAAGTTGATAATAGATAATAAATGAAGCCAAATTATCACTGTACACGTTAATTCATTTACATGCACTCACCCTATTTATTATATTCAGATGGGAAAGGAAATATTTTTGAAGACACTTCCTTATACGCTGTAGGCCGCTCTGGATGGGATGCGATGCCTATTCCTACGGACGAATGGATAAGCTTGCCAGATGGTGGTTCTTTATATGAGTTGCCTCAGCGAAAAGCCATTGGTATAGATGTACAAACGGGTGAAATGCGTTTATGCGATAAAGGTTGGGCCGTAGCTGCTTTTATTCCACCAGCGCATACGGGATTTTATTTAGCCGCTTATGAAACAAAACCTCAGGCACCTACATTACCTTTGTTTTGTTACACTACAGTGGGTTGGCTTAATAATGCATTTTATGTTCCTGCTATTCGTATTGAGCAAGATATTCGTCAAGAATGTGCTGGGTATGATTCGGAAAAAATTGAACATGGTGCCCAACATCTTCTATCCACCTATCCGCATAACCAGTTAGTGAAACATCTAATGGAAAATTGTTGTAGTACGTACCATTGTCCCGCCGCACGTAATTTTTCTTTAGGTCGCTGGGAGTGCCCAGTACCAACATCCCCAGCTTGCAACGCTAATTGTATTGGTTGTATTTCTTTTCAACCACAAGAAGAAAATATTGTTTCAACACAAGATCGATTAACGTTTAAACCGACTATTGATGAAATAGTTGAATTTACAGTTCCTCATTTAGAAACAGCACCATATCCTATTATTAGCTTTGGCCAAGGATGTGAAGGAGAACCTTTGTTAATGTGGGAAACCATTCGAGATGCCATTATAGAAATTCGAAAGCATACATCAAAAGGAAGTATTAATATCAATACGAATGGATCAAAGCCAGATGCTGTGAAAATTTTATGTGAAGCGGGTTTAAATAGCATTCGAGTAAGCACTAATTCAGCTCGTAGAAAAATATATATGGATTATTATAGGCCGAATAATTACGATTTTGATGATATTATCGAAAGCTTAAAAATAGTAAATCAATATGGTGGATGGACATCCATTAATTATTTTGTATTTCCGGGCATGACAGATAGTGTTGATGAATATGAAGCATTGCGAAATTTAATACGAACAACTAATTTAAATATGATTCAATGGCGCAATTTTAATATCGATCCCGACTGGTATTTAGGAAAAATAGGTGTGCATGATGTAGGAGAACAATTAGGTATGAAACAATTGATGAGGGTGATTGCAGAGGAGTTCCCGCAACTAAAATTTGGCTATTTTAATCCACCCATAGAGCGTATTAAAGGAAATTATGCACTGGATTTTGCACATTAATTTAATAAGAGATATTTTCCATTTTAATGCTATCATCTTATCTTTGCAAAAAATTTCAAAATTCATTATGCTTCAAAAAGGCCTAAAGTCCTTATGGGTGTTGGTTTTAACAACAAGCGTATTGGCGCTATCATATACTTGTTCTGCCCAAGAAAAAAAGCATAATGAGGAAAAGAAGAACGAAAAATTCAATGCTGGGGAGGTTATTTTAGAACATATAATGGATGATCATTATTTTCATTTTTTTACCCTTGGCAATTTTGAAGCATCTATTCCGTTGCCTGTAGTTGTATATTCTCCTCAAAAAGGATTTAGTATTTTTTCTTCCGCTCAATTTCATCATGGACATGAGGCGTATAATGGCTATCGATTAATAAAAGATAAAATTGTTGCAGTACAAGGAGATGGAGTTACAGTGGATAACACGATTAAAGTATACGATTTTTCCATCACAAAAAACGTGGTGCAAATGCTATTAGGCATGTTGGTATTAATCTTTATCATGATCAACATTGCGAGAAAGTATAATAAACAGGGCCACAACAAAGCGCCATCTGGGTTACAAAATGCGGTAGAACCTGTTATTACTTTTATTCGAGATGAAGTGGCTAAAGTAAATTTAGGCCATAAATATGAAAAGTACATGCCCTACTTACTCAGTATATTTTTCTTCATTCTTATTAATAATATTTTTGGACTTATTCCAGGTGCAGCTAATGTAACAGGTAATATTGCATTTACGATTGTTTTAGGATTAATATCGTTTATTGCCATATTATTTAGTTCCAATAAACATTTTTGGGGACATATTTTTAATCCACATGTTCCAGCGTTTGTAAAACCCATTATGATTCCAGTAGAATTTTTAGGCATCTTTACTAAACCTTTTGCATTAATTATTCGTTTGTTTGCTAATATGGTGGCGGGCCATATTGTAATCACTTGTTTTATATCACTCATATTTATATTTGGCGCTATGAGTAAAGTAGCGGGTATTGGTTTTTCTCCGGTATCCATTGCATTTACTGTTTTTATTTACTGTATTGAAATATTGGTAGCTTTTATACAGGCCTTTATATTTACCAATTTAACAGCCGTTTTTATTGGTCAGGCCATTGAAAGCAAACATTAAGGATATATAATGAATGATTGATACAGTTGACGATTATTCATTATCTAATTATTATATTATCAACTACCTAAAAACTAAATGATTATGTCTACATTAATTACATTATTAGATGTTAGTATGTCTCACTTTGGTGGAGCTATTGGTGCTGGTTTAGCTGCTATTGGTGCTGGTATTGGCATTGGCCAAATTGGTAAAAGTGCAGTAGAATCTATTGCTCGTCAACCAGAAGCATCAAATGACATTCGTGCCAATATGATCTTAACAGCAGCGTTTGTAGAGGGAGTAGCTCTTTTTGCTGTAATTGCTGGTATTTTGGCTGTATTGAAATAGATTTAGTTTAAATTTTAAATGTCGAATGTTGAATGAAAGAGATCAATTTTTTTCATTCAACATTTAAAATTCAACATGTAGCATAAAAATTTATATGGAACTACTCATGCCAGGCTTAGGCCTATTGTTTTGGACGTTACTTGCTTTCTTAATGGTATTCTTTATACTTAAAAAGTTTGCTTGGAAGCCCATTTTAACCTCTTTAAAAAATAGAGAAACAACTATTGCTGAAGCCATAAATGGTGCGGAAAAAGTGAAAGCAGAAATGGCACAACTTAAAAGTGAGAATGAGACACTAATGATCAAAGCTAGAGAAGAAAGAGCACAAATTTTAAAAGAAGCTAAAGATATTGCAGATAAGGTAGTAGCACAAGCTAAAGAACAAGCTAAGGTGGATGCGGCTAAAATTATGGCAGATATGCAAGTTGCAATACATCAACAAAAAATGGCTGCGCTTACGGATGTTAAAAATCAAGTAGGACAATTAGCATTAGAAGTAGCAGAGAAAATTTTACGTAAACAACTCGCAAACAAAGAAGCACAAGAATCATATATTAAAGAATTAGCAGCAGATATTCAATTGAATTAATTATTGTGAAGCATGCAGAACCCTCGTTTAGCTACTAGATACGCAAAATCACTTATAGAGCTTGCTGTTGAACAAAAACAGCTCGAAGCTGTATTTGCTGATATGCAGTATATAAAAGCCTTATGCAAAGAGAGTAGAGATTTTGAAAATGTATTACGCAGCCCTATTATAAAGGCAGATAAAAAACAAGCTATTGTTGATAATGTCATAAAAAATAAAATAACGGCACTTACTATAGCGTTTATACAGCTTATCATTAAAAAAAGTCGTGAATCTTTTTTGCCTGAAATAGCAAACGCTTTTATAGAACAATATCATACCATCAAAAATATTCATACGGTTAAATTAACAACAGCTGTGGCCATTGGAGACAACGTTAAAAAAAGTATACAACAAAAAATACAACAAGAAACAGCTTTCCAGAATATACAAATAGAAGAACAAGTGAAGGAAGAATTATTGGGTGGTTTTATGTTAGAGTTTAATAACAATTTAGTAGACGCAAGTATTTTAAGAGATTTGAAAGATGTAAAAAAGCAGTTTATGGAAAATATTTATGTAGCTAAAATTTAAACATCCCCTAAAATTACGTATATGAAATATTATTTTTTAATGTTGATTTCTCTTCTATTTTTCTTTTCAAAAAACTATGCACAAAAGTCTTTATTTGATGACCCCAATGTAGTATTTAAAAATAAAGAAGGTAAAGTATTAACAAAGGAAGAAATTAGTAAGTTTGGTAAGGGCCCTTTTAAAATGAAAACAGAGGTTATAGATAGTGTGAGAAAAGAAATTACGATAATACCAATAAGCCAAAAAGAGATAGAGACAATAGAACAAGAAAAAGAGAAATATGTAAATAAAATAAAAAACAAGCCTTTACCAGAATTTAATTTTCAAGATATTAATGGTAATGTCTTTCAATTGTCTAATTTGAAAGGTAAAGTTGTAGTATTAAATTTTTGGTTTATAGAATGCAAACCTTGCGTAGCAGAAATTCCCGCATTAAATAGAGTGGTAAAATCGCGTCCAGATATAGTATTTTTAGCACCAACGTTTAATTCCAAAGAAGATGTAAAAAAATTCCTTGAGCATCATCCCTTTAATTATAATGTTATTTCCGATGCTAGTAATTATACTGATAAGTTAAAAATTTCGAATTATCCAACACATATTATAATAGATAAAGAAGGAATAGTTAAAGATGTAATATTAGGAGGAGATACAAATCATATGGATGAGATTTTAAAAAAGAAAATTGAGGCAATAAAATAATTTTTGATTTTTTACTTTTTAATTTACAACTATGGTAGACATTAAACCCGACGAAATATCAGCCATACTGCGTCAGCAGTTAAGCAATTTTAATATAAGTGCACATTTAGAAGAGGTGGGCACTGTATTACAGGTAGGAGATGGTATTGCTCGTATATATGGTTTAAATAATGTACGTGCTGGTGAATTAGTAGAATTTGAAAATGGTGTAAAAGCCATAGCGCTAAACTTAGAAGAAGATAATGTAGGTGTCGTATTAATGGGAGAATCTTCTGAAATTAAAGAGGGAGATAAAGTAAAACGCACCGGAAAAATTGCTTCAATAAAAGTAGGAGATGGATTGGCAGGACGTGTTATCAATACTCTTGGAGAGCCTATTGATGGCAAAGGTCCTATTACAGGTGAATTGTACGAAATGCCTTTAGAGCGTAAAGCACCTGGCGTAATTTTTCGTGAGCCTGTTAAAGAACCTTTACAAACAGGTATAAAAGCTATTGATGCGATGATCCCTATTGGACGTGGTCAACGGGAATTAATTATTGGCGATCGTCAAACAGGAAAAACAGCCATAGCCGTTGATACTATTATCAATCAAAAAGAATTTTATAAAGCAGGCAAACCTGTTTATTGTATATATGTGGCCATTGGTCAAAAGGCTTCTACTATTGCTGGTGTAATGAAAACACTAGAAGATAATGGAGCCATGGCATATACTACTATTGTAGCGGCCTCTGCTGCCGATCCTGCACCACAACAATTCTATGCCCCATTTGCAGGAGCGGCTATTGGTGAGTTTTTTAGAGATACAGGTCGTGCTGCGTTAATTATCTATGATGATTTAAGTAAACAAGCTGTAGCATACCGTGAAGTATCATTGTTATTACGTCGCCCACCTGGTCGTGAGGCATACCCTGGAGATGTATTTTACTTACATAGTCGTTTATTGGAACGTGCTGCAAAGGTTATTGCTAAAGATGATATTGCTAAAAAAATGAATGATTTACCAGATAGCATTAAACATTTAGTAAAGGGTGGTGGATCGCTTACCGCATTACCTATTATTGAAACACAAGCTGGTGATGTATCTGCATACATTCCTACCAATGTAATCTCTATTACCGACGGACAAATTTTCTTAGAAACAAATTTATTCAACGCCGGTATTCGCCCCGCTATTAATGTAGGTATTTCAGTGAGTCGTGTAGGAGGTAATGCGCAAATTAAATCGATGAAGAAGGTAGCGGGTACATTAAAATTAGACCAAGCATTGTATCGTGAGATGGAAGCTTTCTCTAAATTTGGCGGCGATTTAGATGCAGCTACTAAGGTAGTATTAGAGAAAGGTGCTCGAAATGTAGAAATTCTAAAACAACCACAATATGCACCTGTAGCGGTTGAAAAACAAGTGGCTATGATTTATTTAGGCACACAAGGTTTGTTGCGTGAAGTAGCTATATCAAAAGTAAAAGAATTTGAGGCCCATTTTTTATTAGAGATGGAAAATAAATTGCCTCAGGTGTTGACCGAATTTAAAAAAGGAAATTTACCAGAAGAGGGTATTCAAAAAATGACAGAGTTGGTTAAGGGGTTGATAACGCAGTATAAATAATCATTTGCTTACATCCAGTATTAGCCATATCTTCATTACATTATTTAACTAAAACTAAATTTTATGAAATCAATTGGTTCCACATTAGTTATGTTAGGTGTTTTAGCTATTGTTCTTGACCTTTTTAATTATGTACCTAGAGTTTTATTTTGGATATATCAATGGGGAGAACCAACCGCATGGGGTATTAAAATTGGAATTATAGTGCTAGGTGTTGTACTTTATTTAATTGGAAATAAAAAAAGTACAACAAGCAATAATCCATAAAAACCAGCAGCTTTGTTTATTATATTAAGAAGAATGCCTTTCAACTGATACAGAGAGGTATTTATTTTATTCAATGGTGTTTATATCAATTTTTTATAAAAAATATTACTATGTTGAAGTGTATTAAAACAGGATTTATTTTTTTTGCTCTCATGACTTTTCTTACAGCATGTGGACAACTTAAGTATAAGAAAACTGCATCGGGGGTGGCCTATAAAATTTTTGAAGAGGGTAGAGGACCTAGTATAAAAATTGGACAGTTTGTAAAATTTGATCTTAAAGTAGTAAAAGGAGATTCTGTACTTACTTCATCTTATGGTAAATTGGCTAATTATATTCCCATAGATTCTTTTACCATAAAAGGTAATCAACATAGTTTTGTAGAAGTATTCCATTTAATGAAAGTGGGTGACAGTGCAGTTTGCATAATGTTTGTAGATAGTTTGCGAAAAAGAGCAGGAGGCATGTTGCCTCCAAGTTTTAAAAAGGGAGAAGAAATCAAGGCCTACGTTCATATTTTAAGTGCTTTCAATAGCCAAGATGAAGTAAAGGCTGATTATGATAAGGAAATGGAAAAACAAAAACAAAAGGAATTGGCTACTATTGATAAGTATTTGAAAGAAAAAAAGATCAATGCTCAAAAAACAACATCGGGTGTATTTGTAGAAATACAACAGCCCGGAACAGGGATACAAGCAGATAGCGGTAAAAGTGTAACGGTTATGTATAAAGGGCAATTATTTAATGGAAAGGTATTTGATACAAATATGGATAGTGCATTTAAACACACAGAGCCCTTTACATTTACCATGGGTAGAGGTGAGGTAATAAAAGGTTGGGATGAAGGTATTAAGTTATTTAAAAAGGGTGGAAAAGGCAGACTTTTTATTCCATCGACATTGGCATATGGACCAAGAAAAGCTGGTGCTGATATTGAGCCGTATTCAAATTTAATATTTGATGTGGATGTAAAAGATGTAAAAGATGTACCTGCCCAATCAAAATATCCAGTAATAAAATAACCTATTTTATACTGTAAAGTAGAAAGCCTGCCTTTTAATGGAGAGCAGGTTTTTTTGTGAGAATTGCTTAGCAATTAATTTCTTTTAGATAAATATTCTACATCATCTTCTAATAGCAAAATTTCATCAGCAACAATTTCAGTAATATATCTTTTTATACCCGTTTTATCTATATACTGCCTAGTTGTTAATTTCCCTTCCAAAGCAATTTCGCTACCTTTTGTAAGGTATTTTTCTATAACAGAAGCAGTTTTTCCCCAAGCTATTACTTGATGCCAATTCGTTTCCGTAATTTTTTTTCCTTCTGTATTCCGGTAGGATTCATTTGTAGCAATACTTATACGTGCAAGTTTTTTACCTTCTTCCATTATTTTAATTTCCGGATTAGATCCCAAATTGCCGATTAATTGAACTTTATTTTTGAGAGAACTCATAAAAAATAATAATAATGTACAAATTTGTATTTTTTTTATTACTTTCCAATTACCAAAACAATACTAACCGATTATGATATAGTAATCGTTTAGACTTTTTCATAAACCAAAAACAAACAGTATCAAATGAAACCTAAAACTTGTTTACATTGTCGTAAAATTTTTCGTGGCAGAAGTGATAAAAAATTCTGCAGTTCTCTTTGCCGTTCGGCGTTTAACAATGCTCATAGAACACAACAAAGCGATAGCATTGTCCGAATTAATGGCATACTAAGAAAAAACAGGAATTTGCTTCAAAGCTTGTATTTGAAAGGACCCAAACTAATAACTCGCAAATTGTTAGAAGAAAAAGGGTTTCAAATGAATTATCATACACATCAAAATGTTGATAATCATAAGCTAGTGCAAATTTTTTGTTATGATTATGGCATAGAGAAAAAAGGCCATTTGTTTAAAATTATAGAGGATAATGCTTCTTTTGCAAGTGTTCTTGCGCAAGAGCAAGCTAGTGCTAGTGTTTTTGCATAAAGATTTTTTGAGAAATCTTAAAAAAGACATAGCTTTGCCTAAATTTTTTAACAAAAAATACTAAATTAAAGATGAAAAAATTATTGACTATTGCTGCTGTTGCTGGTATAATGGTAGCTTGTAAAAATGGTGAAAAGAAAACTGAAACTACTGATTCTGCAGCTACTACTGCTCCTGTAGCCCCAACAACTACTCCTAGCACAACAGAAGTAGCTCCAACTACAGAACCTGCTCAAACCAATAACCAAATGGACTCTGCAGCAGCAGTTGCTCCTACTCAGCCTGCTGATGTGAAAGCGGAACAACCAGCAACAGATAAAAAATCTGAAGAAGCAACTAAAAAGTAGTATATAGTATTTGTACTCTTAAGCAATAGGGTCTTCGTTAATGAAGACCCTACTTTATTACACTAAACCAGTGTCTATTGTAGCCTTAACACTGCCATATTTCAGGAGTAATTGCTTCGCTTCTTCGTAGTTGGTTAGATGCAATCCTTCCATAACCATTTTAGTTCCTCTATCTATAAGCTTATCATTGGTTAGTTGTAGATGGACCATTTTATTATCTTCTATACGCCCTATTTTAATCATAACAGTGGTTGAAATCATATTAAGAATAAGCTTTTGTGCCGTTCCACTTTTCATCCTGGTGCTACCTGTTATAAACTCAGGACCTACTACTACGGCTATTGGGTAATCGACTAAATCTATAATAGGGACTTGACAATTGCAGGTAATACAGCCTGTTATTATATTATTTTTCTTACATTCACTTAGGGCACTTAATACATATGGTGTGGTTCCACTTGCTGTAAGCCCTATAACTATATCCTTTTCTGTTATATTATATGTTTTTAGATCTTGCCAACCTTTTTCCAGATCATCTTCTGCATGTTCTACTGCTTTTTGTAAAGCCGCCATACCACCAGCAATAATACCTATTACTAAATCTTTAGGAACTCCAAATGTTGGCGGACATTCACTTGCATCTAAAACGCCCAATCTACCGCTAGTGCCAGCTCCAATATAGAATAAACGGCCGCCCGCTAACATTTGATCTACTATTTTAGTAATAAGTTTTTCTATTGAATGAATATTATTTTGAATGGCTTTTGTCACAGTATGATCTTCATGGTTGATATGATTCAATATTTCCATAACATTCATTTTTTCAATGTGGCGGTAAGGAGATTGTTGTTCTGTTGTTTTTTCAGACATATTTTAAAAATGATTTACTTTGATTCTAATTATTGTTAAAAATACTACTCTATGCTTACATCTTCCACATTAATTTTTTTGAAGACATTAAATAGTAACAATAATAAAGAGTGGTTCAATGCTAACCGACAGCAATATGAAATTGCAAAAGAGGATATGAATGCACTTGTGTCTAAAATACTATTATCATTTTCACCGATTGATAAGGATATAAAATTATTATCAGTAAAAGATTGTCTCTTCCGTATTAACAGAGATATGCGTTTTTCAAAAGATAAATCACCATACAAAACTAATTTGGGTGCTTTTTTTGTTAGAGGAGGCAAAAAATCAAATTTTGCAGGATATTACTTGCATATTGAGCCTGATAAAAGTTTTGTGGGTGGCGGGTTGTATATGCCTATGGCCGATGTATTAAAAAAAGTGCGACAAGAAATTGATTATAATGTGAATGAATTTAAAAATATAGTGGAAGGAAAAAAGTTTAAAAGTTTTTATACTCAAGGATTAGAAATGGAAAAATTTAGTTTAGCCAATGCTCCAAAGGGATATGAAAAGGGTCAACCCGGAATTGAGTATCTCAAATTAAAAAGTTTTGTAGCAACAAAATCTTTAACGGATGAAGATCTTACATCATCAACGGTATTGAAAAAAATTACCAAAGCATTCGAAGCATTAATGCCTATGGTGCAATTTTTTAATAGAGCAATAGCGGAATAACATGTATGAGTTTCTAATTAGATAAAAACTTTTTTTTAAGAAGTGTCTCTGCAATTTGTATAGCATTTGTTGCTGCCCCTTTGCGTAAATTATCGGATACGATCCAAAGGTTTAAAGAATTATGTTGTGACTCATCTCTACGCATTCGACCAACAAATACATCATCTTTTCCCTCAGCATGTAAAGGCATAGGATATTGTAGTTTAGATAAATCATCTACAATGCTTATTCCTATTGATTTTGACAAGATGGATTTTATATTTTCAAGTGTAAAATCATTTTTAAATTGAATATTTACACTTTCACTATGCCCACCCATTACGGGAACACGTACACAAGTAGCTGTAACTTGTATACGATTATCTTGCATAATTTTTTTTGTTTCGTTGACCATTTTCATTTCTTCCTTTGTGTACCCATTTTCCATGAATACATCAATTTGTGGAATAAGATTTAAGTCAATAGGATAATGATAGGCCATATCACCTTGTATACCATTACGCTCATTCATTAATTGTTGTACTGCTTTTACACCAGTGCCCGTTACAGATTGGTATGTAGATACTACTATACGTTTAATTTGATACTGAAGGTGTAATGGATATAATGCTAACATCATTTGAATGGTAGAACAGTTGGGGTTAGCTATAATTTTATCATGAATGGTTAAAACATCTCCATTTACTTCAGGAACTATCAATTTTTTAGTGGCGTCCATACGCCAAACAGATGAATTATCTATAACTGTAATACCTGCGTTTGCAAATGAAGGTGCCCATGTTAATGAAGTACTACCCCCAGCAGAAAACAATGCTAACGAAGGTTGTTTAGCTATAGCATCTTGAGCAGATACGATAGTATGTTCAGATCCTTTAAATATTATTTTTTTACCTATCGATTTCTCTGATGCTACGGGGATTATTGTTGTAACAGGAAAATTTCTTTCTTCTAATACTTGTAGCATTTTTGTGCCTACTAATCCTGTAGCTCCTACAACAGCAACTTTCATATTATTCTTAATTTATAAATCGTAATAAATATTTCTAAATGAACTTCTAAGTCCGAATGTAAACCAAATAAGATTAGATTTTTGAATGTTATTAGATTCTCTTCTATATGTGATGCCTGCTTCTAATCTTAAATTGTATAATGGATTAAGGATATAAGACAATTTTATGTCGCCTATATATAAATTTGTTTTTATGCCCTGACCTATTTTATTACCATATTCTTTAACATGGGTATAGTAAGATAAAAAAATGTCTTTACCATAGTTCATTCTTGTCGGATCTAAACCATATTGTGCAAACATTATTTCTCCTCTGATATACCAGCGCTTGTATTGGTAAGTGGGAATAATTAAAAACTCTCTAAAATTTGCTCCAAGTGGATGCGCTAACGGTTCATTATAATGCCCATAATTCAACAAACTTGTTCTACTGGAATAAGTATATGGTCGAGCAGTATTAAACTCTGCTTGTATATCCAATTTAGGAATATTAAATATGTCAAATGTTCTAATTCCCAATTGTATGGCATATTTATTGGCCCACCACTTTTGATTGCTTAACATTTCTTTTGCTTTGAATTCATCTATCAACAACTGGCCATATGTAGTGAATTTAGGAAATAGTTTATACTTTAAATTAAATCCTAACAAAGCATTATCTGGTGACCCGTTGGCAAATTCCACAGGCCTTAGCAAAAGAATGGGGTTTAAATAACTCCAATCAAAACCACGTTTGTTGGTGGAATCGGCGTCTTGCCATATAATACTTTCAAACAATCCAATACTTAATTTTTTATTTACATTCCAATCCAAATAATGGAATACCCCCCATTTCTTTTTATAAACGTTGTCGTTAGATAAAGAAGAGCTTTTTAGATCTATAAATTGTGAGCATGTAGAGGTGTACTGCACTTTGCCCAAGGTGCCTGTTATTTTAAAGTATGGGTAGTTAAAGGCTACGTCGGATAAGATGCAGGATCGATACCCATCGCCAATAAAATTTTTACCATATCCAATTGATGCACTCACGTATTTGTTGGGGACATAATGTAGTATTGCTGTAGAGCTTGCATAATCAAACGCTCTTGCACTTAGTGCTGTAACTCTCCCTTGTCCTGGAACAATAGCGTTTGAATTGGTGAAGTTACTTAAGTAAGTAGGAAATTTACCCTGATTTTCATACACGGCGGTGTATATATAAAAATGTTTAGATACATTGCCTTCAAATTGAAAGCCTCTGGTATTTAACCAAGTTGTCTTTTTAGAACTTTCATAACCTAACTGGCCCTCAGGCAAAAAATCTAAAAAGGCATTATAATTCTTATCACGATACATAACAAGATGCTCATTAAATAATTTTCGATATACCCAAGAGCGGTTTTTTTCTTTTATGGTAGTAGTATCATTTTCATCTAAGTATATAATAGGTTTTGATGCTGTATGTACATCATTATCTTTTAAATATAATTCTCTCTCATTAAGATAATTGTATTGTTTCATGGTTGGTAATTGAGCACTGCTTATCTTATAAAATACACACAGCGCTACTAACAATAGGCATTTAGAATACATAAACATAGTTTTTACAAAGGAACAAGAATTTTAAATACTATAACTTTACTTTTTTTATAACATACTTCACACACTATGATTCAATATGAACAATTTACATTGTCTAACGGTTTACAGGTAATAGTACACGAAGATTGCTCTACACCTATGGCGGTTATGAATGTTATGTATAATGTAGGCGCAAAGGATGAAAATCCTGATAAAACGGGGTTTGCACATCTGTTTGAACATTTAATGTTTGGCGGAAGCTTACACATACCTACTTATGATGAGCCATTACAATTAGCAGGTGGAGAAAACAATGCGTATACCACAAACGATTTAACCAATTATTATATACAATTACCAGCTCAAAATATTGAAACAGCTTTTTGGTTGGAGAGCGATAGAATGTTAAGCTTAGCTTTTAATGAAAAAAGTTTAGAAATTCAGCGCAAAGTAGTGTGTGAAGAATTTAAAGAGCACTATATTAATAAACCTTATGGTGATGTATGGAAACATATACGAGAATTGGCATATACCAAACATCCATATAATTGGATGACTATAGGCAAAGAATTGAGTCATATAGAAAATGCTACATTAAATGATGTAAAAGCATTTTTTTTTCAATATTATCGACCCATTAATGCTATATTAGTTGTAGCGGGAAATGTAACAATAGATCAAGTAAAAGGCTTGTCTGAAAAATGGTTTGCTCCTATACCTGCAGGAAATAAATATATAAGGCAATTGCCTGCTGAGCCAAAACAAATGATTGCGAGAAAAAAAGAAGTGAAAGCCAATGTGCCATTAGATGCGCTTTATAAATGTTGGCCTATTTGTGGCCGTTTAGATAATCTATATTATTCTACAGATCTTATTACAGACATTCTTGGCGGAGGGTCTTCCTCACGATTGTATCAAAGCTTAGTAAAAGAAAAAAAACTATTTAGTAATATCCATTGCTATCATCTTGGATCTATTGATCCTGGATTGCTAACAATTGAAGGAAAGTTAGTCAAAGGTGTTTCATTAGAAGAGGCTGATAAATCTGTTACAAAAGAAATTGAACAGTTTTTGGTTGAAGGAGTTGCCGAAAGAGAATTGAAAAAAGTAAAAAATAAAACAGAAAGCAGCATAACTTTTGAAGACATGAGCCTACTAAGTCGAGCAAATAGTTTAGCCTTTTATACATTATTAGGCAACACATCGCTTATCAATGTAGAACTTAATCGCTACCAAGAAGTAACAATAAAAAATATAAATGATACGGTTGCAGCTATTTTTGATGCCGACCATAGCAATACGCTTTATTACCGTTCAGTAGTATAAATTTATGCACATGGTATAAATTATAGCGAACAATCAACTAATCAATAATGTTATGTTAAACAGAACCATTCCACCTCTAATAAAACAGGCCTCAAGTTTTGAATTAATATTACCTCCATTACATCGTGTAGTATTATCTAATGGTGTAGAAATTTGTTTATTAAGCGCAGGAACACAAGATGTAGTACAGATAGAGTGGGTGTTTTATGCTGGAAATGCCTACGAAACAAATAATTTAGTAGCTGTTGCAACCAATTATCTTATAAAAAATGGAACGGCGAAACATACAGCATATGAGATTAATGAGTTCTTTGATTTTTATGGAGCTTTTTTGCAACGAGATTGCTATAATGAAACAGCAACCGTTACTCTAAATTGCCTTAATAAGCATGCAGAAATACTTATTCCAAAAGTATTTGAAATATTAAACGAATCTATTTTTTTTGAAGATGAACTAGGTATATACAAACAAAATATGCAACAGCATTTGGCCGTTAGTTTAAAAAAATGTGATTTTGTTGCAAATCGTTTAATAGATACGTATGTTTATGGAGAAAGAAATCCATACGGAAAATATAGTACAATAAAGGATTATCAACAGTTACAACGAGAGTGGCTCATCGATTTTCATAGGCAGCACTATCTTAACGGACGTTGTACAATATTTGTATCAGGAAAATTACCTAATGGAATAGAAAAAGTAATAGAAAAATATTTTGGACAATGGCCACAATCAAAAACGAGAGAAACATATCCAACAATAACAAATATTCAAGCTGCACAACAAAAAAAATACCGTATTGTAAATGATGAACAAGGTGTTCAAGGTGCTATTCGAATAGCCACGCATTTCCCCAATCGCCACCATCCTGATTTTGCTAAAGTAATGGTGTTAAATACCCTATTTGGTGGATTTTTTGGTTCTCGTTTAATGAACAATATTCGAGAAGATAAGGGATATACCTATGGCATTCATAGCTATATTCAAAACCATATAGCTCATACAGCTTGGGTTATTGCTACAGAAGCTGGGCGTGAAGTTTGCGAGGCCACCATAAAAGAAGTATATCATGAAATGAATATATTATGTACTGAGTTCGTAGATGAAGAAGAGCTAACGGTAGTACGTAATTTTATGATTGGTAGTATACTGGGTGATTTAGATGGGCCCTTTCAAATTATGAGTCGTTGGAAAAATATTATTTTAAATGGATTAACCGAAGAATATTTTTATCGATCTATAGATGTCATTAAAACCATCACTGCTACTGAATTACAAGTGTTAGCCCAAAAATATTTTGAAAAAGAAAAATGGTATGAGTTAGTGGTAGTATGATGCATATTCTCTAGCATTGGAAACTAGGACTTTAGTCCTTTGGTATATACTTTTCAATGGTTCTAATCGGCTGCTTGATTGTGTTTGTAAAATCATCCCAAATATTTTTTATAATATCTGCAGCAGACTGAACATCTTTTAACAAAGCGCTTACCTGTCCTATTTCTAATTCGCCATCTTCCAAATCGCCTTCAAACATACCTTTTTTAGCACGGGCTTTACCTAATATGCTTTTTAACTCCTCATCGCATGCACATTTATTTTCTGCTTTTTGTATCTCATTAAAAAACTTATTTCTCATCAATCTCACTGGAGTAAGCCTTTTCATGGTTAATAATGTATCCCCTTCATGGGCCTGTACCACAGCTTGTTTAAAATTATCATGCACTGAAGCTTCTGTACTTACTACAAACCTACTGCCTATTTGTACGCCTTCAGCTCCTAATACCATTGCCGCAAGCATACTACGTCCGGTTGCAATACCACCTGCCGCTATAACGGGTAGCGACACAGCTTCAATAACAGATGGAATTAAGCAAAGGGTGGTTGTTTCTTCACGTCCATTATGACCACCTGCTTCGAAGCCTTCTGCTACCACTGCATCACAACCAGCTTGCTCTGCTTTTTTAGCAAACTTACTGCTGCTTACTACATGTACTACGGCAATATTTTTTTCTTTTAATATAGAAGTCCATGTTGCAGGATTTCCTGCTGAAGTAAACACAATGGGTACTTTCTCTGATATAATAATATCAATATGTTTATCAATATCAGGATAAAGTAAAGGAATGTTTACACCGAATGGATATTGAGTAGCTTGTTTACACTTTACAATATGTTCACGCAAAACATCTGGATACATACTTCCGCTTCCAATAAGGCCAAGCCCCCCTGCATTACTTACTGCACTGGCCAAACGCCACCCACTTGTCCATATCATACCAGCTTGTATAATAGGATACCGAATATTAAAAAGTTGATTGATCCTTGTATGCATATATTAACTAAAGTCAAGTTCAGTATTATCCCCAATATTTAAGCTTCTGCTTAACCCTTTTACACTAGCGTCGCTACCAATAAGAGAATTATCCAATACTACTTCGTGCAGATGTGTATATGATCCTATAATAGAATCGCGAATGATAGAGTGTTTTATAGTAGTATTGCTTCCTACAGCTACGTGGGGGCCTATGATAGAATTTTCTATTGTACATCCAGCTGCTATACTAACAGGAGGAATAATAATGGTATTTTCATAACCATGTTGTTGGGGTGCATTACCTCCAATCTTCTTTAATAGTGTGGCATTAGATTCCAATAAGGTTTCTTTTTTTCCGCAATCAAACCAGTTTTTTACTTTAAAGGCTTTGAATCTTGCGCCTTGCCGAATCATGCATTCTAATGCGTCCGTTAGGTTATATTCCCCATGACTTTTAATTTCTTCAGAAAGTAATTTTTGCAAACATGTAAAAAGAAAATCCGTTTCACAAATTTTATACAATCCTACAAGAGCCATATTGCTTTTTAAGATTTGTGGTTTTTCTACAACATGCTCTATAAATCCTTCTTCATTAACCTCTGCCACACCAAAATTACGAGGATCATCAACCTTTTTTACCCCTAACATCGAATACGGGCTTTGGATAACAGTTTCTACATCATATTCGCAAATAGTATCGCCCAATACTACAAATACTTGATCATTGTTGACAAGTTCTTGTGTTAAGCGAATAGCATGACCAGTTCCTTCTCGTTTATTCTGGTATACAAAATGCACCTTTAATTGAGGATATGTTTGATGCACGTATTCTTGTATTTTTTCTCCTAAGTATCCAACAATAAAAATAAATTCTTTTATACCAGCCTCGTATAGCTGATCAACTATAAAACTCAAGATAGTTTTACCAGCTATTGGAATAAGTGCTTTAGGCTGTGTATAGGTATGTGGCCTTAACTTAGTGCCTGCACCAGCTACAGGTATAATTGCTTTCATTTATTATGCTGTGTTAAGAATATCAACAGAAGTGGTATTTTTTATTCTTAGGTTCAAAAGTAATTTTTTTATAGCTATAGCTGAAACAGAAAAATAGATACTTAGGTATGGTTAAAAAATATCTCATACAAAAAGAACAAAGGTTCTTTTAGTTCGTAATTTTCATGCAGGCAAGCTGCTCATTGTCGTATAAAACTTTAATTTTGAAGTTGTGATATTGAGCGATTTTTTGTGCGGCTATCCATTGCCAATCAGTATCACTTACCTCCACATATTTGTTTGTGCGTGTTAAAAATTCAAGATTATTAATTTTAGAAAAAAACAGTTCTATTTTCTGAGATGTATAAGTAATAAAAATATACCAGCGACTTATTGGATCTTGTAGATGTAATTGACGAATTAAGAAATAAAAAAGTTTTGTTAAAGATGGGCTATTTGCAGGCATAATTAGTTGAGAAGCTTCAATATCATCAGACAAGCAAATATCTATACGAAAATTAGAATCAATATTATGTATTTCCCCTATTGCTTCATCAATACAATCGTCTATCCGCGTTGCTTTACAAACATCCCCATTTGATGGATAATTAGATAAAACCTGAAACATTTCTAATGTGGCTACCACCTTCCATAATTCAATATTAATAGCATATAACAAACTTGAATGAGCACCCTCAATTTTTGGATTATTGATCTCTGTTAATAATACCAAATTAGCTAACGGATTTTTTATATCATGAAAAGCTTTTTTAAAAAGATCGGGAGACTTGTCGATATGAGATAGCATATAACCTTATATTGGTTTTAAATAATACCCAAACCCGGACTTTGTCCAAAGGTATCTTTTAGGATAATCTTTATCAATTTTATTACGCAAAAAATTAACATATACTTCAATCGTATTAGTTCCTGTATCGAAATGAATACCCCAAACTTTTTCTGCAATTTCTTTTTTAGAAAATACCCTTCCTGGCTCTTGTGCTAATAGAGATAATAAAGCAAACTCACGAGCTGTTAAATTGATGGAGTTACCTGCTCTTACAACCGTTTTTTGAACGGTGTCAATAGTTAGGTCTCCTATCTGAACAATATTGCTCTTACGAGCAGGAACGTCAAAATCAGAGCGACGAAGAAATACTCTTACACGAGCTAATAATTCTCCAAGATGAAAGGGCTTAATAAGATAGTCATCCGCACCAAGAGTAAAAGCATCTAACTTATCTTGTATATCATTTAGGGCAGTAATCATAATAATGGGTACACTACGATTAATTTTTCTAAATTCTTCACAAAGCACCAACCCATTTTTGAATGGAATGTTGATATCCAAAATAACCAATCCATACTTCTTCTGCTGAAACATTCGTTCCGCAACCATACCATCATAGGCCAAATCAGCTTTATACCCCTGCTCATTTAGTTTACCCAATAACGTAGATCCTAGTTTTGGGTCGTCTTCAATAAGCAATATTTGTGTTATATTTTCCATAGTTTTTCGAGCAATTATTATGTTTGACAGCTTTATATGGTTAGTATAATTAATAAACTACTATCTATAAAGGTATAAGCCCTGCTTCAGTTAATCAATCTCAAATCTTATACCAAAAATAAAGATAACCTAAAGTTTTATAAGTGAACAATTTTATAAATTTCACCACAAGAATAATATATTTTTAGACTATTCCGCATATTCCTTCTCAGAAATTTATAGCTACCCTCTAACTATATAACATTCATATAACTCCAACAGTTATATACTTTATAGCACTAACTTGCTACTCTTAATTAAGGGTTTAACCTTAAACAATATCACTTTATCATGGTAATACTACAACTATTTAATGGATAAAAACGATACAAAAATGAAAAAAATAACACTTCAACAAGCACAAAATCAGGTTCATAAATGGATAAAAACGTATGGAGTTCGATATTTTATATGAACTAACAAACTTAGGTATTTTAATGGAAGAAGTAGGCGAATTATCCAAACTAATGGTTCGCATATATGGGGAACAGTCATTCAAGAAAAAGGATAATAAAAATACCCTATCCGATGAAATGGCAGATATTCTTTGGGTACTGTTGTGCCTTGCAAATCAAACAGGAGTAAACCTTACAGAAGCATTACAAAAAAACTTTTTAAAGAAAACAAAGAGAGATGCTAAAAGACATATCAATAATAAAAAATTAAGTTAGCTATACCAATACTACAAGTATTTATAAACCATATTTTTGCAGCTATATGAATACTCAAAGTAATAATTTTCAGGTTATAATATCGCATGCCAAAGAATATGGGTTCATTTTCTCGAGTAGTGAAATTTATGATGGATTAAGTGCCGTATACGATTATGGCTCTTGGGGTAGCGAACTCAAAAAAAATATTAAAGAGTATTGGTGGAAAAGCATGGTGTATTTAAATGAAAACATTGTAGGTATTGATTCTGCTATATTTATGCATCCCACTATTTGGAAAGCCAGTGGACATGTCGATAATTTTAGTGACCCAATGATTGATAACAGAGATAGCAAAAAACGCTATCGTGTGGACCACTTAATAGAAGCATATGCTGATATACTAATAGCTAAAAATGAATCCAAACAAGCAGAAAACATATTAGCAGAAATGGACGCCATGCTTGCTACCGAAAATTTTACTGGCATCAAGCAATTAATAGAAAAACATAAAATTACTTGTAGCGTAAGCGGTACAAGCAATTGGACAGACGTTCGACAATTTAATTTAATGTTCTCCACCCAATTAGGCAGCATAGAAGGAGAATCCAACGAAATATACTTACGTCCCGAAACCGCACAAGGCATTTTTGTAAACTTCTTAAATGTGCAAAAAACTGCTCGCATGAAAATACCTTTTGGTATTGCACAAGTAGGAAAAGCCTTTCGCAATGAAATCGTAGCTCGACAATTTATTTTTAGAATGCGAGAATTTGAACAAATGGAAATGCAATTTTTTTGTCGACCAGGTACAGAACTCGAATGGTATGAACACTGGAAAAAAGAACGCATGAACTGGCACTTAAGCCTAGGTATACCAACAGAAAAATATCGTTTTCATGACCATGCTAAACTAGCTCATTATGCAAATGCTGCAGTAGATATTGAATTTGATTTTCCATTCGGATTTAAAGAAGTAGAAGGCATACATTCTCGTACAGACTACGACTTAAGTCGCCATCAAGAATTTAGTGGTAAAAAACTACAATATTTCGACAATGAAATCAATAAAAATTATGTTCCCTATGTGGTAGAAACATCCATAGGATTAGATCGTATGGTTTTATTAGTATTGAGCTATGCATACACAGAAGAGAAAATGACGAAAGAAGATGGAAGTATTGACGAACGAATAGTATTAAAAATTTCTCCTAAAATAGCACCTATTAAATTAGCTATTCTTCCTTTAGTAAAAAAAGATGGATTACCTGAAATAGCAAGAGCATTAATGAATGAATGCAGAGGTGATTTTTATTGTTTTTATGAAGAAAAAGATACGATAGGTAAACGCTATCGCCGTATGGATGCTCTAGGAACCCCATTTTGTGTTACTATCGACCATCAAACAAAGGAAGATCAAACCGTAACTATACGGTATAGAGATTCGATGAAACAAGAACGCGTCTCTATAAAAGGAGTAAAAAATATTATATTGAAAGCTATTAAAGAAAATTATTTTCTTATTGATTGATTTTTAGAAACTTTGGAAACGATTTAAGTTTTTAAAGTTTCCATCTTTAGTTTAGTCTATTTAATATCCCAATATCTTCAACATACTTTGAGCACTTTGCTCTTTAGCATAGAGCCAATCTATTAATTTTCCATTTTTATCGTGTTCTACAATTACATGTTTAGGAGAAGGGATAAGGCAATGCTTAATGCCTCCATATCCACTTATTTGATCCTGATACGCACCAGTATGAAAAAAGCCCACATATAGTGGTTCTTTGCTGTCCGTTAATTTGGGTAAGAAAACTTCATTAATATGTTCTTCAGAATCGTAGTAATCATGACTATCACAAGTCATTCCACCTAATACCACTCGTTGATATTCATTGTCCCATTTATTTATGGGTAATAATAAAAATCTTTCACCTATACCCCAAGTATCTGGTAACGTAGTAATAAAAGAAGAATCAATCATATACCATGTTTCTCGATCGTTTTGCGTTTTTTGTCCTATTACACTATAAATGTGCGCCATGCTTTCTCCTACTGTATAACTTCCAAATTCTGTAAAAATATGCGGTACAGGTACTTTAGCTTTTTTGCAAGTACTCTTTATATTTCTTACAATTTCATTAATCATGAATTGATAGTCATATTCAAAACCTAAAGAATGTTTAATAGGAAATCCTCCTCCAATATTGATAGAATCTAGTTCAGGACAAATCTTTTTTAATTGGCAATAAAGATTAATAATTTTACTTAATTCACTCCAATAATAGATATCATCTTTAATGCCTTTATTTAAAAAAATATGTAACATTTTAAGTTGAAATTTATCTTCATATCCTTCTATTTCATCCACATAAAATTCCAATATATCCTTTGCCCTAATACCCAACCGAGAAGTATAAAAAGGAAAGCTTGGTTCTTCTTCCGCAGCTACTCTAATGCCCAGTTTAAAAGGAGTTTTTACTGTTTTTTTATAGGCTTTTAATTCTTCTTTATTATCTAATACAGGTATTACATTTTTAAATCCATTATTTAATAAACGCGCTATACGAGAAGTATATGATTTTTGTTTAAACCCGTTACAAATAATAAAAATGTCTTTTGTAATTAACTTTTTATCGTATAGTTTATTGATAATTTCAATATCATAAGCATAAGATGTTTCTAAATGAATATTATGCTTAAGCGCTTCTTGAATAACAAAAGAAAAATGAGAACTCTTGGTGCAATAGCAATAATTGTATTGTCCTTCATATTTATGTTTTTTAAATGCCTGTTTAAACATTTGTTTTGCCTTGTTGATTTGCATACCTATTTTAGGCAAATACGTTAATTTTAATGGTGTTCCATACTTATCTATTAAGGCTTTTATATCTACTCCATTGTAGCGTAAGTAACTATCTTGTACATTAAAGTCTTCTTGTGGAAAATGGAATGTTTGTTGTACTAACCCTGTGTAGGTATTATTCATTATAAATGTCTGATTTAAATAAGTTTACAGATACAACACAAAAGTAATTGATTACGGATTTTTATGAGATAAAAAAAGCCAGTCACATAAAAAATGCAACTGGCTTAACAAGTTATGAATACCTTTCAATTTATTTAACTGAAGAAACTAGTGCTTTAAATGCCTGTGGTTCATTCATGGCCAAATCAGCTAAAATTTTTCTATCTATACTAATATTTTTTTCACTTAGTTTATGAATAAACTGTGCGTATGTTAAGCCTTCTTCTCGAACAGCAGCATTAATACGTACAATCCATAAGCGTCTATATTCGCGCTTTTTTAATTTACGACCAACATAACGATATGTTAAGCCTTTTTCTAAAACGTTTTTAGCAACAGTGTATACATTTTTACGTTTACCATAAAAACCCTTTGCTTGTTTTAATATTCTTTTCCTGCGAGCTTTGGAAGCAACTGCATTTACTGAACGTGGCATATTTTATAATTAAAGTAATTTATTGTAAAAGGAATAAATTTATTTTAGACGCAAAAGGCGTTTAACAAAGTCTGTATTGGCTTTACCGACTGTACCCATTTGATCTAGATGGCGTTTGCGCTTTGTAGATTTTTTAGTCAAAAGGTGTCTACGTCCTTGTTTTTGGTATTTAATTTTGCCTGTTCCAGTAACTTTAAATGTTTTTTTTGCTCTGGAGTGTGTTTTAACTTTTGGCATAAACATATGCGGTTTAAAGTTCCCTACTGGTGGCGCAAACACAACTTGCACACTTATGGAACCATTTGGGTAAATAAATTTATAGATCCGAAATACGGATTCGGGGAAGCGAAGGTAACTATTTTCTACAAAATCGCAAATATTTATGGTGCAATAAGAATGTAATGTGCTGAGCTGTCCGGATAGAGGAGAGGATTTTGTTGCAAAATTGTGTCATAAAGAACCCTCAGATTTTGCTGAGAGTTCTTTATAATTTGGGGTGCTAAGGTAATTTTTTTTTCAAATTGATAAAATTAAAAGGAAATCGGCGTTAGTTATTAATCAGAGCATGAAATAGTAAGGATAAAATCTTTAAGCTGCATATCTGACATGCTTTTGATGAAAATACTTTTGCACTTGCTTTTTATTTTTCTTTCTTTTATTCATAAAATCTTCTACATCCTTTCTCATCTGATCCTTGTTGATAGGGCGTTTCTTGCCAATGACATTGGTCTTAATATCTTGATTGACATATTCTTGTGCATTCAGCTCCGAACTATAAGGCGGTAGAAAAAATACTTCTATACGCTTTTTGTTTTCTTCGGGCCAAGCCTGTAATTTTTTTGTCTTGTGAGCGGTATGCCCATCAGTTATAAACAAGATTTTTTGACGGCTGTACTTAATCATTTGTTTTAAAAACCTTTCAAATACTTCACTATTAAATCTTCCCTCTATAATCATAAATTGTAAATGTCCCTTATTGCTTATGGCACTAACCATGTTTAAGGAAAAGTGCTGCCCACTGCGTTTAACCACAGGGGTTTGCCCTTTAGGTGCATAGCTAGTACCTGTTTGATGATCGCTGCGCATGCCCGTTTCATCTCCAAAATAAATGACCGCTTTCTCTTTCCGCGTCTTGATTTTAATAGCCTGATATTGCTGGGGTAACCACTTTTTTACCTCATCAGGCTTTTGTTCAAAGGCTTTGCTTATAGGCTTTTGAGCCGTATACCCTCAAGCTTTTAAGTAGCGCCCTACTTGCCAGCGTGATAGCTTCTCTTTATAGAGCTTAGCTATTAATTGTTGTACCGCTTCCCTGGTCCATAAGCCAAAAGGTAATTTTAATTGACCGGGCAACTTGCTTTGTATTATTCTTCTGAGCTGCGCAGCTTGTTTGCCATTAAGCTTTTTATCGCCGTGTACCCTCGCTTTTTTCCATTACTTTTCTTTTGCCGCCTTCTCTATATTTTCTCCATATCTTTTCTACTCCACTACGGCTGAGTCCAAAAATATCTACAGCTTGTTTTTGTGTCCCTTTTTTCTTCCTTAAATATTACACTACTTGTAGCCGTATGGCTGCTTGTGCTGATGCACTGCGGTTTCTTACATCTTTTTTATGCATCCCCAAATATAATACAGTTCCCTTACTATTTAATGCCCCCATTAATAGTACAGACAAGCTATGCGATTAATTTGTGCTGCAATCTCCGCTATTTATGTGGCATCAAAATAACGCATTAAATTATGGAGGAGGGTTGATAAAGAACTACAGTACTATTCCCACTTAAATGCTTTAATGGCAATAGCATATACAACAATTCCCCACAACATTAACACGCCTATTTGTAAACCACAATTCCATAGGTGATTACCTTCAAAAGCAATATTACGCATAGCATCGTTTACATGAGTTAGCGGAAGTATTTTGCAAATAGGCTGTAGCCAATTCGGAAAATTGTCTGTAGGAAAAAAAGTGCCAGATAACAAAAGCTGCGGTGATGTTATAGCATTAGCAAGAAGAGGAATGGTACTTTCATTTTTTGCTAATCCACTTACTACAAAGCCCAAGCCCATAAATAAGATAAGCGCTAATAAACTAAGTACAAGTAGTTCTAAAAAAGTAATTAACCCATGTATTAATGTGAAGTGAAAAACAAAATGACCAACAGATAAAATAATAATTGCACTTATTAATTGAAAGGATACCCTACTAATTGCCTCGCCAAATATAATATGCTTTCGATGAATTGGGGTAGTAAAAAAGCGCTTTAACACTAATGTGTTTCGTAAATTGAAGAATAAAAATGCTACACCAAAAACACCAGCGCTTAATAATGAAAAGCCTAACTGTCCAGGTAAAATAAAATCGATAGATTTATAAATGCGTCCTGCTACTGTATTGGATTGAATGTTGGCAATGGTTGGTTGGTTGGGGTATTTTGTGGCATTTATTTGTTGAATAATTTGCTGTAAAATAGAATATAATACACTTATATTGTTTACTGCTGCATTTGATGATGTACTATGGATAATGTATTGGTTGGCAGTTTTATTATTAATGGGTTGTATATTTATAATGGCTGTTATTCTGCCTTTTTCCATATCATCTTTAATAAGTTTATCTGATTTTGTAATTACTTTTATTGAACTATTTTTTATTAAGCTATCATATATAGGGTTAGTAGTATTCGAGTGTTTATCTATTGCAATATTAATGGTTATACTACCACGACCTAAAAATCCAAATATTAAAATAAATACTAAAGGGAATATCAAGCTAAAAATAATAGCAGAAGGGCTTCTTGATATGGCTCGTAAGCTTGCTTTAGTTATGGCTAAAACTGCTCTTGTTTGATTATATTTTTGCATAGTTTAAACCTATTATTCAACTTCTACCCAATAGGGTAGTCTTGATTGATGTTTTCCACTTATTTTTTGAATCCATTGTAATTGTTTAAACAATTTGTATTGTACTTCGCCTATTTCTTCTTGTAAAACATTTATACTGTTAATTCTTTTATATACGTCAGAAAGTTTGTCAAATAAATCTTTTGGTTCTGGATATTCTATCAATTTGTATTCTTTTAGTTTAGCCATACGAACAGCACAATCAATAGCATTTTGTAGGTTACCTATTTTGTCTACAAGTCCTATTTGCAAAGCCCTCTCCCCACTCCATACACGGCCTTGGGCAATACTATCTACAAAATACATTGGTTTTTTTCGTCCTTCAGATACTCGAACTTTAAAATCTACATAAATAGAATCAATAGCATTTTGTACAAATGTTTTTTCTATATCCGTAAGAGGTCTTGTAATAGACCCCACATCTGCGTAAGGACTTGTCTTTACGCCATCGAATGTAACGCCTAGTTTGTTATTGAAAAAACCTTGTGCATTGGGCATGATAGTAAAAACCCCAATAGAGCCTGTTATAGTATTAGATTCTGCAAAAATAGAATCTGCATCACAAGCAATATAATATCCGCCGGAGGCTGCATAGTCTCCAAAAGATATAATCACAGGCTTCTTTTTTTTCGCTATTGCTAATTCTCGCCATATTATTTCAGAGGCTAATGAGCTTCCTCCTGGAGAATTTATACGAACAACAATTGCTTTCACATCATCATTTAGTCTTGCTTTTTGAATAAAGCGTTTAAAACGATCACCTCCAATTTCATCATCCGATCCTTGTCCATCAACGATATCGCCTTGTGCATAGATTAGGGCAATTTGATTGCTCCCATTATGGCTTGAAACGCTTACTGTACTTGCATATCGATTAATAGTTACAAAGTTAATTTCTTTTTCTTTGTCAATATGTATTTTTTGTTTGATAATATCTTGTACTTCATCTTCATACTTCAAGCCATCAATTAGTTTTAAACAAGCAGCTTTGTATGGTGTTTGAATAGTGGCTTCATTCGCGTATTGACGCAATAAGGCAGTATCTATATGCCGTGCTTTTCCAATAACAGTAATCATTTGTGTAAACAAATCATTTAACCAAACAGATGTTTGTAAGCGGTTGGCATCCGTCATTTTTGTTTCTCTCAATGGTTCTGTAGCACTTTTGAATTTACCAGCGTAAAATATTTGTGGTTTAACATCTAATCTATCAAGCGAGCCCTTTATAAAGGCAATGTTCGTGGAAAGCCCTTTCCAATATAATGTTCCCTTTGGATTACAATAAATTGCGTCTGCTACACTGGCTACATACAACGATTTTTGAGCAATAGCATCACCATAAGCCAGTACAAATTTTTTGGATGTCTTAAAATTTTCTAACGCTTGCCGCAGCTCCTCTGATGTAGCAAATCCATTATTATTGTTGTTACATTTTATGAATATGCCGGTTACATTATCATCTGTTTTGGCATAATTAACAAATTGAATTATATCATACAAACCCACTATTGTTGACTCGTTGTATCCCGGAATGGAATTATTATCTTGTCTTTGTTCTTTGTAAGTTTGATTAAGATCTATTACCAATACAGTTTTTGCATCCATTTTTCTATTGCTAACATCTACCATACTATCTATGATAAAATAAAATACAGTAAATCCTATGATGGTAAACGCTACTAATGCGAGTAGTGTAGCGAAAAAAGATTTAAAAAAGGTATTCATATGGTGTTTGATTAAAATATTGTTTGTGTGTAATTAATGTAAAATAAAGATATTTGAGCTTCCTAACTTTTCCAAGTATAATGCATAAGGTATATTTACTAATAGGGGGCAATATAGGTAATCGTAAAGCATATTTACTAGAAGCTAAATCTTTTTTAAGTGACATAGGCAATATTGTACAAGAATCGTCTATTTATGAAACAGCAGCTTGGGGGAAAGTAGATCAGCAAGCATTTTTAAATCAAGCTGTTTTATTAATAACGACACTGTCGGCCAATGATTTGTTGGATAGTATTCTACAAATAGAAGAAAAAATGGGTCGTAAACGATTAGAGCATTATGGCCCTAGAACTATTGATATTGATATTTTATTGTTTGATGATATGGTACTGAATAGTAACCAACTTCATATACCGCATCTTGCTATGGCACATCGAAAATTTACATTAGTGCCTTTGGCTGAAATAGCACCTAGTGTTATGCACCCTGTATTACAAAAAAGCATACAAAAACTTTTTGAAGACTGTACAGATACGTTAGCAGTTGAATTGTACATTCATTAATACATAAATGAAATATAATTTTATAACTATAGAAGGAAATATTGGCGCAGGAAAAACTACGTTGGCTCAATTATTGGCACAGCATTTTAATGCAAAGCTTATATTAGAGGCGTTTGCAGAAAATCCTTTTTTGCCTAAATTTTACGAGAACCCTCAACAGTACGCATTTCCATTAGAATTGTTTTTTATGGCAGAACGGTATAAACAACTCAAGGATTTACTGCATGCAAAAGATATGTTTCAACAAATTACTATATCAGATTACTTATTTACCAAGTGTTTGTTATTTGCAAAAGTTAATTTATTTGAAGAAGAATTTAAATTATACCAAAAGTTATTTGATATTATACATCAACAATTAACATTTCCTGATGTGTTAATTTATTTGCATGCACCGGTACAAAAATTACAAGAAAATATAAAAAAACGTAATCGAGCATATGAGCAAGCTATTCCTAACGAATATTTATTTAATATACAAGAAACATACACGAGCTATATTAAACAACATAATATTAAAACAATTTTTATTGATGTTAGTAATGCCGATTTCTTGCATAATAAAAAGCATATACAAGTTGTGTTAGATGCTTTGGAAAAAGATTATGAAGCAGGGCAACATTATTTCTCATTACCGTAAACAAAATAATAAATCTTTTTCATAATTCTCATCGTTATTGCAACCGAATTATCAACTGCTTTCTCAGCGTGATGGCAAGTGTCTACACGCTCTACCATGTTGTGCATATTAGAGTAGGTGAAAAGCGTATCAAACGAGCGTCATGGCGATCACGCCAACGCCGTGAGAAGCCATCTGCATTTAGAATAAGAACCATTATGGATTTCTATACCTGTATTAAACACAATAAAATTAAAATTATATTAAACCAATTCCCTATATTTGCTTATCCTTAATAAAAAATTAAGAATAAGTCCTGCCTATGCAAACACCTGTGTACAATAGATGAAA
>Ga0116193_1000559_pt1 | contig 34885 bp, 27 predicted proteins | sample AD_UKC115_MetaG_FD_89892 | JGI IMG/M metagenome (GOLD analysis project Ga0116193, IMG submission 89892) | Active sludge microbial communities of municipal wastewater-treating anaerobic digesters from Hong Kong - AD_UKC115_MetaG | ecosystem: Engineered > Bioreactor > Anaerobic > Digestate... | reverse complement strand
TGGAGGATTTTCCAATCCACCTTCTCCTAAATAGCGATCAATGAGGCGCACTTTCATGTCCTTGCGATGTGTAGCCCAATTGCCTTCCCCGGCGTGGCAGAAGCAAATAGCCTTCTTAACAAAATCCATGGTGTACATCTCAGTGAAATTTGCATCATTATTACCAATAGCGTGCGCTGCAGAAACCATCGAAGCACACATAAAATCACCCTCTGCCGCATATCCATACCCTTCAGCCATCAAATTGGAAGCAGCATAAAGCGGGAGCTGGCGCCAGCGACCGTCATCAGCGAACTGGTCGAAATGAGCGGTAAAAGCCTGATATCCTTTTTCTTCCAGATAATGCTTGAATCCAAAATACTCACGCACAGCAATCGCATGTGATTCGTGACTGAGTTTCGGATCCACATCAAAACGTTCATAATCCAATTTAATTTGTGCTTCAATATCTCTGTCAGACACTTTTTCCATACGTGAAACGACAGAACCGATCGTATCATGGCAAATTTCAGGACCAATTTTATGGAAGAATGCCAGGTCATCCGATAAAATATCACCCATGCCGCACATACGTGAGAAGACACCAACTTTCATAGCTTTCAAGCGCGTTCGTGTATAACATGCCTTAGCAAAATCTTCAACAAAATCCAAAAATGGTTTTTCCGTTCGGTTTCCGGCAAAAAACTCACAGGGATAACCGCAGCGATTAATCACATTGGAGTTATCCTGAGCGCCATGAACTCCCTGATTTAAAGTCAAGTCCAATTCTTCCCAATCGTCCAGAACTTCTTGATCCGGTTGTACAACTGCCAGGGCTATCGGTAAGCGATTCAATTCCAACGCTCGAACCAGATAAGCACCCTGAGAATATGCAAGAAGAACGATCAAGATACCATCCAAAGATTCCCGGTTGTATCGAGCTACAATTTCTTCGATGCTGGCACGGTTAAGACCGATTCCGGCAAATGTAACATCTGCTACCGGAGTCAAAGTTTTAACTAGCTCCTCAGCATATTTCGTTTGTCGCTCAATAAATCCCGGAAAAGTTGCTTCATAACCATCCGTCATTAAGCCTAAAAGTCCAATTTTCGGTTTTCTAATCTCCATAGCATAATTCCTTATTTCTCTCTAATTGATAAATCAACAGTATTACCATATACATCCCATGCCCAATACTATGCCCCCAGCACCATCACATCGATTTGACGCGTTCGTGGGCGGGTTTGATCAAAATCCACAAAATAAATATGACCGAACGATCCCATATCCAGTATTCCATCCACAATCTGGATCGTAACACTACGACCGATAATCGATGAACGTAAATGCGCATCGGTATTCAATGTCTCGGGTTTATCCTCACCATGCTCATAAGAAAACTGAGTAAGCTCCGGACCAGGATGCATATATTGTCCTTCCTTGCGGCACGTTGGAATTATTTTTTCCAAAACATCCACCAGATCCTGCTGCAAGTACTCTAATCCGGTATACGTCTTATCAAAAGAACACTCTTGTGTCAACACGGAACAGGTCGTGTGATGTGTCGAAACAACACAAATACCTGTCATAACTTCTGATTTCACTACAATATTTTGTACTTTAGCCGTTATTTGATGGAATGTCGGACGCATTCCCGTCGAATCAGCATGAATTGATTCACGCAGTATTTTCAGTTCCATAATTTCTCCTAATTACCGTTTTTTGCAGGTCATTGCGAGCACGAGCTACAGCGTCAATCAACTCTTCAGCTTTTGCAAATGGATTCTTAGCAGTACAGATTCCGGAAGCCGCTCCGACAGCTTCGGCCCCCGCCATAATAAAATCATAAACTTGTGCCCCATTCGTGATTCCGGCAGCTTGTTCAATAAGAATTGCCGGATCGATTTTCTTGATCTCATCAATAGATTTCCGGACAAAATCCAGGCTGCTCACACTTCCTGAACCGATCAATTCAGTTGGTTCAGGATTTATAATATCAGGATGAAAAAAAGCAACTGCGCAGGATTCGGCGATGCTTTCCGTACAAACAAAGGAGAGCATTTCAAGTTCATTTGCCCTTTCGATCGTTCGTTTGATCGCATTCAAAGATAATGGTTTTTCACAATGGTTGATGACTACGCCTTCTGCACCGGCTGCTTTCAATGCTTCAGGCAATATATCAGCCATACCGCGTCCCGGCCGCAGCAGATCCATATAGGGTGCCAAAACAATTAACCGTTCTGTATTTTCTGCGACGCGTCTTATCTCTGTATAGGGAGTAACAAGCAACACATCAACATCCAGGCGGCAGGCAACATGATCTGCTGTCCGTGCTAATTCCAACACGTCATCACCAAATAAATAATTTTTGATACCGATTTCGAAAAAAGGTGGATTCAGGACCCTTTTCATATTTTCTTGCTGCCTTCCGTCTCTGAGTATGAGAGAAATACGTCTGTGGTATCGAATATACCAATAAAAAGCAACACAAATAAAACTGAAAAGAATCAGCCTGATATACCTGTATTATACAGAGATACAGCTTTCCTGGCAATGAAGTTTATTGTTTTTTGTAAATTTCCATCCAGGATGGACATGTCTCAGCGTTTCGAAATATGAATATGTGTTTCGAATCGCTGGATATGTCTGTGATTTCGCGAAATACCTTGACTTAATGTTAGGGTGGATTAAAATAAAGAGACTCCTCAACGGAGATGTTGGCGCGATGGCGGAATAGGCAGACGCAACAGACTTAAAATCTGTCGGTGGTAACATCATGTGGGTTCGACCCCCACTCGCGCTACAAAAAACGATCTCTAAAAAATGAGATCGTTTTTATTTTATTATGTTCTCGTTGATTACCCTCTGCAGAATTTTGATATAACTGGATTTATTGAAGCTCATTCATCTTCATGCCATCAGTAAGGGCGAAGCATCCGCCTCGAGAAATCCTGGAAAAGCATAGCAATGATTGGCGGATGCTTCGCCCCACTCTGCGATTTCAATCCAATTTTTTACCAATTTGCACATTTTCGATGTCAATATCGTTATAATATTTTCAGTCATTCAATCATCAACTCCGGCGACTTTGGCAGAAGCGCATGATGATTGTCACACTTGATTCCCATTCTTTACAATATAATCAATATATCCAACGTATAAAAACACCTTTCGACAAACAGGAGTATTTCATGAAGTTAGAAGAAGAACGAAATCTGATTGTAGAGTACGGTAAGAAATTGATAGCCTCCCAATTAACGACCGGATCCGGCGGAAATCTCAGCATTTTCAACCGGAAAGAGAACCTGATCGCCATCAAACCCTCCGGCATGGATTACCTGCTGATGCAGCCGGAAGATGTGGTGGTTCTCTCTCCGGATGGAAGCATTGTTGAAGGCAGCCGTCAACCCTCCAGCGAGACAAAATTCCATCTGGCATTATTGAACCGCCGCACCGACATTAATGCCGTGGTGCATACGCATCAGGTTTATGCCACAACCATAGCCTGTATGAACTGGGAACTACCGGCAGTGCATTATCTGGTCGGTTTTTCCGGTAATAAGGTTCCGCTGGCAAAGTATGCCACCTACGGTTCACAGGAGCTTTCGGATAACATTCTGGAAGCCATCGGGAATTACAACGCCTGTCTGATGGCTAATCACGGTATAGTCACAGTCGGAGCCAGTATCCTTTCAGCCTTTGCCGTCGCCGAAGAGATCGAACTGGTCGCAAGGCTCTATGTGCAGTGCAAGAGCATGGGCGAACCGGTCATCCTGTCAAAAGAAGAAATGGTCGTAGTCGGAGAAAAATTTAAAACCTACGGACAACGCAGATAAATCAGGACTGTCCCCCTGATCCTTGTGTATCCAGCATTACGAAATCTACATAAGAAATTTTGAATTCATCGAGAGAACGCTTTATTGGTGATTTTTGCGCTGAGTGCAAAAACAACAGAACCTTATGATATTCCAAATTATTAATGTGTGTTTCGATTTTTTCGGCAGATCGAGTCATTTGGACTCTATCATAGTAGCAACAATAGATAAAAGGAGAGTCTTATGAATAAGAGGTTTTTGTCAAAATTATTGGTTGTTTTCGCTGCGCTTTGTGTGCTGACAGCAGGTGTCTTTATGAGTGTATCCGCTGCGGATGAACCATACGAAATCGCCGTAGTTGTAAAAATCACCGGTATTCCTTGGTTCAATGTCGTGGAAACAGGCGTTGACAGGGCAGCTAAAGAATTGGGCGTCAACGCCTATCAGACCGGTCCGGCACAAGCGGATCCGGCTGCGCAGGTTAAGATTGTTGAAGATCTGGTCGCCAAGGGTGTCGATGCGATTGCGGTCGTCCCGAATGATGCAAAAGCGCTCGAACCGGTCTTTAAGAAAGCCAAGGAAAAAGGAATTCTGGTTTTAACCCATGAATCACCGGATCAGGTTGGAATCGATTATGACTTTGAACTGATTGACAACGTCAAATTCGGACAGCAGGCTTTCGATCAGCTCGTTGCCGCCATGGGTGATTCCGGCGAATATGCCATTTTTGTCGGCGGATTAACCGTACCGCTCCACAACTTCTGGGCTGACACCGGAATTGAATATGCGAAAGAAAAATATCCGAATCTGAAACTGGTCACCGATCGCATTCCTTGCGGTGAAGATCAGGAACTTGCCCGCCAGAAGACACTGGAACTGATTAAAGCCTATCCGAATCTGAAGGGTATCGTTGGTTTTGGCAGTCTCGGCCCGATTGGCGCTGCCCAGGCACTGAAAGAAAAAGGTCTGGCGGATAAAATTGGCGTTGTCGGTACTGTGATTCCTTCTCAGGCAGCCCCGTATTTGAAAGAGGGTTCGCTGAAACAGGGAATCCTGTGGAATCCATCTGATGCCGGCTTCGGCATGGTCTGGCTGGCAAAATACATGCTGGACGGCAATAAAGTTGAAACCGGAACCGAAATCCCCGGAATCGGCAAGATCACAGTTGAAGGAACATTGGTCAAGGCAGATGCGATCCTGTCCATCACTGCCGAGAATGCGGAATCACTGGGATTCTAATTTGTTTGTACGGAGCTTCATTCCGAATCGGAATGGGGCTCCATTTTTTCGTCCAGACGTCTGCGTTCAGTCTTCCTTTCAACCCGATGAAGGGAAGACTGTATCAAAGGTTTTTTCTTTTTTTTCAACAGCAGTTTTTCGCAATTTGGAAAAGCTTTTCGAAAAATAATTGTTGATGTGTTGTTCTGCATTTCTGAAAAAAACCAGTGATTTTTCTCGTATTTCAGATCGCTGTTTTGGCGGTCGTCCTATTGCAGACGTTTTTTCGTATTGTTCTCCGATAATTTCATCATGAGGTTTTTGAATGGCAGAACCTTTTCTTTCATTAAAGCAGGTCAGCAAACATTATGCCGGTGTGACAGCGCTGGATAAGATTAACTTCGAAATCAACCCCGGGGAGATTCATTGTCTGGCCGGTGAAAATGGATCCGGCAAATCCACCATGATCAAGATCATCTCCGGAACTGTCAAAGCAGACTCAGGATCTGTGATTGAAATCAATGGCGCTCCGATTCAATCCATGAACGCGATGGACGCCATCAACCGCGGTATCCAGGTCATCTATCAGGACCTTTCCTCCTTTCCTAACCTGACCGTTGCAGAAAATATCGCACTGGATTATTATGTCGCCAATCATCGAAAAGTCGTCAATTGGAAAGAACTCAACCAGATTGCAGAAAGAGCGCAATCCAGAATCGGCGTACATCTGCCGCTGGATGCCAATGTAAACGAAATTTCCATCGCCGATCAGCAACTGGCAGCTATCTGCCGAGCGTTAACGCGCGATGTTAAGCTATTAATTATGGACGAACCCACCTCTTCCCTGACCAAACGTGAAGTCGATTCACTGCTCGCTGTTGTGCTGGAGATGAAAAAAAAGGGGATATCCACCATTTTTGTCAGTCATAAATTGAATGAAGTTCTTGAGATTGCCGACCGCGTCAGTGTGCTGCGGGACGGGAAAATGATCGGCACTTATCCTGCCAAAGAACTGGACAATGACAGCCTGACATTCCTGATGACCGGGATGAAGGTTGAATATGAACCATTTCAATTTGCCGGAAAATTCGATCATCCCATCTTAGAATTGAATCATGTCTCCAAAAAAGGAGAGTATAAAGATGTCTCATTCGAACTTTTTCCAGGAGAAATTTTAGGATTGACCGGACTGCTGGGTTCCGGGCGTACAGAACTGGCGTTGTCAATTTTTGGCAAAACGAAACCGGATCAGGGAGAAATCCTCATTAATGGACAGCCGGTAAAAATCAACTCTATTCAGGACGCCCTCCGATACGGGATCGCCTATGTTCCGGAAGATCGATTGATTCAAGGACTGGTGACTACGCAATCTGTCGGACAGAACATCATTTTAACGACACTGGATCAAATGACCACTCGCCGCCACTTTTTGGACGCGGTAAAAATTCGTAATAGCATTGAACACTGGGTCAAAGACCTCTCGATTAAAGTACCATCGGTACAATCGCCGGTTCAGACGCTTTCCGGAGGAAATCAACAGCGGGTCGTCCTCGCCAAGTGGATTGCTGCTGATCCGAAAATTCTTATTCTGGACGGTCCAACCATCGGCATTGACGTGGCTGCAAAACGTTCCATCCATGAAATCATTCGCAGTCTTGCAAAAAGAGGAATTTCGGTCATCATGATTTCTGAAGAAATTCCAGAAGTTTATCATAACTGCAGCCGGATCCTCGTTATGCACAAAGGTAGCCTGATGAAGACATTTATTACCCAGAATACATCGATTGATGAAATCCAGAATTATGTCAACGGTACGGTCTAATGATTAACCATTTAAAATATCGACCGACATTTCGAATCAATCGAGAAAATATGAAGTTTTTCTATTTTTGCGCTGCATGTAAAAATCGAAGAATATCAGAGAATCCTCTCCATATTTCCAATTGCTGTTTTATGGTCTCCCTATGAAAAAAATACTTTTTCGACACGAATCTTTTCTGGCATTTGCCATCATCTTCTTTTCGATCATCATTACACTGATCAATCCAAGCTTCTTCACACTGGAAAACTTCTTTGATCTGTTAAAGAGTTTCAGTCTGACCGGCACCTTTGCAATCGGGATGTTGTTTGTCCTGATATCCGGCGGAATTGATCTGTCATTCACCGCCATTGCGACTGTGTCAGGGTACACGATCGCAGTGCTGCTGCTGAATATGGGCGATCGGCTGAATATCTTGCTAATTTTCCTGATTGCCGGTGTGATCGGAGTATTATTAGGAATCCTGAATGGCGCTATTATCGATATGTTCAAGATTCCCAGCATGATCACTACGATTGCTACATCCAACATCTTCTATGGATTGCTGACAGTCATCACAAAAGGTAAGTGGCTGTACGGATTCCCGACCTGGTTTGGCGACTTTGCTCAGATTCGGATTATCACCCTTCGAACTGCCGAAGGCTGGCCATATGGCCTTTCCATCATCACGCTGATCTGGATTGTGCTGCTGTTGGCTGCCTGGTTTATCCTGAAATTTACCGTACTGGGGCGCAGTATCTATGCGATGGGGAGCAATCCGGTTTCCGCACAGCGCGCCGGTTTTAATTTACGGCGGCTGCATCTTTTTGTTTATGGGTTTATGGGCTTGATGGCGGGCTTCGGCAGCGTCATCCAGGCATTGCTGGTTCAGACCGTGGCGCCGAATTCGCTGGTTGGAAAAGAGATGGATGTCATCGCAGCTGTTGTGCTGGGAGGCGCAAGCCTGACCGGCGGAACAGGTACCGTTCTCGGTGCGCTGCTCGGTGTGACACTGCTTGGCATTTTGGGAAACGGGATGACGCTGATGCACGTACCCTCGCTCTGGTATAAAGTCATCATTGGTGTCGTGATCCTGGTGAGTGTCAGCTTTACGGCATACCGCCGAAAACAATCGATACGAAAACGCGTTATTACCGAATAAAACGGATCCGGAGGCTTTTTCCATATGACCAAAAAATTTTCTCAAATCCATGTTTTACTCATTGTGATGGTAATTGTCATCCTCACCATGTGGACTCTCACCGGATCTGATTTCTTGAATCCAGGCAACTTCCAATCAATGGCATATCAGATGCCTGAGCTTGGAATTCTCACATTGGCGATGATGATCCCCATGCTGACCGCCGGCATCAATCTTTCCATCATCGCCACTGCCAATTTATCCGGAATCGTTATGGCATTGATCCTGACGTCCGAAACCTCACTGCAGGCTACAGGCTGGCAAAGTATTTTAATCGTGGCAGGAGCCATCCTGGTCGGATTTCTCATTGCTGCGCTGATCGGAGCCATTAACGGATTTTTCATCGCTTATCTGGATCTGCCGCCGATCCTTGCGACATTGGGCATGATGGTCATGCTGAATGGCATATCCATCGTCATCACGCAAGGATATGTCATATCCGGATTTCCGGAAGCGATGCTGGAAATCGGCAGCGCAGATATTCTCGGAATTCCAGTCCCATTTCTGCTGCTCCTGATCTGTGCCGGAATTGTTTCATTGGTGCTGAATCGAACACCGACTGGTACCAGAATTTATATGATCGGGTCCAATCCGGTCGCCTGTTTTTACTCCGGTGTAAACAATAAAACCGTGTTGTTGCGAACCTACATCCTTTCCGGTATCCTTTCCGGAGTAGCAGCCGTCGTGATGACTTCCCGCTTCAATTCTGCCAAAGCAGATTATGGAGAATCGTATCTGCTGCTGACCGTTCTGGCATCGGTTTTGGGAGGCGTCAGCGCATCCGGCGGATTTGGAAAAGTCGCTGGAGTATTGGTTTCTCTGATCATTCTGCAAATGGTTTCCAGCGGTTTGAATTTGATGGGAATCAGCAATTTCCTGACGCTGGCTTTATGGGGCATTATTCTGCTGCTCGTGATGATTTTAAAATTCCTGATTGAAAAATTCCAACAGAAGAGGGTTTGAATATGAATGTTCTTTTAGGTATCGACCTGGGAACCACCAGCCTGAAAGTAAGCCTGTATTCAGAAACAGGATTAAGAATCGGTTCGCAATCCCGGGAATATCCCATCCAGGTACCCCAGCCCGGATTTGCAGAACAGGATCCGCTGGACTGGTGGAATGCCTTTATCAATTGTTGTCAGCAATTAAAAGCGGATTATCCGGAAGCATTTGAGCAAATCGCAGGAATCGGAATCTGCGGTCAGATGCATTCGCAAGTGTATCTTGATCAGCATGATCAGATTTTGCGCCCCGCTATCTCCTGGATGGATCAGCGAACCGCCTCCATTGCTGAGCGTTATAATCGGGATGCTTCCATCAAGGATTTGATTTTTGAAAATACATCGAACACGGCATCGACGACCTATTCCGCCATGCATATCCGCTGGGTGAAAGAAAACCAGCCGGAGATTTGGGAGAAAACGGAAAGCATTCTGATTGCCAAAGATTATCTGAAATTTCGATTGACCGGTCAAAAGGCCACCGACTATTCCGAAGCCAGCGGCACACTGCTTTTTGACAATCAAAGAGAAAAATGGTCTCAGGAAATGTTCGATCTATTCGAGATTCCTTCACAACTGATTCCGGAAGTCTCGGCATCGGATGTCATCATCGGCACTGTCTCCGCTGAAGCAGCAAAGATCACCGGACTGCGTGCCGGAATCCCGGTGGCAAACGGCAGTACAGACAATTCCGCATCTGCCTTCGGCGCGGGCATGATCTCATCCAGCCAGGTAACGCTAATTATTGGCACCGCCGGCGTGATCACCGTTTGCTCCGATAAACCATTGATCGATCATCTGGACCGCACGCTATGCTGGCATTATTGTCTGCCAAAGCATTGGGTGACACTTGGAATCATGCAAACTGCGGGAGAATCGCTGCAATGGTTTAAAAACAGCTTTGATCCGCCAGATGCAGCAGGAACGGAATCCGGTGATATTTTCAACCGTTATAATGAATCGATCCGGAATGTACCGGATGGCAGCGACGGACTGATCTTTCTGCCCTACCTGAATGGGGAACGCACGCCATATTGGGATTCCAACGCGCGCGGAGTATTTTTTGGAATTAATCTGAAAACTGAAAAATCGCATTTCATCAAAGCGATCATGGAAGGCGTTTCCTTTGGCTTGCGCAACAACATTGAGACGGTTGAGTCGCTGGGCATCCAAATCCAGGATGTTCGAGCTGTCGGCGGGGGTTTAAAGAGCCAGGTTTGGCTGGATATTCTCGGTAAAATCATCCGCAAACCGATTACCACGATCTCCGGTCATGACACTGCCAATCTTGGGAACATCATCTTATGCGGAAAAGCAATCGGTTTATATACTTCCTATGCAGACACCATTCGGCAGTTGGTGAAAACAGACCGGACAGTCGCCTACCCGGACGGATCTGAGATCTACGAAAAACAGTATCCGTTGTTCCTGGAGCTCTATCAGGACCTGAAACCGACTTTTAAAAAAGCTGCAGGTTGATCGATCGTTTGCAGGGGCGACCGGCCGGTCGCCCCTACGCGACATGTAATGAATCCTGTTCCCATTGCATTGGATTTTCAAGGATATAACGGCGAATTTTCAAGAATGATTTTTCGTTCCGAATGATGTGTTCATAATAGTTGCGTTGCCAGACAGGCAGACCCGATGTCAAACATTTTTGATTGATCTGATGTGTAACGGCAGATTTGAATCCGGCAACCAATGCGCCAATTGATTTTGGGGTTGGTCCCGCCGAGATGGTTGTTGTAGGGGCGATCGGCCGGTCGCCCCTACAACGATGAACGTCAAAATTGTCCGTAATGTATACGATTGCATGAAAATGATTAGGCATGACAACATAAACATCCAATTCAATTTCTGCCCGGATTAATGCCGATTTTTTCCATTCATTGACTACGATTTCCCCGTATTCGTTTATTTTCATTTCTCGATTAATAATTTTCCCAAACCTGTTTTCCCGCTGATATGTTACCAGCGTGATGAAATACGCGCCCGACTGGGTATAATCGTAATCTTTCAGGCGGATGGAATGGCGATTTTTGGGGTGTGAAAAGGTCAAATCTTGAATCCTCCAATAAGGCATTTTTAGATCACTTACAGAGATGATTATTGTAGGAGTGATAACTATTCCATTCAATGTAATATGGAATGCATCTTAAATAGAATATTGGATTATCTTTCAAAATGAAATGATAATTCAATATTAAAATAAATACAATAATGTAAGATACTTGTAGAAGGAATCGAGTCTGTTTTTATAATAAATCCGCAATATAACGGATTGGGGATAAGGATTGGGACGGGTCAGGGTAGGGGCGACCGGCCGGTCGCCCCTACCCTGATCATCATTGCCTCTACGACGAATAGATGCCATATTCGTGCAGCGTGTCCCACATTGCGACAATATTTTCCGGAGGAACATTCGCCTGAATATTATGCACTGCAGCAAAGACAAAACCTCCGCCCGGTGCCAAATCGTCGATCCGGCGACGGACATCATCCTTTACATCCTGCACCGAACCGGTCCCCAGCACCCGCTGCGTATCGACGGCGCCGCCCCAGAATGTGAGATCCGCGCCAAACTCTTTTTTTAATTCTGCCGAATCCATCGCGACTGCACTGACCTGCACCGGATTCAGGATGTCCACCCCGACATCAATCAGATCACCAATCACTTTCCGAACTGAGCCGCAGGAATGGAAAAAGATTTTGGCATTGGTTCGAGACTTGATAAAATCGAATAACTTCTTATGGCGTGGTTTAACGAATTTCCGATACGTATTCGGTGAAATCAGCATATTGTTCTGTCCCGCCATATCGTCAGCTTCGACAACCGCATCAGCAAATTCTCCTGCCTCTGCCAGCGCTTTTTCCCAATAAGCCATTTTGATTTCAACGATTTTATCAAGAAGATACTCCAAACAATCAGAATTGCCGCAAAAATCACGATAACAATTTTCGAATCCGAGCATCCAGGCAGCAAGCTCCAAAATGCCGGCAGACATACTGCTGATGATGACGCCCTGCTTTTTTTCAAAAGCGCCAGTATAGGCTTGCTCCCGCATCCCCTTAAAACGGCCGGTATTCCCCGGATCCGGCCAGGGATAGTGATCGACATCCGCTTTTGTAAAGTCACCTTTCAGAGGATGATCAAACATATCATAGTACAGTCCTCCAATTTTCGGCATCTTCCACCCGATGCCCCATTCGTCATAAAAGTAAGTATATCGATCCATATCCGTTTTAATTTCAAAGTGAAATTTGTCAGAATCATTCGGAACCACAGCGCTGACATCCACACGGAAATGATCCCTCACATCATCATCGACAGTGACAATTTGCTGTACCTGATCACGGATCCTCACATTTGTATCCGGAAGTCCTAAATATCGACGCAATCGGGTATATGCTGATTGGTTAATACTGGTCAGTACGGTAGCGCCCAAGTCAGAAGGGATTAAATCCGGTTCCTGATGGTTCAATGCCATTTGCAGTCGTTCACGTGAGTTCATTTTTCATCATCCTTACTTATTGGTCTCATCTTGAAAAATCATTATTGACCAATTTTTTATCTCTTTTCAATTCTCCGTAAAATTTATCGCATTTAAAAAATGGACAAATTTTTCCTAAGTGTAAATCATTTTCTCAAGAACTGAGCCAACCAGAAACTCTGATCAGCAATTTCAAATATGGAAAGAAATAATTTTAATTGTGTTGTTTGTGCGCGAAGCGGAAAACCAACACAACAATAATTTTTAACACGACAAACTTTCGAATTGCATATTCTGAAAATTTAATTTAAGGGTTTTTGACATAAAAAAACCCGGCATAGAAGTTGCCGGGCTTTTTCGAGGAAATAGAATAAACAAATCCTTTATGCTTTCAAAGCTGCTTCGACATAGGAATCGATGTCTTCCGGTTTGTAAGCCGGAGAAAATCTGGCGATAATATTTCCATTTCGGCCAATCAGGAACTTAGTGAAATTCCATTTGATACCGTTACCGGTAAAGCTCTGCGCCAGATCCATCAAGACTTTTTTAAATCCGGCTGCTTCCTCATTTTCTGTCTCATCGGGAGAATTTTCTTTCAGCCAGGTATAGAGCGGATGCTCCTTTTCTCCGTTTACTTCAATTTTTGAAAAAGTTTTAAAAGTTGTCCCATATTTCATCTGGCAGAAACTCTGAATTTCCTCATCGCTTCCTGGTGCCTGATGGAGAAATTGATTGCATGGAAAATCCAATATTTCAAACCCCTGATCCTTATATTTTTTATATAAAGATTCCAGGGCTTCGTATTGCGGGGTATAGCCGCAACCCGTGGCTGTATTGACAATCAACAAGACTTTCCCTGCATATTCAGAGAGAGAGATCTTATTTTTCTGTACATCTAAAACGGAAAAGTCATAAATACCCATCTTCATATCCTTCCTCAGGTACTTTCAACCTGATCAGCGCCGATTTAGCGCCATTTATTTACAACAAGTTATTATTTTGTTTCAAACGGTTCTGCAAATACCACTCTTCGATAGGCATAACCGCCATCGATGGATTGATCCTCGCAGGTCACAAGAATCAGACAATCTGTTTTTGCCAGTTCATCGAGCTTCTCTACTTCATCCGGAGTAATGCGAATATTTGCATAAACCGCATAGGACAGCATCTCGCCGCCAGTTTTTCGTATAAAAATTCGGTCTTTTTGCTGTAAATCCATCAAGAACAGGAACGGACCAGTTTCTCCGGTACTCAAATGGTTATGCGCTGCGATAATCGAAATCCCCTCCCCGGGCAAATTCGAACCTTGCAGCAAACCGGCATCCTTCCCCAGCCAGTCTGCCGCAAACCCTGTATCGGTCAGCGGCAAAGATACAATCTGCGAATTGCTGTCAATAGCCGGAATTTCAATACTCAGACCGAGATTTTGATATTGAATGCCGGAAGGCATATCCGTCAGCGTTGTCAAGCGTCCCGCAGGGAAACCAGTTGAAGGCAGATGATCAAAATCCCAGCGCCAGGCTTTCTGAGGGAATAGCAAAGAATCGTTATATGCTGCAGAAATTTCTGTATTCCCTGATCCACCGATGGTTCCGGGCTCAAGGTTCTTTTGAATTGAATCGACCATCACCGGATCATCCGGTATTACCGCGGCAATAGACGGATTATCAGTTTCAGATATTATTTCATCGTCGGAAAGAGTAACGGGGATTATCTGAGATGGTCGATCCAGCGTTTTATCAGAAAAAACTGTGTGAAAATTCAGACTCTTCCTGGAAACGCCTGATTTTTGATAAGAGACAGTGCTGATTTTCTGTAAAAAAGCGGCCGCATCCAATCCGGAAGCTCCCTGGAAATTACCCTTAACCAGCGCAATCGCGCCTGATACCGCCGGCGCCGCCATGGACGTACCCGATTTTTCGCAATAACCGCTCAGACAGGCTGAGTTGATTTTTGTACCGGGAGCGAGCAGATCGACCAGATTGTTGTAACTGGAAAAATCCGCAATCTTCGGTTTTCCGCCATGATAATCCAGCGCACCAACAGTAAAAGATCCGGAATAACACGCAGGTGCGCTGATCCAGCCATCATACCCTTGTTCAGTACCCGAATTGCCGGCAGCCGTCACAACCGTGATGCCCAGTTCATTCAATTTGCGGAAAAGTGTGGAAATACCCAGTCGATCAGAGTCATCACACACGTCATAATATTCTCCGCTTCCGAGGCTCAGATTGACAGCCGCAATCGGCACACCCTCCTGCGCCAGACCATAAATATAGTCCAGACCTTTCAGATAATCGCTGTCAAACGCAGCGGTAGTTGCCCAGCGCGTCCCACTCTGATCTTTATAAAGATATTGAGAAAAAACTTGTACAGCAATGATATTCGCTTCCGGAGCCATTCCGCCTTTTCCAGCAGCAATACCAGCCACATGCGATCCATGAGTCACAGTTTGCGGATAATCACTATAAGGGTAGGCAGAATCCGCTGTCAGTTTCTGGTCTTTGCAGAGCGAAAGATAATACGCATCATCGCTTCCGGCATCGCCAAATTTGGTTGAAAAGCATTTTTCAAGAATGACTCGATCACCAAATTCCACGTGACTCGCATCCAATCCGGTGTCCAAAATCGCGATTGCAGTACCTTTGCCAGTATATCCGGCTTGATGCAGCCGTGATACTTCGGTTATTTCTTCCGTACCTCCACCCAATGTAAAGGTGTTGAATTCGTTCTCTGTCATCGTATCACTGATCTCGTTCACACTGTCTGTATTGACACTGATCACTGTGTCTTCGCCTTCTTTCAGTACATTCGCCAGAATATCTCCCCGGATTTGTACAGAAACCAAATTGAGAGTGTTGTAAAAATATACTTCTTCCGAGCCGGACTGTCCAAGCAGCCGTTTCAGATTTTCACGCTCACCCTCCTGATATTTAATAAAGACTTTAAAAGCCTTTGCTTCAGCCGGGGCTGATTTTTCTGATCGGATCTGCGTCACATAAGACAGAAACGCCGCATCTTCAATTTTCGAAAGGTCAGTTGAAGTCAATTCGGAAAAAATGGTCGTATCCATCACAGCAGCCGGTTGCGGTTGATCATCAGCCAACACAGCAGCAAATTCCTGGTCACTGATTTGAACACGATTTTTCATCTCAATAAAGAATCGCCGACAGGTGCTTCCGGTGTCTTTTCTGTATGATTCAATGAGCGTCCGAAAACGCTGATCGATATCAATATGATTAGAACGAGTACAAACAGGAAAATTGCTTTTGGTGGAATCAATCGTTTCATCAGGAGTTTCACTTTCAAAAAAATTGGAAATTTTCCCAGCATTTTTGGCAAAGCATTTTTATTGATTTATTTCTTTATTAATTAAGCAATTTTCATGCCATTTTTTTCGTATGTGGCTGTTTGGAGTAATTCGAAATATTAACCATCCTTTTAGATCACTGGCCTTGACCATTTTTTGTAGTTGAAAGATTGGCTCCAATCAAGTATCGTAATTATAGAACTTATATTCTATTTTGAAAGGAGAGAGGCAAAAAGTCAATGGCACGCACAAAGAACAATTATGACATCGAAACGCTGATTGAGATGCTGGGGAAGCAACTGGACGCTGTTGACCGTCTGACCGATGAATCGCGCCCATTGAATGAGCAATTAAAACTCCTGGATACGCTTGGAAAGACCTGTTCGCGGATTGCGAATCTGATCGAACAGCAGAGAAAACTGGAGGGTGACAATAACAATCAATTGAGCAGCGTTCTTAATCAGGTACTGCGGGAAATTCGAAAAGAGCAATCCATATAAACGGAGGCTGTTTTATTCGGATGTATTCATTTGAGATTCGGAAAACCTTTTGAATAAAGAGAGAAAATTTATTATTGTGTTGTTTTGGGTAGAGCGCAAAATAACGCAACAACAATTAATCCTCCCCGTTTCTCGAATTACTGCAAAAATAAATTCTTATTGAATTGAAAAGATCGGTTTTGTGCTCAAATAGATGAAAAATAAGGAGGAGAAGCCATGGAGAATGAGTTGTTATATGAACAATTGACCCATACGCTCGATCTGATCCAAAATGAGATCAATGCATTACGGACAGAGATTATTCATCATCGTGAAATGATCGGGCAACATGTTGAAGCGCTCGAAAAGCAGTCTCTGGATCATGAAACGAGATTGCGGGATGCTACCAACGGTGTGACGCAATTCAGGCTATGGAGCACGCTTTCCAACAGCGGATCGGCACTTTTATCCGTTACTGCTCTGATCCGATCCTTTTTTGCATGAAAATCGGAAGTCAGGCAGATCTGGTTTCATCCTTGAAAGAAGCGTTTGCGAACATCACTGTTTTCACGAATTCTTTCTCAGGGATACGGTTGAGAAATTACCAGCGTGATGTCGCAGAAGCGATCGTATCTTCTGTACTTCATCAAGAAGGCGGATCGTTTGTGGTGATGTTTCCGCGCCAGAGCGGCAAGAACGAGCTGCAGGCACAAATAGAAACCTATCTATTGATGTTGTTTTCTCAGAGTGGAGGAGAGATTGTAAAAATCAGCCCGACCTGGAAACCTCAAAGCTTGAATGCCATGCGCAGACTTGAAAGCACGTTACGGCGGAACATCATCACAAAGGATTTGTGGCAAAAGGAATCCGGCTATATCTATCGGATCGGGGAAGCCCGCATTCTGTTCCTCAGCGGAGCACCTGAATCGAACATCGTCGGAGCCACTGCCAGTTTGTTGTTGGAGGTAGATGAAGCGCAAGATGTGCTTGCAGCAAAATATGAGCGCGAAATCGCACCTATGGCATCCTCCCGCAACAGCACCCGAGTTTTTTGGGGAACTGCCTGGACAGCCGAAACATTGCTCGCGCGTGAACTTGCAGCAGCCCGAAAATCTGAGCAGGAGTCTTGTCAATCCGGTAACCTGCTGGCACGCCGAGCCTTCTGCATCAACGCGGAAATTGTCGCTGCTGAGGTTCCCGCATATGGCCGCTTTGTACAGGAACAAGTCAGAAAACTGGGGAGACAGCACCCGATGATTCGAACACAATATTTTTGCGAAGAATTTGGAGGAGAAAACCAATTGTTTCATGAAGATCGGATCAAGTCCATGCAAAGTGACCATCCTCCGCGGACGGCGCCACAAGCTTCCGATTGGATTGTCATCCTGGCAGATGTGGCAGGCGCGGATGAAACTTCCGGAAAAACCTTCGGTGAAACTGAGGCTGTCGATCGCCGTGATGCGACAGCTATCACAATATGCAGTATCGCCTATCCGGATGCAAAGTCCGAATTTGCACGTTCAGATTCTGTTCAGCCGGTTTGGTCAGTTCTTCAACGCGTCCTCTGGACAAATCTACCGCTCAGCGAACAATATGTACGCTTGACGGAGATGATCCGCATTTGGGACCCTAAAAGGATCATCATCGATGCTACTGGAATCGGCGCCGGCCTTTCCAGTTTCCTGATACGAACTGTGGGTGCCTCGCGTGTGATTCCGTTTACATTCTCCGCTTCTTCCAAGAGCAAACTTGGCTGGGATTTTCTTGCCTTGATTGATTCCGGTCGATGGCATGAATATTTAACCGCTCTGGACGATTTCGACAAGGAACAATCCGCGCTGCAAACGCTCTTTTTCCAACAATTACGCTCCTGCAGATCCGAAATTCATCCGGGACCTGCCAGAATATTGCGCTGGGGAGTACCGGAGGGTGTACGAGATCCAGTCAACGGAGATATTGTTCATGACGATCTGGTTTTCAGTGCGGCATTGGCAGCCTGTCTGGATCATGATTTGACCAGCGATGCTTTCGAGACGTTGATTATTCCCGGTTCAGATCCATTAGAGGAAATGGACAAGGGTTTTTAGACTGCAATTCGAAATATAGACAAGATTTTTGGATGGATAGAAAAATGTTGGTGTATTTTTTTTACACAAAACGCAAAACATGACAACAATCAGTATTTTTTCAAATTTCGAATCGCTGGAAGGAGGAGCAATGCAATTTAAAAAACCGTATTCAGGTATCGCGCCGATCACACAAGAATTTGGAGAGAAAATCACCAATCCCGAAGGACACACTGGAATCGATTATGCGCTGTGTTCCGGCACGCCAATTCATGCATCGGAAGCCGGCGCTGTGGCACTAGCTGTTTATAGTACAACTCCATACGGGAATTATGTCATTCTCAACCATGCCGAGGGATTCCAGACACTGTACGCTCACCTTTCAAGGATTCTTATCTCCACAGGCGATCCAGTATCGCAGAATCAGGTCATCGGGTACAGCGGCAACACTGGGAATTCCACCGGTCCGCATCTTCATTTTGAGCTGCGTTATAACAAAACACCAATTAATCCGCAGCCATATCTGGATCAAGCCAATGAAACCGGGCAACTGGCAGCTTCCGATGGGAAAAAGCCCGGATTGGTTCAATGGCAAGTTGTTTGCGATGTATTAAATGTCCGTAGCGGTCCCGGGATTCATTTTCCCATCTGTGGTCAATTAGCAGAAGGTGCAGCAGTTATTGAAGAGGACCGATCGGAATCCTGCTGGATTCAAATCTGCAGCGGGCGTTGGGTAGCAATGAAGTATGATAATGGAATTTTGATGCTGCCTTTGAATGAATAAACCGCAATGCAAAATTTGGAAATATTTACCGAATTTAAGGAGGAAAATTTACAGGTGGTTTTGCGCGAAGTGTAAAACCACCTGTAAATCATTCTTTCCATATATCGTATTACGAGTGAATGGAGCAGCACAATTCCTACACCGTTTTAGAACGATTGAGCGCCTTCCAAATCATTTTCACGACATCAATAGATTGGACGATGATCAAAATGATCAGAACGAAATGCGGCAATCGATCGAAAAAAGCGATGATCGTTTCTGAAGCTTCGCCAAAAATTGACTGAAAGTGCTGCATATCCAAATCGATCAGGGAAGGCCCGACTAACATTACACAAGCCAGCGCAATAAAACCACTTTCAATAATGCAATAGAGTATTCGCGTTACAGTTTTCCATATTCCTTCGCGGATTAAAACCAGATCTATCACGATTTGCAAGAGGAACAAAATATTAATCCAGGGCAGATATTGGAAAAAAGCCTCTGAAAATCCAGGACAAATAATCCATTTATCACCGCTGACCCATTCAAACTTGGGAAAATCAGGATAAAAGTTAAACAGAATCAGTCCCAATACCGTGAAAAGGACTTCAAAAATCAGTTCTACACGGTTGACTTTATCCGGATCGGAAACCGAGTTCAATTCCTTTGGATCCCATTTCTCTTCTTCCATCTCATACTGCGAAGCTGGCATTGTCCGTTCCAGAATCGCAAAAATCAGAACAATGTTCCCAAAAGCCGAGAGAATCCCTGTCAGGAAATTCATTGTATTCTGTCCGATAATTTTCAAAAACGTTGTCCACGAAAGCGTATCTTTAAACAGTGCGATCCCCAGACGGACCAACGCGATCACAAACAAGACAGAAAAAACAATCCGCAGCACCAGGGTAAAAAATGGATACATCCGCGGTCCGATCAGATAACGTACCGGTAAATACGATGCAGCCACTTTTGAAGGCGCTCCATATTCTTTCAATACCTCCTGTACGAGTGAATCATCCAACGGCCTGCCATTCTGTGCTGCACGATCTTCCAGCATATCCTCGATCGTAGAACGGATTTCTTTTTGAATATCTGAACGATTTTTGCGTGGCAGATGTTTGCCAACTTCTTCAATATAACGATCCAAAATGATCATTCCAACTCCTTCAAATTTATCAAAGCATTTTTTGCACGGTACCGACAATCTGATTCCATTCGTTCATCAGACGTACAAGGGCATCTGTGCCGGCAGAACTGATTACATAATAACGACGAGGATGAGCATCATCTTCAATACGCCAGATGGACTGCAACAATCCCTGAGATTCGAGACGACGTAGCAGCGGATACAGCGTCCCCTGATCCATTTCAAAACCCTGATCCGCAAGTCGTTTTAGAAGTGAATAACCATATTGTTCTTCCTTCAACTGACTAAGAACAGCGATTACAATGACACCGCGTCGCAATTCCGATAATATACTTTGTACAGCATCATTATTTTCCATATACCACCTTTTTATTTATATTACTGTATTATACATAGTATGTCAAGGATTAACAGCAATACGAAATACCAAAAGAAACAGGTCGCGTTCTATGCTGCCAGAATTGGTAGTTGTCAGCAATCGATAGAATTGCATACAATCGATTAGAACTAAATTTCTATTTTTTAGGAGGAATATGATGGCAGTCATCAATCCAAAAAAAATCATCCGCGAATGGCTTGGTATTCACGATAATGCTGCAGATCCGGAATTTTTTGTCGGAACATCACCACAAGCATTCCGGGACAGACCCCGATATAACCTGCAGGAGACGATTGAAGACTCACTGACTGCATGGCGGGAGAATCCAATTGCGCGCAGAATCGTCTCCATCACAACGCAATATGTGATCGGTAAGGGCATCCATTTTAAAGCTGAGCAGGAGTCTGATGACCGCTTTCTGCATCAGTTCTGGAATCATCCATTAAACCGCATGGATATCCGTATTCATGAATGGAGTGATGAATTATGCCGTTCCGGAAATCTGTTCATTCTTTTATCCTCAGATCCATCCGGAATGAGTTATGTCCGGGCAGTTCCTGCCAGTCAGATTCAGGAGATAAAATCCCGCGATAACGATCTGGAACAACCGATCAGCTTCGGTATCCTGCAACCGTTCTCCATCAATCAAGTTCCGGACTCATGCAGTTACGGGATCCGCCATTTTCCGGCAGCAGACCGTCTGGATCCGACATTGGAGCCCGCAATGCTGCATTTTACGGTCAACCGACCTGTCGGAGCACAGTGGGGAGAACCGGATCTGTCACCCTTGCTGCGTTGGATCAGCCGGTATTCCAACTGGCTGGAGGATCGGGCGCGGTTAAATCGCTACCGTAACAGTTTCCTGTTCGTCGTTAAGGCACGTTTTGGCAATGAAGCACAGCGTTTACAGCGACAACAGCAGCTTAATGCGATTCCACCCGCACCTGGATCCATCCTGGTAACCGGTGAACAAGAAGAGTGGTCTGTCTTGTCTCCGCAACTTGAAAGCGCTGATGCGAATACTGACGGTCTCGCCATGAAAAAAATGATTGCTGCCGGAGCGGGCATTCCGCTGCATTTTCTGGCTGAACCGGAATCTGAAAATAAAACCAGCGCCGAGTCCGCCGGTGAATCAACGTATCGTCATTTTGAACAAAGGCAGAAATATTTTCTCTGGTTGATCAGCGATCTGCTGCAGCATACGCTGGCACGCCGCGCACAGATTGATTTGCAGATTAATCCTGATTGCAGCATACAGGTTACCGGAGACGACATCAGCGCTGCCGACAATCTGGTTTTAAGCGAAGCAAGCTCAAAAATCGGGGAATTGATGTTGCAACTAACAGACCGTGAGATGATTAGTGACGAAGAAGCGTTGCGTATCATTTACCGCTTTATGGGTGAAAACAAATCCATAAAAGCGATTGGATAGCACGTTCGATGTTATGTGTTTTTGTTCATCGTGCATAAAACACATAACATCAAATTTGTTCTCTTTTCTTTAATTTCGGAGACTGATTGGGCATACCTTAATCAACTACAGGAGTTCTCAGCGATCGATTGAGCAGCCCCCATACTATCCAAAATACCGGCGATACAATAATGGTGCTGGATGTAAAAAAAAGCTGGACCGATGCACAAATCAGCGGAGACAGGAATATGATTCTTTCCGTGGTCTTATTCATTTTCAAAAAGCGCAGGATCTGTGAACCCAATAGAGTTAGGTACAGAAGCAAACCGATCAGTCCCAGATTCACAAGCAGCGACAAATACTCATTTTCAGCATGATCAAAAAGGAGCATTTTTTTAAATCGGATCAGCATATCCTGTTGATAAGCCGCCGAGAAACGCGGACCGAACGAATCCGGACCGCTGCCAATAACAGGGTATTGCCGAAAAAGCGCCGGCACGCGTTTCCAGACAAAAAACCGGTTACTGCCGAAGGATTCTTCCATATTGCCATGCAGAACCTGAGCGCCTTCATATATCAACCCATGTTGCGGATTTTTGCCAGCCGGGGAAAAATACAAAAACAAAAGCCCTGCAATCAGACCAACAGCCAGACAGGTTCCAATTATCCTGGAAATCGTTGACGCTTGCAGTGTTAGTTTTTGTCCGAAGTATCGCAGAAGAAAACAGCTCACTGCGCAAATCAATGCCAACAGAATGAAAAGCAGACTCGTTTTCCCGAAGGAAAAACTGAAATGAACAACAGCTCCGTTCGCATATTCCGATCCCAGCATAACCGCAGGTGCCAGCATTTGTTGAAATGCTGCTGTTAAAAAGATGAGACCAACCGCCACCATGGTGTTACGCATACGCTGCACCGTATTACTGACAAAAGGCAACATCAGGATGAGTCCTGCGCCCAAACCAACCACACCTTGCTGCACACCGGTAAACAACAAGACAAAAATATTCAACAGCAATGGGATGAGCAAAAAGAAACGAGACCTGTTCCGATAAAGGATAAAGGAACAGAAAAAGATCGGCAGCATAATACAGCTCATCCCGGCTGTCGAATCGATATTGCCGACCGTTCCGATAAACATTCGGGTTAAATCACTGACCAGATAACAGGTACCTGCCGGAAACAGTGTAAAAGGATTTTTTCCGGTATATTGCAGGATTGATATTACGCCCATGAACGTTGAGGAACACCACAATGCGCACAGCAGCGTCCAATGGAAACTTCCAAATACGGATATTGCCAGAAATGTCAACCAGTACAACAGCTTTGTTTGCAATCCTTCAAAACGGACAAAACCATTCCACACCATGGACTTGTCAGGCGCAAGAGCAGCAGAGATACTCGCAGCGATCATCAGGCAAAAAATTGCTTTTTGCGGGATGTCAGTACTTCGCCAGATTTTTTCCGGAATCTTTCGAAACGGAGGAAAAACCCAGACTCGCTTCAGAACGAGAAGGATGCAAATCATCAGCAGAAGGATCAGATAACCGACAGTCAAATTGAAAAAAAAGTTGTATTTTGCCTGTAATATCGCAGTGAATCCAAAATTATCAAAGTAAACCGGGAATAATCCCAGCATGATCAGCATATAGATCCGTGTCAGCCATTTCGGCAGATACAGCCAATAATTATTTTTCATTCGTTTCGTTTGATTTTTTTCTTCCCTATGCGATTGCTTTTTTTTCATTCGCTTAACTCCGATGATTTAACGAATCGATAAATTTCAACATTTTTCATATTAAGAACTTATTACTTCTCTGCACATTGACTGTGATCCGGAATCAGGTGATTCATCGGATCAGTCGGAAAAATTTGCTTTTCATTTGTTTCTGCATGGAGCGTAAAAATAAGGCAACGGCAAATAATTCTATTCATATTTCCAATCGCAGCTCGAACTACTGTTTCACTGTAATTCAAAACATGAAAAGAATTATATGGTGTTCTTATGGTTTTGCGCTTCGCGCAAAACCATAAGAACACCATTATTTCTTTCTTTATTTGAAAAGTCAATCCATATTTCGAACTGCTGGTTTATTGAAATTTTTTTCGTAATTTGTTGTAATTATAGTGTAGCTTTTGTGACCAATCTTAAATATTGGATGTGTGATATTCTTCATCTGGTGTTCGAAATATGGACATGCTTTTCGATTAGCGAGAGAAAATATATTGATATGTTGATTTTGCGCTTTGTGCCAAAGATTTATATAATGAATCAATCATGGATTAATCAGTCATTGATATGAGGGCGTCATCTCGACAATCTGTCATTGCGAGGAGGGTATTGCCCGACGAAGCAATCTCTTTCCGGATGGCGCTCTGTCCTACATGTTCAGGTGAGATTGCCACGCCTCGACGGGGCTCGCAATGACAGGTTTCATCTAGCAATTCCTATGAAAATAGAATCCTATTTTCATTATTGGATGTGTAATATTTTTCATCTGGTGTTCGAAATATAGACTTGTTATTCGGATCAATTGAGGAATACTTGCTGCAGTGATGTTTTTGCGCAAAGCGCAAAGCCATCACTACAACAAAGGATCCTCCACATATTATAAATTGCTGATTCCAGATATAAATTCAAATTTTGAATAACAACGTTTACGTTCAAGTGATATAAAAATCAAAAGCCCTTTTCTCATAGGTTGAGAGGGAGAAATTCTTATTAATATTTTGGCACAAAACTTGAATTATGGCATATTAATTGCACTATTCCTAGTAATTGAGTTTGGTATTAATAGACAAGCTGAGGAAAGAAAATACCGCAACATAAATACGAGTGAAATTTAGCTTATCTTCTTAGGAGTTCCATCATGAAAAATCGTCTGTTCCTGGTACTTTTTACGCTTTTGTTTTATTTCGCTTTGACATCAACGGTCATGGCTGACGCCAGTAATTCGAAAAATGAAAACAGAGGGCAGAAGAATATTGAAATCAGGCCAATCAATAGCGAATTCTGGAGGCAAAAAGAAGGAAATTATGAGGGATATTCAGATAACAGGTATGCAAAAAGAGTAATGTTTTAAAAATAGGCGCATTACTCCCCAAATAGGTTAATTTAAAAATTCAGAAATCGATATACGACCATGCTCAAGTCGATATTTTAGCAATTCAAACAATTTGTCCCAATCTTCAAAAACAAAGACTTCCGTCAGAACGCGTACTCTTTCGAAATATTGCGAATTTGTATCCGATTTGTTCCGAATATATGCATAGACAACATCGGTCAGTTTGCAGGTGTTGTGTACCAGGAACGAAAGCAAATTCAACGTTGCCAAAACTGTAGACAAATTTTGTTCCCCATGTCCAAAATTATGTTCAAAATGAAATCCCCGTTTCTTCAATACATTGAAACCGGAGTTTTCAATGTCCCATCGGTTTCTTCCGGACAAAGCAATATTCTCGACGTTTTTATCTGTGATTCGATAGTCGGTTGCAAACTCATTCCGATACAGACATTCTCCGCTTTTTTCATCGGTTTCTGTGTATTCGCACCAGTTGACTGTCAGTGGATTTTTATCCATTTTGAGCGGTAAATCATTGATATAGCGGAATTGATGGATGACACCTCGTCTTCCGGTCCAAATACGTTTACTGACGCTGCGCACCAACTCCTGATTGGGTATGTTTTCCAGAAACTGTCTTGTCCCTGCCATAAATTCATGCGAGGTCGGTTTGCACGTCAGGATGAAGTGAAATCCCGCTTTCAGCATCTTCCTGCAGGCCGGTTCGTTACAATACAGATCATCTCCCAGAAGAATTGCTCCATATCGCGCGTATCTTTTCCCATAGCTTGTCAACCATCTGTAAAAAGCGGCTAATTCACTGTCCTGTTTGTCATGTCCATCTTGCGGTTCCAAAAACTCTGGTTCGATTGGAAGTATTTCCTTCTGATTCGCTTGGACTATTGCCGGTGCCAGAATTACATGATAATAATCAATCTTGTCATCTTTGACCCGCGTATTGCATTTTGCACAGCTTATTTTATGCGATTCATGATATTGGCTTCCATCCACTGCTATCAGCAGCTTCTCATCATATCCCCGCATTTCATCCAAATAGCCATTTGTTGCCAGCCGGTCTATGATTTCTTTGAAGCATCCCATGATTTCTTTTGGATCGAGCGGATCCAACAGGTTGCGGATGTGTGTGTCCGTTGGTATCTGACGGATTTCATACAACGTTTCCGCATTGTTTTGTTCCAATTTTTCCTGTAATTGTTTCTGCCCATTCAAAAAGGATGGACTTTGCATATGAAATATGGCAAATGCCCCCATGATCGCATCACTCATTTCATATTGTGTGTTTTTCCCAGTTCGCACATCCCTTACTTTTGCAAACTGGTTATACAAAATATGGATCATTTCTGAGACTTTGATCAGGCGCTTTTCCATTCCTCCATTATATTCATCCTATACACCTCTTATGTAATATCTTGATCATCATTAATTAAGTTAAAAGTCATTAATGTTTTTAGTCAACATTTATTCGCCTCTTCAAATTCTCATATTTCGAATTGCTGGGCTGACGCCGATTGCAGCCTTCCTGGCGGATGTACAACAAGCCTTACGATCACAAATAAGTCGCCGTCAGTTCCAATATTATATGACGGCACAAATGATTGGGCTTCGCCAGGAAATATCGGGAATTATTTTGATTTTACAGCTGAATTTTATGAATATGCAACTCCGGCTAATGTCACTATAAGTACACCTCCCGATCTTAATCTTTCAGACCTGACTTTTTCCTGTTCTACTTCATTAGTCGATCCCTATGTCAATGGTTGCACCAATGCGATCGACGCAGGGTCTTATTATCTGAGAGCGGTACTTCCGGCATCACCGGCTGATTTTACAGCAGGCGGTGCTGAAGGCGGATACGAAGAGGCCATATTTATCGATTGGCCCTTTACAATTGAACCGTTAACTCCGACTGTTACCTGGGCGGCTTCGCCGGCAAACTTTGTTTTTGACGGGACAGTAAAACCAGTAACTGCAACTGTTGATTCCAACAGCGTTGTATCTGCTGATCTTGCCACAATTCAGGCAAATTTTGATCATTTTTTGTTCTACTATTCGACCTATCCTACTTTAACGACAACAGCCGACAATGGATCAGATTCTGAAGGGACGGCGCCAAAGTATGTTCTACGAGATGGAGATGTAGCAAGTCCTTATAATGTTCAAGCCTCCTATTCACCAAGTTCAGATCCTGCAGCAAGCCCATGGAATCTGGCGACGCCCTCGAATTATACAGCAGTCACCTATGAGCATTGGTTAACAATTTCACCCAACCAGCTTACTGTGGAATGGGCAACGCCATCCAACATTTCAGTCGTCTACAACGGATTGGCTCACCACGAATTGGAAACTCTGGATTCGTTGTCGATTACATCAGACCCGGTAATAACGAATAATATCGATTTTGATCCACAATATACCTATTATCCCTATGATGGAACGACCTGCGGTTCCATCAGTCTGGCAGGTGCTCCAGTCAATACGGGATCATACTGTGTGCATGCATCGGTTGCTGATGACGCCTCACCTCAGATCAATTATCTGGGCGATACAACCGATCAGCCGGTTATCCTGACCATCACACCCAATCAGATTACTGTTGATTGGGCATCTTCGGATGCAGTAAGTTTTGTATACGACGGGGAACCTCATGACGAGCTGGAAGACAGCGTCACCTATCCAATTACAGTCACCAGTACTCCGGAAATTTCCGGTTTCTCAGCAACTCCCGGTTACTCTTATTATTCGTATGATGGATCGGTCTGTGATACAACCCCGATTGGATCGGCTCCAACGGATGCCGGTACATATTGTGTGATAGCGGAAATCCCGGATGACCCCTCCGGCAATGAAAACTATTTGGGTGGTGTCACAGATCCTGCAAGATTATTGACCATCACTCCCAATCAGTTATCCGTTGAATGGGCGTCTCCGTCTGAACTGATCGTTCCTTACAATGGACTGCCGCATCCGGAGCTGGAGGACAGTACATCGCATCCGTTAAATGTCGCCGGAAATCCTGCCATCACCGGTCTGGTCTACGACGCACCGACCTATTCATACTATGACTATGCAGGTGATTCTTCCTGCGATACAACTCCGCTTTCCGGCGCCCCCATACTGGTCGGTTCCTACTGCGTGACTGCCACCATTCCAGATGATACCAACGGGAATTTCCTGGGTGATACTACAAATCCGGCAAAACTGCTGACCATTGAACCAATTTCTGACCTGGCGATCGATTTTACGACACTATCGCGTACCGAACCCTACACCGGAAATCCGATACCCTGGCTTGAATCGGATCTTTACCTGTACAGGACATCGCTGGCAACTCCGGCCAATCTGGTAACCTTGCTGGATTCCGACATCGTTACCTTCAATTACTATACGGATCCTGGATTGAGCAGCCCTGCCAATTTCGATGCAGAAGCTGTCAGCAAAGTCGGCAACGTCCCGGTTGATGCCGGTACCTATTATGTCACTGCGGAAATCGCAGAAAATGAAAATCATAACGGTGATCTGTCCGAATTAAGCGCCATGCTGGAGATCACACCGGCTGAAACGGAACTGAAGGCGACCTGGCCTGAAGATAATGTATTGCGAATCGCCATTACCGTCGACAATCAGATCCCCGGTTCTGGCAGTCCGATTTCCGGCACGGTCTGTCTATTCAGTGACGCTGCGATGAGTCCGGAAAATCAAATTGCCTGTCAGGAGGTTTCCGGTTTGATTCCGCTGACAGTCGTGTTCGAAAACCTTCCGGATGGCATCAATCCGTTTTACGCGAAATTCACCTCAACCAGCCCGAATTTCGGCGATTCAGACGGATCTTTCGTCCCGGGTGAGAATACATTCTTCTTTACAGTGACCTATGACGGAAACGGTGCAGACTCTGGAACCGTACCGGTCGATACAACAGGATATGTGCTGGATCAACCAGTAACCGTTTCCGGTAATACTGGTCTGCTTGGACGCAGCGGGTATTTCTTCGGCGGATGGTATATCGAAACCGATCCGGACACAATATACGGTCCCGAATATATACCAACATTTGAGATTACTTCCGATATCACTCTGCTTGCAAAATGGGGACATGGCATCGTCTATGATCCGGGAACACTGACAGAAAGCGGTACTGCTCCGACCGACAACAAGAATCCGTACGATCCAGGTGAATCTTTTACAATTCTCAACAATAACTCTGTCGATCCGCTGATCCGTACTGGTTATCATTTTCAGAAATGGAATACCAGCCCGGATGGATATTCAGGTGACGACTACCTCATCGGAAGAACGTATCCATTCACATTTGATACCAATCTGGTCCTCTATCCGCATTGGGAAGCGAATTTCCCGCGTCCGGATGGAGAACCGGGGCAGGAAGGCTGGTATGTTATTGGCAATCCAAGAATTCCGGGAAGGCAGGAAGAACAAGATCCATTTCGGCCGCACATGCCAAATACCGGATTCTCGACCAGGAATATGACATTATTGCGCCCGCAACCAGCAGCCCTGGCTTACAGTACGCTTGACATCGCGATTGAAATTCCAGTGCTGGATGTCCAAACAGAGTTGGTCTCTGTTCCGGAAGAAGGCGGAAGCTGGGCAGTGGATTGGCTGGGTGCCCGCGCCGGTCTGCTGGAAGGCAGTGTCCTTCCCGGACAGGGTATCAGTTACATAGCCGCGCATAATCATCTGAACAATCTCGAAGCCGGCCCGTTCCTCTTCCTTTTGGATTTGAAAGAAAACGATCGTATCTTTGTTCGTAACGGTGATGAACTGCTCACGTATACGGTTTATGCCAATGAACTGTTTGAGCCGGATGATTTTGATCTCGTTGAACAGAAAGCATCCGAATTTGAGAACTCGGTAGTTCTGATCACCTGTGAAAATGAATCGACCGATGGCGGATATCTCAATCGGCGCGTCGTGTTTGCCAAACCGCTGTAAAATAATTATTCTTAATGATAAAAGCGCGATATGGCAACTGCCGTATCGCGTTTTTATTTAGGTATTAATGAAATCCCTCACTTGCATAGCGTAGGGAGAATAGAATCCTTAACTGAAGACATATACAGAGTATGGTTAATGGAATGCCCGGCACAAACCGACCTGTCATTGCGAGGAGGGCGTCAGCCCGACGTGGCAATCTTTACTAACAGGCTAGGAGATTGCTTCACCCCTGCGGAGATTCGCAATGACATGGTAATTACAATGACAAAGACTGCGGGGTACACACCGACCTGTCATTGCGAGGAGGGCCTCAGCCCAACGTGGCAATCTTTACTAACAGGCTAGGAGATTGCTTCACCCCTGCGGGGATTCGCAATGACATGGTAATAACAATGACAAAGACTGCGGGGTACACACCGACCTGTCATTGCGAGGAGGGTGTCAGCCCGACGTGGCAATCTTTACTAACAGGCAAGGAGATTGCTTCACCCCTGCGGGGATTCGCCCCAACAGGGTAATAACAATGTCAAAGACTGCGGGGTACACACCGACCTGTCATTGCGAGGAGGGCATCAGCCCGACGTGGCAATCTTTACTAACAGGCCAGGAGATTGCTTCACCCCTGCGGGGGTTCGTCCCAACAGGGTAATAACAATGACAAAGACTGCGGGGTACACACCGACCTGTCATTGCGAGGAGGGCGTCAGCCCGACGTGGCAATCTTTACTAACAGGCTAGGAGATTGCTTCACCCCTGCGGGGATTCGCAATGACAGAGTAATTACAATGACAAAGACTGCGGGGTACACACCGACCTGTCATTGCGAGGAGGGCCTCAGCCCGACGTGGCAATCTTTACTAACAGGCTAGGAGATTGCTTCACCCCTGCGGGGATTCGAAATGACATGGTAATAACAATGACAAAGACTGCGGGGTACACACCGACCTGTCATTGCGAGGAGGGTGTCAGCCCGACGTGGCAATCTATTCATATGATTCAATCCAGGTGAAAAATCTATCAACAGTTGTTTCTCGGTAATGCGAAATTCAAAAAGCCCTTATAAGAAAAGAGAGAAAATAAATAATCGGGTTGTTTTTGAGCAAACGATAAAGCATCATAATCAACATGGATTTTTCCATAATTCATAAAGCTGGTTATTACCTTTTTTTATAAAATTACATTTTTAGAATAATGTATTAAAAGTTCATTTTGGCATATCCCTTGCAACGATAGAGGAACAGAAGTATTTTTATAATGCTTCGAATGAAAAAAAGGAACTTTCGGCATGCTTCTTTTTGCCGCTGGAAAAATCCTTTCGTAACAAGAATGGAGGATCATTTACATGAAAAAAACAATTATCTATTTATTATTGATCTGTAGCTTATTCGCCATCACAACCACGGTATTCGCAGATCCGGTTTGTACTGCCGCGGATTACTGCAGCTCATCAATCAGTGTGAAAGAACAAACCAGCCCGGTGTATTTTACTGGAGACTTTACCTGGCTGATTTCTGCTGACACGTTGTTCCCGGTCGAGGTGAAATACACCGACGGCGTTGAAGAAATAACCGATCCATCCCCCAAGATTTCTTATGCCTGTTCCATTGACGGAACCGCATTTGTCGGCTGCAACAGTGAAGTGTTCAGTCAGGTTGGAACCTATAAACTCCGCGTCACAGCAGTTCAAAATGATCAGCTATTCTACAATGAAAGCTACGCCGATGTTTTGCTGACGATTATCGATTCTGAAGGAATCGAAGTGCAAGAACCTCAATCTGAAGGTTTTCAGGTGATTTATCATGATACCCTTTCCGACAGCGGTTCCGTACCCGTTGATCAGAAGCTATACCAGGCAGGTGAGGAATGCATAATTCTTGGAAACCTGGGTTTGAATGCAGAAAATCAACCGGACCCGCTGGTTCGTTCAGGATTCCTGTTCGATTCCTGGAATACAAGTGCTGATCTGGATGGAGACTCCTATACTTTCGGGCAACTGATTCCTGTTCAAGCAAATCTGGATCTCTATCCGCAATGGATATCCGTGGATATTCCGCTTGAAAGTAAAACGCTGGAGTTATCGCCTGAGTTCTTTGCTCCGATAGAACAACTGAGTATGGATGCCTCTTTGACAACGGCGACAGAAGACCAGCCGCTGGTTGCCAAGCAATGGCCCGGGGAACCGCCGTTTGGAGGTTTTGCCACACCGCCAGATTTTGCATCGCCCTCAGACATTGAATGGTATCGTGTGCCCAATTGCCGCGAAGGCGACCAGTGCTATCCTCCAAGACAAGAACGGCCGCGTGATCCGGATCAGCCAGATCGGTTTCCGAATCCGAAACTGCCATGCACCGGATTCTCAACCAAAAATATGACACTCCTGCGTGAGCAGCCTGCTTCCATGGCTTATGACACACTGGGTATCTCCATTGACGTGCCAGTATTGGACGTAACCGCCAATCTGGTTATTGTTCCGGAAGATGAAGACAGTTGGGCTGTAGACTGGCTGGGTGACCAGGCCGGACTGCTGCAAGGCAGCGCACTGCCGGGTGAAGGAACCAGTTTCATCGCCGCACACAATCACTTGAACAATCTCGAAGCCGGACCGTTCCTCTTCCTGATGGATCTGGAAGAAAATGACCGCATTTTTGTGCGCAACGCTTCCGGAGATCTGATTGAGTATGGTGTTTATGCCAATGAGCTCTTTGAACCGGACGATTTCGCAGCTGTGCAGAAAAAGGCAACCGAAGTTGAAAATGGTCTTGTGTTGATTACCTGTGAAAACGAATCTGCCGATGGCGGCTATCTCAATCGCCGTGTCGTCTTTGCCAGACCGCTGTAATCTGATTAATTGAATTGAAAAGGATCCGGAATTGACCGTATCCTTTTTTTATATCGATTCTCAAAAGAAAGTGAATCCTCTTGAATTTTAATCAAATTCACTGTATTGTAAAAATAACTCCAGCACATGGAGATTGGCTTCCCCACAGTGGGGCGCTTGAAACGGAGTAAATTCTGTAATGAATTTTTTCGTTTAGGAAAGGGCTCTCGAGTTTATTCGGGGGCTCTTTCTGTTAAATGAATGCAGGGTAGGGGCGGGGTTTACCCCTGCCCAATATGAATCATGACGAAACCTATCGATATCGGGCAACCGGGCGACCTGCCGGTTGCCCCTACCCAAAATGGGTCATGCCAGACATAATCATTCGGATAACCGACCGATCTCCCCTACAAAAAAAATCATGACGGACCATGTTGATAACGGGCAACCGGGCGACCTGCCGGTTGCCCCTACTAGTGCGTACGAAAATGAACAACGAAAAACCATGGGCAATTTTTATCTGAAAATAATCATCTTCGGTTTCCAATTTTTTGGACAAAATCGACGACCCAATAACATCGTAGGGGCAGGGCTTGCCCCTGCCCGGAATAAATTTACAATGAACAACAGGGTAGGGGCAAGCCCTACCCCTACATGGAAATATTGAAAACATGCAAAGAAAAACCGTGAGCGGTTATTACCAAAAATATTCATCATCTTTTCTGTCCGCAGAATTAAAGTGCGCCTGGAACGATTCTGTGACGGTGAAGAAAAAAGTGTAGATTCTCAGCAGGATTAGATTTCGACGGTTCACAATCCTTTGGATTGCGTATATAATTCATTCATCAAAATTATTTTCGGAGCAGAAATAAGCAATTTTGTTTTCTTCCAGCAAGAGAAACCGATGTATAACTTTGAAACATCTCATCGTTTTATTTCTAATTTCTTGCAGTTTTTTTGTGATGCAGCCATTTCTTCATATGCGAAGATCATTAATGCTGATGAGTTAGAAAAAATGGATTACAAATCTGATTCTCAAATAATCAAATCTTTCAAAAAAATTAATAACAGAAAAAAATTATGGCCTCTCTTGAAAATTTAAAACCAAATTGCCAGGTTAAAGGAATATTGAAACAGGACATCGTGACAATCCTGAGCGTACAGTGGCATGGTTCAGATGTGGTAGAGGTTTCTTATCGCGGAACAACTGGACAATTAGGGAATGAACTGATTTTTCGTGATCGGGAAGCTGATCTTGACATAACAGCACCTGGTACAGCCTGGGTATTTGATGCCGATCCTGAAATGTTTCGGTTGGTCTCAGAAGCCTACCGTATCCGCATGGCTTATTTATTCGATCCCTGGCTGGCGATCCATCTATCACAGGTCGAACCTCTTCCTCACCAAATCACCGCTGTATATGGGGAAATGCTGCCGCGCCAACCATTACGTTTCTTGTTGGCCGATGATCCAGGAGCCGGCAAGACGATTATGACTGGTTTATTCATCAAAGAACTGCTTTTAAGAGGTGACCTGCAACGCTGCTTGATTGTCAGCCCAGGTAATTTGACCGAACAATGGCAAGATGAACTCTGGCAGAAATTCCAACTTCCCTTTGATTTACTCACCAATGACAAAATCGAAGCAGCTCGATCCGGCAACGCACTGGCCGAAACCCCTCTGGTCATTGCCCGATTGGACAAACTCAGCCGAGACGAAGAGCTTCAAGCACGCCTGGCTCAATCGGATTGGGATCTGATCGTTGTCGATGAAGCACATAAAATGTCAGCCTCCGTCTTTGGCGGAGAAATCAAATATACAAAGCGATACAAACTCGGGCAGCTTCTGGCAACCCGCACCCGCCATTTACTTTTATTAACTGCAACACCACATAACGGCAAGGAGGAAGATTTCCAACTCTTCATGGGACTTTTAGACCCGGATCGATTTGAAGGCAAATATCGAGAAGGTGTTCA
>Ga0116193_1000555_pt1 | contig 34937 bp, 22 predicted proteins | sample AD_UKC115_MetaG_FD_89892 | JGI IMG/M metagenome (GOLD analysis project Ga0116193, IMG submission 89892) | Active sludge microbial communities of municipal wastewater-treating anaerobic digesters from Hong Kong - AD_UKC115_MetaG | ecosystem: Engineered > Bioreactor > Anaerobic > Digestate... | reverse complement strand
CGCTTCGCCGGGGCGCTCGATGCGCTGGGCTGAACTCGCCGGGCGGCGCGTCGCAGTCTGGGGTTACGGCCGCGAAGGCCGCGCCGTACTGGCCGCGCTCGCGCGGCACCGGCCGGAGCTCGTGCCGATCCTGCTGTGCACGCCGGACGAGGCCGCCACCGCCGTGGCCGCACACGGCGCGCGCATCGCCTGCCGGCCGGGCGAGCCCGATGCCGCGACCCTTGCGGCGTTCGACGTGATCGTGAAGTCGCCCGGCGTGAGTGCCTACAAGCCGGCCCTGCTCGCGGCCACCGGATCCGGCGTGCAGGTCACCTCCGGCACCGCGCTGTGGTTCGCGGCGCATCCCGGCGCGCGCGTGATCGGCGTGACGGGCACCAAGGGCAAGAGCACCACGACCGCGCTGATCGCGCACCTGCTGCGCGGCCTCGGCCGGCGCGTCGCGCTGGCCGGCAACATCGGCCTGCCGCTGCTCGACCTACCCGAGTCCGGTCCCGCGCCGGACTGGCACGTCCTCGAATTCTCGAGCTTCCAGACCCGCGAGGCCGGGCGCTGTGCGGTCGGCGTCGTCAACAACCTCCACGAGGAACACCTCGACTGGCACGGCACGCGCGAGCGCTACGCCGCCGACAAGCTCGCGCTCGCCGCGGTCAGCGAACGGCTCGTCGTCAATGGCCGGCAGCCCGAGCTGCTCGCGCGGACCGCGGATCATGCGGCGCGCCGGACGTTCGGTACGGACGACGGCTGGCATGTCGCCGACGCGGCGATCCGGTGCGGAGCGGAGCGCATCCATCCGCTCGCCGGCCTGCCGCTGCCGGGCCTGCACAATGCGCTCAATGCCTGCGCCGCACTCGCCGCGATCGAGGCGGCCGGCGAGGACGCCCGCGCCGCGAGCACGCATCTGGCCACGTTCCGGCCGCTGCCGCACCGCCTGCAGACGCTAGGCGAGCGCGACGGCCGCACCTGGATCAACGACTCGATCGCGACCACGCCGGCGGCGACGCTCGAGGCGCTGCACAGCCTGCACAGCCTGCACGGCCGCGCGGTCGTCGTGCTGATCGGCGGCCACGAGCGCGGCCTCGACTGGCAGCCGTTCACCGCAGCGGTTCGCCGCGAACCGCCGCACGCCATCGTCGCGATGGGCGCGAACGGTCCGCGCATCGCGGCCGTGCTCGAAGCGGGCGGCGCGTTGCCCTGCGCACTCGTCCGCGAAGGCACGCTCGATGCGGCCGTCGCCGCCGCGAGATCGCTCGCACCGATCGGCGGCGTGGTGCTGCTCTCGCCCGGCGCGCCGAGTTTCGACCAGTTCCGCGACTATGCCGAACGCGGGCGCCGGTTCGCTGCGCTGGCGGGTTTCGATCCGGGCGCGATCGCGAGCATCGAAGGGCTCGGTGTCGCCTGAGCACATCCGCCCCGCGCCAGCGGGGCTCCCGATCCACGCTTTGCACTCCGGAGCCGTGCCGCTGTACCGGCGGTCTTGCACGGTCGGCTAACACGCGGGCGGTAAGATCGCCGCGCCTGCACCGCAGGCTCGCCCTCCCGTACTGAACTTGCCGGAGACCGCCATGCCTGTCCGTTGTCTGTTCACCCTGATCGCGCTGACCGTGGCCGGCCTGGCCCAGGCGGCCATGGTCGCGAAGCCCGTCGAATACCGCGTGGCCGATAAAACCATGCAGAGCGTGCTGGTCTACGACGATGCCGTGAGGACGCCGCGTCCGGGCCTCGTCATGGCACCGAACTGGATGGGCATGAACGAGGCCCAGGTCGAGAAGGCCAAGGCGATCGCCGGCCAGGATTACGTGATCCTCGTCGCCGACGTGTACGGTAGCGACGTGCGCCCGAAGAATCCGGACGAGGCCGGCGCCGCGGCCAAGGCGATGTACGCCGACCGCAAATTGCTGCGTGCACGCATCGGCGCGGCGCTCGATGCACTTCGCGCGCAGGTCGGCAAGGCGCCGCTCGACGGTCGCCACTATGGCGCGATCGGCTTCTGCTTCGGCGGCGCGACCGCGCTCGATCTCGCGCGCAGCGGCGCGGACATCGCCGGCGTGGTCAGCTTCCACGGCAATCTCGCGACCGACGACCCGGCGCTCGCGAAGAACATCAAGGCGCACGTGCTCGTGCAGAACGGCGGCGACGACAGGTTCGTGCCGGCCGAGCAGATCCAGGCCTTCGAGGCCGAGATGCGCGACGCGGGCGTGGACTGGCAGTTCATCAATTACGGCGGCGCCGTGCACTGTTTCGCCGAGCCGGATGCGAAGGGCGAGGTGCCCGGCTGCCGCTACGACGAGCGCAGCGCGACGCGGGCATTCGCGCGGATGCGCGAATTCTTCGCCGAAGTCTTCAGGGCGGACCGAGCGTGATGGCCCCACCGCCACCGGAACCGGTGTCGTCGGGCACCTACGAGCATTCCTGGTTCGTACGCTTCGCGAAGTGGTCCGCGCGCGCCGCCGGCCGGCCGCTGTCCTTCGGGCTTGCGGTCCTCGTCGTACTGGTCTGGGCCGTGACCGGCCCGCTGTTCGGCTTCAGCGACACTTGGCAGCTCGTCATCAACACCGGCACGACCATCGTCACCTTCCTGATGGTGTTCCTGATCCAGAACACGCAGAACCGCGATACCGCGGCGCTACAGATCAAGCTCGACGAACTAATCCGTGCGACCCAGCGTGCCGAGAACGCGCTGCTCGATCTCGAAGAACTGGAGGACGACGAGCTCGAGCACATCCGCGAGCACTACGAGCTGCTGGCCCGGCAGGCGCGCGAGGCGGTCACGGCGCGCAGCACCCGCAACGGCGGCATGGAACCGCCGCGGGAGTGACCGGCGCGCGCCGTCGCTGTCGGCCGTGCTGGATCAGGACGAGCGATCGACAACGTAGCTACGCGCATCGCGTGTTCTTTGCGTCTCTGCGAACGCGGCCGCCGGGCGATCGACACGCCGTGGCCGCCGGCGAGTCACTCCGTCGTGAACCTGCTGGGGATCGCCAAGTCGTTCAGCCGTCTGCGCAGACGGCCAGGCTTTGGGGCCAGATCGTGCATGCGGTCGCCGATATTCAATGGCGAGCTGCCGCGGTCGTGTCGGCTTCGGACGCACGCCCCGCGTGGCCGGCCAGGAGATGCCACTGGCCCCCCTCGCGCACCCAGGTGTCGGTGACACGCAGAGTGACATCGACAGGCTGGCCGCGATGCGTGCCGCGTTGCCGCAACACGCCGGTCAGTACAGCGGTATCGCCATGCACGCGCACCGAGACGGCGCTCGTCTGGTTGATGTCGAGGGCCACTTCGGGTGAGCCGACATCGGTGAGCATGTCACTCTTGGTCTTGGTGCGACCCGACGACGTGGTCAGCAGGAAGTCGTCCGTGTAGAACGCGGCGGCGGCACTGACATCGTGGGCCAGGATGCGTTCGTTCAGCTGCCGGTCGCGGTCCACCACAGCCGCTGCATCGTCGGGAGCAGAAAACCCCGTGCCGGTGATGAGCAGTGTTACGGCGGCGAGAATGATGCGCAGGGTGCGAGGCATTCTGTGTCTCCAGATGTGTGAGGTCGGGAAGGCATGGTCGGTCGGAAATTCCGCCGGCACTAGAGCCAGTTGGCGTCGCCATCCCAGGGCCAATGCCGGGCACGCGGTTGCTCGGCAGGTTGTGCCTGCGCCAGTGCGGTGCCGGATCCGTAGTATCGAATGATGGTGCTGCACGGCGGTCCGTCATGTGCTGGCCACGTCTCAGTGCGGGCGGTCCACGGCGTAAGCTGCCAGCAGTTCCAGTGCGGTACGTTCGGACGAGGGTGGCAGCGGCGCTAGAGCGGCGCGCGCGTCGGCCGCGTAGGCCCGGGCCTTGGCGCGGGTCAACTCGAGCGCGCCCGAGTCGCGGATCGCATGCACGATGTTGTCGAGCGAATCGAGCCCGCCGCTCTCGATCGCCCGGCGCAGGCTCGCGGCCTGGTCCGGCGCGCTGCGCGCGATTGCGTAGATCAGGGGCAGGGTCGGCTTGCCCTCGGCGATGTCGTCGCCGATGTTCTTGCCGAGCGTGCCGGCGTCCGAAACGTAATCGAGCAGGTCGTCGGTGATCTGGAACGCGAAGCCGAGCTGCATGCCATAACGATGCAGGGCTTCCTCCTGTTCGGCCGGCAGGCCGGCGAGCACGGCGCCGAGCCGCGTCGCGGCCGCGAACAGCACGGCGGTCTTGCGCTCGATCACGGCGAGATAGGCGGTTTCGTCGGTATCCGGGTTGCCGATGTTGAGGAGCTGCAGCACCTCGCCCTCGGCGATCGCGTTGGTGGTGTCGGCGAGGATGCGCATCACGCGCAGCCGGTCGAGCTCGACCATGAGCTGGAACGAGCGCGAATAGAGGAAGTCGCCGACCAGCACGCTCGCCGCGTTGCCCCACAACGCATTCGCGGTCTTGCGGCCGCGGCGCAGGTCGGATTCGTCGACCACGTCGTCGTGCAGCAGGGTGGCGGTATGGATGAATTCGATGACCGCGGCGAGCTGGACGTGATCCTGTCCGCGGTAGCCGGCCGCGCGCGCGGCGAGCAGGTGCAGCATCGGTCGCAGGCGCTTGCCGCCGCCGCCGATGATGTGCTCGGCGATCTGGTTGATCAGCACCACGTCGGAGGCGAGCCGCGCGCGGATCAGCGCATCGACGGCATCCATGTCCGCCCGGGCCAGGGCCTGCACGTCGGCGAAATTCGGGGCAGGGCGGGGCAGGTCCGCGGCGGCGTTCGGCATGGGGACGGAATCTCGCTGGAATCGCTGCGATTATAACGAGTGCGTGCGCGCCGCCGGCGCCGGGCCGGCGCGGTGCCGGTGTCCGGAGTCCGGCGACGTGCCGCCGGATGGGGACCGGCTCCGCGGCGCGGGCCGCCAGCGCGGCGGTCTATTCGAAGCCGTTGCGGAAGATGTCGTCGCCGCGTAGACGCTCGGCAGCGAGGAGCGCGAAATAGACCTCGATGTTCGTGTAGCCGGCGATGCCAAGCAGCGGCAGGGACAGCGTTGTGCCGTTCGCGTCGTTCGCCCCCGGATCGAGCCCGTGCCGGAGCTCGAACGCGTCCGGCATGCCGTCGGCATCGCTGTCGGGCGGTGCGGGTGGCGGCTGGGCGGGATCGAAGTCGAGGTCGAGCGCATCGTTCGCGGCCGGGATCTCGTGTGGCAGGCCGGCGAATTCACCGGCAAGCACCGCGGCTGCATAGCGACGGTCCATCGGGTCGTGCGGCAAGGCGCCCACGCGTGGCGTGAGCACGGTCACCAGCTCATCGCCGGGCAGGTAGGCGATCGCCGGGAATGGATGACGCGTGGCGCGCCGCTCGGCCGTGCCGGGGTTCTGGTTGCCATCCGGCGAGGGCGGGAAGTCGTTGCAGCAGTAGAACAGGGCGTAATCGGCCAGCGCGGGATGGCGGCTCAGGCGGTTGTCGCTGACGTACAGCGAGTTCGCGCTCGGCGGATCACCCGGTTCGTTGGCGATCAGGGCGGTGTCGGCGATGCCGTAGGGGAAATCGGGCCGCACCACGAACCGGTTGCCGACCAGGTTCATGTGGAGCCGGAACTGTCCGTTGGCCGGATCGCCATCGACCCAGCGTCCGTAGGTCATCGGGTAGTAGGGATCGAAGTAGAGATTGTTGGCCAGTTCGAGGTTCAGCGCGTTGTCCTGGCACGCCGCGATGCGCCGCGGCGGGACGTCGTCCTGCGCGCTCGACTCGCAGAGGATCTCCGGCAGACGGCCCTTGATCCGGTACCAGAGATTGCGCACCACGCTGATTCGGTCGAGCGGATAGGCATCGGCCGCGTAGTTCATCAGGATGCCGCCGTACAGCGCATGGCTGCCGTCGACCTCGCCGAGGATCGATTCCTGGATCGTCACGTCCGAAGCCCAGCTCAGCTGCACCGTCTCGTCGTTCGCGTTGGCGAGCGATACGTGATCGATCATTGCCCGGTGCATGCCATCCAGGCGCAGTGCATCGTCGCCGGCTGGACAGTCGGCACCCGCGGCGGTGAGCTGGCAGGCCGGGCGGGAGCGCAGGTGGCGCAGGATCAGGTTGTCGCAGGGTATCCCGCCGTAATGCACGCCGCAGACGATGCCGCGCACGATGATCCCGCCCGGCGAGGTCTGCCCGGCGACCGTCACGTCGTTGGTGCGCACGTAGGCCACGCCGTCCATCACGCCGCTCACGTCGAACACGATCTGCACCGGGCCCGGCTGGCGCAGCGCCCAGTTCAGCGAACCCGCGTTCGGCGCGCCGGCAACGCCGCCGTTGATGCCCGCCGGATCCGGGTCGAGTGTGATCACGTGCAGGACCCGCCCGCCGCGCCCACCGGTGGCGATCGCGCCGAAGCCCTCCGCGCCGGGAAAGGCCGGCAGGGTCTGCGCGATGGCCGGCAGCGCACCGGCGAGCACGATCGATAACGCGATGAAGAGGCGCGCCGTACGTGACGCGACGTGTCTTCGGATCATGGTTGGATGACTCCCCCTCGTCGCTATCTGCACGACGCGTGCCCGGTCCGGCCGCCGGTCGCCTGGCGATTCACGTGATTCCCCATTAGACGCGGAACGGTGGCTGCGAGCGACAGGGGGGCAAGGAGGCGGCCCCGCGGGCCGGCCCGGCTCGACGGCGGACGCTCGGGTGCCCGTGCCGGATCGGCGGTTTCCGAGGCGCGCGCCGGCGATCGCCCCAGGAAGGCCAGGAGGCGCTTTGCTATGCTCGTCCTCCATCCGGGCAGGTCGCCCCAACGGATCCAGGAGAACGCGCGCATGGCTCGCGGCATCAACAAGGTCATTCTCGTCGGCAATCTCGGTGCCGATCCGGAAACCCGTTACACCCCGAACGGCGCGGCGATCACCACGATCCGCGTCGCCACGTCCGAGTCGTGGAAGGACAAGCAGACCGGCGAGATGCAGGAACGCACCGAGTGGCACCGCGTGAAGTTCTTCGGCCGCCTCGCCGAGATCGCCGGCGAATACCTCAAGAAGGGCAGCCAGGTCTACGTCGAAGGCTCCCTGCGTACCGAGGAATGGGAAAAGGACGGCATCAAGCGCTACAGCACCGACATCGTCGCCAATGAAATGCAGATGCTCGGCGGACGCGGTGGTGGCGAAGGCGGTGGCGGCATGGGTGGCGGTTCGTCGGGCGCCCGCGAACGTGGCCCGGCCCGCGGCCCGCAGTCGGCGCCCGCACGGCCCGCACCGGCTTCGGCGCCCGAGCCATCGTTCGACGACGACGACATTCCGTTCTAGGACACACCTCTGCCAGAAGGTAGAGAATAAGGGGCGGCAGCAGCTCTTCTAATAGGGCTTCTGTCGGCACCGACGTCCCCCCGATTTTGTGTAGCACCGGCATGTGGAGTCCAATCCCCCCGACGAAGGCGATTGGACGTGAAGAAGCGGTTTTCGGAAGAGCAGATCATCAGGTTTCTCCGCGAGGCGGAGGCAGGCGTGCCGATGAAGGAGTAGTGCCGGCGGCATGGCTTCAGCGAAGCGTCGTTCTACCTGTGGCGCAGCAAGTTCGGCGGGATGAACGTGTCGGAGGCCAAGCGGCCACGTGAGCTGGAGACGGAGAACGCGCGGCTGAAGAAGCGGCATGCGGAGCCGATGCTCGAGACCGAGGTGACCCGCGAGGCGCTGCGAAAAAAGTTCTGACCGCACTCGATCGACGCGACGCGGTGCGGCAGATGGTCGAGCGAGGACTCAGCGAGCGGCGGGCGCTGGCGGTGGTGCGGATGAGCGCCAACGCGTATCGCTATGCGCCGCGGCCGGATCGCAACGAGGAGCTGCGGCAGCGCATCGTGGCGCTGGCGCAGCGGCATCGACGCTACGGGGGTCGGGATGATCCGTCTGAAGTTCAGCCAGGCGGGCCTGCGGGTGAACCACAAGCGGGTGGAGCGGCTGTATCGCATCGAGAAGCTGCAAGTGCGCTGGCGCAAGCGCAAGAAGATCCCGCTCGGCGGCCGGCAGCCGTTGCTGCGGTCGATCAGCGCCAACCAGGTGTGGTCGATGCGACTCATGAGGCTGTAGCGATTGCGCCGGAGCGCGCACCGTCCGGCCAGCCAGTGACGCGGATCCTCGATCGACTGGCGACCTCCCGCGGCTTGCCGCGGGTGATCCGCACCGACAACGGCAAAGGACTTCTGCGGTCGGGCGATGGGGGAGTGGGTGCATTAGCGACGCATCGCCCTGAAGCTAATCGAGCCTGTCAAGCCGAACCAGAACGCCTACGTCGAAAGCTTCAACGGGAGGCTTCGCGACGAGTGCTTGAACGAGCACCTGTTCGTGACGCTGCAGCGCGCTCAAGTAGTTATCGAAGCCTGGAGAAGGGAATACAACGAAGAGCGACCCAAGAAGGCCCTCGGCGGACTGACGCTGGCCGCCTACGCCAAGCACCTCGAACAGAAGCAGTTACAGTAACCCCGGGCTCCAAAGCCGACCGCTACTCAAGGCGGGGGCGTCGGAGAGGCGCTAGATGCGCGTGTTCGGTACGGCGCGATCGAGTCGAAGGCTGAGCGTGATCGGCGACTAACGGGACCAAAAAGATGCAGATAACAAGGCTCGAGATTGCCAGTTTCAGATCGATCACCAAAATCGACCTCAATCCTACTAGGTCGGCGATCATTTGTGGCCCGAATAGCTGTGGTAAGTCGAACGTCCTTAGGGCCCTAAAGTTCGCGTTTCTGACTGCATACAACGCCGGAAAAACTGCCTCAAACTTTTGTTCAGACACGACCGGTCCGAATGCGAGCATTCTGATCAAAATATATTTTGATTCTCCAACGACGAACATTGCAGCTGCACTGGGACTGCCGAACAACCAACCATTCACGTATCAGATGAGGGTTAAGCGCAATGGCAAGGCCACGTGCTACATCAACGGACAGCACGCGGACGATGCACGTCGAAAGCTACTCCTTGATGAGGTGGTCATCGTTCACGTGCCGCCGATCCGAGACCTTGCAGCTGGGGGTCTCGATCCATTCCGCACAACACTGGCCGGTACGATCCGTAAATTGCGAGGTGCGAACTCGTTTGCGCAGCTGAATCAACGGGTGCGCGATCAGATTGCTCAAAGCGGCCGGCAGATTCTGGCCGGTTCGCAAGCCACTGTGCGCAGCCTGCTCAGCGTGCAAGAGTTGTCAGTGGATGCTGGGGCGGTCGAGATCGATTCACTTCTTCCGATGGCTGCTATCTCAGTCCGAGTTGGTGGGCGAGAGTTCAACTTGGAGAAACTCGGTACGGGTCATCAGAGCTCAGTGATTCTTAGCCTGTACCGCCAACTGGGTGCGACCGTCGGGAAGTTCGTCTTGTACCTTTTCGAGGAACCGGACAACCATCTGCATCCAACATCACTGATGGCGATCGCAGATGAGTTGAAGAAATGTCTGACTGCCGAGTCCCAGGCTTTCATTACAACGCATTCACCCTACCTCCTAAATCAATTTTCGACAGAGAACTGGTTGCCCCTCTCAGTAGACAATTCTCGCCACACTGTTGCCCGCGCCATTCGGATCACCAGACCGGATCGAGACCTCCGCATCGTGCTGGGCAAGTATGGACTTCGGCCTGCGGAGTCACTTCTTTCGAAGAAGGTTGTTGTCGTTGAAGGGCCGATCGATGTAACTCTGATTCGCGAGTTGGTTGAGCTTCACACCCAGAGGTCTCCTGATCACCACGATCTGCTTGTGGTGCCTGCGGGGGGCAAAGAGTCGGTCTCAGAGCTTTGCTTGCTACTCGAGGAGATGGGGGCGAACTGGATCGGTGTCTTGGACTGGGATGCGACGGAGGACACGCGCCAGCCGTTACTCCAGAAGGGGCTGACGGCTGCGCAAGCAGCGAGCATCACGAATGCGTTGACCGCAATCAGCGCACATGTTCAAGTGCGCACACAAAAGCAAACAAAAGCTCAGAAACTTATCGCCGGATTGCAAACGGAGGTTGCCCAGACTGCCGTACCGTTTGTCGCCACCTTCAACGAGTCGATCCTGGGCAAGCACCTAGCGAGAGCGAATATGTTGTCTGCCGCCGAAATGACAACCCTGAGAGGAGCAGTCGCTCGAGGAGTTGTTCGACCGGCGAGGCCGATCTTGGCCAGAGCGAAACTGTGGCTGTGGTCCGGCGCGCCGGAGGACATCCTGGTTTCCACCCCTGAAGCACAGTCAATCGTGGAACAGAGGCTGATTCACCACGGCGAATTTACTTCGCCGCCACAACAAGCAAACAGGAGAGCGGCGCTAGTCAACGCTCTGCATGGACTGGCGCATGCACCTCATGTATTGAAGGACGTCATTCAGACGCTACATGCCGAAAATAAGCTGCGTAGCGGGGGATGGCGCAGTCTGGTCAAAATGCTTATTGCCTGAGGCAGCCTCTTGGTGCTGCGAAGTACGGGGCTGCGACAACTGAGCACTGTCTATCGGGATGCGCGCCCGCGAATTGAGCTGATTTTTCGATCCCTTCCGCGCCCGCGAACATTCAGGAATTCATGGAAGGCCTCGCTAGGAGCGATCTCCAAGACTTCACACCACTTGGCAAACTCCACCACGTTTAAGCGATGCTCTCCGCGCTCGACCTTTGACACGAACGTTTGAGTCGCGCACGGCATCATCGTGTCGTCGGTCAATTCGGCCGACGACGCCCGGCGGGTCGTTTCCCTGACGCGCTATCCACCGGGCGGCACGCGCGGTGCGGGGCTGGCGCGGGCGCAGGGTTACGGCTTCGACGTCGCGGCCTATGTCGAGCGGGCGAACGATGCGGTTGCCGTGGTCGTGCAGATCGAGCATGTCCGCGCGGTCGAGAACATCCGCGAGATATTGGACGTGCCCGGGATTGATGCCGTGTTCGTGGGGCCTTACGACCTCTCCGGCAGCCTTGGCAAGCTGGGCCGGCTGGATGATCACGAGGTGAAATCCGCCGTCGCGGCGGTGTTCGCCGCCTGCCATCGGCAGGGCATGGCGTACGGCATGTTCGCCGCCAGTGCCGAAGCGGCTGCCGGTCCGATCGACGCCGGAGCGACGTTGCTCGCCGTGGGCTCCGATGCCCTGTTCCTGGGTCGGGAAGCGAGACGGGAGCTCGCGCTCGTCCGCGCCTAGAGGAATGCGATGCTCGAGCCGGGCGCGACGCCCGCGCCTGCCCGGCATCCGACGCGTGCACAGTCCATCCGACCCTTGCGCCATCCCGCGCACGTGAGGCCGGTTGCCGGGGAATACCTTCCACCCGTCGATGCCGGACCGTGGACGCCGGGCCGGATCCGCATCGGCTCGCCACGGAGAGGGCCGGCATGCCGGCGGATCATGCGCCGGTCTGCTGGAGGCCGACGGCTCCCGTCATGCCTGCCGGTTATGTTGCTGCAGTGCAGCGCGGTGCGACCTATGATGGGGTCTCATCCCGGGAGGCCCGCATGCCCCGTGCCGCGCGCAAACGTTCGTCGTCGCTCCGTTCGTCCGGTCCGGCCAGGCCGGCGCGCGGGCCGCAGTCGCGTCAGGCACCGGACCTCGGCGTCTATCTGCAGCGGATCCTGACCGCCCAGGTCTATGACGTCGCGATCGAATCGGCGCTCGATCCGGCACCGAGCCTGTCGGCGCGTCTTGGCAACGCGGTCTGGCTCAAGCGCGAGGACACCCAGCCGGTATTCAGCTTCAAGCTGCGCGGGGCCTACAACAAGCTCGTACGGCTCGGCGAGGCGCAGCGCCGGCGCGGCGTGATCTGTGCCTCCGCGGGCAATCACGCGCAGGGCGTGGCGCTCGGTGCGCGCCGGCTCGGCTGCCGTGCGGTGATCGTGATGCCGGTGACCACGCCGCAGGTGAAGGTCGACGCGGTGCGCGCGCTCGGCGGCGACGTGGTGCTGCACGGCGAGAGCTTCTCGGATGCGTACCAGCAGGCGCTGGCACTGGAGAAGAAGCACGGCTACACCTTCGTGCACCCGTTCGACGATCCGGACGTGATCGCCGGGCAGGGCACCATCAGTGTGGAGATCCTGCGCCAGCTGCAGGGTCCGATCGATGCGGTGTTCGTCGCGATCGGCGGCGGCGGGCTGATTTCAGGCGTGGCCGCCTACATCAAGGCCGTGCGCCCGGAGATCAAGGTGATCGGCGTGCAGACCACCGATTCGGACGCGATGGTGCGCTCGGTACGCGCCGGCCGTCGGCTGGTGCTGAGCGACGTTGGCCTGTTCTCGGATGGCACGGCGGTCAAGCTGGTCGGCGAGGAAACCTTCCGCCTGACCCGCGCGCTGGCCGATGATTTCGTGCTGGTCGGCACCGATGCGGTCTGTGCGGCGATCAAGGACGTTTTCCAGGACACGCGCTCGATCCTCGAGCCGGCCGGCGCGCTCGCCGTGGCCGGCATGAAGCAGTACGTCGAGCGTCATCGCTGCCGCGGGCGGACCTTCGTCGCGATCACCTGCGGCGCGAACATGAACTTCGACCGCCTGCGCTTCGTCGCCGAACGCGCCGAGGTCGGTGAGGAACGCGAGGCGCTGTTCGCGGTGACCATTCCCGAGCAGCGCGGCTCGTTCCGGCGTTTCTGCGAGATGATCGGGCCGCGCAACGTCACCGAGTTCAACTACCGCATGTCCGACGCGCAGAACGCGCATATCTTCGTCGGCCTGACCACGCACGAGAAGGGCGAGTCGGTGCGCATCGCGCGGCACTTCCGCGAACAGGGCTTTCCGACGCTCGACCTCACCGCTGACGAACTCGCCAAGGAGCACATCCGGCATCTCGTCGGCGGCCGCTCGGAGCTCGCACGCGACGAGCTGCTCTACCGCTTCGTGTTCCCGGAGCGTCCCGGCGCGCTGATGAAGTTCCTCTCGTCGATGCACCCGGGTTGGAACATCAGCCTGTTTCACTACCGCAACCAGGGCGCCGACTACGGTCGCATCCTGGTCGGCATCCAGGTGCCGAAGGCCGACAAGGCGGAATTCCAGCGCTTCCTCGAAACGCTGTCCTACCCCTATGTCGACGAAACTCGCAACCCGCTGTACCGGCTGTTCCTGCGCTGATCGCCGCGCCTGCTTTGGCCGGGCTGCAGGTCGCGGGTTACCATTCGCGGCTAGAAGGGCCGCCCCGGCCCAGGGAACGTGCGGATGAAGACCCTACTCGTCACCGGCGGCGCCGGATTCATCGGCGGCAATTTCGTGCTCGATGCGCTCGCCGCGGGCGGCTGGCGCATCGTCAACCTCGACAAGCTGACCTACGCCGGCAACCTCGACACGCTCGCCGCCGTAAGCAACGATCCGGCACACGTGTTCGTGCAGGGCGACATCGGCGATCGGGCCCTGGTCGACGCGCTGTTCGCCGCGCATCGCCCGGATGCGGTGATCAACTTCGCCGCCGAATCGCACGTCGATCGCTCGATCGACGGTCCGGCGGAGTTCGTGCAGACCAACGTCGTCGGTACGCTGAGCCTGCTGCAGTGCGCGCTCGAGTACTGGCGTGGCCTCGGCGAATCCGCGCAGCGCGCGTTCCGTTTCCTGCACGTTTCGACCGATGAGGTCTACGGCTCGCTCGGCGCCGAGGGCCGCTTCACGGAAACCACGCCGTATGCGCCGAATTCGCCGTACTCGGCCTCGAAGGCGGCCTCGGACCATCTGGTGCGCGCGTTCCACCACACCTATGGACTGCCGACGCTGACCACGAACTGCTCGAACAATTACGGGCCGTACCAGTTTCCGGAAAAGCTCATCCCGCTGATGATCCAGAAGGCCCTCGCCGGCCAGCCGTTGCCGGTGTACGGCGACGGTCGCAACGTGCGCGACTGGCTGTACGTGCTCGATCACTGCCGGGCGATCCGCCGCGTGCTCGAGGCCGGGCGCCCGGGCGAGGTGTACAACGTCGGCGGCGATTCCGAGCGCGAGAACATCCACGTCGTGCGTACGCTCTGCATGCTGCTCGATGCGCGCCGCCCGCTCGCCGACGGCCGCGCGCGCGAGTCGCTGATTACCTACGTCAAGGACCGCCCGGGCCACGACCGCCGCTATGCGATCGACGCCTCGAAGCTCAAGCGCGAACTTGGCTGGTCGCCGGCGGAGACCTTCGAGACCGGCCTCGCGCGCACGGTCGACTGGTATCTCGCCAACACGGCATGGGTGCAACGCGTGCTCGACGGCAGCTACCGCATGGAGCGCCTCGGTACCGCCGCATGAGGCGCAGTGCGGTGATGCCGCGGAGCCGGGCATGTTCGTTCCGTCGTTGGCCGCCCATTGCACAGGCGCCTGACCGTGAGCGGATGCCGGCGGCATCCGCACGGTATCCGGGCTCCGGCCGCAGGCCGGAACCCCAGCGATGCAGAAGGTGAAGACGTGACGATCCAGAAAGGCATCATCCTCGCCGGCGGTTCCGGCACGCGGCTGTATCCGCTGACCCAGGTCGTCAGCAAGCAGCTCTTGCCGGTCTACGACAAACCGATGATCTATTACCCGCTGTCGGTGCTGATGCTTGCCGGCATCCGCGAGGTGCTGGTCATCAATACGCCGCACGAGCAGGCCCTGTTCAAACAGTTGCTCGGCGACGGCTCGCAATGGGGCATCCGCATCCAGTATGCGGTGCAGCCTTCGCCGGATGGCCTCGCCCAGGCATTCCTGATCGGCCGCGAGTTCGTCGCCGGCGATCCGAGTTGCCTGATCCTTGGCGACAACATCTTCTACGGCCACGGTCTGACCGATCTGCTGCGCCGCGCGGCCGCACGCACGCACGGCGCGACCGTGTTCGGCTACTACGTGCACGATCCGGAGCGCTACGGCGTGGCCGAATTCGCGCCGGACGGCCGCGTGATCGGCCTCGACGAAAAACCGACGCAGCCGAAATCGAACTACGCGGTGACCGGCCTGTATTTCTACGACGGCCGGGTCTGCGACTACGCGGCTTCGCTCAAACCCTCGGCGCGCGGCGAACTGGAGATCACCGATCTCAACCGCCGTTATCTCGAGGACGGCTCGCTGATGCTCGAGAAGCTCGGGCGCGGCTATGCCTGGCTCGATACCGGCACGCACGAATCGCTGGTCGAGGCCTCGAACTACATCGAGACGATCGAGAACCGCCAGGGGCTCAAGGTCTGCTGTCCGGAGGAAATCGCGTTTTCCCAAGGTTGGATCGATGCCGACCAGCTGCGCGTGCTGGCGCGGCCGCTGGCGAAGAACGGCTACGGCCGTTACCTCCTGCAGATCGCCGAGCATGGGGTGGTCGGATGAAGGTGATCCGGACGCGCCTGCCGGGCTGCGTGGTCATCGAGCCGCAGGTGTTCGGCGATGCGCGCGGCTTCTTCTACGAGAGCTACAACGAGAGGAAATTCCGCGAGGTCGGCCTCGACCTGCGTTTCGTGCAGGCCAACGTTTCGCGCTCGGCGCACGGGGTACTGCGCGGACTGCATTACCAGTGGCCGAATCCGCAGGGCAAGCTCGTCAGCGTGCTCGAGGGTGAGGTGTTCGACGTCGCCGTGGACATGCGCCGCGGCTCGCCGACCTTCGGCCAGTGGGAAGGCGTGGTGCTAAGCGCGGACAACAAGCGCCACTTCTGGATCCCCGAAGGCTTCGCACACGGTTTCGCGGTGCTCAGCGATTTCGCGACCTTCAGCTACCAGTGCACCGCGCTGTACGATGCCAAGGCCGATGCCAGCGTGCGCTGGAACGATGCCGCCCTCGCGATCGACTGGCCACTCGGCGCGCCGCTCCTGTCCGACAAGGACGCACGCGCGCCGTTCCTCGCCGACATCCCCGCCGAGCGGTTGCCGGTGTACGCGGCATGAGATTGCTGCTGCTCGGCACGAACGGCCAGGTCGGCTTCGAGCTGCTGCGCAGCCTCACGCCGCTCGCCGAGATCGTCGCCGTGACGCGCAGTGGCACGCTGCCGGGCGGCGCGGCCTGTGCGCGCGGCGACCTCGCCGATCCTGAAAGTCTGCCGGCACTGCTCGACCGTGTGATGCCCGACGTCATCGTCAATGCCGCGGCTTACACGGCCGTGGATCGCGCCGAGGATGAACCCGACCTCGCACAGCGCGTGAACGGCGAGGCGGTCGGTGTGCTCGGCCGCTGGGCTGCCGCGCACGGTGCACTCGTCGTGCATTACTCGACCGACTATGTGTTCGACGGGCAGGGCCATGCGCCTTATCCGGTCACGGCACCGACCGCGCCGCTCGGTGTCTACGGCCGCTCGAAGCTCGCCGGTGAGGAAGCCTTGCGCGCGAGCGGCGCCGCGCACTGGATCTTCCGCACGGCCTGGGTCTACGCCGCGCGCGGACACAACTTCCTGCGCACGATGCTGCGTCTTGCGCGCGAGCGCGAGCGGCTGACCGTGGTCGCCGATCAGCGCGGCGCGCCGACCCCCGCGCGCCTGATCGCGAGCGCGACGGCAGCGGCCCTGGCGCGCTGGCAGGGCTGGGATGGCGCCGCACGTGCCGCATCGTACGGCACGCATCACCTGGTCAGCGCCGGCGAGTGTTCATGGTGCGATTTCGCGACCGCGATCGTCGCGCGCGCCGCGTCCGCAGGCCTGATCCCGCGTACACCCGAGGTCGTCGCGATCACCACCGCCGACTTCCCGACCAGGGCGCGGCGTCCAGCCTATTCGGTCCTCGACACCTCCGGCTTCCGGGCGACCTTCGGACTACACTTGCCGGCCTGGCAGGACGGCCTCGACGCCGTCCTCGGCGAGCTCGCCACAGCCTGACACGCGGTTCGCCGCGGCGTGGAGTGCATGACATGCTGATTCCCGTGATCCTCTCCGGCGGTTCCGGCACGCGGCTCTGGCCGGTGTCGCGCAGCTCACATCCGAAACCGTTCATGCGCATGGGCGACGGCGAGACGCTGCTGAACAAGACCCTGGACCGTGCGTTGCGCGTGGCCAGCGACGGCCGCGTGCTGACCGTGACCGGGCGCGACTATTACTTCCTGAGCCGCGACGACTACGCGCGCCACCCGGCTGCCGAGCTCGACCGCCTGCCGTTCCTGCTCGAACCGGCCGGGCGCAACACCGCGCCGGCGATCGTGCTCGCCGCGCTGTACGTCGCCGAGCAGATCGCACCGGACGCGAAACTGCTGGTGCTGCCGGCCGATCATCTGATCCGCGATCTCGCTGCCTTCGAGGCCGACGTCGGCCGCGCGGCGGCGCTCGCCGATGACGGCTGGCTGGTCACCTTCGGCATTCCGCCGACCGCACCGGAAACCGGTTTCGGCTACATCCGCATGGGCATGCCGGTCGCCGGTCGTGAGGGCCGCGAGATCGCCGCGTTCGTCGAGAAACCCGACCGTGCGACCGCCGTGCGCTACCTTGACTCCGGCGAGTATGTCTGGAACTCGGGCATGTTCTGCTTCCGTGCCGACGCGCTGCTCGCGGCCGCGGCCACGAGCTGTCCCGACGTGCTCGCCGCCGCGCGTGCCTGTCACGCGAGTGCGACCGCGCATGCGAGCCCGGTCGAGTATGCGCGCGACGCCTTCCTCGCCCAGCCGGACATCTCGATCGACTACGCCGTAATGGAGCGCGCCACGCGCCGTGCGGTCGTGTCGGCCGCATTCGACTGGAGCGACATCGGCTCGTGGAAGGCGATCAGCGAGCTCGAACCGGAATCCGACGAGCAGGGCAATCGCGTGCGTGGCCAGGCGATCCTGATCGAGAGCACGAACTGCTTCATCCAGAGCGACAAGCGCATGGTCGCGGCGGTCGGCGTCTCGGGTCTGGTGGTGGTCGATACCGGCGATGCGGTGCTCGTCGCCGATCGCGATCGCGCCCAGCAGGTCAAGCTGGTCGTCGATCGCCTGCGCGCCGACAAGCACGATGCCGCCACGCACCATCAGACCGTGCACCGGCCGTGGGGCAGCTATACCGTGCTCGAGGATGCGCCGGACGCGAAGGTCAAGCGTCTCGTCGTCAGACCGAGCCAGGTGCTGTCGCTGCAATACCACCACCGGCGCAGCGAACACTGGACGGTCGTGCGCGGCGTGGCCCGCGTGCGTATCGGCGAGCGCGAATTCGACCTGCACGCGAACGAGTCGGCTTACATCCCGATGCACACGGTACATCGCCTCGAGAACCCGACCACAGAGGACATCCACCTGATCGAGGTGCAGTGCGGCGACTACTTCGGCGAGGACGACATCGTGCGCCTCGAGGATCGCTACGGGCGCGCGCCGGCCGCTGCGTCCTGATCGCGCTTGAGCATGCACGGCTGCGGTCGCCTGTGGTTGTCGCGGCTCGCGGCTGCCGTCTCTGTGCCGCACGTCAGCGCACCGGGGCGCTGAGCGGCAGATTCCATAACGCCGCGCATGGGCGGTTGCGACGGCTGACATGACCGAACGGTCTGGCCGCTTTGCGACTCGGTTCGTGCGAACCGCTTCACACTTTCACAACGAAAGCTACTAATATGCCTCCATCCGGGCGCGCGTCCGCGTGCCCCGCGGCTTTTACGTTCGTCACTGGGGGCAAACATGCGCTGGATTCGTGCCGCTGCGGTGCGCTTCTCGACCGTGCTCGGTTTCTTCGTGGTGGCCGCATTGCTGGCCGGCACGGCACAGGCCGCGCTGACCGTCACGCCGCTGACCTGGGACGTAGTCGGCCTGGACAGCAACAGTCCGACCACGGGCCCGCGCTACTTCCCGGTCGGCGCCCGCGTATGTACCGACACGGCGATTCCGGCCGGCGGCACCGCGAACTTCGTCTGGGACTCGGCCAACGCCAACGTCAACCTGCGCACCGGTTCCCTGAGTTCGATCACGCTGCCGGCGCTGGCCGTGGGTGCCTGCACCGATGCCTATTTCGAGGTCGAGGTCAATCCAGTCGCCGGTGCCTACGACACGACGCGGCGCTACCACATCCAGGCGACCAGCGGCGTGTTCACCGCCTCCACGCCGACGCCGCGGCAGATCTATGTCGAGCATCTCGTCTCGCAGAACCGCAACTACATCACCAATGTGCGGTACGGGCCGAACGTCGCGAACCTCAGCGCGGTGGCGGCCGGTGGCGCGCTCAGTCTGATCGTCGGCAACACCTACGTGATCGAACTCTCGGGTGGCACGGCTACCCAGGGCTACGAGCAGTTCGAGGCATTCATCAACTTTACCAATACGATTTTCCAGGTGCTCTCGGTCAGCACGACCTATTCGGCCGACACCACGCCGTATGTCTCCAGTCCGAACGACAAGCTCTACGGTGATGCCTGTTTCTGGGAGAGCGATCCAAACAGCCCGAATTATCGATCCTGCAAAAGTTCCGGGAAGATCGGCGGCAGCAGCGTGGTCACGCTTTACACCGTGAAGATCATCGGCGGCGGCGGTACGTCGCAACCGCTGAGTACGCTGCTCTACGACTTCTCCGGATCGAGCTTCCACTACAACGCCGACTACAGCGTCGGCGCACGCGTGGCGAGCATCGTCGATCCGACCACCGCCGACATCACCAAGAGCTTCAGCCCGAATCCGGCGACGCTCGGCGGCGTCTCGGTGCTGACACTGAAGCTGACCAACCCGAACGGTGCACCGCTATCGGGTTACAACTTCGTCGACAACCTGCCGGCGAACATGACCGTCGCCTCGCCGGCGAATGCGACGACCAGCGGCTGCGGCACGCCGACGCTGACCGCCAACCCCGGCGCGACCTCGCTGAGCTTCAGCAACGGCACCGTGGTCGCCAGTGGCACCTGCACCATCAGCGTGGACGTGACGACCAGTACCACCGGCACGTTCAGCAACACTACGAACGACCTGTTCATCGGCAGCCTCGACACCGGCAAGACCGCGAGCGCCACGCTCACAGTGAATTCGGCGCCGCCGGCCGGTTCCGGACTCTGCGGCCTGCCGCTCGCGACCTGGAAGTTCGAGAGCGGATTCAACACGAGCAGCCCGGCGCCGACCTCCGCGCTGGTGGCGACGAGCGCCGCACCCGGCGCGGGCGTGGGTGCGATCAGCGAAACTACGCTGACCGCCGACGGTACCGCGGCCTGGGGTTCGAACGGCGCGATCGCGGTCGGTACGCCGCTGGCCACGGCCAACAACGATTATTTCCAGTTCTCGATCGACACGACCGGTTACGACAAGGTCTATCTGACCTTCAATTCCCAGTTCCGCTCCGCGAACGGTCCCAAGGGTGTGGCCGTCTACTGGGGCACCAGCGTGTCGCCGCCGGGAACTCAGATCTACGCCAACGACACGGCGCTGGCCACGTCGAACACCACCGTCGCCTTCGGCAGTGGCAATTCGATCGGCGTGACCTCGGGCCTCAATCCATCAGGGCCGACTTACTTCCGCATCTATTTCTACAATTCCGGCAATACCAACCCGGGCTCCGACCCAGTCCTCGACGACGTGGTCTTCACGGGCTGTGCTGCCGGCATCAAGCCGACGATCAGCAAGTCGTTCGCGCCGGATCCGATCGTGGTCGGCGGTACCTCGACGTTGACCTTCACGCTGACCAATGCGAATTCCGTCGCGCTGACCGGCGCGACCTTCACCGATACGCTGCCGAGCGGCATGCAGGTCGCGGCGACCCCGGCGGCCAGCACGACCTGCACGGGCTCGCCGACCTGGGCGCCCGCCGCGGGCTCGACGAATCTCACCTTCGGTACTCCGACCGGCGGCACGATCCCAGCGAGCGGCTCGTGTACGGCCAAGGTCAACGTCACCATGACGGCTGCCGGCACGCTGAGCAACGTCAGCGGATTCCTGTCGACGACCGAAACCGGCACGACGACCAGCAGCGTGGCGACCGACACGCTCACGGCCGTGCGGCCGCCATCGATCGCCAAGCGTTTCGCGCCGAATCCGATCCTGCCCGGCGGCACGAGCCGGTTGACCTTCACGATCACCAACCCGAACCCCGACAATGCGATCGCCGGCGTGGCGTTCTCGGACACGCTGCCGAACTCGCCCGGCGCGATGCTCGTGGCGGCGACGCCGAACGCGACGACAGCGGGTTGCGGTGCGCCAACCTTCGCGCCGGCGGCCGGTGCTGCGTCGCTGAGCTTCTCGAACGGCAGCATCGCGGCGGGTGGCACCTGCACCGTATCGGTCGACGTCACCGCACCGACTACGGGCAGCTATGCCAATACCAGCGGTACGGTCTCGCACATCGTCAACGGCAGTCCGAGCAACGGCAACACGGCGAGCGACACACTCGTCGTCAACCCGACGCATCCGGGCGTGTCGCTGCTCAAGCAGGTCGGTCCGACGGCGAGTGGCCCGTGGTCCGCGTTCCGCGCGATCGACCTGCCGGGCCAGGTCTACTGGCGCATCGTGGTCGAGAACACCGGCGACGTGCCGCTGAACCCGCTGGCCATCACCGACCCGACCCTGAGCCTTGCGAGCTGCAGCTGGCCGGCGTCGTTGCCGGTGGCGGGCCCGGCCAACGACAACCACATCGCGACCTGCATCGTCGGGCCGATCGGCGGCACGAGCGGCGTGACCGTCAACACGGCAAACGTCAACGCGACCGGCTCCAGCACGCAGGTGACCGACGTCTCGACCGCGAGCTACGCGAGCACTGGCCTGTCGATTACCAAGACGCCGTCGTCGCTGACCTATACCGCGGCCGGTCAGTCCATCACCTATACCTTCGTCGTCACCAACACTGGCAATGCCACGCTCGATGGTCCGATTTCGGTCATCGACGACGTGATCGGCACCGTGACCTGCCCGTCGCTGACCACGATCGGTGACAACGACGCGTTCTTCGATCCGAACGAGCAGCTGACCTGCACCGCGAATTACACGACCACGGCGCAGGACGTGACGAACACGCGCATCACCAACCACGCTTATGCCACCAATGGCAGCACGGATTCGCCGACCGTCAGCGTCACGGTCTATCTGACCGGCACTGACCTCACCGACCTCGCGATCGTGAAGACCGGCCCGGCCAGCGTGACCGGTGGTTCGCTCGTGAGCTACAGCGTGACCGTGACCAACAACGGCGAGTATCCGGCCGATGGCGCGACCTTCAGCGACAACGTGCCGGCCGCGATCACCGGCGTGAGCGCGTCGTGCAGCGGCAGTACCAACGGCGCGGGCTGTCCGGCGCCGGTCGTGGCGGGCAATCTCGTCACCGCCGTCATCTCGCCGCTCCCCGTCGGAGGCACGTTGACGTTCACCGTCACCGGCATCGCGCCCGGCAACGCCATGCTGCTCTCGAACACCGCGACGATCGCAGTCCCGACCGGCATGACCGACACCAATGCCGCCAACGACAGTTCGACCGCGATGACGAGTGTCCTGGCCCAGGCCGATCTTGCGATCACCAAGACCGATGGCAGCGCGACCTACACGCCGGGTGCGGGCATCACCTACACCATCGTCGCCTCGAACGCGGGCCCCGGCGACGTGGTCGGCGCCACGGTGACCGACGCGTTGCCGGTGGCGCTGCTCGGCGCGACCTGGACCTGCACGGCATCGGGTAGCGGTGCCGCCTGCCCGGCGAGCGGCTCGGGCAGCATCAACGCCCTGGTCGATCTGCCGGCCGGCACCACGGCCACGTTTACGCTGAGTGCGACGGTCGATGCGAACGCGAGCGGCAATCTCGTCAATACGGCGACCGTCACGCCTCCGGCCGGCGTCACCGATCCGACCAGCGCCGACGACAGCGCCACGGACACCGACACGCTCGCCGCGCAGTCGGCCCTTGCCGTGACCAAGACCGACGGCAGCGCGACCTACACGCCGGGCGGCACCGCGACCTATACGATCACGGTGACCAATGCCGGCCCGTCGACGGCCAGCAGCGTCAGCCTGAGCGATCCGTTGCCCGCCGGCGTCGCCCTGGCCGGCACGCCGACCTGTGTGGCCAACAGCATCGGCAGCGTGTGCGGCACGATCACCGGCGCGGCCAACGATCCAGCCTTCAGCATCAGCGGCGCGAGTGTCGATGCCATCGCCGGTGCAAGCCTTGTTTACACCGTGCCGGTGAAGTTCGCCTCCGACATGACCGCGGGCAGCATCGTCAATACGGTCACTGCCTCGTCGCCATCGAGTCCGAACGCAATCGCCAGCGATACCGACACGCGCCTGGTGCAGACCGGTCTGACCGTGATCAAGACCGACGGCAACGGCAGCTACACGCCGGGCGGTACGGCGATCTACGCGATCACGGTCGGCAATACCGGCCCGTCCGATGCCGCCTCGGTCACCGTCACCGACAACCTGCCGGCGGGTGTCACGCTCACCGCGACGCCGACCTGTACGCCGAGCGGCGCCGCGGTCTGCGGCACGCTCACCGGCACCGCGGGTTCGACCAGCTTCGGGGTGAGCGGCGCGAGCATTCCGGTCGGCCAGACGCTGACCTTCAGCCTGCCGGTCGCGCTCGCCGCCAACCTGGCCACGAATCCGCTGGTCAACGTTGCGAGTGCCGACGCGCCCGGCAACGGCGGCCCGGTCTCCGATCAGGACAGCGACGTGCCGGCCGCGGCGACCGGTCTGACCGTGACCAAGGATGACGGCAGCACGACCTACACGCCGGGTGGCGCGGCCACCTACACGGTCACGGTGAGCAATGCCGGTCCGTCGGACGCCAGCGCGGTCACGCTCGCCGATAGCCTGCCGGCCGGCGTCACGCTGACCGCGACCCCAACCTGCGTGGTCAACGGCACCGGCGCCTGCGGCACGATCAGCGGCAATGCCGGGGGTGCGAGCTTCGGCGTGAACGGTGCGCAGATCGCCGCCGGCACCAGCCTGGCCTACACGCTGCCCGTGCAGTTCGCCGCCAGCCTGACGGCCGATCCGCTGGTCAACACGGTCAGCGTGAGCGATCCGTCTGACCCGTCGTCGCCACACACCGCGAGCGACAGCGACGCACGCAGTGCCGTGACCAGCCTCGGCGTCACCAAGTCCGACGGCAGCCTGGTCTACACGCCGGGTGGTACGGCGACCTACACGATCACCGTGACCAACGCCGGACCGTCCGATGCGCACAACGTGGGCCTTAGCGACAACCTGCCGGCGGGCGTGACCCTGAGCGGGACGCCGACGTGCAGCCCCGGCGGCACCGCGACCTGCGGCAGCGTCAGCGGTACCGTGGGCGGCAGTACGGTCACCGCGAGCGCCGGCAGCATCGCTGCCGGCGCCGGCAACGCGCTGGTCTTCAGCGTTCCGGTCGCATACGGCGCGGGCCTCGTGACCGATCCGCTGGTCAACACGGCGAGCGCCAGCGACCCGGATGATCCGAACGGCGCGAGCGGCAGCGACAGCGACGTGCTGCAGGGCAGCACCGGCCTGACCGTGACCAAGGACGATGGCAGCCCGACCTACGTGCCGGGCGGTAACGCCACCTACACGATCGTGGTGACCAATGCCGGGCCGTCCAACGCCAACAACATCGCCGCGAGCGACACGCTGCCGCCGGGGGTGGCTCTGGCCGGCGCGCCGACCTGCACGGTCGCCGGCAGCGGTACCTGCGGCACAGTCAGCGGTGCCCTCGGTGGCTCGAGCTTCACGGTCAACGGTGCGGCCCTCGCCCCGGGTGCCGGCAACAGCTTGACGTTCCAGCTGCCGGTCGCCTTTGCCTCGAGCCTGACGGCCGATCCGCTGGCCAACACCGTGCAGGTCCACGACCCGTCCGATCCGGTGACGCACTTCGCGACCGACAGCGACACCCGCAGCGCGAACGTGAGCCTCGCCGTGGCGAAGAGCGATGGCAGCGCGACCTACACGCCGGGTGGTACCGCGACCTATACGATCACGGTCATCAACACCGGCCTCAGCGATGCAGGCAACGTCAGCCTGACCGATACGCTGCCGGCCGGCGTCACGTTCAGTGGTGCGCCGACCTGCGTGCCGAACGGCGGCGGCAGTGCGAGCTGCGGCACGCTCAACGTCGCCGGCAGCACGCTGACCCTGAGCGGCGCCGTGATCCCGTCCGGTGCCGGCTACAGCCTCGTGCTGAGCGTGCCGGTGCAGTTCGCGGCGAACCTGCAGGTCAGTCCGCTCGACAACACGGTGACGGTCAGCGATCCGGACGGCCCCGGCGCGAGCGACACCGACTCCGACGTGCGCGCGGCGGTTGCCGATCTCGCCTTGGTCAAGAGCGGGCCGCCGAGCGTCGGCGGCGGCGGACCGATCACTTACACCCTGGTGATCACCAACAACGGTCCGAGCGCGGCCGACGGTACGACTTACAGCGATCCGCTGCCGGCCGGCATCAGCAGCGTGACGGCACTGTGCGGCAGCGCGACCGGCGGCGCGGTGTGCGCCGCGCCGAGCGTCGGCGGCGGCTCGCCGGTGATCGTGTCCGGTGCGATCCCGACCCTGCCGCCTGGCGGCAGCGTGACGATCACGATTAACGGCACCGCACCGACCGGGCCGACCCAGATGCTGGCCAATACCGCGACGGTCACGCCACCGACCGGCACGACCGATCCGAATCCGTCCGACAACGACGACACGGCCACGACCTCGACGCCGGTGCAGTTGCAGAGTTTCGAGATCGACTGACGGCCCGGGTTGGGCTCACACTTCACGGCGGTGCCTTCGGGCGCCGCTTTTCATGACGTTGCATTTCTGCTCGTCCCGACGACGAGCGCGTTCGGTCGCACTGCACACGTGACTTCCGATCGGGCAGGCAGCGACCGATTGGCCTGCGCCTGACGGATGCGGTTGCGCCGACCGGCATTCGCCGGTCATGGCCTGCTCGCAGGCCCGCGGTCGCCGGCTTTGGTTCATGGACGAAACGAGGATCCCCGACATGACGTCGATCTTGGCAAGGCTGTATCTCGCGCTGTTCGCACTGCCGGCAGGCGCTGCGATCCCGGTCGAGGAATTCGCGCGCCACCCGCAGTACGACGAAGTGCAGATCTCGCCGGATGGCGAATACCTCGCCGTGGCGGCCGGCGTCGATGGCAAGCGGGTACTGAGCCTGATCCGTCTCGCGGACATGCATGGCGTCAACGTGCGCCCACGCGGCGCGGACGAGCTGGCCGGATTCACCTGGGCGGGACCGCGGCGCCTGTTGTACAGCGTCGGCACGCGGGTCGGCGGGCTGGAGCGACCCGTCTCGACTGGCGAGATCTTCGGCGTGGATGCCGATGGCGGGAACGCAGCGGTGCTGTTCGGTTTCCGTATCGACAACAAGCAGGCCGGAACAAATCTCAACAAGGCGCTGCCGGAAAAGGCCTCCGCGCGAATCGTTTCCACCCTGCCCGACGATCCGGCGCACGTCGTCATCGCGGTCACGCGCTGGAACGGCGGCGGAGACACGACGATGCCCGAGCTGCGCCGTCTGGACGTGCGCGACGGCACGACCGTGCCGATGTTTCTCGCGCCGCTGCGCGAGCCCGAATTCCTCGCCGATCACCGCGGCAACGTGCGCTTTGCCTACGGCGAGGATGCCAAGGGCAACTTCCTGGTCTTCCACCGCGAGGCGAAAACCGATGGCTGGGAACCGGTGCTCGACGAGCAGCGCGACCGGCGCCGCGCGGTACCACTGGCTTTCGACCGTACCGATGTCCGCGCCTATTGGGGCTGCGGTTCGACGGACGCGGTCGGCGCCCTGTGCACCTGGACACCCGACGAGCGGCACTTCGATGCGGTGTGGAGCGACCGCGACGCCGCGATCGACGAACTCGTCACCAGCCTCGACGGGCGCGACGTGGTCGGCGTACGCACGATGCCGGGGCGCGTCAATCTCGGCGTGCTCGACAGGCAGGCCGATTCGATCGCACTGCTCAGAAGCTTGATGGACCAGTTCGCCGGCGACGACGTACGCATCGTCTCCGCGAGCCGCGACGGCAGCCGTGCGGTGGTGCTGGTCGAGAGCGACGTGAATCCCGGCGAGTACTACCTCTACGACCGCAAGAGCCACCAGGTGAGTCTGCTGATGCAGCGCTGGCCGGCACTGAAACCGGGCGATCTCGCGCCGATGGAACCCATCGAATTCAAGACGCGCGACGGCCTCGTCCTGTGCGGCTATCTCACGCGCCCGCCGGGTCAGGCCGAAGCGAAGAACCTGCCGCTCGTGGTGCTGGTGCACGGTGGCCCCTACGGTGCACGCGATCGCTGGGCCTACGATCCCGATACTCAGCTACTGGCGAGTCGAGGCTATGCGGTGCTGCGCGTCAACTTCCGCGGCTCCGGCGGGCGCGGTTACGGCTTCGTGCGCGCCGGTCACGGCGAATGGGGTGGCAGGATGCAGGACGACCTCACCGATGCGACGCGCTGGGCGATCGAGCAGGGCATCGCCGATCCGCAACGCATCGGCATCATGGGCGCGAGCTATGGTGGCTATGCCGCGCTCGAAGGTGCGGTGGAGGAGCCGGATCTCTATCGCTGTGCAATCGGCTACGCCGCCCCGTACGATCTGCGCATGCTTCTCCACGGCGGTGATGTGGCGCAGCGTACGAGCGGCGCCAACTTCCTCAAACGCGTGCTCGGCGAGGACGAAGCGCTGCTCGCCGCGCGTTCCCCGATCACCCGGCTGGATCGCCTGAAGGCGTCGGTGATGCTGATCGTCGGTGGCGCCGACCGGCGCGTACCGCCCGAACAGGGCGTGGCTCTGCACATGGCGCTCGAAAAGCGCGGCATCGCCCACGCGTATCTGTACGAGCGCAGCGAAGGCCACGGTTTCTGGAACGAAGCCAACCGCACGGCGATGTATCGCAAGCTCTTGGATTTCCTCGACGTCCATATCGGCCGGAAGGCATCGGCGAAATCTTGAGACGGCGACGGCTGAACGACATTCGCCCCCCCCACCGGGGGCGGCATGCGCTGATGTGCGAAGTAGGGTCGTAGGTCCGTAGGATGCGATGAGCATGTCGCACCGCCTTGATCGAGGCGGTGCCGCTGACTGACCGGCGGCGAGTAGAAAAGATCGATGTGAGGTGAACGCGGAGTCTGGCAGCACCGGTTTCGGGAGCGCATCGCGCAGCTGCCGATGCTTCGGCTTTTCCGCCGATCCTGGCACCCGTGTTTCGGTCGGGACCGATGCCGTCAAGGTCGGCGTGGTGGATGCTGCCGGTGTTGGTCGTCAGTGTTGGCCGATGTCGCGAGCGATGCGGTTCGCTGCGCGCCGCCGATGGACCCGACGTCATCAATCGGGTCGCTGCCCTGTGCGTTGCACAGACGGCTTTTCCCGCGTCCATCTGCGGTTTGGCCGTGAACGGAAAGCCTCAAAGAGCGCCGCCGGACGGCGTGCTCGCCGTGGAAATCAGGAAGCAATACTCGCAGTACCGGTAGCGCCGCGCGCCGTGCGTTCCGGCATGCCTCAGTACTCGAATCCCGTGCGGAAGATCAGGTCACCCGCGGCGGCTTCCAGGTCCGCGATTTCCGCGTCGGTGAGCGCGCGGTCGAAGATCGCGACTTCGTCGATCGCGCCCGGGAACCAGCGGTTGCCCCACACCGTGCTGTAGGCGATCGAGAACGGCGCGCCGTTCGCGCTGTGGATTCCCGACTGGCCGCTGCCGACGAGCACGCCATCGATGTAGAGCTTGCGCGTGTTGGCCACGGTATCGAAGCTCGCCGCGACCATCACCCACTGACGCAGTGGCAGCGGCGCGCGCGCGGCAACGCCGCCGCCGTTGGTCGTGTAGAAACGCGTGAGATTGTCGGGGTCGATCTGCAGGTCCATGTCGTTGCCGTTCTGCGAACGGCCGGCAATGTAGAGAATGCGGCCGAGACTCGCAGGTTGCACGTCCAGGCGCACCCACGCGACGATCGTGCCGGTGGTCGCGAACGGCACCTGCGCGGTGAGGTTGGTCAGCACGCCATCGCCGTTGCCGTCGAACACCGCGGCATGATTGTCGGAGACGCCAAGCAGCGCCGGGCCGCTGGCTGTACCGCCGATCGCCGCGTCGCCGAGAAAACTGCCGGTATAGCCATTGACGACGCTGTCCGGCCCGGACTCGAAACGCCAGTAGCCGACGAGGTTCGGCGTGTTTTCGACCTGCGTGGGATAGTCGAGCGCGAAGGACTGGCCGGCGAAGAGCGCCGCTGCGAGAGCAGTGGCCGCAGTAGCGGAGCGTTTCATCGGAATTTCCGGGATGCCGCGGATGTGCACGCTCGGCTCAAACGCAACGATGCGTGGAATCCGAACATCCTTGCATGGTATTCGCGCGAGTGGCTAGGTAGGGCCGTAGGATGCGGTGAGCATGGCGGGCCGCATCGATCGAGGCAGTGTCGATGACTGACTGGCGGCGAGTGCGGAAGGCTGGGCGTGAGGCGAGCGCAGAGTCTGGCAGCATCGGTTTCGGGAGCGCATCGCACAGGTGAAACGCTTCGGCTTCTCCGCCGATCCCGGCATCCGTGTTTCGACCGGGACCGGCGGTATCAAGGCCGGTGTGATGAACACGGCCGGTGTCCTCGCTGGCCGGTACCGCGAGCGATGCGGTTCGCTGCGCTCTCTCCGCCTGCTATCGAACTACGATTTGCTCATGCGGCAAACACTTTGGATAAGGCAACCCGGTAGCCGAGTGTCTTTCCAAATCATCAAGGCAAGATCGTTGCGTAGCATATCGCGATATGGTCACTCATATTTCCAGTAACTGCGCGTTTCGTCTCTTCGTGGCTGTTCATTCAGATCTGTCGGTTTGATAAGATCTGCAATCCTGTATCTGATGTGCGGTGCTATACTATTAATCATGAATAGGCTGAATTTTGGCCGAGTCATATTTATATGCGCCTACGACAATACCAAAGAATCTTGATTATAATTTCCGGTGTATGCCTGCTGGTGCTGGCTGCGTTGTTAGTAATCCATGAAAGAAGCGGTGATCTGGTATCTAACGCCAATGCCAATACAGACGGTTATCATAAAATTAATGGACAGGATGGACGGGTGAAGGATCGGTCCGCCCGTACATCGGTTTTAGGAGAAAATTCAAGCATCGTTCCCGCATCCTCTCTAAATCAAATGGATCGGTACGCGGAATGGCGTTCATATAAAGGTAACGGGAAGGCATGGGATCTCGACGTCGAAATGCCTGACTGGGATGACCCGCGACCGCTCGCAACCCGCTTGGATGAATATAAGGCGAGAGCCAGGGCTGGCGATGGCAATGCTGCCTATATGCTCTACGGCGACCTTGGTATGTGTGCTCTATTCATTGATGACCCGGGTCGGATTCACGACGAGAAAAGCGGGACCAGAGAGGAAATTCGTGAGGCGATCCGCTGGAATAATCACATAGAAAAGATGCTCAAATTCTGTAAGGATGTTGGCATATCGGATTTGAACAGTAGTGCTCATTGGCTCGAGGTTGCCGCCGATCTGGGTAATCCAATGGCGCGCATCGTTCTGGCGGACAGTCTCGATCGACTAATTGGTGGTGTCCGGCAGGCCATACGGGATCCAGATATGGTGAAGCAGCTGAAGGACAAGGCGGTTATTTATCTAAACGAGTTGGCGAGCCAGTGCAACATCAATGCCATATCGAGTCTGGCAATCGATTATCGGGATGGTTGGCTTTTTGAGAAGAATGGCGTGACAGCCATGAGCTATTACATGGTGCTTGATAAGATTGGTGTGCCGAGGCCGTCAGGTAATCTGCCGAAAATTGCGGAATCTGAGTTCATCAGTGCTGAGAAAAAGGCTGATATATTCTTTTCAAGAAATTGTTTGTAACCTGGAAATGAAATGAATAACTCAATTGAAGTTATTCACTCAAGGGATATGCGAGCGATGGAGTTGTCGTGCTCAAAGCCGTGATTGGTTGTTTTGGATTGCTGGCATTCGCCCAGGCTGGCTGCGCTGAGCGCTCCGTGGAAGAAATCGTCGTGGAGCTCAGTGTGCGATGCGAGATCAAATGTAATCTCTTGAAGGTTCATCCCACCCCTCAAGTGGCAGCGCTAATTACGCAGGTCATACAGACTTGGCAGCAGGACAACCCTGGATTCAAGGTTAAAGTCGGAAGCAAGTTCTTGGTGTGTAATAAACGCCTGTGCTTGACCTATAGGTTAATGGATCATGTATCTGGACAACAGGAACAAGATCAATATCGACCTGAAGGCGACAGGGAAATAAATGAGAATAACCAGGTGGACACTGGACTGGAGAACGAAGGTTACCGTCGCAATGGACCAACGCCCCGTTTACATGAGTTTCCAATCTTGAGCAGTAGTGAGAAAACGATCATCGCCTGGGTGTCAGTCGGCAGTATTAAGGCGCCGTAATGATCGGATCTGCACACGCCGGCACTTGCTAAGGTGCGGGCGCATGGACATGACTTGGTCAGCGCCACTTATATCCTTGATCACTCACTTCACCCGATGCATCATCCGCCGCAGCAGTGGTGCGGCGACGAAGGCGAGGGCGGCGCAGCCGAGGCCGACCCACAGCAGCACGTTGAAGAGGTGTGCGTATTTCGCGCCGGCCTCGACGAAGTCGAGCGTGGCGCCTTCGGGGATCTCGAGTGCGGCGAGCTTGCCGAACAGTGCGGCGAGCGTTTCCGAGAACGCGGTGGCGAGGAACCAGGTGCCCATCATCAGGCTGACCACGCCGGATACCGAGAGCTGGGTGACGGCCGAGAGGCCGACCGGCGATAGACACATCTCGCCGATCTCGAGGATCAGATAGGCGAGCACCAGCCACCACACGCTGGCGAGCTGGCTGCTCGCGCCGGCTTCGCGCGCGGCCCAGATCAGCGGCAGGAACGAGAGCCCGGCGAACAGCAGTCCCCAGGCCGACTTGACCGGTTTGGACGGATCGGCACCGCGCCGGTCGAGCCAGCCCCACAGGCCGCTGAACAGCGGCGCGAGCAGGACCAGGAACATCGCGCCGAGATAGGTCAGCGAGCCGGCCGTCTGCGGCAGCACGACCGAATCGCGGATCAGGAATACGGTCATGATCGTGGCCGCGAGACCGAACAGCCATTGCGGTGCGCGCGAGTATGGATCGCGGTCGGACAGCCGCGCGGCGGCGACGAAGGCGGCCGGTGCGAGCAGCAGCGACCAGGTCGACCACGGCGCCGAGCCGAAGAACAGACCGAGATCGGTCGTCCAGAAACCGGTCCATTCGATCTTCGGCGGCGCGACGACCAGCGTCGGCGCGATGTCCTTGGTCAGGAGGCGATCGGTGAACGTCACCCACGAGCCGTAGGTCTGCTCGTACAGCGTAAAGAACACGAGGCACATGCCGATCATCGTGATCAACGCGAGCATCTGCTCGCGCTGGACCGGCGTGCAGCGCGTCGTGATGAACCACGCGAACCAGCCGAGCACGCCGAACATCATCAGGATCATCAAGGCGAGTGCGAGGCTCACCTCGCCGCCGAGCGCGAACGCGCCGTTCGCGACCGCCCACATCAGGCCCGCGACCGGCAGCAGGCCGAGCACGGCGAGCGCATAGATCAGCGCCTCGCGCGGCAGACCGGACACGCGCTCGCGCAGCCGTTCCGGCGCGGGCGGTTCGGCATGGCCGCGCAGGTATTTCTGGCCCCACAGGAACTGGGCAAGGCCGAGCAGCATGCCGACGCCGGCCGCGCCGAAGCCATAGCGCCAGCCGAGCGTCTCGCCGAGATAGCCGCAGACGATCGACGCGAAGATCGAGCCGAGGTTGATGCCAGCGTAGAACAGCGCGAAACCGGAATCGCGGCGCGGATCATCCTCGGCATACAGCCGGCCGACGATCGTCGAGATGTTCGGCTTCAAGAAGCCGACGCCCATGATGATCAGCGCGAGGGACAGGTAGAACGTGAGCAGCGCCCCGTCGTCGCGCTGCACGACGCCGTTGACGAGCGTCGCCGCGTGGCCTTCGATCGCCATGCCGGCATGGCCGAGCACCAGCAGCAGGCCGCCGAACACCACGGCCTTGCGCATGCCGAGCCAGCGGTCGGCGAGCATGCCGCCGATCACCGGCAGGCAGTAGACGAGTCCGCCGTAGGCGCCGAGCACGTCGAGCCCGACCTTGTCGCCGAACTTGTGGTGCTCGAGCAGATACAGGAGCAGCAGCGCCTTCATGCCGTAGAAGGAGAAGCGCTCCCACATCTCGGTGAAGAAGCAGACATAGACGCCCTTCGGATGGCCGAGGAATTCGTCGCCGACTGCGGTACGGGCGGGCAGGGCGGACACGACAACGGCGCTGGCGGACATGCGCATTCCCGGCAAGGACGGATGGCCGCGGAGTATAGCCAGCGGGTGGCCCAGCGCCTGCACCGCGGCACTGGCGATGCGGGCGTGGCCAGCGGTTATGCTTGGCCGCCCCGGCGCCGGCCGGGTGACCGTTGCCGTGTTTCCGGAGTCGTCATGAGCACACCCGCCGTTCCGCAGCTCACCGTCCGCGCCGTGATCCTGTCCATGGTGCTGGCGATGATCCTCGCCGCCGCCAATACCTATCTCGGCCTGTTCGCCGGCCTGACCATCGCCACCGCCATTCCGGCCGCCGTGGTGTCGATGGGCGTGCTGCGCGTGCTCGGTGGTGGCACGATCCTCGAGAACAACATCGTGCAGACCGGCGCCTCGGCGGGCTCGTCGATCGCGGCCGGTGTGATCTTCACGATCCCGGCACTCATCATCCTCGGCTACTGGCAGGACTTCCGCTATTCGTGGGTGCTCGCGATCGCCGGTCTCGGCGGCCTGCTCGGCGTGCTGTTCTCGGTGCCGCTGCGCCGTTCGATGATCGTCGAGGAGCCGCTCGCATTTCCCGAGGGCAAGGCCGCCGCGGAGGTGCTCAAGGCCGGCGAGAATCCAGGTCCGGGCATCCGCATCCTCGGCCTGTCCGGCGCGCTCGGCGCGTTCGTGAAGCTGTGCGCCGAAAGCGGCCTGCGCCTGATCCCGGACACCGCCGCGGGTGCCGGGTTCTTCGGCAAGTTCCTGGGCTACATCGGCACCAATCTTTCGCCCGCGCTGCTCGGCGTGGGCTACATCGTCGGCCTCAACGTCGGCATCGTCGTCGTCTCGGGCAGCATCCTCTCGTGGCACATCGCGATCCCGATCTACCACGCGTTCTTCCTCGACAGCGACCCGGCGCTCGCCGCGCGTGTCGCCGGGCAGGACGCGGCCGCCACGGCGTTCGCGATCTGGTCGGCGAAGATCCGCTACCTCGGTGTCGGCGCGATGCTGATCGGCGGCGTGTGGACGCTGTTCTCGCTGCGCAAGTCGCTGCTGTCGGGCATCAAGAGCGGCTTCGCCGCGGCACGCAAGGGCAGCGGCCAGACCGTCGCGGAAACCGAGCGCGACCTGCCGATGCCGTGGATGCTGACCGCGCTGGTGCTGTTCGTGCTGCCGCTGCTCGGTCTCTACCAGGCCATCGTCGGCCAGTGGAGCGTGAGCGTACCGATGACGATCATCATGATCGTGGCCGGCTTCCTGTTCGTCTCGGTGTCCGGTTATCTCGCCGGCCTCGTCGGTTCGTCGAACAATCCGGTCTCCGGCATCACCATCGCGACCATCCTGTTCGCCTCGCTCGTGCTGATGCTGCTGCTCGGCCGGAACTCGCCGATCGGTGCGATCGCCGCGATCATGATCGGCGCGGTGGTCTGCTGTGCGGCCGCGGTCGGCGGCGACAACCTGCAGGATCTCAAGGCCGGCTATCTGGTCGGCGCCACGCCGTGGAAGCAGCAGTTGATGCTCGCGATCGGCGCGTTCTCGTGCGCGCTGGTGATGGCGCCGGTGCTGAACCTGCTCGCCAAGGCCTATGGCATCGGCGCGCCGACGCCCGAGCATCCGAACTCGCTCGCCGCGCCGCAAGCGATGTTGATGGCTTCGGTGGCCAAGGGCCTGTTCGGCGGCGAGCTGCCGTGGAACATGATCGGCCTCGGTGCGGTAGTCGGCGCGCTGGTCATCGCACTCGACGAGTGGCTGAAGGCGCGCGGTTCGTCGTTCCGCGTGCCGGTGCTCGGTGCGGCGATCGGCATCTACCTGCCGCTGGAGCTGATGGTGCCGATCTTCCTCGGCGGACTGATCACGCATTTCGTCGAGAAGAAGCGCGGCCTCGCCGCGCACGACGAAGCCGAGCGCGACCGCGTCCACCGGCCGGGCACCCTGTTCTCGGCGGGCCTGATCACCGGCGAGGCGCTGACCGGCATCCTCATCGCAATTCCGATCGTGGTCTCCGGCAAGGCCGACGTGCTTG
>Ga0116193_1000554_pt1 | contig 34978 bp, 27 predicted proteins | sample AD_UKC115_MetaG_FD_89892 | JGI IMG/M metagenome (GOLD analysis project Ga0116193, IMG submission 89892) | Active sludge microbial communities of municipal wastewater-treating anaerobic digesters from Hong Kong - AD_UKC115_MetaG | ecosystem: Engineered > Bioreactor > Anaerobic > Digestate... | reverse complement strand
GTTTCAGGTTTCTTATACTCCCCCTGCATCCAGATTTCGCCATTATCCGACTTCTTTAGATACACGTACCGGTTGGTGCCTTCTACAAACTGCAATTGCTTCAGGTTCTGTGGAGCAAGGCTCGTTCTCGCCCCCAGCATGGCATCATCCATTGTAAGTTGCTTTTCCTGGGCAGTTAAACTGAACGAAGAGGAAACAGAAATACCAATAACCAGCATTGATTTTATTACATTTCTCATGCGCTAAAAATAATAAATTTAGTAGAGCCCCGGTGAAAATTGTGAGGAATGAAGGAATATCAGAGGTTAAAATCATGAATAAAAAATATTAATCATTGTATGCTTAGTCTAATCTTCGTTATGAAAACGATTCAATTCCGTTTGACTTGAGTTGGCATTCATTTTATCATTTACCGACAAGAATAATTTGCCCGAATTTTTTAATGTACTTTGGCCTCCAATGAAAACAATCATTTACCTCCTTCTCCTCCCTCTGTTTGCCAGTGCCCAACCCACATACAAAGGAATGGTAATATCGGAAAAAGATCATAAGCCCATACCCTTTGCCACTGTTGGATTAGTAAAAGAGAATATAGGGATTAATGCAGATGAAAACGGATATTTTGAATTAAACTCCACGCATCCCCAACCCAACGACAGCCTGATTATTTCAACAATAGGGTATGTGACCCAAAAGCTATCCTTAAATAAGCTACCGGATACCGGCATTCAAATCACACTCACGGAAAAGGCAATTGCCCTTTCTCCTGTTTTCATTTCTACTCAAAAAAATTGGACAAAAGAAACCCTGAATGATTACAGGGATTGTGGTAACTCATTTTATACTTCGTCCGGATATTTGAGGCAATTGGCGCAACATTTTTCTAGTCCACAGGAGGGAGCCATATTAACGCGCCTCCGAATTTGCCGATCCACTGGTCCTCTCTTTAAGCCAGCAAGAACCATTTTTCGCATCCGGGTGTACGATATGGATAGCCTGACCGGAGGGCCTGGCCAGGATTTGAGTCCAGCTATTATTGAGGTAAAATCGCGAAACAGTTCTATTAGCCTCAATCTGGAAGATTACAAAATTCAAATTCCACATCGTGATTATTTCATCGCCATAGAATGGCTGAAAATTCCGTATAATGAAAGAGAATCATTTACCGCAACAGGGCCCCATAAAGGGATAAATATTACGTATGAGCCTGCCATTGGGTGGAAGGAGGGAAAGCACTCCATTCCCGAACTATGGGAAATGACATACCAGGATAAGTGGCACCGGGTTTCCAATTTTCTTCGCAACAAAACTGCATTGATTTCGGCTATCATAAAATATTAATGGTTTATTCCCGGCTTTAATCAAATTTTCCACCTTATTGGCAAAATTCGGTAAATGGATAATTTGGTTGAAGCCCAGGAATTTGCTGAAAACAACCCCCAATGCTACAAAATTACAGGTTAGGAGACGTCGTGTTTGGGTGATCAGCATTTTTGCATAGTAACAACAACCTTTTATTGTCCTTGTCGTGTTTGGATAAAATATATCGGTATTGGATTTTAGATTTGAATTTTTATTATAATGTTTTTGTTTGCAATTCCGGAATCCTTCATTTATTTAGCTATTATTGGCTATTTAATTTTAGTGCTTTTCTTACTACGTGCTTTGGCGAAAAAGTTTAAGCAGGGATCCATTCCTTTGTTTAAACATATTATTCTGTCAATCATCCTTCTATTTATCCCAATAGTAGGGCCCCTTATAGTTTGGATTTCATTAAACAGCTAATTTACCCGGAGAAAAAAAAGGATTCAAGACCATCCTATTAAATCTTGTTTGTAATCTTTGCAATAGCCGGCGTTATTTTCATTCTAAAGTCACAAAAAAATTACAACTCTTCTCCCCTTTAATTTTAGAAATAAATAGCTTTGCCTTATTATACTTCAATAGTATTATCCCTTTTTATAAATTAATAACCGATTATGCTAATTGCCGCAAAAGAAAGGGCCAACCTGTCGGTAGAAATATTAAACCAGTTTGCACCCTATATGGACCACTCCACCAACCTGTTTAAACAAATGGGTGAACTCATTTCGGGTTTTGGGAAACTTATGGAATCGGTTTCCGAAATGCCCGAACCACAACGCAGGGATTTTATGCCCTTTGTACAATCGTTGAACAGTTATGTGGAAGGAGCAACCGGAAATTTTAATGAACTCCGTCAATTCTATTCTTTTTTAACCGTAACCACCAACCAGTCCATTGCAGATCTTAAAGCTTCCATAGGGATGCAGGATGAAGAAAAGGGATAGGAATATTCGGAAGTGATTTAAAGTACTTCGAGGTTTGCTTCATCTGCATTTACGCTTAACCGGTATCTTACTCCGCATTTAACGGCTACATTGTTTTTCTGATGGCCCACCGGCAATCCAAAAGCTACCGGGAAATGAAAATCTTTAACCTTCTCCATTACGATATCAGCTAAGGTTATTCCAAACTCCTCGCCCGGATCGTCGGGCCTTATTTTCATCCCGCCAATTACCAGTCCGGCAAGTTTATTCAATTTGCCAGTTCGCAACAGATTCCAAAACATTCGATCAATGCTGTACAGATACTCCCCTGTATCTTCCACAAAGAGGATTTTCCCTTCCGTCTTTATATCACTTGCTGTTCCGGCGAGGGTTTCGAGCGTTCGAAGGTTTCCCCCCACCAACTCACCTTCTGCCACACCCGTACGGTTAGGAATGGGTGAAGGAAAAGAATAATTTTTGGAACCCATCAAATTTTCACGAATAGAATAGATGGCCTGCTTTTGCTCCGCATCTGCCTGAAGCGGATCATCCGGAAAACTGTTGCACATTTTACAATGCATAGAAGCCACCCGCACAACCCGGTTGAGGTGAGAATGCAATACCGTGATATCGCTAAAACCCAGTATCCATTTTGGAGACTTTCTAAAAAGGGAAAAATCAATCCGATCAATAATGCGCACCATGCCGTATCCTCCCCGGGCACACAGGATGGCCGCCAGCGAAGGATCATTGACCATCTGCTGCAAATCGGCAAGCCTTTCTTCATCGGTTCCACCAAAAGTATTCCATTGCTTACCTACAGAGGTACCTATCCTAACTTCAAAGCCCCAGGATTGCAGCATCTTTACTGCTGCCTCTATTTCTGCCATACTGATATGGCCCGCAGGAGAACAAATACCAAGGGTTGCACCCCGCTTTAAAAACGGAGGTATTATCATTTTTCTCTTTTCTTCATCCCCAGAAAATGAAAAAGCAGGTTGCGCCAAAACGAGGCCCATTGATTTGATAAAATTCCCGCGCTTCATGTACTAAATATACGAACCTGAGTACTTATTTAACCTATCCCGGTTTTGTAAACCGGTAGCCAATGCTGAAAGCGGCAGTAAATTGGAAACCTTGGCATCTTCCGGTAAATTTGCACAATCCCCGAAGTGGAAATCTTCATCAATACATGGAACAAGAACCCAAAAGATACCTGGTTACTTCGGCACTGCCCTATGCCAATGGCCCTAAACACCTGGGGCACTTAGCCGGTGCCTATTTACCAGCGGATATATATGTACGTTATTTAAGGGCAAAGAAAAAGGACGTGGTCTACATTTGTGGCAGCGATGAACACGGCGCTGCCATTACCATACAGGCCATGAAGGAAAATACCAGCCCAAAAGCCATCGTGGATAAATACCATGCCCTCCTCAAATCCAATATGGCCGACCTGGGAATTTCCTTTGATATTTATCATCGAACTTCTTCTCCCATTCACCACCAAACGGCTCAGGAATTTTTTAAGAAACTGAATGATGCCGGCCAATTAGAAAAAAAAGAGTCGGAACAATTTTATGATGAATCGGCAAAAACCTTTTTAGCCGACCGATACATTACCGGTACCTGCCCGGTTTGTGGCAATCCCTCCGCGTATGGCGACCAGTGCGAAAAATGTGGCACCTCCCTTAGTCCGGAACAACTGATCAACCCCAAAAGCACCCTCAGCGGGAACCCGCCCATTAAGAAAGCAACAACCCACTGGTATCTCCCGCTGGATAAACATGAAGGATTCTTACGCAAATGGATACTCGAAGATCATATCAACGACTGGCGTCCTACCGTAACCGGCCAATGCAAAAGCTGGCTGGATCAGGGCCTTCAACCCCGTGCTGTTACCCGCGATCTCGAATGGGGCGTTAAACTCCCCGAAGGCACCGAAGGAGGAGAAGGTAAAGTGTTGTACGTATGGTTTGATGCACCCATTGGTTACATTAGCGCTACACGGCAATGGGCTGCAGATAATAATAAACCATGGCAACCTTATTGGGAAGATAAGGGAACTAAACTGGTTCACTTTATTGGGAAAGACAATATCGTTTTCCATTGCATCATTTTCCCGGTCATGCTAAAACTGCATGGCAATATCCTGCCCGATAATGTTCCGGGAAATGAATTTATGAACCTGGAAGGAGAAAAAATGAGCACCAGCCGCGGTTGGAGTATTGAACTGGATGAATACATCGCCGACTTTGTGCATAAAGATAACGGAGGCGATATGATGGTGGATGCCCTGCGGTATTACCTTACCTCCATCGCACCCGAAACCAAAGACAGTGAGTTTACCTGGAAGGGTTTTCAGGAAGCGTTGAACAGCGAATTGGTTGCCATCTTTGGTAATTTCATCAACCGCAGCTTTGTGCTGATGCACAAACTTTGCCAGGGAAAAGTTCCTCCGTTACATCCAGGCATTATGGATGATAAAGACAAACAATTCCTGGATGAAATTTCGGCCACGAAAACCAAACTGGAAGATGGCCTGGAACATTACCGGTTCAGAGAAGGGTTAACCACGGTAATGGACCTGGCCCGAAAGGGTAATAAATACATGCAGGAAAAGGAACCCTGGATCGTGGCAAGGCAAATTGGCGAAAACGGACAACCTACACCCGAAGCCCAGGCTAAAATTGACAACTGCCTGCACATCTGCCTGCAACTTTGTGCCAACCTCGCTATTTATATTAATCCCTTCCTTCCATTTACCGCAAAAAAAATGTTACACATGATGAAGGTGGTAGATAAAATGCTGGAATGGGAAAATGCAGGTAAACACAAATTATTAAGTGTAGGATATTCTTTAAGAGCGCCGGAACTGTTGTTCAGAAAAATGGAAGATGCAGAAGTAACCGAACAGGTAAAAAAATTAAAAATGAAAGCCGAAAAAATTGCGGAAGGAAAGGAAAAAGAATCAGTGGCAGCACAAGGCCCGTCCGTTGCTGTAAAACCAGAAATTGTATTCGACGACTTTGCGAAAATAGATCTCAAAACCGGAATCATTAAAGCAGCCGAAAAAGTGGAAAAGGCAGATAAATTACTCAAATTAACGGTTGATCTGGGGTTTGAAACCCGAACCATAGTAAGCGGTATTGCCATGCATTTTAAACCCGAAGATATAGTAGGCAGGCAGGTAGTGGTGGTTGCCAACCTGGCTCCCCGGAAAATGCGGGGTATCGAAAGCAATGGCATGATCCTGATGGCGGAAGACCCGGAAGGCAAATTACATTTTGTTAGTCCGGCAGAAGCCATTGCCGCAGGAAGCGGGGTGAGTTAACTCCTATTATTCAAAATTTCCCCGGTAATGATTAACCGCCGTTTCTAAAAAATCCCGGATCCATTGAATATAAATGGAAGTGGAGGAGCTGTCTTTTACTTTATTGATTTTCATTTCGGGATCATAAACAAAATCATAAAAAAATTCAGGCCTCCCGGTTTGGGCATTGTAGCCCAATACACGGGCACTATCAATTACCTCATAGAGGATATTATTTTCCTTACACACTACATAGGGCCTCCTCATTTCCTGAGGTAGAAAAAGTGATTCACCATAATTGATAACAGGGCTGCCGACACCGGCAATGCCTAAAATAGTGGAAGAAACATCCAACTGGCTTACGGGATATGATATGTTTAGCTGTACCGGATCGGAGGGGTCGAAAATGAAAACAGGGATATGAAAACTTTCCACCACATCATTATTCAGGTGCTTTACATCCGGGTACATCCAATGATCGGAACAAAAAATAAAAACTGTATTCTTATACCAGTTTTTAGTTTTGGCTTCCTCAAAGAATTTACGCAAACATTCACTGTAATAAGCCATCGAGCGCATTTCGGGGGTGAAATTACTCTTAGGTTGAGATTTAGAGAACGCTTCCGGAATATCGTTTGGATAATGGGTTGAGGTATTATAATTGACTGAAAGAAAGGGTTGTTTCAGGGTATCCATCACCGTATGCATAAACCGCAACACAAATTCATCCTGCAATCCCATGCTGTTGGAAGGCAAGGTTTTATATCCGTGAATGGATTCCCGGCTAAAATAATGACGGATACCGAGCCAGTTACAGCATTTGGCAAAGCCAAAATCATCGTAATGATCGCCAATAAAAAAAGCGGAACCATATCCATGGTCAGCTAATACATCTCCAATACCCGATTTAGGCAGACCTGCAAAAGCGGAATGATAGAGGGGAATTTCGGTAAGGGTGGGTAACCCCGCCAGGATTGAAGTAATCCCTTTGTTTGAATTGTGGCCAAAACTGTAGGCATGACTAAAATACCTGCTTCGTTTTACCAACGAATCCAGAAAGGGCATACTCACCTTATGAGGCGCACCCTCCATAAAAAATTCGGCAGGTATGCTCTCCATGATAAACAATACGACATTCTTTCCCTTCATCCCTTCAGGGGCAAAAGGAACGGAACGAATAGCATAAGGAGTCGTATTTCCCTTCGGAGGGAATAACGGGGGCAGTTGGGCTTCTTTACTCCGGTACACCGAGAATAAAAAGGATTGAAGGCTATTTTGCACAATGGAAGTTCCACTGGTATTTAAATTACGAAGGGAAGCCGTAGGAAGTAGTAAATCGGCCCGGAAAAGAACAAAGAGAAAAATGACAAACCCTGTTCCAAATGCAAACACCGGAAGTTGTTTTCCCCGCCTGGTAAAAGATAAATAGGAAACGGAAAAGCGCCACAGTGCAATCACAAGCGCCAAAATGAGCAACAACCCAATAATGCTCAACCAGGGATGCTCGCCAAAACTTTGATCCCAGGGCCGGTTTATAACATAAAGCAAATCGGCATTGGCACGTTGCCGTTGAAAATGGAAATAAAAAATATCAAACAGGGTTATCCCTGCATTGCCAACATTCACCAGGATCATTACCCACATTACAATAAACCGCACTCCCACCGTTTTAGCGGTTGGTGTTATGCAAGAGAAAAAAATCAGGAATGGGAAGTTAATCACACAGATGACGAGCAGTTCTGTAACCACCGCCCAAAAGAGTAAACCCGGCAAGCGGCTAAATACCGGGTGAAAAGCGTCTTCCAATAATCCATAATTATAAATACCAAAAATGAATTTCAGGAAAAGCTGCAAAATCAGTAGCTTTAATACAAACTTAACAGCAGCAATTCGGGGAACTGTAATATGAACGGGCTGCGTTTTCAATTATCCTTGTTGTTTCCGATGATACACCGATTTATGTGAAATGACCATTAAATCTTTCTTCAGCAACAAATATAGTTTTTCAGTAATTATATTACTTAGTCTGATTGGGCTGGATATTCTGCTCCATAAAGGAATCACCCGGGTGATCATTCCCACCGGTTTTACCGAAGCCAGGCAACCTCAGCATATTCCACGTTGCGAAAACGAATTATATTCTTCAAATAAAGATTGGGTTAAAGCCATCAACAACCCGCAACTCATCAGCTACCTGCCAAAAGAAACTCCGGGAATTGAAATGGATGTGTATTTTGATATGGAGAAAAATGTATTTTATGCATATCACGATTCTTCACAGATGAGTGGAATAACCCTGGATTCCATTTTAAAAATAAAAAATGATATGTTACCCAACGCCTCCGTTTGGCTGGATTATAAAAACCTTGATTCCGTAAATTCCGCTCCCTCGCTGAAATACATCAACCAACGCAGGAGCAACTACAACCTCAATAACAAAATAATTATTGAATCATCCAATGCAAAAGCATTACAGAATTTTTGTGATGCGGGATATTTTACCAGTTATTATGTGCCATTTCATAATCCCTATAAAGAAGAAGAGAAACAAACCATTTCATTTATTGACAGTGTGGCTGGTATGGTAAAATCCTTTCCCCCCTCCGCCCTATCCGGATATTATTTCCAATACCCCCTTTTAAAAAAATTCTTTCCCAATTACCCCTTGCTTATCTGGGCAGATAAATCGACCCTGAGCGCTGTAGGATACTTGTTCAAATACCAGGTTAACAAAGACAGTGCAGTGCGCGTATTTCTTACACCGGCAGAGTAATCCCGGTTTATTTGTAAGAATCCTTTTTCAATAAGCGGCCAGGTAAACCATTTTTCCTTTCGATTTGTTTTAATGTGTTTTCAGCAACTAAATGAATTACCTTCGACAAAGAAAATAGTTGTTTAACTAACTAATTTTATGCAGAAGCGAAATATCAAAAAAGTAGCCGTTTTGGGAAGCGGTGTAATGGGGAGTCGCATTGCCGCCCATTTTGCGGGAGCGGGATTGCAGGTTCTATTATTGGATATTGCCCCCAAAGATGCCGGACCGGGGCAAATGAATAAGATTGTGAATGATGCTTTACAGGCAGCATTAAAATCAAACCCGTCTCCCGTTTATACGAAAGATGTGGTGAAGCGTATTAAAACCGGGAATTTCACCGAGAACATGAAAGATATTGCGGGTGCCGATTGGATTATAGAAGTAGTGGTAGAACGCCTGGATATTAAAAAGCAGGTGTTTGATGAAGTGGAAAAATTCCGCAAACCGGGCAGCCTGATAACCTCCAATACGTCGGGGATTCCCATCCACCTGATGACAGAAGGAAGAAGTGAGGATTTTAAAAAGCATTTTTGCGGCACCCACTTTTTTAACCCGCCCCGGTACCTGAGGCTGCTTGAAATAATTCCAACTCCTCACACCGATCAGGAAGTGGTGGATTTTTTAATGCACTATGGCGACCTGGTGTTGGGGAAATCCACCGTGTTGTGTAAAGATACTCCCGCCTTTATTGCCAACCGGATTGGTGTTTTCAGTATCATGTCGATCATGCACAGCATGGATAAGTTGGGGTTATCGGTTGATGAGATTGATGCCCTTACCGGACCAGTTATTGGCAGGCCAAAATCCGCAACTTTTCGCACTGCAGATGTGGTGGGTATCGATACGCTCGTGAAGGTGGCGAATGGGGTACACGACAATTGCCCGGAGGATGAAGCTAAAAATCAATTTGTGATACCATCCTGGTTAGAAAAAATGGTATCCAACAACCAGCTTGGCGATAAAACCGGCCAGGGATTTTTTAAGAAAACCAAGGGCCCGAAGGGGGAAAAGGAAATCCTGGTTCTCAACCTGCAAACGATGGAATATGGCACCCGTTCCAAGCCCAAATTTGCTACCCTCGAAGCAGCAAAACCGGTGGAAGATTTAAAAGCACGGCTCAAAGTGCTGATTGCAGGAAAAGATAAAGCCGGCGATTTTTACCGCCAATTTCATTATTCACTCTTTGCATACATTTCGCACCGGATACCCGAAATAAGCGATGAGTTATATCGGGTAGATGATGCGATGATGGCCGGCTTTGGCTGGGAAATAGGTGCCTTCGAAACCTGGGATGTGTTGGGCGTAAAAGAAACAGCGGCGGCCATGGAACTGCAGGGATTTCCAGTGGCACCCTGGATCACTGAAATGATCAACAAAGGAATCCAAAGTTTTTACAAGGTAGAAAACGGAAAGAAATTCTATTATGACATTCCTTCCACTGGCTACAAACGCATTCCGAATGACGATGCTTTCATCGTGATGAAAAATTTTGCGAATGAAACAGTGTGGAAGAATAGCGCCTGCCGAACTTACCACCTCGGCGATGAAGTATTGGGCCTCGAATGGTATACCAAAATGGGAAGTATTGGAGGCGAAGTACTGGAAGGTATTCAGAAATCGATTGCCCTTGCCGAAGAGAAATACAAAGGGTTGGTGATTGCCAATGAGGGAGCAAATTTTAGCGCCGGCGCCAATGTAGCCATGATCTTTATGATGGCAGTGGAACAAGACTTTGATGAAATAGACCTGGCCATTCGCCAGTTCCAGCAAACCATGATGCGGGTGCGATATTCCGCCATCCCGGTGGTGCTGGCACCCCATGGGCTCGCCTTAGGAGGAGGCTGCGAAATGTCGTTACATGCCGATAAGGTAATCCCTGCCGCCGAAACCTACACGGGGCTTGTAGAAGTGGGCATTGGAGTTATCCCGGGCGGAGGCGGAACCAAAGAGTTTATTTTACGGGCTGCCGATGAAATGCACCATGGCGAACCGGAAACCATTACCCTGCAAAACCGGTTTATCAACATAGCAACCGCCAAAGTGAGCACCTCTGCTTTTGAAGCGTATGAAAATGGAGTATATCGGAGAGGCCTAGACGAAGTTTCAATAAACATGGGAAGAAGGATTACCCTTGCCAAAGAGGCTGTTATTGATTTGTTTGATGCGGGATATGTGATGCCGGTACAGCGAAGCGATATCAAGGTATTGGGAAGATCGGCACTGGGAGCCATGCTGGCCGGCATAAATGGAATGTGGCACGGCGGTTATGCAACAGACTATGATGTAGTGGTAGCTAAAAAATTAGCCTATGTGATGTGTGGCGGTGATCTCAGCGCCCCCACCCTGGTTACGGAGCAATACCTACTCGATTTGGAAAGAGAAGCATTTCTTAGCTTAACAGGGGAAAAGAAAACGCTGGAGCGCATCCAAAGCGTTTTGAAAACCGGCAAACCGCTACGCAATTAAAATGAAGTCTGTTCAACCTCCTTTTCTTCAACCTGGCGATTGTATTGGCTTAACCTGCCCGGCTGGTTTCCTGGATCCCAATAAGTCGGTTGCCTGTATTCATACCTTGCAGCAATGGGGCTATGAAGTAATGGTTGGAAAGACGGTTCACAGTACATCCCATAATTATTTCAGCGGTACAGATGAGGAAAGGAGGGATGAACTGCAGGCCATGCTCAACAACAAGCAAATCAAAGCCATTATTTTTGGCCGGGGTGGCTATGGTATGAGCCGGATACTCGATGGGCTTTCTTTCAATAAATTCCTGCAATATCCTAAATGGCTGGCAGGATTTAGTGATATAACGGTGATGCACAACCACTTACTTACCAATTTCGGAGTAGCCAGTATTCATGCTTCCATGGCGGCAGAATTTGAAAAAAAACCATCCGTCAATTCCAATATTATTACCCTTCGGGATGCGCTGGAAGGTATTCCGGCATCTTACCAGATTTCACCTCACTCCATGAATGTGGCGGGAGAAGCCAGGGGGTTGCTTGTGGGAGGTAATTTGGCCCTGCTGGCCCATATTATAGGAACAAAATCAGATTTTGATACCCGAAACAAAATCCTATTTATGGAGGACGTAGGAGAATACCTGTATAATATAGACCGGATGCTTAATCAATTGCTAAGGGCAGGAAAATTCAAAAAGCCCGCTGCAATTCTGATAGGCAATTTTTCGGATACAAAAGACACAACCCGGCCTTATGGGAAAAAAGTTTATGAAATCATCGGCGAATACACGGCCAGGATTGGATGCCCGGTGGTATTTGATTTCCCGGTAGGGCATACGGATCGCAACCTTGCATTAAAACATGGAGCCAATTACCATCTGAAGGTAGAAAAGAAAAATGTGCGGTTAATGGAAATTTTTTAAGGAAGCAACGAATCAATAGCTTGTTTGTACTGCGGGTATTCGAAAAGGTTATTGTGCTTCCCCCCTTCAATCAAATAATATGTATCTGCAGGCTTCAGAAAAGCCCGAAGTTTTTTTGCCCTTCGATAAAAAATAACCCCATCATCGGTTCCCTGAAATATGCAAATGGGTTCCACCGTTTCACTCAGGTATTTATAAGTGGGAACTTTAAACTTCGACATCCATCGGGTGGGATAAATAGGGGCAAAGCTGTTAAACACATCGGGAATACTGTAATACGGAGTCTCCAAAATCAGTTGTTTTACAGGTTCGGTTGCTGCGATATATGCCGCAAAACCGGTGCCCAGCGATTTTCCATAAACCGTGATATGGTCTGCTTTGAAATGAGAATTCACTAATTTATATACCTGGGTAGCTACCTCATAAAACGCCTGTTCCGATTGCACACCGGTTGATTTTCCAAATCCGGGATAATCCGGCATCCATACTTCATAGTTCCTATTTGTAAAAATTTTAATCAGGGAGGCATAGCGTTCTACATTCTCCCTATTACCATGAAAATAGATTATAGCCCCTTTAACATTCGCCGTATCAACCGGAAGAAACCGGATGACATTAATTTGCGAATTTCCATTCATGGAAATCCAGTTTTCTTTATAGGGCTGATGAAAAGTAAATACATGGCTTTTATCGAGCGGCGCAGGATGTAGTAAAAATTTATCCTGCAAACAAAAAAGAATGATTCCCGGGATACAATACAGGAGTATCGCCAGTTTTATCCATTTCATCCATATTTTCTGTCCCGGTTTCATGTTATATTTTTAATATGTCTCTGATAAAATTATGATAGGCGGCAAAAGAAGGAAGGTTATTGTGTCCACCGCCCTCTATCCGGATAAGAGTTATTTTTCGTGGGTTTAGCATTTGCAATCTTTCACTGTTCCGGATGGGAATTAACCGGTCTTTTGTGCCATGAAGAATATAGGTGTGGCATTTCACCTTTGGAATCCATAAATCGGTACGAAGATGGTACCGTAGAATAAATCGAACAGGAAGTATTGGCAGGAACCGCTGAATTACTTTTTGAAAATTAAAGTAGGGAGAATCGAGAATCAGGTAACGGGGATTGTTATCGCTTGCTACCTTGGTAGCAAAGCCGCTTCCGAGGCTTCTTCCATAAACAATCAGGTAATGCTCTCCATATTTTTCAGCCAATTTCCGGTAAACAAATTGCATATCCGCCAGCATATCTTCCTCGCTTCGTTTGCCGGTACTTTTTCCAAAACCGCGGTAATCGACCAATACCACGTCATAATTAAATTTTACAAAATCCCGGGCATATTTGGCCCAGCCTTTAATGCTACGGGTATTCCCATGGAAGTAAAGCAGCAGTCCATTGGGCTTATCCACCAAAAAGTGCAGGCCATTAATGCGGACTCCGGGTTCTACATCAAAGAATAATTCTTTAAAGGGGATATCATATTTATATACAAAATTCCGGTTGAGTTTCTCAGGCCTGAAAATAAATTGCTCCTGCACCAGGTAGATAACCAGCATCAGCAGGGCGTAAATAACAAGGATATAAACAATCGTATGATTCAGGACTGAAGGATTATACAGGGTTACAGTGTGCCCGGGTTTTCCCAGGAAACCAAACCGCCGCTCAGGTTATACAAATTTGAAAAATCTCTTTTTTGCAAAATCCGTTGAATGGCAATGGCGCTTCGAATCCCTTTCCGGCAATAAAAAACAACAGGTTTTGATGAATCAATTTCATCTATCCGGGCTATCACCTCCGAAAGAGGCATTAAAATTCCGCCAATATTAAACTCGTCATGTTCCGACGGTTCGCGTACATCCACCAGTTGAAATATTTCGCCGGAATTCATCCAGCTTTTCAATTCGGAGGCGGAAATTGAATTCATATTCCTTCATCTTCGTTTAACCATACCCGTTTAAGCTTTAATTTGCTTACCGGGGCCACAATAAGGGGAAATTTCTCCACAATAACATTGCTTTGCTCCAATCCAAAACTTCGTTCCTCGCTTACGCTAATTTCTTTAATCATGAAGTACATCTTCATAATCATGTATTCGAGGAAAGGAAGTTCATTATCCTGGCTGAAGAATTTCTCTATTACCACAAACTGGAAATCGCCAACCATATTATTCCTCAACTGGCTTTCATACCGGCTCATAATATTTACCTCCTTATTAGCCACCAGTCCTTCCACAACCTTTCTAAACATGAGGTTTACTTTGGGGGCCATTCTGAACCCAAGCCTGAATTCTACTCTGATGATATCATTTGGAATGATATGTTTCACGCTATACTCACAGGTATAAGGGTCATCGAGGGTATCTACGTGTACAAACCAGTAGATATCGGCCCGCTTGGGCTTTCCGCTTAAGATACTGTGCATTATCTTATGCTCAATTTCTTTGGGGTTATTGGCACTGGTGAGATAAACGAGATGGGTGGCGAATTTTGGAACCGTATTATCGTTACTTAACTCTTCCAGTTTGGGAATGTATTCTTCCACCCGAACGAACTCAACATACCGGTTCTTAATTTTCCGTGCCCGGTTCCACACGTACATGATTAAAAACATCAACGTTCCAATCATTACGGTAATATAACCTCCATGCACAAACTTATCGAAGAGGGCTATCAAAAAGGCGCCTTCAATAAGAAGATAAACACCGAGAAACAGGTATATAAAAAATGAACCTACCCGGTGAAGCACCAGGAAATTGGCAAAGAGGATTGTAGTGGCCAGCATGGTGGTAATGATGGCCAGGCCGTATGCAGCTTCCATTTTATCGGACTGTTGGAAGTACAAAACAATGGAAGTACAGCCAGCAAAGAGAATAAGGTTAATGGCGGGGATATAAATTTGACCTTTTGCTTCGGTAGGATAATTCACCCTGAACTTGGGCCAAAGGTTAAGGCGGATGGCCTCATTAATTAACGTGAATGAGCCCGACACCATGGCCTGGCTGGCAATAATAGCTGCGGAAGTGGCAATAATTACTCCGGGTACAATAAACCATTGCGGCAAAAGTTCGTAAAAAGCATTGATCGCATTGGCATTTCGAAAGGCCTCATCCAATAATTGCCCGTTGTGGTGTTTAAGCAGGCTTGCACCCTGGCCGAGGTAGTTCAGCAGCAGGCATGTTTTTACCATCCCCCAGGAAATCCGGATATTCCCTCTGCCACAATGCCCCAGGTCGCTGTATAGCGCCTCCGCTCCCGTGGTACAAAGGAACACAGCACCCAATAACCAGAATCCTTCCGGATAAGTGAACAGGAAATGGATGGCATAGTACGGGTTAATTGCCCGAAAAATGGTTAAATCATCAGAAATATGAACAACCCCTAAGATGGCCAGCATTAAAAACCAAACCGTCATAACGGGACCAAAGAATTTCCCAATCGACATGGTTCCGAACTGTTGGAAAAAGAAAAACACGACGAGGATGCCCAGAACAATAAACATGATGGTGTTCTTATCCAGGGTATTAAAACTGGGCAGGGCCTTCAACCCTTCCACTGCGGAAGTGATGGTAATAGGAGGCGTTATCATACCATCTGCCAGCATGGCTGCACCGCCAATCATGGCGGGGAATACCAGCCATTTTCTTCTTCGCCTTACCAGGGCAAAAAGTGAAAATACACCTCCTTCTCCTTTATTATCGGCACGCAACACCATCACCACATATTTAATGGTAGTTAGCAGGGTGAGCGTCCAGATAACCAGGGAAAGGGTCCCCAGGATCAGTTCATCGGTAATGATACGGTCTTTGATTACGGAATTGAAAACATACAAGGGAGAAGTCCCGATATCTCCATAAATGATCCCAAGAGCAACAAGCAGGCCGGCGGCACTTACTTTGTTTAAGTTTTTTGACACACTATAATTTTTCTCAACAGAATTTCCGAAACAACAAATGTAAAGGGAAATACTAAAAAAATCCCCTCCAGGAAGAAGGGGATTTCAACAAACATACATATTACAAACAAAGAAAAACGCTGCCAGGCAGCGTAAAAAATCAATCGGGCTTTTTCCCGTCTAAAAAAGTATTAATGGTACCTATCTCAGCCTGGTTATTTTCGTCTGATTTTACTGTATAGTTACTATAAAAGCTCTCTACGTCGGCAATAGGGTTGTGCATTTCCATATTGCGGCGAAGGTAAGCTGGTACCGTCTCAAACTCGTTGTTAGGATCGGCTGCATTCAGGTTGAAAGACAAATTTCTCAACTTAGCAATTCGTTCCATAGCCCGGCGCCTGAGTTCTTCTGTTTCGTCCTGCGGCGCAGGGTCCTCAACAGTCGACATCATGATAGGCTGAGTTAAGTCACTGGGCTTATCCTCCGCCGCCTTCTGGGAATCTTTAACTACCAGTTGCATTCCAAATGCAGGTTCGTCTTCCTGCTCCGGTGTATGCAAAGGCAGTGGTTCCTCTGTTGAATTGGATTTTGAAACCGGCAATTCCTCCTCTGCATAAATCTTTGAAGGTTTTGCCAGGTACCCCCCCGACGAAAGGGGTGTACTATTGCTAGCATCTTTATTTTCTGAAACCGGGATAGCCTCACTTTTAAATTCCTGCGTTACAGTTTTGGTAATTTCTTTTTCAGGTGTTGGAGGTTCTAATCCCAAATCGAAATCTATAACCGGTGCCTGGTCTGCAATCGAAGATATCTCAAAAAACACCGGTTTTTCCTCGATTTTTTCCACAGTATTTTTACCTGGTAATTCTACTTCTTCTACCTTCAAAGTAGGCATGAGTGAATCCAATACCGGAAGTTCTCCGGGTTTATTTTCAACTTTTAAAATTTCTGGCGTTTGCTCAGCCACCGGTTCTGCGGGTGTAATCATTACTTTCTTACCCGTTTTTTCTGCAACCGGCATTTCCAGTTCCATCACAATTTTCTTCTCACTTTCATCCTGAGCCGAAGAAGTTGCGGGTTCTTTTGCAAAGGGGTCTTTATGTTCAAAACCGGTTGCAATGAGGGTAATGCCAATGCGTTCGCCCAGGGTATTATCATATCCCAATCCAAGGATCACATCGGTATTTTCTCCTGCCTGGCTAAGGATAAAATTCTGGATCACTTCTACTTCATCCATTGTAAATTCATGTTCACCTTCGGCCGAGTTGATGTTGATAAGGATCCATTTTGCACCCTGGATATCATTATCATTTAACAACGGCGAGGTTAGCGCTTTTTCAACAGCCACCTGTGCCCTGTCTTCTCCTTCGGCAGATGCGCTTCCTAAAATTGCGACTCCGCCATTCCGCATCACAGTGCATACATCGGCAAAGTCAACATTAATTTGCCCGGTGCTATTGATAACATCGGTAATACATTTTGCAGCGGTTGCCAATACGTTATCCGCCATACCAAAAGCCTCTTTCATTTTAAGGTTTCCAAACTGGTGGCGGAGTTTATCATTACTAATCACCAACAGGGTGTCCACATGGTTTTTAAGTAACATGATTCCATCTTCTGCCTGGGCCAGTCTTTTCTTCCCTTCGTAAGCAAAGGGGGTGGTAACAATACCCACTGTCAGGATATCGAGGTCTTTACAAATTTTGGCAATGATGGGCGCCCCACCGGTACCGGTACCGCCACCCATACCAGCCGTAATAAATGCCATTTTGGTATTTACTTCGAGAATGCGTTTTATTTCCTCCAGGCTTTCTTCGGTAGCCTGCCTTCCTATAGAAGGATTGGCGCCTGCTCCCAGGCCCTGGGTAAGATGGGGCCCAAGTTGAATTTTATTTGGAACGCTACTTAAGGCAAGGGCTTGTGCATCGGTATTGCAGATCACAAAATTTACCCCGTCGATGTTTTGAGCGTGCATATGGTTCACCGCATTGCTGCCGCCTCCGCCAATCCCAATCACCTTAATGATGGAAGATTGTTCTTTTGGCAAATCAAATTGAATCATAAAAATGGGTTTGTGGGTTAGTAAGTGTTATCCTGTGTTTAATAATTACAATTTTGCATCATCTTCTTCTTCCCTGAACATTTCAATCAGGTTATTCTTGATCGAGTCCATGAAACCTTTCAGTTTGGCTCTGCTCTTTACTTTCTGTGGTTTCATCGCTTCTTCATCCTGACCTTCCGGAGCTGTATTCGATTCTTCCACCGGTTTTGCCGTTTCCGGTTCCGGCTCTGCGGTTACTTTAATAAAATTATCGGCCAAATTCCGGTTCCGGTTTTCATAATCGTTACACCCTTTCAGGATGAGACCAATACAGGTACTATACATAGGCTGCGCCAGTTCCTTTTTAAACTCACTGGCCAGATGTTCGTTGGGGTAACCAATGCGGGCATTCATGCCGGTTACATATTCGGTAAGCTGTATGAGGTGCCGCAATTGCGATCCGCCACCCGTAAGGATGATTCCTCCATTCAGCATCTTACTATCAAGCCCCACCTGTTTGAGATGATAGGAAACAAAATCGAGGATTTCGTTCATTCTGGCCTGGATAATTCCGGCCAGGTTTTTTACAGATATTTCCTTTGCAGCCATTCCCCGTAAACCGGGGATTGTAATAAATGTATTGGCTTTAGCTTCCTCGGAAAGAGCGCTTCCAAATTGTTTCTTCATTTCTTCGGCCTGGGTCTTCAAAACTCCCAGCCCGGTTTTTATATCATTGGTGATATTTTCTCCCCCAAAAGGAATAACAGCCGTGTGTTTTAGGATACCTTCATAAAAAACGGCAAGGTCGGTAGTGCCGCCCCCAATATCAACTATGGCAACACCTGCCTCCAGGTCCTGATCGCACATAACGGCGGCTGCGGATGCCAAAGGTTGCAACACCAGGTCTTTAGTAACCAGGCCGGCCTTTTCAACACTGCGGTTGATGTTCCGGATTGCATTTTTATCGCCGGTGATGATGTGGAAATTGGCGCCCACTTTTACTCCGCTATAACCTATGGGGTTGGGTATATTCTGAAAATTATCAACCGTGAATTCCTGTGGAATTACATCTATAATCTGATCGCCTGCAGGAATGTAAGTCCGGTATTGATCAGCAACCAGGCGATCGATTTCATCCTGTTTAATTTCTTCTTCCACATTTTGCCGGACTATATCCCCTCTTGTTTGGAGGCTTTTAATATGATGGCCGGCCACCCCAACATAAACTTCACTGATCTTCAGGTCGGGGTTCGACTCATAACAGGCTTCAAGGGCCGTTTGAATGGCCTTAATGGTTTGATCAATATTCAGCACCATACCATGCTGTACGCCGTTGCTGTTAGCCCTGCCAAAGCCCAGGATTTCCAGCTTGTTAAATTCATTTTTACGCCCGGCAATAGCGGCAATCTTTGTGGTACCGATATCTAATCCTACAATAATGGGTTGTTCCTGGTTCATAATTGTATGTTTTGTTGTTTGTATGCTGTTTGGTTAATAATCGTTTGTTTTTTGCATGATGGCTTTTGGTTGGGTTTTTAGTTTTTCATGGGTTGGGGATTGGGTCTTTACCGGAGGCTTTTGCAATTTCTTAGGCTCCGGTTTTTTTTCCTGTGGTTTCAGAGGGGCAATTGCCCTCTGTTGAGGTTTTGCATTTTCAGCGGTAATATTGTCCCGGTCTGTTCCTTCATCATGCGGCACAGATTCCCGAATTATACTTTCATCGGTGGTTTCCTTTTCTTTACTTTCTTTCATTAACTGTTGCTGGATGGAGTCTTCAGCCATCTTTTCGGCATTGGCGGCAATAATTTCCATCATTTGCAGGGTCCGGAGCGAGTCTTCCTTCACATCATCTTTACCCCTGATTTTTGCCACCACCTGGTTCCGGTACTGAAGGTTTATAACACTATACCGGCTCCAGCCAACTTTTGTCATTACTTTCTTATAGAACAACTTCAGCTTTTCAAATTTCTTATCTGCATCGGATGCATCTCCAAATTTGATGACCTGATTCCCAATTTTTGGAATCATTTCAAAATACCGTTGTGGGGTTATATCCACCTGGTCAATCATTGCCATTAAGAAGCTGTCTGCCGCAATTTTCATACTCAGGTTACGAATGCTGAGCAGGAGTATGCTGTCGGGTTTTGAGAAAATCATAACATCGCTGGGGAACCCGGTAAATACGGGGACATTGGCCGAGAATTTATCGCTTAATGGCAACCGGTGAGAGGAAGAATCTATGTAAAATGTTCCTCCCGAGGTAGTGAAAATCCGGGCAACCGGTTCGCGTTCTTCTACAAGCACGTTCAGGATATTATTATTATCAAAGAACAATTGCGCTTCCTTTACCCATACTTCCTTTTCCAATGTCTTTTCAAGAGAAATTAGGTCAAAATCGGAAACAGGCCGTCCGGTTATTCTGTTATTCTCATGCCCGGCAATAATTTCCCGGATATCGGTTTTATCGATAAAGAAATTATTACTTACGCCTGAAATCTGAATTTGAACTCCTTTGCAGTTTTGTTTATCGCGCATGCGCACGGCAGCAACCAGCAGCACCAACAGGCCTGCCCCCAACGATACCCAAAGGGTGCCGATCAAAATCACGCCAATTTTATTTTTCCATTCAGGCATCATGTTGTTCCAGCATTTTTTTAATGGGTTCAACCAGTGTATCAATATTACCTGCACCGGCTGTAACCAGCAATGCCGGTTTCCGGGCAGATAATGTTTCTACTATTTTATTTTTTTCAATTATCTCAGGTTTTATTCTTTTCATTCTTCGTGCGATAGTTTCAGCACTTACCCCTTCAATGGGCAGTTCTCTTGCCGGGTAAATGGGTAACAATATCACATCATCGGCCATATCCAGGGCTTCCGCAAAGCCATCTGCAAAATCCCGGGTGCGGCTGTACAAATGGGGTTGAAAAACCAGGGTTAGTGCCTTATCCGGAAATAAACCTTTGGCTCCGTGGATAAGGGCTTTCAACTCCTCCGGGTGGTGCGCATAATCATCGATATATATATTACTCCTATCGCGGTATATATATTCGAACCTCCGCTTCACCCCTTTAAAAGAGGCCAACCCACTTTTCAACAAATCATCTTTTACTCCCGTTTGCCTTGCCGCCACAAAGGCAGCCAGGGCATTCTCCACATTGTGAACCCCTCCCATATTCAGTTCAAACCCAATAATTTTTTCATCTTTCACCATAACATCAAAATGATAGCTTCCGTTTCTTATTTCCAGGTTTTGCACCATACAATCCGCAGAAGTATCAGAAACACTATAACTCATTGAATTCTCTACATCAAAGTCAATGGCTCGCGACAGTTTTTTGTTATAAACCAGCAACCCGTTGGGCTTTATTCTTCCGGTAAAGGCAATAAACCCATTTTCAAACTCTGCTTTGGTTCCATATATATCCAGGTGATCCGCATCCATTGCTGTTATTACTGCTACATCCGGCGACAATTTCAAAAAACTCCGGTCGTACTCATCCGCTTCTACCACTGCGATATTCGTTGAGCTACTCCAGAAATTACTTTGGTAATTACTGGCTATTCCTCCTAAAAATGCATTGCATCCTTTACCGCTATCCCGCAGCATATGCGCAACCATCGCACTGGTGGTGGTTTTCCCGTGAGTACCCGCAACACAAATGTTGTATGAGTTTTGGGTAATTAATCCAAGCACATCGCTTCTTTTCAAAACATTATCATAATTTTTTAAAAAGAAATTCAACTCTGCATGGTCTTTCGGAATAGCCGGCGTGTACACAATGAGATCGGCATTTTTGTCGGCCAGGGAAACATCATCCACATAATGCACCTGTATGCCCTCACCTACCAGTGCGCGGGTTAGGACTGTTTCTGTTTTGTCGTACCCACTTACAGTTTTTCCCAGGCTTTTAAAATAACGGGCCAGGGCACTCATCCCTATCCCGCCAATGCCGAGAAAATAAACGGTTGATATTTCCTTAATCGATTTCAGTTTTTTAGGTTGTTTAAAATTCTATTCGCAATTATCTCATCGGCATCCGGAATCCCCAGGGGGCTGATATTGGATACCAGTTTATTTCTTTTCCTTTCATCTTTTGCCAGGCCGATGGCGGTGCTAATCAATTTATCGCGTGCCTCTCCATCTTTAATGATTAGCGCTGCTTCTTTGTTAACCAGCCTCATGGCATTTGCCGTTTGGTGGTCTTCGGCAGCAAAGGGATAGGGTACAAAAACAACCGGCTTTTTCACCAGGCACAATTCGGCAGTTGCCATAGCGCCACTCCGGCTAATCACCACATCGGCTGCTGCATAGGCACACTCCATTCGTGAAATAAAATCGCTCACAAATACCCCTTTCAATCCGGCGGCCGCTTTTCTTGCCTTTTCTAAAAAGGGTTTACCAGTCTGCCAAATAAGTTGAATCCCATTTTGGGAGAACTGTTCCAATCCTTCGAATAGCGCCTCGTTTATATTTTTTGCACCAAGGCTTCCTCCAATGCTGAGGATGGTGGTTTTAGCCGCATCCAACCCATACTCCGATATAGCAGCATCTCTTGAAACTGGATGGTTTTTTATTTGCTGCCGCACAGGATTCCCACTAACGACTATTTTTTCAGCAGGAAAGAATTTTTCCATTCCTTCCGATGCTACAAAAACCAAACTGGCCCTTTTTCCCAAAAGAATATTAGCCTTTCCCGCAAAGGAGTTACTCTCGTGCAAAAAGGTTTTAATACCTCTTGATTGAGCGAAACGCAACACCGGGAAACTGGAGTACCCTCCAACACCAATAACTGCATCGGGTTGAAAGGAAGAAAAAATCCTCCGGACCTGGAAGAAACTTTTCAGAAGTTTGAAAGGCAATCCAAGGTTTTTTATCAAAGAACTACGGTTGAATCCCGAAATATCAATTCCTTTTATTTCATATCCTGCCTGTGGTACCTTTTCCATTTCCATTTTCCCTTTTGCACCAACAAAAAGAAACTTCGATGCTGGTGCAAGGGCTTTAATAGCATTTGCAATAGCAATGGCAGGGAAAATATGCCCACCCGTTCCCCCGCCGGCAATAATAATCCGGTGAGGTCCCAGTCCCTTATTATTTCCCTGGCTCTGCATCCGATTCTCCTTCTGGTTCTGTTTCAGATTCTACATCCGGTTTATTCTCCACTATGGCAGGAGCCAATTTTCCTTCCTGTTGTTCTACGTTCCTGGCTACGCTAAGAATAATGCCAATAGCAAGGCAGGTAAATAAAAAACTGCTTCCCCCCATGCTAACCAGGGGAAGGGTTACGCCCGTGTTGGGAAACAAGCCCACATTCACTCCCATATTTGCCATTGCCTGAATAACCAATGTAAAACTTAACGCAAGGGCAAGGAATGCACCAAATGCGTAAGGACATTTTCGGAATATTCTTATACATCGGAAAAGGAACAACAAATAGATACCAATCATGATGGCGCCACCAATAAATCCATACTCTTCCAAAATAATTGCATAAATAAAATCGCTGTAACTGTGCGGGAGAAAGTTCCTTTGCTGGCTATTACCCGGGCCTTTACCCAACCAGCCCCCATTGGCAATAGCAATTTTTGCCTGGTTGATTTGATACAACTTTTCATTGTCGGCATCTTTCTTCCCGTAAATATATGTTTGCACCCGACTGATCCAGGTTGGGATCCGGCCGGCAGAAATAATAGAAGGGAGCTTTTTGCTTTCCCCCGTGGAATGGTCGTAGGTGGCCATGGCCGTAGAAACCAGAATAATCACCGGAATGGATGCAAACAGCAGGGTGATTCCGATGTGTTTGGCACTAACCCGACCAATAAACATAAGCATCAGGCTGGTACCAAAAATCAGCATAGCGGTTGACAAGTTGGCCGGGGCGATGAGCAAACATATTAACACCACCGGGGAAATGATGCGCAGGAATCCCTTCTTAAAATCTTTAATTATTTTCTGCTTCCGGCTCAACTGTCGGCTGAGAAAAATAAACAAAGCCAATTTAGCCAGATCAGACGTTTGAAAGGTCATGTTAATCACAGGCAGTTTAATCCACCGGCTACCCGAATTTAATTCTACCCCAAAAAGAAGGGTGTAAGCAAGCAATATCAGAGAAGCGATAAATAAATAAGGGGCAACCCGGGAATAGAGACTGTAATTGATACGGTGTGCAAAATAAATGATGAGAAGACCCAGTACAATGAAAGCAAATTGTTTAAACAGGTAACTCTCATTGCTCCTACTCATCCGATAGGCAAGTGATCCTGTGCTGCTGTACACTAACAGTAAACTGGCAAGGGTTAGAATAATTACGATAGCCCAAATAGTTTTATCACCCTTTGTTTTTTGAACAAGGTTTCCACCCACGCTGGTTAACCCGGGAGATAATAGTGATTTTAAGCTAACGTTATCCGGCATTTTTCTATTATAAATTTTTTACAGCCAGTTTAAATTGTTTACCCCTGTCTTCATAATTTTTAAACAAATCAAAACTCGCACAAGCAGGGCTCAGCAGTACTACATCGCCTTTATGAGCGAAGTGGAACGCTGCCTGTACCGCTTCATCTGCATTAGAGGTATTTACCATCAACGGAACAATATCTCCAAACACCTCATGAATTTTCCGGTTATCGGTTCCCATACAAACAATAGCCTGCACTTTTTCTTTAACCAGTTCTTTCAACAGCGAATAATCGTTCCCTTTATCTACTCCACCCAAAATGAGGATAACCGGCTTGGTCATACTTTCCAAGGCATACCAAGTACTGTTCACATTGGTGGCTTTACTGTCATTGATAAACTCAACCCCTTTAACGGTGGCTACAAATTCCATCCTGTGTTCGAGGCTTTCAAAAGTTTGCAGGGCTTCCCTAATCTTTTCCTTCCGGATATCAAGTGCTGTAGCTGCCATACTTGCCGCCATACTGTTATATTGATTATGTTTTCCTTTTAATGCAAAGTCTTCCACGCTCATTTGCATTTCTTCACTCTTCCATTTCAGGTGCATTTTTGCATTCAGCAGATAAGCTCCCTGTGGCAATTCTTTACTCATGGTTATAGGTACTTTGGTTGATTTTATCGGATATTCATTTAAATAATTCATTGTTTCTTCATCATCTTCATTGTAGATGAAAACATCGCCCTCATTTTGAAACGCTGCAATCCGGAATTTACTGGCCGCATAGTTTTTTAGCTTATAATCATACCTGTCGAGATGATCCTCTGTAATGTTGGTAAGGATCGCTATATCAGGTCTGAAACTTTTAATGTCATCCAACTGAAAAGAGCTCACTTCTACGATGTAAAGCGGTTTGGGATTTTCAGCCACCTGCCTGGCAAAGGAGTACCCGATATTTCCTACCAGTGCAGCGTCTAATCCCGCATGCCGGCAAATATGGCAGATAAGGGCAGTAGTGGTTGTTTTTCCGTTACTTCCGGTAATGGCAACTACCTTCGATTCATTTTTGTATCGGAAAGCAAATTCAATTTCGCTAACCAGTTCAATCCCTTTCTCCCGTATGCGTTTAACCACGTCTGCTTTCTCGGGTATGCCCGGGCTTTTAATAACCAGGCTGGCATCAAGTATTTTTTCCATTCGATGCCCTCCTTCCTCGAAAGCAATATGATTGCCGGCAAATTCGTTCTTAACACTGTCAGAGATCTTTCCACCATCGCTCACGAATACCTCAAGCTGTAATTTCCTGGCCAGAAGGGCAGCGCCTATTCCGCTCTCGCCTGCACCTAATATTACAATCCTGGGTTTCATCAACATGGTGGTTGAATGCTTAAAAATTGGTTTTTCATGAGCATAGAATTTAACAGGTGTCTTTATAAAATACCCTTGCTCAAAAAAATTGGTTCTTCACGAGTATTGCATTTCCAGGACAACGAGTTCCTGTGCTAATGCTTTTTTGCGATTAGGATAAAAATGGTTTTTCACGAGCATAGAATTTAACAGGTCGATTGAATCATTTGCTCAAAAAATTGGTTCTTCACCGGTATTGACATTTCCAGGACAACGAGTTCCTGTTTCAATGCCTTACGGTTCAGGAAAAATTGGTTTTTCATCAGCATAGAATTTAAGGGTCAGTGAACGATCACAGGTTTTGCGTTTCAATTGAAAACCACTTTTTAATGGTGTTCATCTGGTTATTATGGTTTTTCAATAAAACCATATCATCGCAGCTTTAGCGTAATGATTGCCATCGCTACACATAATATGGTTATTATCCAAAACCTTACAGCTATTTTACTTTCGTGATACCCTTTCTTTTGGTAGTGATGGTGAAGGGGGCTCATTAAAAACACCCTCCGTCCCTCGCCATACTTTCGTTTAGTGTACTTGAAATAACTAACCTGGATCATTACACTCAGATTCTCAACCAGGAATACCAAACAGAATATGGGAATTAATAATTCCTTCCTTACGATGATGGCCAGCGCTGCGATAATCCCACCCAAAGCGAGGCTGCCCGTATCGCCCATGAAAACCTGGGCAGGATATGAGTTGTACCACAGGAACCCAATACAGGCACCCACAAAGGCTGCAATAAATATGGTTAGTTCTCCCAGGTTGGGGATATACATGATATTCAAATATTCCGCAAAGCGGATATTACCGCTTACATACGCAAAGATGCCGAGGCATATCCCAATGATGGCACTAACTCCCGTTGCCAAACCATCCAACCCATCCGTCATATTTGCTCCATTTGAAACCGCTGTTACAATCAGGATCACAATGGCTATATATAATATGTAAGTATAGTCTTCCCAGCTTTTTGGAAGCAGGCGGGCATAATTGAATTCATGAGATTTTACAAAAGGAATGGTAGTGATTACATTCTTGGCATCTACAAAAATCCGTTGCTTCCCCTCCAGCATCAGCGTATCGAATCGTGGTTTCTTTTCGTTCCCTATAAGGGATACGGCAGGCTTATTGGCAATCACTTCTCTTTTTACAACTACGTTTTGATTAAAATAAAGCGTAGCGCCTACAATCAGGCCCAACACCACCTGTCCTACAATTTTAAAACGCCCGGCCAAACCATCTGCATCCGACTTTTTATACTCAATTCCCTTCTGCTTCGCAATTTTTTTCGCCCGGATTTTCAGGTAATCATCCAAGAATCCGATTCCGCCCAGCCAAACAGTGCATAACAGCATAAGCCGGATATATACCTTGTCCAAATTAGTCAGCAACAACGTGGGAATCAGGATAGCCAGGATGATGATGATCCCGCCCATAGTGGGTGTCCCCTTTTTTTGTTGTTCCCCGGCAAGCCCAAGGTCTCTAACGGTTTCGCCCACCTGCTTTTTTTGCAGAATGCGGATCAGTCGCTTTCCATAAACCGTGGTAATCACCAAAGAAAGCAGAAGCGCCAATAGTACCCTGAAGGAAATAAACTGGAAGAGACCGCTCCCCGGGAAGCGGATATTCTCTCTCGTCAGCCATTCAAACAGGAAATACAGCATAAGCAGTTAGTTCTCTTTTTGTTTTATTATTTATCGAGCATTAAAAACATTTCTTTCAACACTTTCTTATCGTCAAATTCATGTTTAATTCCTTTCACCTCCTGGTATTTTTCATGTCCCTTCCCGGCTATCAGCACAATATCATCCGATTGGCTTAGCGTTACTGCGGTCTTAATCGCTTCTCTCCTATCGGTAATGCTTATTGTTTTCTTCCTCGCTACCACACTAACTCCGGTTTCCATATCTTTTAATATAGCTTCAGGCTCTTCATTCCGCGGGTTATCGGAAGTAAGGATAACCTTATCACTGTGTTCGCATGCCACTTCGGCCATCACCGGCCTTTTCGTTTTATCGCGGTTACCACCACAACCCACCACTGTAATTACCTTCTCTTTTCCTGTTTTCAGTTTGTTGATGGTGGCCAAAACATTAAGCAGGGCATCCGGAGTATGGGCATAGTCGATGATCCCCAACACATGCTCCCGGTTGCTCAATACATAATCAAACCGGCCTTCGGCGCCATCAATACCGCTAAGCGCCTCCAGTATATTCACCTTTTTTTCTCCGAGGCAAATGGCAGCTCCAAAAACGGCAAGCAGGTTATAGGCATTAAACTCGCCTATCAGCTTAAAATGCACCTCTATCTCATTCACCAACATATGTAAACCCGTCAGGCTGTTATCGAGAATGCGTCCCTTAAAATCCGTTTCGGTTTTCAGGCTGTAGAAATACTTCTTTGCTGCGGTGTTTTGAAGCATGACAGCACCCCTTCGGTCATCTGCATTGCTGATTGCGAAAGCAGAGGAGGGCAATCCATCGAACCAGGATTTTTTCACCCGGATATACTCATCAAATGTTTTATGATAATCGAGGTGGTCGTGGGTAATGTTGGTGAATAGCGCTCCAGAAAACTGCAGTCCGGCAATACGCTTTTGATCAATGGCATGGCTGCTGCATTCCATGAAAACGTGGGTACATCCGGCACCCCGCATTTCGTGAAGCAATGCGTTCAGGGAAATGGCATCGGGTGTAGTATGGGTAGCATCTCTACTTGTATTACCTATCCGGATATTTACCGTGCTAATGAGGCCACAAGTGTACCCCAAATGCGTGAAGAGGTTATACAAAAGGGTGGCAACAGTCGTTTTTCCGTTGGTACCGGTAACGCCTACCAGCTTTAGGCCGGCCGATGGCTCCTCAAAAAAATGATGGCTCATTATTCCCGCGGCTTCAGCAGCATCCTCTACCTCTACGAAAGTAATTCCAGGAGGAGGTTGTGCCGGGAGTGCTTCGCAAATAACCATCCCTGCCCCGCGCTCTATGGCGCTTTTGATAAACAAATGCCCATCTACCACCGTTCCCTTTATGGCAATAAAGCAATCCCCCTTTTCAATTTTCCGGGAGTCAATTTGAAGATTGTGTACAGGAAGCCCTGTGTCGCCAATAACCGACCTGATCCTCACTTTGTACAATATGTCCTTCAATAATTTCATATTAATTCAGAACCAGATTTATATGTTGTCCTTTCTTAAACGTGGCGCCGGCCACCAGGCTTTGGTTTATCACTTTTCCTCTTCCCGAAACAGAAGTAATGAATCCCATATTCTCCAGCAGGTAAACCGCATCTTTAAGCCCCATTCCCAATACATTGGGAGTAACACTCTTTGGTAATTCAACAGATGGGGCCTTCATAATGGCGTAATTATTTCTTACCTGCAGATCCCGCCAATATCCCCCACTGGATGAGTCGGTGGAGGTCATATCGAGGTAACGGAATATGGAACTCATATCACTTCGCCTTCCATAATAATTATAGGTTAAGGTGTCAGGATTAATCCGGCTGGCAAACATATTTTTACTGAGGAAATGATTGTAGAGCCTGTCGCTGATTTCCTTAAATACACGGCCCGAAACATCAGCGCCATACACCAGTCTGGATTCGTTGCTGTTTTGAATAACTACTCCAATGGTATATTTTGGATTTTCACTGGGGAAGAAGCCCATAAAGGAAGCCTGGTATATTTTATTCCCTTTGTTATATCCTTTGTTGTTAAGGGCACTAACAGCGGTTCCGGTTTTTCCGGAAATGGAATAAAGGGTATCGTAACAAACCCTGTGTGCAGTACCATGGGCACTATCTACCACTGCTTTCAGACATTCCTTTACCTGGGCGAGGGTTTCATTACTGCAAATTTTTTCGACCAGAACCTCCGGTTCAATTTTTTTAATGGTAACCCCATAATCTTCGATGGCACTCACCAGGTAGGGGCGCATCATTTTCCCGTTATTGGCAATGGCATTATAAAAAGTAACCAGGTTGATGGGGGTAACCAATTCTCCATAACCGTGAGCCATATACGGAATGGATGTGGCATGCCAATACTTTCCTCCCGGTTTATAAAACACGGGTTTACCCGAACTGGCTACAATATCAACTCCCGAAAGGGTATCGAGCTTAAAGGCATGGATATGGTCTGTAAATTTTTTGGGTTGGTTATGATAAAATTGATCGGCCAGTTTGGCAAAAGCCACATTTGAACTGGTGTAGAATGCCTTTTTCACCGTCATTTCACGGGCTCCCAAATGAGAATCTTTAATGCGAAGGCCATAAAAGTATTTGGCGCCGCCTTCCACATCTACAATGCTGTTAATGTCTACATACTTATCTTCCAGCAAACTCAACAAGGTAGCCAGTTTAAATACGGACCCGGGTTCGGTTCTTTTTCCAATACCATAATTAAAATCTTCGGTATAGGTTCCATCTTCCCCTTTTCCAAGATTGGCAATCGCCCTAATTTTACCGGTGGAAGTTTCCATCACAATGGCGGTTCCATGGGTGGAGTTATTATCAACCAACATTTTCATTAAGGCATTTTCCGCCACATCCTGGATATAGGGATCAATTGTTGTTACAATATTTTTACCATTTACAGGGTCCAGTTCGGCTCCTTCCACCGGTAGGTATGCCCCGGCCGAGTAGCGCATTAACCGTTGTCCACTAACCCCCTTTAACAGGTTATTATAGGTCAATTCGAGGCCCACATTTTTGGTAGAATCTTCGCGAGACAGCCCAATAGTACGGTTGGCAAGCAATACATACGGGTTGATTCTTTTATCGCGTGTCTCAAAAATAAACCCACTCTTATTTCGCCCCTGCCTTACCAGTGGAAATTCGCGGAGGGCCTGAAATTGTGAGAAGGATATTTTTCTCTTCAACAGGTAATATCTTTCCTTATCGCGGTATGCCTGCTGAAGTATTTTTTTATACTCGGCTTTCGATTTATCGCCAAACAGGGTTGCCAGGGAATAACTCAGGGAATCTACATTTTCCTTAAACCGGACACCATTTTTTTCACGCAGGCCTTCCGCATTAAAATCTACATAAATGTCGAATATCGGGACTGAAGTACTCAACATGCTTCCATCTTCACTATAAATTGTTCCGCGTTCCGCATCAATTGGCAGGTATTTCAAGTGCAGGCTGTCTCCTAATCCAACCCAATATTTTCCATGAACCTGTTGGATGGAGACTACTTTCCACAGTACTAAAATCCCCAGTGCACAAATAAGGAGGAAGCAGAGGTGAACACGCCAGAGTATGTCTTTCTTAATTTCCAATCTGAATAGGTTCGCTCTTAATTATTTAATACTGTCCGCCAATTGTATTGGTGGGTTTTTTAATTCTTTTAATCCGATGGGCTCAACCGCTTTTATCAATTCACTGGCCTTACTCCTGAAAATCACTTCACTCTTCAGTGTCTTGTATTCATATTCACGCTCCCTGATATTTTTTTCCGTAACCGCAATTTTTCTAACCAATTTGTCGACATAGTGCCCATTATAGATATATAATACAGCCAATACTCCCAGGAAAATGAAGAAGCGAATATTCTTTACAATGAATTTGTAATTGAATTTCTTCCTCCAGTCGGACTTTTGCACCGGGTTAACTTTTCCTTTCTCTTCCTGCCTGGGCATTTGTTTTTATCTTTTTTCTGCAACCCTAAGTTTAGCGCTTCGCGACCGTGGGTTGTTTTTTATTTCATTTTCAGAGGGCACGATTGGTTTTTTGGTGATCTGATTCCAGGGGGAGGATTTTATATTCCCAAATAAATCACGCAGATCCTCTTTACTCGCTTCAGAACCGGTTTTAAAAAATTGTTTCACCATCCTGTCTTCGATGGAGTGAAAACTAATCACTGCCATTCTTCCTCCCGGTTTCAACATTTGTTCTGCCTGTACCAATAAATCCTTTAACGCCCCGGTTTCATCATTCACTTCCATTCGAAGCGCCTGGAATACCTGGGCGAAATACTTATTGGGGTTACCCTTTACCAACTCCTGCACACTTTGTTTAAACCCTGCCACAGTTTTAAAAGTGGTTATTTCCCTTTTTTGAACAATGGCCAGTGCTAACGATTTTGAATTGGTGACCTCACCGAATTTTTCAAAAATTGCCTGAAGTTTTTCTGCTGAATAAGTATTTACCAGTTTTGCTGCTGTAAAATCATTGCGCCGGTCCATTCGCATATCCAGGTCGGCGTCAAACCGGGTGGAAAATCCCCGTTCCGCCTCATCAAACTGATGGCTTGATACGCCCAGATCGGCAAGGATCCCATCCACGCTAACCATTTTCTGAAGACGGAGAAACCGCTGAATATGCCTGAAATTCTGCCGGATAAAATGAATCCTTTTATCCTTTGGCAAATTCTTTTCAGCATCCTCATCCTGGTCGAAAACATACAGACTTCCGTTCGTGCCCAATTTTTCTAAGATCTTACGGCTATGGCCGCCCCCGCCCAATGTGCAATCCACATAAACCCCATCCGGTACTACTCGCAATGCATCTACTGCCTCCTCAAGAAGAACCGTTGTATGGTATCCCGATTCGCTTAAAGATTCATTTTGCTTTGCCATACCTAACCAAACATGGGTAGTGAGGAATTACCTCCCATAACCTGATTGGCCAGGTTGCTAAACCCTTCCGCCGTGTAACTGGCAATGTATTCCTGGTAACGGGTCTTATCCCAGATTTCCAGTTTATTAATTGCCGACACCAGTACGATGTCTTTTTCAAGGTTTGCATGCTCCATCAGGTTTTTGGGCAGGAGCAACCGCCCGGCCGAATCCGGCTCGAGAGCAGTAGCACCATTTAAAAAAAACCTGCGGAACTCACGCACCTGCGGATTGAATTCGTTGAGCTGACTGATACGGGTAAAAATGGGCTGCCAGACTTCATTAGGATATAGGACAAGGCACTTCTCAAACCCACGATTTATTACAAAGGAAAGTTTCTCCTCCTGAGGGAGTTGTTTACGGAAGCCTGTAGGCAGTAGAAAACGGCCTTTCGCATCTATTGTAGATTCATATTCTCCAATAAAATCAGTCATTCCTGTGAATAAAAAGTGTTGTTAATGTGCGGGTTGGCACAAAATAACACTTTTTCCCACTTTATGACACAAAAATTAAAAAAGTTTTTTATCCACAACAGGTTGAGCTACTGTGGGAGCAGCTTTGGTTCCAAATAAGGGGATTTTCCAGTGGAAAGAATTGTTGATTTTTGTGGAAAGATGTGCATAAAGCACAAATTTACCCCTTCAGTGGGAATAAAAGAGTAAAAATTGTCCCTTTTCCCAGGGTACTTTCCGCTTTTATGCTTCCTTTGTGGGCATCCACCATGGTTTTTACATAGCTTAACCCAAGGCCGAAGCCTTTTACATTATGGATATTTCCGGTATGAGCCCGGTAGAATTTTTCGAATATGCGCCCCAGGGTCTCCTTGTTCATTCCAATTCCATTGTCCTCTATCTTGATAACCAAATAGTTACCGTGATTTGACGTACTTAGTTTTACGATGGGATTATCATTGGAATACTTTACCGAATTATCCAGGAGATTGTTAATGATATTGGTAAAATGCACTTCATCTGCCAAAATTGTATGCCGTCCTGCTTCGAAATGAACCTCTAACTTTCCATTTTTCTCTGCCATGGGAAGTGCAATATTTTGTGCCGCAATCCCAATCAATTTATGGGCATCCAGATTTTTCAGGTTTAACTGAATTTCCTGCTTATCAAGCAAAGCCGCCTGCAGGATGGTTTCTACCTGTTTATTCATCCGAATATTTTCTTCTTTGATTACCGAAGTAAAATAATCGGCTTTTTCTTTATTCATTACTACCTTTTCATTCTTCAACGCATCCACTGCAAGGGAAATGGTAGCCAACGGCGTTTTAAACTCGTGGGTCATGTTGTTGATGAAATCGGACTTGATTTCGCTCAGCTTTTTTTGCCGGATCAGGGCCCGGATGGTAAGATAAAATGCGGTGGTAATTATCAGTGTAAACAAAACGGCCCCCAGGATGAACCAGGTAACTTCCCGCAGGATGATGCTTTTCTGATGCGGTACAATGATAATTAAAAATTCTTCCACCGACAGGTTTTCCCGGTCACTGCCTTCGGGTGCAACCAGTTGTATAATGTGATGGGTATTATTTACGGTATCGATATAGTACTTATAAAAATTATCGGATTGGATTTCATCACCGGTAAGAGAGTTCTGGGTGATGGCAAACTCAAAGGGAACGTCTCTGAGATTGTTTCGGTTGAGGGCTTCCCTTATGATAAACGATATTTCATCTTTACTGTAGCGCTGGATTACAGACGGTTTGAAAAGTTCGCGTTGCAGTCTTTCGGGAGAAAGTGATTTTGAATTCAGATTTACATAAGGGAACCGCATATCCTGCATTAGCCTGTCGGCCGCATCATGGGTAGCCCGGTTAATATTCTCTGTTAGTTGTTGTTCTTTAATTTCCTTTGCGCTTTTCAACCAGAGGAACTGAAAAAAAATTAACCCCAACAGGCTTAGCAGAATCAGTAAAGTAATTAAGGGGAAAATTCTTTTCATACGAGCCGGTTCTTTTCGAAATGCAGTTTTACAAAAATAATGATATGACCGCTTACCAAATTTAGTTTAACGCTGCTTTAATATGGCGGCAGGAGGCCAAATTTTGCATGATTTACATTATTGCTTACATTACAATCATGATTGTTCCCAGCCAACATACCCTACTCATTGCAGACCCCTTTTTAAAGGATCCCAATTTTATGCGTACGGTAATATATATGTGCCGGCATGAGGAGGAGGGTAGTTTTGGCTTTGTGTTGAATAAACTATTTAAGCCAACCCTCGATGAATTCATTAACGGGCTGGAGGGTACATCCATTCCTGTTTATTATGGCGGACCGGTTCAGCCTGATACGGTTCATTTTATTCATCTGTATCCGAAACTTATCCCAGATAGCATTCCGGTTTCTGAAGAAATTTCGTGGGGTGGAAATTTTGAAGTGGTTAAACAATGGCTTCTTGATGGCAAAATCAATCCCGAAAAAATAAAGTTCTTTATTGGATATTCAGGATGGGAAAAGGGGCAATTGGAGGATGAACTGGCCGAGCATAGCTGGCTAACAGCAACAGCCACCCGAAAACTCGTTTTTGAAACAGGGCCGGAAGATGTATGGAAAGAAAGCCTGCGCCACCTGGGGGGGAAATATGAACAGATTATTAATTACCCCATCGATCCCCAGCTAAATTGATCTTTTAATTTTCCGAATTTTGGTATGAAGTCAAGCCCCGAAAAAATGTTTCTTTCCCAAATTATGATACCATACATTGAACTAATTCCGGTTTTCAATTAACCTTTTTATGTTAACACTTCAACCCCATATTAAGGCATGCTCCTTTACCGGATTTTAAAATTCCCGGCAAGG
>Ga0116193_1000552_pt1 | contig 35095 bp, 31 predicted proteins | sample AD_UKC115_MetaG_FD_89892 | JGI IMG/M metagenome (GOLD analysis project Ga0116193, IMG submission 89892) | Active sludge microbial communities of municipal wastewater-treating anaerobic digesters from Hong Kong - AD_UKC115_MetaG | ecosystem: Engineered > Bioreactor > Anaerobic > Digestate... | reverse complement strand
CCCCCAGCACGCTGGCGCAGTACCAGCGCTTTGCACGGCAGGTGCAGGCCCTCATGCAGTCGGCCCGCTTTGCCATGCCCATGCTCAAGACATTGGGGCAAAAAAGGCCTCTAGCGCCCATCCATCAAGCGCTGGATGCTATTACTTTTGAAGCTTGGCTGGGCACCCACGGCTACGACGACCCGCACCTGCGCTGGTACCTGGACTACTGCTGCCGCGACGACTACGGCGCCAGCACGGCACGCGTGTCGGCCTGGGCGGGCATCCACTACTTTGCCAGCCGCCACGGCTTCCATGCCCCGGGCGAGCCGGTGGACGAAGCGCGCGAAGCCGTGCTCACCTGGCCCGAGGGCAACGGCTGGCTCACCCAGCGCCTGGCCGCACCGCTGCGCGCCGGTGGTCAGTTGCGCACCGGCTGCAGCGTGCTGCGCATTGCCGAAGGACGCCACGGTGTGGAGGTGGACGCGCTGCACCACGCCAGCGGCCAGGTCGAGCGTTGGCAGGCGCCGCGCTGCGTAGTGGCGCTGCCCGTGTTCGTGGCGGCACGCGTGGTGCAGCCCGCACCCACCTTCCTGCAGGCCGCCGCCCAGCGCCTGCAATGGGCCCCCTGGCTGGTGGCCAACATCCACCTCGACGCGCCGCTGCAAGACCGCCCTGGCGGCGCCCCCGCATGGGACAACGTGCTCTACCAGGACGCCAACCCCGGCGGCCTGGGCTATGTGGATGCCGGCCACCAGCGCCTGAACACCGGCGCCCTGCTGGCCGGCCCCACCGTGCTGAGCTACTACCAGGCGCTGGGCGACCTGCCACAGGCCCGTGAACAACTGGCCACCCAGCCCTGGACGCACTGGGCCAACGCCGCACTGGCCACCCTGGGCGCGCCCCACCCGGACCTGGCACGCCGCGCCACGCGCGTGGAGATCACGCGCTATGGCCACGCCATGTCCATCCCGGTGCCGGGAACACTTCAATTCACGAGCCAAATTGGCCTCCAGCGCCCATCCACCCAGCGCAAGGCGCTATTGAATGGTGAGCAAACGCCCTGGCTGCCCACGCCCACCACAGACCGGCTGGCGTTTGCGCACAGCGACTGGTCCGGCTACTCGGTGTTCGAGGAAGCCTTCACACGCGGGCATGCGGCGGGTGGGGTGGCTGCGGGCTGAGAAAATGCATGCACCACAGCCCCACCCAGCGCACCATGTCCCACGCCCCCAGCCCCGGTCACTTCGAGCGCCAGCATGAACGGCTGGATGCCCTGCTGCACGCCCACCTGCTCGACGTGGCGGGCGCGGACTTTGCCAGCGCACTACAGCACCTGCAGCAATGGCATGGTGGCCTGCAGGAACACATCGCCATCGAGAACACCCGCCTGCTGCCCCATGTGCCCGCGGGTGCGCGCTGGGCGGCGCGCGTGTACCTGCTGGAGCATGAGCGCATCGCCCTGCTGGCCGAGGAATACCGGGAGCGTGTGCAGGCCGTCGCGCAGCAGCCACCGCAGGACGAGTCCGGACGCCGCCACGCGGTACTGATGCTGCTGGACGCCGCGCACGCACTGCGCCATGTGCTGGAGCACCACCATGAGCGCGAGCACACCGCCCTGGCCCAAGAGCTGCCCCCGGAGGTGCAGGAGGCCGCCTGGCGTGGCGTGGGCGGCGTGCAAGGGACTTGTTCAGCGTTGCCATAGTCCACGCTGGGCCCCGCGCGGGGTACGCAGCTCTCACCCAGCGGCGGCGGGGAAAACGAGCCGCACCTCCAGGCCCTGCGCACAGCCCGCAGGCGGGGAGCTGAACACCAGTTCGGCGCCATGCTTGTCGGCCAGGGTGCGCACGATGGACATGCCCAGGCCGTAACCGATGTGCTGGCTGCCGATGCGTGCATGGCGCAACTGGATTTGCTCCAGCTGCGCCGCAGTGAGCCCCCGGCCGTGGTCGCGCACCACCAGCGCGGGGCGCTCGCCGGGCTGGACTTCCAGCTCCACCTGGGCATCGGTGTGGTGCAGCGCGTTGTCGATGAGGTTGCGCAGCACAATGGCCAGGCCATCGATGTCGCCCTGCACCCAGACCGGCGTGTCGGTGTCGGGCGCCAACCAGTCCAGGCGCTTTTGCGCCTGGGGCTGCTGCCAGAACGATTGCGCCACCTGTTCGGCCAACTGCACCAGGTTCACGCGGCCGAAATGGGCCAGATCGGCGCCTTCGGCGCGCGAGAGTTGCAGCAGCCGCTCGGTGCGATGGCTCAGGGTCTCCAGCGACTGCAAGGCAGCGCGCACTTCGGTCTCGGGCACGCAGCCGTCGGTCGCACCAGGGCTGTTGTGGTGGAACTGCGCCTGGTCCAGGGCCGTGTGCAGGCGCAGGCGCACCTGGGCCAGGGGGGTGCGCAATTCGTGCGCCGCATTGGCGGCCAGGGAACGCTCCACATTCAGCGCTTCGCCCAGGCGCCCGAGCAACTGGTTGACGCCGTCGCCCACCGCGCGCAGCTCCTGCGGCATGTGGGCCAGGTCCAGCGCCTGCAGGTTGCTGCCGCTGCGGGCGGTGATCTGCTGCTGCAGGCGCCTGACGCTGTGCAGTTCGCGCCGCGCGATCCAGTGGATCAGCCAGGCCAGCACCGGCAGCATGACCAGCAACACAGCCACCAGGCCCAGCAGCGTGCGCTCGCTGGCCTCGTTGCGCTCTTCCAGCGGGTCGGCCAGTTGCAACCAGACACGGTGCGGCGCATCAAAAAGGCTGTACACCCGGTACTCGGGGGTATCGAAAAATCCGGCCTGCAGGGGCGCGGCGAACGGCGCCCCCGGCGCGGCCGGGGAACGCAGCAGCACCCCGCCCTGTGCGTCGCGCAATTGCAGCAGCAAGGGCTCTTCGCGGTAGTCACCGGGCACCTCGCCCGTGACCTGCGGCTCCAGGGGCTCGCCGCGCTCATCGACGGCGACATAGGCACCTGCAGAATCGGCGCGGCGCACCAGCTTCAGATCCAGCAGCGCGGGGTAGAGCTGGCGGTGTGTGCTTTCCACCAGTTCCACGTCAAAGTTGTGCTGGATCTGGCGGTCCACAAACCAGGCGACCAGCCCGGTGCTGACCAGCCACACCGCCACCACCGCCAGGATGAGCGTGCGGCTCAGGTGCTGGGCCAGGCTCTGCGCGCGCGCAGGAGGACGGGTGCGGTTCATTGCGCCATCAATCGGTAGCCCGTGCCACGCACGGTTTCGATCAGATCGCTGCCCAGCTTGCGCCGCAGGCGGCTGATGAAGACCTCCAGGGTGTTGCTGTCGCTGGCGCCATCCCATTGGTACAGCGCCTCCAGCAAACGCTCGCGCGTAAAGGTCTGGCCGGGGCGACTGGCCAGCACGCGCAGCAAGGCCCATTCCTTGGGGGTGAGCACCACCGGCACCATGCCATTGCGCACCACCTCGCGCGCCAGGTCGATTTGCACCTCGCCGCGGGTCACGGTGGAGCTGCTTTGCGCACCGCGCCGACGCTCCACCGCGCGCAGCCGCGCCAGCAGCTCCTCGGGGTCATAGGGCTTGACCAGGTAGTCATCGGCACCCGCATCGAGCCCCCGGATGCGGTCGCTGACCTGGTCCCGCGCCGTGACCACAATGACCGTGGGACGCGACTCCTGCGCGGCGGCGGTGCTGGCCAGCGCAGGCAGCAGTTGCAGGCCCTCACCGTCGGGCAGGTTCAGATCCAGCAGCACGGCGGAGTAGTGCGTCACGGCCACCAGGGCGCGCGCCTGCTGCAGGCTCTCTGCCCAGTCCACGCTGAACTGCTTGGCCTGCAAGTGCCCCAGCACGGCCTGGGCCAGGGGGCGATCATCCTCCACCAACAAGATGCGCAATTGACGACTCCACGCGTGACAAGTAGCCAGTGTATGGGGCTCCAGCGCGTGCGTGCAAAGCTGAACGGAGTCTGAACGACCGCTTCACTGGATATTCAGGCGCGCTTTCTACATTGCGCAACCATGAAAGAACTGGTTCTGCCCTCCCCAGCGGCCCCTGCCGCCCCTGCGCAGCGAAAGCGCATGCTGCCCCCCTTTTCGCGCCCCACCGTCGCCCCGCGCTGGGCTGCGCTGGCGCTGGCCATCTGGTGCACCGTGGGCCTGAACCAGGCCTGGTGGGCCAGGCTGTCGCAACTGGCACAGGAACAAAGCCTGAGCGGCACCGAGCAACTGTGGACCGCCCTGGTGCTCACCGCTGCCACCTTCCTGTGGTTCATGCTGCTGTCGTGGCCGGGCTTGCGCCGCATCGGCTGGAGCGTGACGCTGGTGACCGCAGCCGCAGTGCAGTACTTCATGCTGCACTACGGCATCGTGGTGGACCCCAGCATGGTGCGCAACGCCCTGCAAACCAACACCAGCGAGACCATGGCACTGATGGGCAGCGGCCTGCTGCTGCATGTGCTGCTGTATGCGGGGCTGCCCATGGCCGTGCTGTGGGCGGGCGTGCGGCTGCAGCCCGGCGCATGGCGCCGCGATCTGTGGCGCTCTGCCCTGCTGGTGCTGGCTGGCTTCGGCGTGGTGGGGCTGGGGGCCAAGCTGCTGTACAAGCCCATGGCGCCCCTGGTGCGCAACCACACGGAAATCCGCTTCCTGATCAACCCACTGTCCACGGTGGTGTCCGTGGGCAACGTCACGCTCAAGCCGCTGTTCAAGTCCAAGCGTCCGTTCCAGCGCATCAGCGAAGACGCCGCCCTGGGCGCCAGCTACACCCCACCCCTGAAGCGCGCCACGGCGGCTGGCGCCGCAGCGGGCCACAAACCGCCCCTGCTGGTGCTGGTGGTGGGAGAGACCGCGCGCTCGGACCACTTTGGCCTCAACGGCTACCCACGCAACACCACGCCGGAGATGGAGGCACGCCATGTCATCAGCTGGCGCAATGTGCGTTCCTGCGGAACGAACACTCTGGCTTCGGTGCCCTGCATGTTCTCGCACCTGGGCAAGGAGGGCTTCGAGGGCCGCAAGTTTGAATACGAGAACCTGCTCGACGTGCTGCAGCAAGCCGGCCTGCGCGTGGACTGGCTGGACAACCAGGCCGGGTGCAAAGGGGTGTGCAACCGCATTTCGAACGCCCAGGCGGACAAGATCGCCAGTGCTGCAGCCCTGAGCCAATGGTGCAAGGACGACGAATGCCTGGACCAGATCATGGTGGAGCAGCTCGACCAGCGCCTGAAGGCGCTCCAGGCTGCGGGCGAACCCCAGGGTACGGTGCTGGTGCTGCACCAGATGGGCAGCCATGGCCCGGCCTACCACCGCCGTTCGTCCCCGGCCAACAAGCGCTTCATGCCGGAGTGCGCGACCCATGTCACCTCGGACTGCAGCCGCGGTCAATTGGTCAACGTGTACGACAACAGCATCGTCGAGACCGACCATTTTGTCAGCCGCACCATCGACTGGCTCCAGACGCAGCAGGATCGCTTTGAGACCGGGCTGATCTACCTGTCCGACCACGGCGAATCCCTGGGTGAGAACGGCCTGTACCTGCACGGCCTGCCCTATGTGATTGCACCCGATGTGCAAAAGCATGTGCCCTGGGTTCTGTGGCCCGGCACGCTGCTGGCCCGCACGCAAGTGGCCGAGCGCTGCCTGCGCGCAGGCACCGACGCAGCCCTGACGCACGACCATTTCTACCACTCGGTGCTGGGCCTGCTGGACGTGCGCAGCAGCACCTACCAGACCCAGTTGGATGCCTTTGCCAGCTGCCGCCCTGCAACGCGTCAAGATGCCGCGTAACATCGCGGTTTCGAGACCATCGCCCGAGCATGGAACGCAGCCTGTGCAAGCCTCCCCCAAGAACGACACACCCACAACCCCGGCCAACCCCCAAAAGCTACGCTCCGGCCTGACACGCCTGTGGTACGCCACCGGCTATTCGCTGCAAGGCTTGCAGGCAGGGTGGCAACAAACCGCCTTTCGGCAGGAGGCCTGCCTGGCTGCCGTGCTGCTGCCCGCGGCCTTCTGGCTGGGCCAGACCTGGCTGGAGGTTTTTGCGCTGGTTTTTGTCGTGGTGTTCGTGATGGTCACTGAACTGCTCAACAGCGCCGTTGAGGCCACCGTGGACCGGGTGGGCCTGGAATGGCACGCGCTGGCCAAGCAGGCCAAGGATCTGGGGAGTGCCGCTGTGCTGCTGGCGCTCCTGCTGTGCGCAGGCACCTGGGGCTGGGCCTTGTGGGCACGGCTCTGGAGCCCGGTCCATTCCGGATGAAGACGCACCCCCATGTTTGAACCCCGCAATCACCAAGCGCCCGCTGCGCGCCTGTGGTCCCTCTTGAGTCCTTTGGGCGCCTACGCGCCGATCGGCCTGTTGTTCCTTGTCGGCCTGCCGATGCTGTCGCTCTCGCGCATCGCGCTGATGCTGTGGCAGTGGGATCGCGTGGCCGCCACCGGCATCTGGCCCGACATGCTGCTCCAGGGCGTTCGCGTGGACATCATCCAGTTGAGTCTGCTCGGCTTGCCGCTGCTGCTTCTGGCACCGGTGCTGGCCATGCACCGGACCTGGCGGTTCTGGCGTGTGCTGAGCAGGTACTGGGTGGTTCTGTCGGTCGCGCTCCTGGCCCTGCTGGAGATGGCATCGCCTGCGTTCATCAACGAATACGACTCGCGCCCCAACCGCCTGTTCGTCGAATACCTGAAATACCCCGCCGAAGTGTTCCCCATGCTGTGGAACGGCTTTCGCCTCCACCTGGTGGGCGGAACGCTTGCCACAACCTTCGTCGTGTGGGCCATGGTGCGGCTGACCCGAGCGTGGTTGACGGTGGCGCCGTCCTGGTCCCGCCTCAAGCTCTGGCTGACCTGGCCGCTGCTGGCGCTGTTGGCCTTGGTGGCCATCCGGTCGAGCTTTGACCACCGCCCGGCCAACCCCGCGCTGTTCGCGCTCACCAACGATGCCATGGTGAACACGCTGATCCTCAATTCGACCTGGTCGGTGGCACACGCCATCTACGGCATGAAGCATGAGGCACGCTCCAGCGAAATCTACGGGTCGATGAAAGAGCGCGACATCCTGCAGCAGGTGCAGGCCACACGCCAACTCCTGCAAGACACGCGGCCCTTGATCGGAGACAAGGACATCCCGACGCTGACCGATCAGAAAGCAAGCATCCGGCGCGAGCGGCCGCTCAACCTGGTGATCATTCTGGAAGAAAGCCTGGGCGCCACCTTTGTTGAGTCGTTGGGGGGCGTCCCCGTGACGCCGGAAATCGAGAAGCTCAAGGAACAGGGCTGGTGGTTTGAACAACTCTATGCCACCGGCACCCGCTCGGTGCGCGGCATCGAGGCGGTGGTCACAGGATTCCCGCCCACGCCGGCGCAGTCGGTGGTGAAGCTGTCGCTGGCGCAGAACAACTTCTCCACGCTGGCACAGATTCTCGGAAAGCAGGGCTACGAGTCGGAGTTCATCTACGGTGGCGAATCGCATTTCGACAACATGCGCGGCTTCTTCATGGCCAACGGCTTCTCCCGCGTCACGGACCAGAACGACTACGAATCCCCGGTCTTCAAGGGAAGCTGGGGTGTTTCGGACGAGGATCTGCTGAACAAGACACACGAACGGCTGCTGGCCAAGCATGCCGAAGGCAAGCGCTCGTTCACGCTCGTGTTCACTTCGTCGAACCACACGCCTTTCGAGTTTCCGGACGGCCGCATCGAGCTGTACGAGCAGCCCAAGGGCACGGACAACAACGCGGTCAAGTACACCGACTACGCACTCGGCCAGTTTGTGAAAAAGGCCCGCTCCAGCGATTACTGGAAAGACACGGTTTTCGTCGTCGTCGCCGACCATGACATCCGCGTGCGCGGCGACAGCCTGGTTCCCATCGAGCGTTTCCATATTCCAGGGCTGATCTTTGGCGCGGACATTCCGCAGCGCAAGGTCAAAACGGTGGCCAGCCAGATCGATCTTGCGCCCACACTGCTGTCCTTGATGGGGGTCGATGCCAAGCACCCAATGATCGGACGCGATCTGACCCGTGAGCCGGACAGCCTCCCAGGCCGGGCGATGATGCAGTACGAGCAGAACTATGCCTGGATGGAGGGACAGAAGGTGGTGATCCTGCGTCCGGGCAAGGAAGCATCGCACGCTGACTACGACCCGGCGCGCAAGCACCTGACCACCGCTGCGCAGCCACCAGAGAACGGCAAGGCCATGGAGGAGCGCGCGCTCGCGCATGTCCAGCTGGGGGCATGGCTGTATCGGTCGCAGCTCTACCGTCTGCCTTGACCGCACGGCGGGGCGCGCCCCGCCGAATGGATGGCGGCGCCGCCCCCTTGCTGAACGCCAGTGCAACAAGCCGTTCAGCAGCGATTCATGCCCTCCGGCGCAGACTGAAGGCACAGTCACTTTCGACTGACCTTTCTTGCGAGGAGATCGCCATGAACCCCATCCCCTTTTTCTCCGCCTTTGTGCTGGCCTCGCTGGTGTCCACCCCGCTGCTGGCGGGCGAACATGACCACCGCCGCACCCCGACGGCCGAACGCAATCTGCAAGACATGTGCCCGGTGCCCACCAGCGTGAGCGCCCAGGAGCCGGGCTATGGATGGCAGTATTTCAGCGACCCGGCCACCCACCACGCGGTGGTCATCAGCCCCGAAGGGGACTACTACTTCAGCCGCGGCAAGGGGCTGCACTGGGTGGCTTCGGCGCAGTCCGGCGCCTGAGCTGCGCTCCCGAGGGCGGGGCTATGCTGGGGCAAAGCGCCCCAGACCCACCTCCACCAGAGCGCCTTCACGGTGCAGCAGCCACAGGGCTTCCAGCCCCATGCGCTGCGCCAGGGCCAGGCCAGCACCAGGGCCGGCCACCAGCAGCGCGGTGGCCCAGGCATCGGCATGCATGCAACTGCGTGCCAGCACCGTGACCGAAGCAACCCCGTTGTGCACGGGTGCGCCGCTGCGCGCATCCATGGTGTGGGCCAGGCGCTGGCCCTGTACGTCCCAGAAATGCCGGTAGTCGCCCGAGGTGGCCACGGCAAGATCCTGCAGCTCGATGACCCCGCGCACTGCGCGACGTCCGGCCTCGGGCTGCTCCAGCGCCACGGGCCAGGCACCACCGCCCGGCTGGCCCCCCACGGCGCGCAGTTCACCGTCCAGTGCCACCAGCGCATGGCGCACCCCCTGCTGTTGCAGCACTGCCGCCATGCGGTCCACCGCGTAGCCCTTGGCGATGCCGCACAGGTCGATCTGCACCGCCGCGTGCTTGCGTGCGCGGCCCTGGGTGGCGTCCAGCTCCAGGCAGGTATGGGTGGGTGGATGGACGGCACTGCGTGCGCTGCCGATGGCGGCGGCATCGGGCGCGGTGCGCGCCGCGCCAAAGCCCCAGGCGTCCACCAGCGCACCCACGCCGATGTCGAAGGCGCCCTGGCTCAGGCAGCCGATGTCCAGTGCACAGGTCAGGACTTCCAGCATCTCGCTCGGCAGATCCACCCAAGCACCCACCGGCGCGTGGTTCAGGCGCACCAGGTCGCTGTCGGGCTTCCAGGGAGACATCTGCGCATCCACCTGCTCCACGGCAGCGGCCAGGTCCTGGCGCAGGGTGTGCCACTGCGCCTCGGGTAGAGGTGCACAGGTGACGGACCAGCGCGTACCCATGGTGGGCCCGTGCAGCGTGGCATGCCCAGCGGCAGCGGATTCAGAACACATCTTCGGCATAACGCTCCTCCGCTTTGAGCTGCTGCACGCTCAGGTGCAGCGGGGCCAGCAGCTCATCCAGCGCCTGGGCCACTCCGCGTGCCATGGCCTGGCTGCCGCACACGCGCACCAGGGCACCGTGCGCCAGCAGGCCGCGCAAATGTTCGGCGTCACGGCGCAGGGCGTCCTGCACATAGCCGCCGCCCCCCGGGATGCGCGAAAACACCTTGGTTACACCCGCCACGCGCCCTTGCTGTTGCCACTGCGCGATCTCGGGCCCGAAGTAGTCGTCGCACGCCGGATCGCGCCCGCCAAAGTACAGGAACATGGGCGTGTGCCCCTCGTTGCGTCGGATGAAACCGGCCAGCGGCGCCACGCCGGTGCCCGCACCAATGAGCACCACGCTGCGCCGCGAGCGCCCCAGCGCAAAACCAGGATTGGGTCGGACGAAGGCCTGCACGCTGCCGCCTGGCACCAGGCCCAGCAGGTGCGTGGAGCACAGGCCGCCAGGCATCTGGCGCACACAGATTTCCACAAAGCCATCCTGCCAGCCCGAGGCCAGCGAGTAGTAGCGCGGCACGCTGCTGCCCGGCGGCACGATACCCAGCAGATCGCCTGCGTCGAAGTGCGCCAGCCCACCTTGCGCGGGCAAGGCGAAACGCAAAATGGCCGTCGGCTGACCGGGCCGCCCGGGGTAGTCCTGGCGCGCCTGCAGCGCGAGCGCCGTGGTGGGTGGCAGACGCGGCACATAGTGCAGGGGCAGGGGCGCCCCCAGCGCTTGCTCCAGCGCCTGGCCCCAGCGGGCGAACTGCTGGCTGGACTGCTGGTGGATGCACTCCAGCGGCAGCAACGTGGGCCAGCCCCGCGCGCGCAGGGCCTCATCCAGGGCCTGCGCGTAGGCGCAAAAGCCAGGGTACTGGCGGTCGCCAAAACCCAACACGGTCACAGGTGTGGCGGCCACCGGTGCGGCGGCAATGCGCTGCAGGGCCAGGCGTGCATGCGTAGGTGCCTGGCCATCGCCGTAGGTGGCAGCCAGGATGAACACCTGGCGCGTGGCGGGCGTGGTCTGAAACTGCTCCAGCGCCGCCGTGTGTACCCGGTGGCCTTGCTGCACCAGCGCTTCGTGCAGCGCCTGCGCAAAGCCCCAGGTGCTGCCGCCTTCACTGGCGACAAAGACCAGCACATCGGCCTGCGCCAGTGTGCTGTTGTGGGCTGTGCGCGGCGCCTGGCGGCGTGCCTGCCACCAGATGAGCAGGCCCGAGAGCCAGAACAGCGGCACGCTCGCACCTGCCAGCCCCAGCACCACGGCCCAGGGCCAGGCGGCTTCGCCCGTGTGCAGCACCACAGCCCAGTCCACCGCCTGCTGCGCCAGGGTAGCGTCCTGCCAGGCCAAGCGCTGGCCGGTGTAGCGATCCAGCCAGCCAGCGCCCTGGCGCGTGGCGAGCTTCCAGGTGTCCTGCGGGTCGGCGGCGTCCGGGAAGTTGAGGCGCCGCAGATCCTGCACCGCCAGGCCCTGCAAGGGCGCCAGTTGCCCCACGGGCAAAGCGGCCTGACCGGTGGGCACGGAGGCCACCTCGGGCTCGACGCCGGCATCCAGCACCACCAGGCCCAGGGTGGAGGCACTCATGGTGAGCGCCGTGACCGATGTCAGGAACAACACGGCCAGCAACACCCGGCCCGTGACGGTATGGATGCGCTGCGCCAGCGTGCCACGCACACGCCCTGCCATGTGACGCCAGCCGCCCATGCGGCGCAGCAGCAACACCAGGCCCGAGGCGCACAGCAGCCCCAGACCCAGCGCAACGCCTGCGGCACCCCAGCGCCCAGCGTCGCCCAGCAAGAACGCGCGGTGCAGGTTCTTCACCCAGCGTGGCAGCGCGGAAGCCTGGTAGGCGCCCAGAACACGGCCATCGGCCGGGTCCACATACGATGCCTGCGCCTGTTCGCCATCAAAACCAAACACCACGATGGCGCCCGAGGGCAGGCGGCGAATTTCCTCTGCGCCGGGCACGCCACGCGCCACACGCTCGGCCAGCGTGGCCACGGTCAGTCCAGGGTCTGCCGGTCGGGCACGCCAGGCCTGCTGCACCGGGTCGAACGCCAGCAGTGCGCCAGTCATGCCCAGCACCAGGACCAGGGCACCCAGCAGCAGCCCCACCCAGCGGTGGAGGGTCTTCCAGTTCATGCCTGTCCTTTATTGAAGCTGGAAGCTCACTGCCTGGATGTACTGCTTGCCCGCCTGTGGCTTGCCTGCCTGGCTGGCCGACAACGGCACGCGCACTTCGCTGGGGCTGTCACGCATGTTTTCCACCGAGGCGTCCACGCGGATTTCGTAGCCCGCATCGATCAGGGCGTCCGCCAGATCGAGCGTGACCTTGAGCGTGCGCCCCGCACCCACGCTGGCGCCCGTCACGCCCACCAGGCGCTTGGTGTCGCCGGCCGACAGGCGGTTCCAGTCGGACAGGTGCTTGTAGTACTTGGCCTTGCCGCCCGCCACCCACAGCGTGCCCGCGTAGGCGCCCTTGGCATCGGTCAGGTACACGGCGAGGTAAGCACCGTCGCCGCCATAGTTCTTGAGTTGGGTGGTCAGGGTGACCTGGCGCGCTTGTGCCAAGGCAGGCACGGACAGCGCGCAGGCAGCGGCCAGGGCCGTGAGAAGGGGTTTGGACATGGTGTTCTTTCCGGTTCAGAGGGGGTAGCAGAGCAAGGCGCCGGGCCTCACTCGACCTGGCCGCGCACAGCGGTGCCAGGGGTGAAAACAGGTGAAGCGGCAGGAGCGGCTGCGGGAGCCGCGCCATCGGAAGCAGGCTGCGCGGCACGCTCGGCGCGGCGGTCGCGGTCACGGGAACGCTCGCCGTCCCGGTCTTTGTCGCGGCGCTTCATCTTGACGACCCGAAGCGTCTCCGGGTCCACCTTGGCCTTGAAGGACCGGCCTTGTGCATCCTTGCCATAGACCTCGTAGCAGCCGTCGTCGATCTTCAGGCGCTGGACGTCCCAGCCTTGCTGGGTGGCCATCTGGCGCACGGCTTCGCGCGATTGCCAGCGGGCCACCGGCGCATCGCAGTCGTCATCGGCCCAGGTGGGCAGCGTGGCCAGGCCCATGGCCAAGGCCAGCAGTGCAGTGCGCAGGGGGGAGGTGTGTTTCATCGTGCTTCTCCTTCGGGGTGGGTTAACGCATGGCAAACGACTCGCGGTGCAGTCGCCAGGAACGCTGGGTGCTGGCATGGGCATGCAAGGTGTCACCCAGACCCTGGGGGCCGCAGTACCAGATGTCCAGGGGGCCAGCGAGGTCCTGCAAGTCCTGCGGGCGCAGGAGCTGGCCCTGGGCCGCGCTGTGCACGGTGAGCGGCACCGCGGGCTGCGCCTGGGCGCACAAAGTGCGCAGGCGGGGCAGCAGCGGGTCGCTCGCAGCGTCGCGGGTGCAGTAATGCATGTGGGCGGGCGCGCTGGCGGCAGACTCTTTTTGCCGCGCCTCCAGCAGCGCCAGGAAGGGCGTGACCCCCACACCGGCGGCCACCCACACCTGGGTGCGGTGGGCGGAGCCTTGGCCGTCAAAGCGGCCGTAGGGGCCTTCGATGTCCACCGGCTGCCCCACGCGCAGCCGCTGGTGCAGGGTGCGCGTGTAGTCACCCAGGGGCTTGATCACCAGGCGCACGAGCTGCTCCCCCTGGAGGCTGCTGCCCAGGGCGTCCGGCGCACTGGCAATGGTGAAGGGATGGGCGCCTTCGGCCTGGTCAAAGCGCACAAAGGCGAACTGCCCCGCACGGTGGCCCGGCCAGCTGGACGGCAAGGCGCACACCACCTCGATGGGGGCCAGCGTGCGCTCCTCGCCCAGCAGCTCTATCGACTGGATGCGTGCAGCATGGGTGCGCGCGCGCCCCACCCGGCCCGCCAGGGACCACAGTGCTGCGCCGCTGCCCACAGCCATCAGAGCACCCATGAGCTGGCCCAACGGTTGGGACCAATAAGCCAGGGGCATCAGAGCTACCGAGTGGAACACCAGTGCCAGAAACAGCACCGGCATGGCACGGTGCAACAGGCGCCAGTGCTTGTAGTTCAGCAGGCGCGACAGGAGCGTGAGGGCGATCATGGCCAGCAGCAGGTAAAAAGCCCACTCCCCCAGGTCCTTGACGAAATCCCGCGCATCGGTCAGCCAGGGCAGCACGGCATCGCGGGCAGGCTTGCTGCCACGGCCCCACAGCGCCTTGAGAATGCCCCCCGACTCCTTGGCACCCCAGTGGAGCACGGCGGTCAGCGCTGCGGCAATTCCGGTCCACTTGTGCAAGCGGTACACCTTGTCCATGCCGCCGAGCGCCCGATCCATCCAGGGCAGGCGCAACGCCAGCAGCATTGCCAGCACCATCAGGCCCACGCTCCACAGGCCACTGAGGTAAATCATTTGTTGGCGCGCTGCCCACCAGGCAGCGCCCCCGCCCACGGCACCTGCCGCGGGCGCCAGGCCTGCCCCCGAAGGGGCCACTGCCCACCATGCCAGGGTGATGCCCAGCAACCAGAAACCCAAGACCAGTTTGATCCGCATACGATGCTTCCTTTCCTGTTGCAGACCATTGTTGGAAATACCGCTTGAACGCTTGCTGAAACCTGCGTTCATCTGCGGTTCATCGGCAGCGCGATACAAACCAGTTCATGAACCTGTCCACCACTTCCTTCCATCGCCGCCTGCTGGCGCGCGCCTTGGCGCTGTGTCTGGCGGGCGCCACCCCCCTGCTGCATGCCGACGGCGACCACGACAAGGCCCGACAGGCCCTGGTGCAGGGCAAGGTGCAACCCCTGCGCACCGTGCTCGAAAAGGTGGAGCGCGACTACCAGGGCCAGGCAGTGAAGGTCGATTTCGACGAGGACGACGGCCGCTACATTTACGAGATACGCCTGTTGCAGAACGACGGGCGCATGGCCAAGCTGAAGGTGGATGCCGTGGACGGCAAAGTGCTGGAAGTGCGGCGCAAGGAAAAAACAAAGGACCGGGATGCGCATCCTCATCGTTGAAGACGAGCCCACGCTGTGCAACCAGTTGGAGCGCGCCATCACCGCCGCCGGGCACACGGTGGAATGCGCCAGCGACGGGATCACCGCCCACCATCTGGGCGACGTGGAAGACTTCGACGCGGTGGTGCTGGATCTGGGCCTGCCCGCACTCGATGGCCTGTCGGTGCTGCGGCGCTGGCGCGCGGCCCACCGCAACATGCCGGTGTTGATCCTGACGGCGCGCAGCGCCTGGCACGAAAAGGTCGCTGGCATGGACGCCGGTGCCGACGACTATCTGGCCAAACCCTTTCACATGGAAGAACTGCTGGCCCGGCTGCGCGCCCTGCTGCGCCGCCTGGGCGAACATGCCAGCGCGCAGTGGCAATGCGGGCCGATTCTGCTGGACACCCGCCAGGCCCGCGTGCTGGTGGACGGCATGCCGCTGCAACTCACCAGCCACGAATTCAAGCTGCTGTCCCTGCTCATGCAGCGCAAGGGCGAGGTGCTCTCGCGCACCGAGCTGTCCGAGCACATCTACCCGCAGGATGGCGACCGCGACTCCAACACCATCGAGGTCTTCGTGGGGCGCCTGCGCAGAAAGCTCCCTGCCGGCTGTATCGAAACCGTGCGCGGTCTGGGCTACCGCCTGGTGGAACCGGGCTGCGCGGAATGAACGCCGGCTCCCTGCGCCTGCGCCTGCTGGCGGGCATGCTGGCCTGGATGCTGCTGACCATCGCATTGGTCGGGTGGGGCCTGCGCACCTTGTTCCAGGACCACATCACGCAACAACTGCAGGCCCAGCTGACGGTGCAGCTCGATCAGTTGAGCGCCGCCGTGGACTGGCAGGCCCCTGACCGCGTCAGCGTGGGCGGCATGGCCGCCGATCCACGCTTGTCGCAACCCCTGTCGGGCCTGTATTGGCAGATCGACCGGCTGGGGCCCCATCCCCAGGCCGCGCTGGCGCGCTCGCGCTCGCTGTGGGACCAGGTGCTGCAGCTGCCCGATGCAGCGCCCCCACCAGGCACAGGCTTCCGGCCCCTTGCCTTGCAGGACAGCCAGGGCCATGCCCTGCTGGCCGTGGAGCGCAGCCTGCAATTGCCCGACGAGGAGGCACCACCACTGCGCCTGGTGGTGGCGGGCGACCGCGCGCTGCTGGCCGAGCCCCTGCATCGCTTCACCCAGATGCTGCTCATCGCGCTGGGCATTCTGGCGCTGTGCCTGGCGGCAGCCGTCGCGGTGCAACTGCACCTGGCCCTGCGGCCCCTGGCGCTGCTGCGCCAGGGCTTGGCCGCAGTGCACCGCGGCCAGACGCTGCGCCTGGAAGGACGCTACCCCCAGGAGCTGCAACCTCTGGTCAACGAGTTCAACCATGTGCTGACCCAGAACGCCGACATGGTGCAACGCGCACGCACGCAGGCGGGCAACCTGGCCCACGCCGTGCACACGCCCCTGGCCATATTGGCCAATGCGTCGGCCCAGGAACAGGGCGCCCTGGCCCAATTGGTGCGGGAGCAGGTGGCCCTGGCCAAGCGGCAGGTGGACTACCACCTGGCCCACGCCCGTGCCGCGGCCGCCGTGCGCGCGACCGGCCTGCACACGCCTGCGCTGGCCCCGGTGCAGGCCCTGCTGCGCACCATGCAGCGCCTGCACGCCGAGCGCGCGATCTGTTTCGAGCTGGCACCCCAGGCCCAGAACCTGGCGTTCAAGGGCGAAGAACAGGACTTGTTCGAGATGCTGGGCAACCTGATCGACAACGCCGGCAAGTGGGCGCGCCAGCGCGTGGTGGTGGACATCCAGCCGCAAGGCAGCGCACTGTGCATCACCGTGGACGACGACGGCCCCGGCATTGCGCCGGACCAACGCGAACGCATGTTTGAACGCGGCGTGCAACTCGACGAACAGCACCCAGGGTCGGGCCTGGGCCTGAACATCGTGCAGACCCTGGCCCACACCTACGGCGGCAGCGTGGAAGCGCTGGATTCGCCCCTGGGCGGCGCACGCCTGCAGCTGTGCCTGCCGGGCGCCGACTGAGCACGTTACCCCAACCGGTGGGCACGTCGGAAAACTGACGCACAATCGGGCAGTTTCCCCGCCTTTTCACTGAACCACCGTGTCTTTCCCACCCCTGCCCGTCGGCCTGCTGATCCGCCCCCTGGCCCTGGCCGACCTGCCCGGTCTGCTGGACGTGCAGCGCTCCTGCTATGGCGGCGGATACGTGGAGAGCGCCGAGGTGTTTGCGCAGCGCATTGCCTGCCCGACGCAGTGCTCGCTGGTGCTGGAGGTGCAGGGCCGCGTCATGGCCTACCTGGCGGCCTACGACTCCATGATGGGCAAGGTCACACAGCTGCACGGCGAGTTTGAACCCGCCCCCCACCCCGACACCCTGTACCTGCACGACCTGGCCGTGCTGCCCGAGCTGGGGGGCCAGGGCATGGCCGCGCGCCTGCTGCACACGCTGTGGCAGGGCGCGCAACGCCGGGGGCTGCAGCGTGCAGCCCTGGTGTCGGTACAGGGCTCGCAGGGCTTCTGGCAGCACCACGGTTATGTCGCCTACACCTTGCAGGACACCGCCCAGCGCGAGCGCCTGGCGGCCTATGGGCGCGACGCGGTGTACATGATGCGGCGCCTGGACAGCGCGCCCCTGTAGCTCAGCCCCCGCGCACCAGCGCCATGACCTTGCCTGCGTCCAGCGTGGCCGCACGCTCGCGGATTTGCGGCAGGTACTGGGTCTGCATCTGGCGTGCGGGTGCCAGCAGGTCTTCGTAGGTCGAGCGCAGCAGGGCCGCATCCATCACGCGGCCCCCGGCGTAGTAGCGCTTGGCCAACTGGCCCAGCGCATAGGTGGTGGCAAACGAGAAGGCCATGCCCGTGGCCGCGCCACCGACCTTGCCCATGGTCTTGCCCAGCGCCTTGCCCACCAGGCCGCCCAGGAGTTTGCGGCCGAACTGCTCGATGTACTGCGAGGTCATGCCGATGCCGGCGGCAGCGATGAATTCCTTGATGTGGCCCTGGTCCAGCTCCACGCCATGGGCCTGGCCGATGCGGTACACCAGCCGGATCTGCAGCGGAATGATGGCCATGGAAGCCCACGACTGCGGCAGCAGCTCGAGCGCGCCGTTGAGGATGGCAGCGTTGAGGATGGTCTTGTCCAGTTCGGCATCCTGTGTGGTGGACGTGCCAGCGGCAGCCGTGGGGGCTGCGGCCGCTGCCGCTGCACCGGCGCGCCAGGACGGGGGCGCCGCCATGGTCTGCGCGGCCACCGCATCGGCCTGGGCCTCGAAGTCGCGCAGCCCGGCGTCCTGCGTCAAGCCCAGCGCGCTGCGCAGATCGGCCAGAAAGCGCTGCTCTGCGGCGCTCTGGCTGCCGTCTGCATCGCACACGCAGACGGCCATCTCGTAGGCCAGCTGGCGGTGCGCGGGGTCGGTGAGCGCGGCCACGGCACCCGGCACCGTCACACGCTGGAGCAACACGTCCTGGTACAAGGTGGCCAGGGGGTGCCCTCCCTGGTCGTCGCTCAACGATTCGGCGATGCGCCGGATGGCTTCGCGCTCGCTGTCCGCCTTGTGGCCATCGGCAAATGCGGCGAACAGGGCCAGGGTGAGCAGGGCGTTGCGGGAGTCTTGTTGCATGCCAGTCCTTTGGGCGGTGGAGAAATCAGCGGCGCTGCGCAACAGCACCGAAGCGCAGCGCGATTCCTGTGCTCGGAGTGCACACAGGGCATGGCAGTTCCCTGTCATCGATGCTGGCGATAATCGCCGCCATGCCAAACCGCTGGAAACCCAACGTCACCGTGGCCGCCCTGATCGAACGCGACGGGCATTTTCTGCTGGTGGAGGAAGACACCGCCGACGGCCTGCGCCTGAACAACCCGGCCGGGCACCTGGACCCGGGCGAATCGCCCATCCAGGCTTGCATCCGCGAGGTGCTGGAAGAAACCGCGCACGACTTTACGCCCACGGCCGTGGTGGGGGTGTACCTCAACCGCTTTCGGCGCACGCGCACGGGCGACGACATCACCTACCTGCGCTTTGCGTTTGCGGGGCAGTTGGGCACACACCACGGCTGGCGCGCGCTGGACGAGGGCATTGTGCGCACCGTGTGGATGACACCCGAGGAAATCCGTGCCACACGCGAGCGCCACCGCAGCCCGCTGCTGCTGCGCTGCCTGGACGACTACCTGGCGGGCCAGCGCTTTTCGCTGAACCTGGTGCACACCGACGCCAGCGTGCTGCAGCCCAACGGCTGATTACTGCGCCCCCTTTGCCACCTGCGGAATGAGCCGGTGGTAGAAGCGGATGGCCTCGGCATAGTTCTGCACGCTCAGGCGCTCGTTGGTGCCGTGAAAACGCTTGAGGTCTTCCGCGTTGGCCCGGATGGGCGAGAACTTGAAGACATGGTCGCTGATGGCGCCGTAGTGGATGGAGTCCGTGCCCGCCACCATCAGGCCCGGCGCCACCAGGGCGTCGGGAAAGACCTCGCGGATGGTCTGTTGCAGCGCCCGGTACTGGGCCGAGTCGGTGGGTGCCACCTTGGACGCCTCGACCGCACCCGGCAGGGCGAACAGCTCGAAGCGATCTGGCGGCGCCGCCTGCGACACCTGGTTGCGCATGTGCTGCAACACGCCCTCTTTGGTGTCGCCGGGCAGGATGCGGAAGTTGACCGTGGCCTCGGCGCGGCCGGGCAGCACGTTTTCCTTGTTGCCCGCCTGCACGATGGTCAGTGCCGTGGTGGTGCGCAGCAGCGCATTGGTGCTGGCAGCGCCTTCGAGCTGCTTTTGTACCAACGGGCCAAACAGCCACAGGTTGGACAGCGCCACCCTGGAGAAGCCACCCATTTCGGGCGCCAGGGTGTCGAACATCTCGGCCGCCACGCCCCGGATGCCGCCGGGCAGTTGCTCGTCTTCCAGCCGCTTGAGCGCCGCGCTGAGCATGGCAATGGCACTGGTACCCTTCGGGGGTGGCATGGACGAATGCCCCGGTGTGGCCGACAGGCGCAGCACCACCGACATGTAGCCTTTCTCGGCCACGCCGATCAGCGCGGCGGGCCGCGCCAGCCCGGGCATCACGCCGTCGAGCACGAGCAGGCCCTCGTCGAGCACAAAGTCGAGCTGCACGCCACGCGACTGCAGCAGCGCCGCGATCTGCGCCGCACCGCGCTGGCCGCCCACCTCCTCGTCGGCGCCATAGGCCAGGTACAGCGTGCGCGGCGGCTGGTAGCCCTGGGCCAGCAGCATCTCCACCGCCTCCAGTTGCGACAACAGGTTGCCCTTGTCGTCCCAGGCGCCCCGGCCCCAGATGTGGCCATCCTTCACCGCGCCCGAGAACGGCGGCACCGCCCAGTCACCCTCGGTGCCAGGGGCGATGGGCACCACGTCCTGGTGCGCCAGCAGCGCCACGGGCTTGGCCTGCGGGTCGGTGCCCTTCCAGGTGTAGAGCAGGCTCAAGCCCCCGACCACCTCGCGCTGCAGTTGGGCATGGACCCTGGGAAACTGCTGCGCCAGCAAGGCATGCAGGGCCTGGAACTGGTCGGCGCTGAGCTGTGCATCGTCGCGCGCGGAAATGGTGGGCAAACGCACCGCCGCACCCAGGCGCTGGGCGGCCGCAACCTCGTCCACCGCCACCGGCGCCAGCGGCTCCACCGGCAACTGGCGCGAGCCCTTGCGCAGCGTGTTGACGGCCAGCACAGCGGCCAGCAGCAGGAACAGGGCCAGCAGTGCCCCGAGAATCTTCTTGGTCATGGGTGCGTCTCCTATCGTCTGCGGCAGGTGTGCGTGCCCCACCACAGGTGTTACCGAATGCTACGCGGCACCGGCGCACTCGCGCAATGGCAATACCGCCAGCAACCGGGGCGAAATCGCCATGGCGGCCACCCTGGCGATAATTGGCACCATGAACAAGCACCGCGTCGTGGTGGGCCTCTCCGGCGGGGTGGATTCCGCCGTCACCGCCCACCTTCTCAAGCAACAGGGCCACGAGGTGGTCGGCATCTTCATGAAGAACTGGGAAGATGACGACGACAGCGAATACTGCTCGTCCAACGTCGATTTCGTGGACGCCGCCGCCGTGGCCGACGTGATCGGCATCGAGATCGAGCACGTCAACTTCGCCGCCGAGTACAAGGACCGCGTGTTCGCCGAGTTCCTGCGCGAATACCAGGCCGGGCGCACGCCCAACCCCGACGTGCTGTGCAACGCCGAAATCAAGTTCAAGGCCTTCCTCGACCACGCCATGCGCCTGGGCGCCGAGAAGATTGCCACCGGGCATTACGCGCGCGTGCGCCAGAACGCCACGACCGGATTGTTCGAACTGCTCAAGGGCCTGGACCCCTCCAAGGACCAGAGCTATTTCCTGCACCGCCTGAACCAGGCCCAGCTTTCGAAAACGCTGTTCCCCGTGGGCGAACTGCACAAGACCGAGGTGCGTCGCATTGCCGCTGAAATTGGCCTGCCCAACGCGAAGAAAAAGGATTCGACCGGCATCTGCTTCATCGGCGAGCGGCCGTTCCGCGAATTCCTCAACCGCTACATCAGCCACGCGCCCGGCCCCATCCTGGACGACCGGGGGCGCAAGCTGGGCCAGCATGTGGGCCTGTCGTTCTACACCCTGGGCCAGCGCCAGGGCCTGGGCATTGGCGGTGTGAAGGAAAAGGGCGCCCAGCGCGGCGGCGGCTCACACGAGCCCTGGTTCGTGGCGCGCAAGGACCTGGAGAAAAACACGCTGCGCGTGGTGCAGGGGCATGACCACCCCTGGCTGCTGTCGCACCGGCTGGTGGCGCAGGACCTGAGCTGGTGCGCGGGCCACGCCCCCGCGCCTGGCGGCTACGCGGCCAAGACGCGCTACCGCCAGCAGGACGCCGCCTGCACGCTGGAGACCTCCCCCGACGGGGTGGCCCTGCAATTCCCCGAAGCCCAATGGGCCGTGACCCCGGGCCAGAGCGCGGTGCTGTACGACGGCGAGGTCTGCCTGGGGGGCGGGGTGATTGCAGCAGTGGATTAGCCGCTTTGAGTCTTTTTGGCCTCCAACGCTCGCCAATTAAGCGCTGATAGCTATCATTTTAATAGCAATTTGATGTCCTGACCGCTGGCCGTGCGGTCAGGGCCTGGGCGTCAGAACGGTATGTCGTCGTCCATATCCTCAAAGCCCGAGGACGCGCGCAGCGCCTGGGCCGCGGGGGCCGGGGCCGGGCGTGCTGCCGGCGCGGGGGCCGGACGCTGGGGTGCAGCAGCGCGGCGCGGCGCCTGGTCGTAGCCGCCGGCATCGCCGCCGTAGCCGCCGTCGTCATAACCACCCGCCTGTCCGCCGCCCATGCCCTGGCGGCTGCCCAGCATCTGCATGGCGTCGGCACGGATTTCGGTGGCGTAGCGCTCCTGGCCGGTTTGCTGGTCGGTCCACTTGCGCGTGCGCAGGCTGCCTTCCACATAGACCTGGGAGCCTTTGCGCAGGTACTGGCCCACGATCTCGGCCAGGCGGCCGTTGAAGACCACGCGGTGCCATTCGGTGGCCTCGCGCATCTCGCCGCTTTGCTTGTCCTTCCACTTGTCGGTGGTGGCAATGGTCACGTTGGCCACCTGGTCGCCGCTGGGGAAGGTGCGCATCTCGGGGTCACGCCCCAGGTTGCCGACGATGATGACTTTGTTCACGGATGCCATGCTGCTCTACCTCGAAGTTGGATGGGCGCCGCCTGTATCTCACGGCGCCAAACGCCCGATTGTGCCGCAAGCGCCCGGGCTACCCGTCGCAGCTAAGAACCCGCCTTGGCCACGGGCCGCAGGGGCCAGGTCAGTACCAGCCAAAGAGCCGCCAGCAGCGCCGTGGCGGCGAACAGGCCAGGGGCGCCCGCCCATTTGGCCAGCGCGCCGCCCAGGGCACCGCCCGCAAACAGGCCCAGCGACTGCAGGGTGTTGTAGGCCCCCAGGGCTGCGCCGCGCAGGCTGCCGGGCGCCATGCGCGAGACCAGGCTGGGCTGCGTGGCCTCCAACATGTTGAAGCCGCAGAAGAACACGAACAGCAGCGCCCCCAGGCCCCACAGCGATGGCATGCCGCCACCCAGCGCCACCACGCCCAGACCCAGCTGCACCAGCAGGATCAGGCCGATGGACAGCAGCATGGCCGCGCGCAGGCGACCGCGCCGCTCCATGGCCAGCAGGCCGCCCATGGCGATGATGGACAGCACCAGCGCGGGAAGATAGGCCTGCCAGTGCGCCCCCTTGAGCAAACCGGCCTGCACCAGCATGGCGGGCACGGCCACCCACATGGCCATCTGCACGGTGTGCAGCACGAACACGCCAAAGTTCACCCGCATCAGGTCGGCATTGCGCAGCACGTCGGCCAGGCGGCCGGGCTGCCCGTGCGTGCTGCGGGGCTGCTCGGGCGGCACCACCCACAGCACGGTGGCAATGCCCGCCACGGTAAGCCCGAAGGTCAGCCAGAACAGCCCCGCCAGGCCGAACTGCGCCGCCAGCAGCGGCGCTGCCACCAGGGCCAGCGCAAACATGAGCCCGATGCTGATGCCCACCAGCGCCATGGCCTTGGTGCGCACGCTCTCGCGCGTCTGGTCGGCCAGCAGCGCCGTGACGGCGGCGGACACGGCACCCGCGCCCTGCAGCGCCCGGCCCAGCAGCAGGCCCATCACATCGTTGGCCAGTGCGGCCCACAGGCTGCCCACGGCAAACACCAGCAGCCCGGCCACGATGACGCGCTTGCGCCCGAAGCGGTCGGACGCCATGCCCAGCGGCAACTGGAAGAAGGCCTGCGTGAGCCCGTACATGCCCATGGCCAGGCCCACCAGGGCCGGATCGTCGCCACCGGGGTACTTGCGTGCCTCCAGCGCAAAAACGGGCAACACCAGGAACAAGCCAAACATGCGCAGCGCAAAGATCAGCGCCAGGCTGACGCTGGAGCGGCGCTCCTGCGCAGTCATGGCGCTGGCACTGTCATGCGGGCGCCCCGGTGCGGCCGGGGCAGCGGTCGGAGAAGCGGGCGAGGACACGGTGGATTCGGGCACGCAGAGAATGGGCCGCCGGGGCAGGCCTGGCGGCGCTGGTAAAAACCCTGATTGTCCGCGATCCGGCGCGGCCAGGGGGGCGGCTACCGTCCAGAGCCCTTTTGGCTATCATGGAGAGTTCCCCTTCTGGCGCACCGCGCCCTCTGCCGTGACCCCGTTGCCCCCCCCATCCCCACCGCAAGACACCGCCACGCCGGAGACCGGGCGGCCGCTGGCCCAGGTGCTGCGCGACCAGGCGCACATCTGCATCCGCGGGGCGCGCACGCACAACCTCAAGAACATCGACCTGGACATTCCGCGCAACGCACTGGTGGTGATCACCGGGCTTTCGGGCTCGGGCAAGTCCAGCCTGGCGTTCGACACGCTGTACGCCGAGGGCCAGCGCCGGTATGTGGAGAGCCTGTCCAGCTATGCACGCCAGTTCCTGGGGCGGCTGGACAAGCCCGATGTGGACCTGATCGAGGGCCTCTCGCCGGCCATCAGCATCGAGCAAAAGGCCACCAGCCACAACCCGCGCTCCACCGTGGGTACGGTGACCGAGATCCACGACTACCTGCGCCTGCTGTTTGCGCGCGCCGGTACGCCCTACTGCCCCGACCACGGCCTGCCCCTGCAGGCCCAGACCGTGAGCCAGATGGTGGACGCCGTGCTGGCCCTGCCCGAGGGAACGCGCCTGATGGTGCTGGCCCCGGTGGCACGCGGCAAGAAGGGCGAGTTCACCGAGCTGTTTGCGCAGATGCAGGCGCTGGGCTATGTGCGCTTTCGGGTGGACGGGCAGACCTACGAGCACGAAAACCTGCCCGCGCTCAAGAAGACCGAGAAGCACGACATAGACGTGGTGATCGACCGCGTGAAGGTGCGCCCCGACCTGCAGCAACGCCTGGCCGAGAGCTTTGAAGCCGCCCTGCGCGTGGGCGCCACCGAGGGCCACGGCCGCGTGCTGGCGCTGGAGATGGATTCGGGCCAGGAGCACCTCTTTTCCTCGCGCTTTGCCTGCCCGGTGTGCAGCTATGCGCTGGGCGAGCTGGAGCCGCGCCTGTTCTCGTTCAACTCGCCCCAGGGCGCCTGCCCCAGTTGCGACGGCATCGGCCAGCAGGAGGTGTTCGACCCCGCGCGGGTGGTGGCCTTCCCGTCCTTGAGCCTGGCCAGCGGCGCCATCAAGGGCTGGGACCGGCGCAACGGCTACTACTTCGCCATGCTGGAGAGTCTGGGCGCGCACTATGGCTTTGACGTGGAGGCGCCGTTCGAGTCGCTGCCCGCCAGGGTGCAGGACGTGGTGCTGCACGGCTCGGGTACCGAAGACATTGCGTTCCGCTACATCCTGGACAGCGGCGCCCAGAAGGGCAAGGCCATCGTCAAGCAGCACCCCTTCGAGGGCATCCTGCCCAACATGGCGCGGCGCTACCGCGAGACCGATTCGACCGTGGTGCGCGAGGACCTGGCCCGCTTTCGCAGCACCCAGTCCTGCCCCGACTGCCAGGGCACACGCCTGCGCCGCGAGGCGCGCCATGTGCGCGTGGGCGAAGGCGCCCAGGGGCGCACGCTGCACGAGGTGAGCCACCTCACGCTGCTGGACGCGCAGGCCTGGTTCGAGCAGTTGCAGCTCAGCGGCGCCAAGGCCGAGATCGCCGACAAGGTGGTGCGCGAGATCAGCGCGCGGCTGCGCTTTCTCAACGACGTGGGCCTGACCTACCTGAGCCTGGACCGCAGCGCCGAGACGCTCAGCGGCGGCGAGGCGCAGCGCATCCGCCTGGCCAGCCAGATCGGCTCGGGCCTGACGGGCGTGATGTACGTGCTCGACGAGCCCAGCATCGGCCTGCACCAGCGCGACAACGACCGCCTCATCGCCACGCTCAAACACCTGCGCGACATCGGCAACAGCGTGATCGTGGTGGAGCACGACGAGGACATGATGCGCGCGGCCGACGAGGTCATCGACATGGGCCCAGGCGCTGGCGTGCACGGCGGGCGCGTGGTGGCGCAGGGCAGCTTCGATGCCGTGCGCCAGCACCCGCAGTCGCTCACCGGGCAGTACCTTGCGGGCACCCGGCGCATTGCCGTGCCTGCACGGCGCACGCCCTGGCTGCCGGTGGTGGCCGCCCCGGCACCCGAGGCCAAGCCCAAGTCACGCTTCCCGGTCAGCGAGGCCAGCCGCAAGCGCGCCGAGCGCATGGCCGAACACGAGGCGCGCCAGGGTCCGCTGCAGGCGCTGCGCGTGCTGGGCGCCACGGGCAACAACCTCCAGAACGTGAGCGTGGACTTCCCCGTGGGCCTGCTCACCTGCGTCACGGGCGTGTCGGGCTCGGGCAAGAGCACGCTGGTCAACGACACGCTGCACAAGGCCGTGGCACGTCAGCTCTACCGCGCCCACGACGAACCGGCGCCGCACGAGTCGATCGAGGGCATCGAATATTTCGACAAGGTCATCAACGTGGACCAGTCGCCCATCGGCCGCACGCCGCGCAGCAACCCGGCCACCTACACCGGCCTGTTCACGCCGATCCGCGAGCTGATGGCCGAGGTGAACACCGCCCGCGAGCGCGGCTACGGCCCAGGGCGCTTTTCCTTCAACGTGGCGGGCGGGCGCTGCGAAGCCTGCCAGGGCGACGGCATGGTGAAGGTGGAAATGCACTTCCTGCCCGACGTGTACGTGCCCTGCGACGTGTGCCACGGCCAGCGCTACAACCGCGAGACGCTGGAGGTGCAGTGGAAGGGCCGGAACATCGCCCAGATCCTGGACCTGACGGTGGAAGACGCCGCAGCCTTTTTCCAGGACGTGCCGACCATCGCGCGCAAGCTGCAGACGCTGCTCGACGTGGGCCTGAGCTACATCCGCCTGGGCCAGAGCGCGACCACGCTCTCGGGCGGCGAGGCCCAGCGTGTGAAGCTGGCGCAGGAGTTGAGCAAGCGCGACACCGGCCGCACGCTCTACATCCTGGACGAGCCCACCACCGGCCTGCACTTTGCCGACATCGACCTGCTGCTCAAGGTGCTGCACCAGCTGCGCGACGCGGGCAACACCATCGTCGTCATCGAGCACAACCTCGACGTCATCAAGACTGCCGACTGGCTCATCGACATGGGGCCCGAAGGGGGTGCGGGCGGGGGCACCGTGGTGGCGCAGGGCACGCCGGAAGAGGTGGCGACCCATCCGGCCAGCCATACGGGGCGGTATCTGGCGCCCTATCTGGCAGGACAGAAAGTTTAGGTCAAATGGGGCTCTGGCGCCTATTCAACAAGCGTCAATAGCTATTATTTTTATAGCAATCAACGCCCCAGTTTCTGCGCCACCACCGCATCCAGCGAGGCCATGAAGCCCTCCACCGCACGGGTGTAGTCGCTGTCCAAGCCCAGCTCGGCGTTGATTTCGCCGTGCGTCAGGGGCTGGGGCAACACCTCGGCGCGGCCGCCCAGGGTGTGCACATGCCGGGCCATGGCTTGCGCCTGCAGGCAGGGTTGGTCAGGCCGCTCGGTGGAGCAGACGAACTGGGCGGGGGGCGCACCGCTCACCCACTGGTGGAAGGGCGACAGCGCGTGCCAATAGACCGGGTTGGTGCCAAAGGCGTCGCCGTACAGCGGCAGGTGCGGCGCGCGCATGAACTGGGGCACGTTGAGCATGGCGCTGTCCAGCGCCACCGCGCCCAGCCAGGGCCAGGCCCCCAGGCGCTGGGCCAGTGCTGGCTGGGCGTTGATGAGCGACACCAGGTGCGCGCCAGCCGAGTGGCCCATGAGGATGAAGCGCCCCGCGTCACCGCCCCACTGCGCTGCCTGTTGCTGCGCGGTGGCCAAGGCCTGGGCCACGTCCTGCGCCTGCTGGGACACAGGGGTGTCGGGCAGCAAACGGTAGTTCACCGACACCACGATCACCCCGCGCGGCACCCAGCGGGCGACCTTGTTCTGCACCACGCTGGGCATGGCCTTGTCCCCGTTGCGCCAGCCGCCGCCATGCACCATGAACACCACCGGCGCGCGTGCACCGCTGGGATCGGGCGTGCTGGTGCTGGGCCGGTAGATGTCCATGCGCTGGCGGGCGTCGGGGCCGTAGGGCAGGTCGGCGATTTTCTGCACGTCCGGGGGCAGGGGGGCGCGCCGCTCCTGCACGCGCTCGGCCAGCCGGGTGCGCAGGCGCTCGGTGGCCTGGGGGGTATCACTGCGGGACAAAGGCTGGGCCTGCGCCAGCGGGGCCAGGCCCGCCACCAGGGCGCAGAACAGGGCCATTCGTTGCAAGGTCATGGGCACATCTCCTGACAGAAGGCCGCGCGGGCCGGTGGCGCCACTGTGCACCGGCCCGTGCGCTGGAATATGTACGCGGCATGAAGCCTGCGTTGATGGCGGTAACAGAAAGTACGGCAACGGCCCTGCGTTCACCAAGGCGGCCTACCGCCGACCGGCATCACGGTGCCGCCGTGCGCAGGCGTGGCGTGCGCGGCGTGCGGCGGCGGTGCACCCAGGGTGTCTGTGCGCCGGGCGCTGGGGGCGGCAGGTCCCGGTCGCGCTGGGCCAGGTACCACAGCAGCCAGTCGGGCTGGTCGGTCTGGTCGATGTGCGTGCTGGCGGTGTCAAAAAAACGCGAGGGCGCCGCGCCGTAGTTCTGCGCCCAGACCTTGGCAAAGTGGGCCGAATCGACAAAGCCCGCCGCCTGTGCAATCTGCGTGAGGGCCAGGCCGCTGCCCATGAAGCTGGCGGCCGCCCGGATCTTGATCGACAGCGCATAGCGCCGCAGCGGCAGTCCCAGCCCCTGGTGGAACAGGCGCGAGGCGTGGTGCGCCGACAGACCCAATGACGGCGCCAGGCGTTCCAGCGCGGCGCCGGGGTCTTCGTCGAGCAGGCACATGAGCTTGCGCACGCGCGGATCCAGCGGCGCGGGCTGCGGGAGCTGGCGCGCCGTGGCCGCCACGGCCTCGCGCACCTGGGCATCCACCGCCTGGCCCTGCAGTTGGCCCACCGCAAAGGCGCGCCCCAGGGCTTGCAGCGCGGCCAGCGGCGCCCCGTGCAGCGCCTGCACGCCGGGCGCTGCCAGGGCCTGGAAGTGACGGTAGTGGGGGTGGCCGGGCTCCAGGTCGATGAGCAGCAGGGGCCGGTCCAGGGCATCCACGGTCTTGCACGCCATGGGCGCAATGAGCAGCGCCGGGGCTTGCACCGTGTGGCCCTGGCAGCGGGCCTGCAGCGCCTGGCCGTCGGTGCTGCACAGCAGCGTGGCGGCGTGGCGCTGGGTGGTGTTGCGCATGCCGGGGCAGGCAAACACAATGGCGTCTCCCAGCAGGCGCACGCGCGCCTGGGGCTGACCTGCGGGCGTAGCGGTCCAGACCGAGCGCGCGGGCGGCAGCTCAGCCCTGGCCATCGCTGGCGACCTCCTCGTTCAAACGTACCGACAGGCGCACCAGCGCCCCATCGCGCACCACCTGAAAGGCCAGCTCGTGCATGCTCGTCAGGGCCACCATGTTGCTTTCCTCCACCGGCGGCTGGTCTGGCAGGTCCAGCGTGTACACGGTGTCGCCCGGCCGCAGGCCCGAGCGCGCGTACACGCTGCCGGGCAGCACGGCCTGCACCATGTAACCGCCCCGGGGTTCGGGTTGCAGCACCACATGGTCCAGAAATTCCTGGGCCGCCAGGCGGCGTTGAACCGACAGGCGCTCAGGCGCGATGCCCGCGTTGAGCGTGCGCGGGTCGGGGCCCTGCGCGGTTTCGTCCCCGTCGGCCACGGGCTGCAAGCGGTCCCAGGGAGAGTGGGTGGCTGCGGCGGGCTCGGCAGCGTCGGTCTCGGAGGCGCCCGCCGCAAACGGCCAGGCCTGGCCTGCGCGCTGCGCCTGGGCCACCGGGGCGCTGGCCTGGGTGTGCAGCGCTGCGGGTGGCTGCGCGGGCCACAGCGCCCACAGCACCGCCCCCAGGGCCACCAGCGCCAGAGCGGCCTGCGGCCAGCGCCGAACCCACGGGACCGTGCGCGCTGCCGGCACCGAAGGCGTGCGGGGCTGGCTGGATAGTTCGTAGTGCTTCATGGCGCTTGCTCCCGTGATTGCAACGCAGTCCGCACCCCGGCGCTACAGGGAAAGCGCCAGGGTTCGCTCATGCGTTCTCAGGGCCTGACGAAAGTTTTGAGCCAGTCCATGGTGGCCTTCACGCCCCATTGGTTGTTGCCATATTCATAGTATGGGTCCACCCCCAGGATGCCCGAGCATTGCACGCCGGGCACGCCCAGGTTGCCCATGAAGCAGTGGTCGGCATTGAGGTCGGCCACTTCCAGGTCCTTGACGATGTACCAGCCGCTGCCGTTGCTGCGGAAGCACGATTGCCGCCCGGTGCACTTGAGCCCGGTGACCAGCTCGGCCTGCGAGCGCGCGATGGCCTCGGTGCCGCCCACGAACATGTCGCGCTCGCCGTTGATGATGCGGATGCGCTCGCCCGGTTGGGCGTGCTTGCCGTTGGCCATGCACGACTCCAGGTTGTAGGCCACGGTGTAGGTCGAGCCCGTGCCCTGGCCCATGGAGGCCTGCACCCGGCTGTCGTAGTTCTTGGCCAGCACCGAGATGATGGAGCCCTGGCTCAGACCGCCGGTGACGATGCCCTTGGAGCAATCGGCCTTGCCGCGCGCGCACAGCTTGGCGATGGCGCTGCTGGTGCTGGTCGCATTGAAGATGCCCTTGGCGCGGCCGCTGATGGTGGAGCAGCTGCCGAACGAGGCGTTGGCGTACTGCACCGTGGCTGCCACAAAGCCGCGCGCCACGGCGGCGTCGATGGCGGCCTTGGCCCAGGCGCTGTCATAGGCCTCGCCCGTGCCCACGGTGTGCACATACACCGGGTACTTGCCTGCGGCGCTGGGCTCCTTGCCGTAGATGTTGTAGGTGCTGCCGTTGCGGTAGGTGGTGGTGAAGGTGGTTTGCGCCTGCGCCGACAGCGCGCCCAGCAGGGCCATGCCTGCGACAAGGTAGCTGCCAAGGCGCCACAGGACGCGGCGTGGGGTGGTGTGGGGGGCGGATGGGTGCACGGCAGGTCTCCTGGTTGGTTTTGCACAGTGGGCGCCCGGCAAGGGCGGCACCACAAGGAAGGCAAACCAAGTCTAGGAATCACACCGCGCGCGGCCTTGTACCGAAAGGCCATGGACCCCGGGGCTTTCCCGGGGAGAGGCATCACGCCTGGAGCGCGGCCTCCACGTCGCCGGCCAGCTTGGCGGGCGTGTCCTGCGGGGCGTAGCGGCGGATGACCTGGCCGTCCTTGCCCACCAGGAACTTGGTGAAGTTCCACTTGATGGCCTTGCTGCCCAGCAGGCCGGGGGCCTCGGCGCACAGCCAGCGGTACAGCGGGCTGGCCTGGGCGCCGTTGACATCGACCTTGGCCATCATCGGAAAGCTCACGCCGTAGTTGAGCTGGCAGAAGCTGGCGATCTCGTCGTTGCTGCCGGGGTCCTGGCCAGCAAACTGGTTGCACGGAAAGCCCAGCACCACCAGACCCTGGTCGCCGTAGCGCTGGTGCAGTTCTTCCAGCCCGGCAAACTGCGGCGTGAAACCGCAGGCACTGGCGGTGTTGACGATGAGCAGCACCTTGCCTTCGTACTGGCGCAGCGGGACGGTGCGGCCGTCGATGGTCTGGGCGTCGAAGTCGTAAACCGTGGGCATGGTGGGCACCTGTGCAGTGGAAAGGCCACCATGCTAGCCGCGCCGCAACACATGCGCAGAAGTGGCCGCTGATTCCTGCGCGCCAGACCGGGATACACCCCACAGGCGTGGTACCTTTGCATACCTTTCCCGTCTGCACGCACCATGCCCATCCACGTCGCCGCCCAGCGGCAAATCTTTGTCGGCCAACCTGTGACCATCGAAGGGGTGGCCCCCCAGGGACAGTTCAGCGCGGTTTTCGAGGACGATGGCGAGACAGGTTACTTCTATGCGCTGGACCGGGCCCTGGCCAGCCAGCCCATCCAGGACGCGGTGCACATCTACGATGTGGAGAGTGTGACCGACCGGGCGCAGCCCTCCACGGTCAAGATCGGCTGGGCGGCCGATTGCCGCAAGGCGGTGCTGCTCATCAACGACTACCCGCACGCGGTGTTCGACTTTGAAGCGCAGCAGGGCTATTGCCGCAGCGGATTCCCGCCGCCGGGCGTGGGCCCCTGGTCGCAGGACGGCCACGTGTGGGACGAGGCCTGCATCGCACTTTTTGCATAAAATTGGCCTCCAGCGCCCGTCCATCAAGCGCAAGAAGCTATCAATTTTATAGCATCAGTGGTGCGTATCCTGCCGGGCGATCTGCAGCAGGTGCTCCAGTTCCTCGCGGTGGTGGCGGCAGTTGTGCACATGCCAGAGCTGGATCAGCCACATGGCGCCAGCCACCACCACGCCAAACGCCGTGATGGCACCAAAGGCCGACAGCCCCAGCAGGGTGGACAGGCTGTAGAACGCCCCCAACCCCAGGATGCATGCCTGCTCGTTGAAGTTTTGCACCGCAATGGACCGCCCCGCGCCCATGAGGTTGTGCCCCCGGTGCTGCAGCAGCGCGTTCATGGGCACCACCAGGAAACCACCCAGCCCGCCCAGCGCAATCAAAAAAGGCACGGCCAGCCAGACGTTGTCGATGAAGTTCATCAGAATGACCAGCAGCCCCATGGCAATGCCCAGGGGCATGACGCGCGTGGCCATATCCAACCGCATGTACACGGACGCCACCACCGCGCCCACGGCCGTGCCGATGGCCACCACCCCCACCAGCGCCGAGGCCTGTGTGGTGCTGTAACCCAGCGCAGCAGCGCTCCAGGCGAGCACGATGTAGCGCAGGTTGCCCGACACACCCCAGAACAGCGTGGTGGTGGCCAGCGAGATCTGGCCCAGCCGGTCGTTCCAGAGGCGGCGGTTGCAGCGCCAAAAGTCGGGCAGCAGTTCCAGCGCGTTGGCCAGCACGCTGCGCGCAGGGTCGTGCCGCAGCGGGCGCATCTCCACGCCGGTGTGGGGGATGCGGGTGTTGAACCAGGCCGCCAGCGCATACACCAGCACCAGCGACAGGATGGCGGACTCGGCAGCGTTGTCCACCAACTCCACCCCCGGCAGGTCGAACGCCAGCAGGTGCGCCGACACCGTGGCCCCCACCAACTGGCCGCCCAGCAACACGCCCAGAATGATGGAGGCGATCGTCAGCCCCTCGATCCAGCCATTGGCCTTGACCAGTTGGGAAGGCGGCAGCAGCTCGGTCAGGATGCCGTACTTGGCCGGCGAATACGCCGCTGCACCCAGGCCCACCACGGCGTAGGCCAGCAACGGGTGCAGGCCGGTCAGCATCAACAGGCAACCCACCACCTTGATGGCGTTGCTCACGAACATGACCTTGCCCTTGGGCAGCGCATCGGCAAACGCCCCAACAAAGGGCGCCAGCACCACGTAGAACAGGGCGAACATGGGCACCAGCGCAGCGCGCTGCCACTCGGGGGCGCCGCCCGTGCGCAGCAACTCCACGGCCGCCACAAACAATGCGTTGTCGGCGAGCGAGCTGAAAAACTGCGCCGACATGATGGTGTAAAAACCGCGCTTCATCGGGGAGGCTGGGGGGCGGCCATCAGCGGGACTGATGGCGGATTAAATCGGGGGGCCTGAATTTGTGACAGGCGGTTATAACACGCGGATTCCAGCGTCCCGGTGCCAGAATCCCCTTCCACACCCCAGCACGCACCTGCCCGCCATGCCCCGTCCCATTCTTGCCACCATCCACACCGCTGCACTGCAACACAACCTGGCGCGCGCGCAGCAGGCCGCACCCGACGCACGCGTCTGGGCCGTGGTCAAGGCCAATGCCTACGGGCACGGTATCGAGCGGGTGTTCGAGGCCTTTCGCGCCGCCGACGGCTTTGCCCTGCTGGACCTGCAGGAGGCCGAGCGCATCCGCCACCTGGGCTGGCGCGGCCCCATCCTGCTGCTCGAAGGCGTGTTCGAGCCGCGCGACCTGGAACTGTGCTCGCGCCTGGGCCTGTGGCACGCCGTGCACTGCGACGCCCAGATCGACTGGCTGGCTGCCCACAAGACACAGGTGCCGCACCGCGTGTTCCTCAAGATGAACTCGGGCATGAACCGCCTGGGCTTCACGCCCGAGCGCTACCGCGCCGCCTGGGCGCGCCTGAACGCCCTGCCGCAGGTGGAGGAAATCTCGCTCATGACGCATTTCTCCGACGCCGACGGGCCGCGCGGCATCGCCCACCAGATAACCGCCTTTGCCCTGGCCACGCGCGACCTGCCCGGCGAGCGCAGCCTGTGCAACAGCGCCGCCACGCTGCGCCACGCGCAGGACGCCCAGGTGCGCGCCGACTGGGTGCGCGCAGGCATCATGCTGTACGGCGGCGCGCCCGACCACCCCGAGCGCCGCAGCACGGATTGGGATCTGCAACCCGGCATGACCCTGTCCACCAAGTTGCTGGCGGTGCAGGAACTGCAGCCGGGCGACACCGTGGGCTATGGCTCCTCCTTCACCGCCGACGCCCCCATGACCCTGGGCGTGGCCGCCTGCGGCTACGCCGACGGCTACCCGCGCCACTGCGGCACCGGCACGCCGGTGCTGGTGGAAGGCGTGCGCACCCGCACCGTGGGCCGCGTGAGCATGGACATGCTGGCGGTGGACCTCACGCCCCTGCGCGCCGCGGGCATGGAGGTCGGCATGGGCAGCGAAGTCACGCTGTGGGGTCGCTCCAGCCAGGGCGCCGTGCTGCCCATTGACGAGGTGGCGCAGGCCGCAGGCACCATTGGCTATGAGCTGATGTGCGCGGTGGCCCAGCGCGTGCCGGTGGTGGTGGACGCCAGCGCATGAAGCGCCCCGGCCAGGCCCGGCGCAGCAACTGGCGCAGCGTGCGCCTGACCGAGCGCGAGCAGATCGCGCAGACGCTGCAGCAACGCCACCGCCTGCAATGGCATGGGCTGTGCATCGGCAGCCTCACGCTGCTGGGCATGCTGCTGGCCGCATGGATGCAAAAGACGCTGGGCGTGCACCAGCTCTCGGTGCGCTACGCGGTCACGCTCACCGTGGGCTACCTGGTGTACCTGCTGGTGCTGCGCCTGTGGGCCACCTGGCTGGTGCAACCCGAGGGCAAGGCCAAGGACAGCGGCTGGGATGCGGGCGACGCCATCGATGCTGGCGACATGGCACTGGATGTGGTGGACCTGGCCCGCTCCGCCACCCGTGTGCGCCCCCATGTTTCCATGCCTTCGGACGGGGGCGCCACATCGGGCGCGCTGGACGGCGCCGCCCAGGGCCTGGGCGACCTGGCCGGGGGAGCGCTCGAAGGCCTGGGCAGCGCCGATGAAGGCGCCGTGGTGGTGGTGCCCGTGGTGGCCATCTTTGCCATCGTGGCGCTGCTGGTCATGGGCGCGGGATCGCTGGCGCTGCTGTTCTTTGGTTGGGATGTGCTGCTGGCCGTGGCCGTGGAACTGGCGTTCTCGGTCACCACGGCCCGTGTGGCCATGGGGGTGGAACGTGCGGGCTGGCTCGGCGCCGCCGTGCGCCTGACCTGGAAGCCGCTGCTCGGCGCACTGCT
>Ga0116193_1000550_pt1 | contig 35120 bp, 29 predicted proteins | sample AD_UKC115_MetaG_FD_89892 | JGI IMG/M metagenome (GOLD analysis project Ga0116193, IMG submission 89892) | Active sludge microbial communities of municipal wastewater-treating anaerobic digesters from Hong Kong - AD_UKC115_MetaG | ecosystem: Engineered > Bioreactor > Anaerobic > Digestate... | reverse complement strand
CTCGGCAATGATCAGCAGCGGTCTTCCGCTCTGGGCAGTCTGTTCCAGTATGGGAAGCAGATCTTTCATCGTGCTGATCTTCTTGTCATGAATCAGAATGAAAGGATTTTCAAGCTCTGCAGCCATTTTTTCAGCATCAGTCACAAAATAGGGAGAAATATAACCACGGTCAAACTGCATCCCTTCCACTACATCCACATAGGTATCCGTACCTTTCGATTCTTCAATGGTGATAACACCTTCCTTGTGCACCTTTTCCATGGCTTCGGCGATAAGTTTGCCAATGGTTTCATCGTTGTTGGCTGAAACCTTTGCCACCGATTCGATCTTGGCATAGTCGTCACCTACATTCTGAGCCTGCTTTTGCAAGCTTTCCACCACTTTGACGACAGCCTTGTCAATACCTCTTTTCAGATCCATCGGATTGGCACCTGCCGCCACATTTTTCAATCCCACCGAAACAATAGCCTGTGCAAGAACCGTGGCTGTCGTGGTTCCATCACCGGCATCATCCCCGGTTTTGGAAGCGACTTCCTTCACCATCTGGGCACCCAGGTTTTCATAGGAATCTTCCAGTTCAATCTCTTTGGCTACGGTAACCCCGTCCTTGGTGATCTGGGGAGCTCCGAACTTTTTCTCGATCACCACATTGCGGCCTTTGGGTCCCAGGGTAACTTTCACGGCATCAGCCAGTTTGTCAACCCCTTTTTTCAGCAAATCCCTTGCTTCGATATTGTTCTTAATCTCTTTTGCCATTTTTTTCGCTTTTTAATTTGTTGATTAATTAAAGGATGTACAATACATCAGTCTGGGACATTAATAAATAGTCCGCTCCGTCAATGGTCAGACTGGTCCCTGAATATTTTCCGTAAAACACGGTGTCACCGACTTTTACTTCCATCGGTTCCTTCTTCTTGGCTTCACCAACCAGTACAACCTTACCGATTTGTGGTTTTTCCTTTGCAGAGTCAGGAATTATAATTCCGCTTGCCGTCTTGGTTTCGGCTTCCTGTGGTAAAACCAGGATCTTTCCTGCAAGAATTTTACCTTTCAATTCTGTCATCGTTTTGATTTTTTATAGTTAGACAATAAATTTTTTGAAAATTGACATTCCGGGATTAACACATACCATGCCAATTGAACTAACACCCATCTTGATCCTCCCCTGAAAGACATTTTTTCACCTCTGCCTACTGTCCTATCGGGGTGTCATCACTCTATATTCATTGATTATCATTATATTAGAATAACTGACACCACACCTGACAGAGTGACATATCCCAATTACCCTGAAAATCCTGTGACATGACAGGTAATAAAAAAAGCCACCCGGCATCCGGATGGCTTTCAGCTGTATAGGATATATCTCTTATTTAGTTGAATCGGTAGGGGCAGAAGTCGGAAAATTGGGAACCTGGTTGGGATCGGCCACATTCTGGATCTGTTCCTGAACCATGGAGCGATCTACACCTCCTTCATTCCGGGGGATAAAGGCTGAGCCCATAATGGACAACAATAACAAGGCAGCAGCCAGTCCCCAGGTGGTTTTCTCCAAAAAATCGGCTGTCTTGCGGACACCCATAACCTGGGTGGATGCCTGAAAATTACTGGCCAGTCCGCCTCCTTTTGAATTCTGCACTAAAACGATCAGTACCAACAGGACGCAGACAATGAATATAAGTACAATAATTAAAGTATACATTTTCGATCAATTAATAATTCATCTTTCTTCTAACTTCCTCAATGCGGGCTGCAAAGTAAATACTTTTTTCCGGAAATTTCAAACTTAATTTCTGAAATGATTCGAGAGCTTCCTTAAATTTAGACTGACTTACCAGCAGGTCGGCGAATTTTTCCGTCACGATGTCATCACTGAGGGCGGCCGCTTTCTCAGCCAGGTCAACACCCGGCTTAGCCTGTTCTCCGGGAGCGGGCACCTTAAACCGGGCTCCCTGGGCCAGAAAATCATCAATAAGGCCCGTATTTCCCGAGGCAGGAGTAAGATCGGACTGCAAATCACCTACCGGGTAATCGGCAATATCGATGAGATGGTCTTCAGCGCCCGGCCCGTATTTCCCGGCTGCCGCCTTATCTTCCAGAAAGCCTTTCAGCCATTTCCGGTCAGATATTCTTACGGACACCCGGCTCAGTTCAGCCTGGTACGCGGGGCTGCCGAGGTTCTTCAGGTTCTTCAGGTAGAGTGCCCAGCCCGGCTGGAACCAGGGATAATCCTGCACAATCTGCTCCAATACCGGTAAAGTTTCCGCTGAAAGCAGAGAGGGGCATTTCATGTATTTCAAAAATTCACTGCTGTTCATTTACCAGTTTGCGATGGTTGCATTAAAAATATCTTCTATCAGTTTTTCAATGATCTCAGGCACGATGCTGCTTTCCACATCGTTCAGATTCATCGAACTGGAGAAATCTTCATATGCCGAAAAACTACGGTCAAAGTCCTGCTCATGATCTTTATTATTGGTATATTTCAGCCTGACTGTTATCGTCAGACGGTTTTGCGCAGCCATATCCTCTTTTTGTATGGCCATCGGCCGGACATCGTAATCGGTGATCTGCCCTTCAAAAATCAGATCCCCAGTCTCCTTCTCCTCTTTCAGGGAGGTCTGTTTCTGCATTTTCTCCTTCAGCTTTTCAGTAAAATCATTGCTCAGGGTGGGATTGATCAGCCTTGCCCGGTTTGGAAAATACAACACGGAAAAGGTCTTCACGTCGGCCGAGATATTGGCCCCGGTAAAACTATAGGATATCTTGCATGAATAAAATCCTGCGATGCAAAAAAAGACCAGTGCAACCGCAATTATGCCTCCGGAGAAAAAAATTGAATCTCTTTTCATTTACATGTCATCAATGTGATATTCCTTGATCTTGCGATAAAGTGTACGTTCCGAGATTCCCAGCTCACGGGCTGCGAATTTCCGTTTGCCGTTGTGTTTTTCCAGTGCTTTGCGTATGAGTTCGATCTCTTTGTCTTCCAGGGAGAGCGATTCTTCCACGAATTCTTCCATATCCATGATATTGTCTTTGGCATATGGATCAATGTGGATCGGCTGCGGCTGCTTCTTTTCAGTCACTATTCCGGTGTCGTTCGGATAAAGCTTGTGAATGATTGGGGCATGTTCGGCAAGATCCTCCTCATCGCGGTCGTGCAACAGATCGAGAACCAACTTCTTCAAGTCGTTCATATCCTTTTTCATGTCAAACAACACTTGATAAAGAATCTCCCTTTCACTGGAAAATGTTTTCTCTTGGGGCTCCCGGAACAAGGCCGGCAGGTTTTCCCTGGTTTCCTGCGGAATATAGTTTTTCAATACCGCCGCACTAATATCCCTGTTCCTTTCGATAATTGAAATCTGTTCCGTGACATTTTTAAGTTGTCTGACATTACCCGGCCAGTGGAAACCCGTAAGCAGCATTTTGGCATCCTCATCCAGTCTGATGGGAGGCATCCGGTATTTCTCCGCAAAATCGGACGCAAATTTTCTGAAAAGCAAATAAATATCTTCCTGACGGTGTCTCAGCGGCTGAATGATAATCGGCACGGTGTTAAGCCGGTAAAACAGATCTTCACGGAATTTCCCCGACTCAATGGCTGAAGGAAGGTTCAGATTGGTGGCAGCAATCACCCGCACGTTGGTTTTCAGCACTTTCGATGAACCCACTTTGATGAATTCGCCGGTTTCCAGCACCCGGAGGAGCCTGACCTGCGTGGAGAGAGGGAGTTCGCCGATTTCATCCAGAAAGATAGTGCCTCCGTCAGCCTCTTCGAAATATCCTTTCCGATCAGCCAGGGCTCCGGTGAATGAACCCTTTTCATGACCGAAAAGTTCCGAGTCGATGGTTCCTTCCGGAATAGCACCGCAGTTGACTGCAATGTATTTTCCGTGTTTCCGCAATGAATGCTGGTGTATGATCTGAGGAAATATCTCTTTCCCTGCTCCGCTCTCTCCGGTAATCAATACTGACAAATCAGTGGGAGCTACCTGAACGGCCACTTCAATGGCCCTGTTCAGGTCGGGTGAATTGCCGATGATCCCAAACCGCTGTTTTATTGCCTGTACATCCATGATTTTCAGTAAAAGACTGCAAATTTACTATTTTTCATTCTTTATCCGCCTGCGCCGGGTTGAATTAACCTTTTTTGAGAGGGAAAACCTATCTTTGCCATCAGCAAACATGATCAAATATGAAGTTCATAGGTATTATTCCCGCCCGTTTCCAGTCGACCCGTTTCCCTGGGAAACCCCTTGCCCTGATACACGGCAAACCGATGATTCAATGGGTGACTGAACGGACCCGCAGCGTTCTGGAAGAAGTTTGGGTGGCAACCGACCACAATGGGATCGCTCAGACAGTGGAAGCTTTCGGAGGTAAATTTGTGATGACCTCGTCTGAACACCGCAGCGGAACCGATCGTTGCGCAGAAGCAGCCAGGATCCTGTCAGAAAAAACAGATTTTGATGCGGTGATCAATGTCCAGGGCGATGAACCCTTTATTCAACCAGAACAGATCAGGGAACTTATAAATTGTTTCACTCCCGGCGTGGAAATTGCTACCCTGATCAGGGAGATTACCGACCCCACCGAACTGGAAAATCCGAACAAACCGAAGGTTGTCACCGGGATCAACGGGCAGGCACTCTATTTCAGCCGATCGGTCGTGCCCTATCTCCGGGGTAAAGCACCTGCCGAATGGGTACAGCATCACACATACTGGGCTCATATCGGGATGTACGGATACCGGAAAGATATTTTACAGGAAATCACCCGCCTTCAGCCAGGAAAGCTCGAAACGGCTGAATCGCTGGAACAGTTGCGCTGGCTGGAAAACGGCTACAGGATTCAGACTGCAATCACCCGTTTTGAGAGTTTCGGCATCGATACACCTGAAGATTTAGACAAAGCCATGCAACTTTTTAAACCTATTTTCGTCTAATGCATAAAGGCATTATTTTTGTAGTGATGATCGGAAAAGTGAATTTATGAGAGGATTGCTGCTTCTGATGGTATGGATGATCCCTTTGATATCGCTTCAGGCACAGTCCGGGAACGGGGCAAAAGGTATCCTTCCGGTGACTTCCGGAAGCGAAGGGGCATTTAATTCTCAGGATATAAGAGTATTTCCCAATCCGGTACTCCAGAAGCGCTTTACTGTTGAAACAGCAGGCCGCACCATTCTGGAAATCCGCATTTCCAATATTGCCGGGATAATGGTGTATGATAAAAAATTCATGATTCCCGTAAGCCGGTTTGAGGCGATTATCGACCAGATACCCAGCGGAATCTATCTCCTGAGGATAAGCTGTGATAACCATACTTCCAAAACCATTAAACTGCTGATCAGTTCCCCACGTTAATCCGTCTGAAGGTCTCCCGAAATCCCGGCATTCTGCCTCCGGGGTGTTCTATCTCCTTTTCAGTCCCAGTACTCCCAGCAGCCCGCGTGTTACTTCCCTCGCCACAGTACGGGTAACAGGACTTTTCATGATTCTTTCGAAAGTGGTCACTTCACGGCGGCTGCTTCCGACAGGACGGGAGGTGTATCTCGACCGCTCCAAGCTCTCTTTTTGCCTTCTTTCAAATTCCTCCTGTTCTGCCATTCTGTCCGACAGAATTTCATACGCACTTTCGCGGTCTATATCCTGGTTGTATTTGGAAACCAGTTCCGACTTACGGACCAGATCATGGATTTCAGCATCTGTCAGCACATCCATCCTCGAAAAGGGAGGTCTCATCATGACATGGACCAACTCGGTAGGCATCCCCTTTTCATTCAGCGCAGTAACCATTGCTTCCCCGGTTCCCATCTGGGTTATCAGTTCATTCGCCACATAAAACGTGGAAAGAGGATAGTTCTCGGCTGCGAGCTTAATGGCTTTGCGGTCTTTGGCCGTGAATGCCCGCAGAGCATGCTGGATTTTCAGTCCCAACTGCCCCAGCACTTCAGCCGGAATATCATCGGGGGACTGGGTCACCAGAATGATACCCACCCCCTTTGAACGGATCAGTTTTATGGTCATTTCAAACTGATCAAGGAGGATCTTTGTAGCATTCCGGAATATGAGGTGGGCTTCATCCATAAAGATCACAAGTTCAGGTTTTTCGATATCGCCCCGTTCAGGCATCTTTTGGAAAATTTCAGCCAGCAGGCAAAGCATGAAAGTGCTGAATATAGCCGTATTACTCTGTATATCAGTCACACGCAGGATATTGACTATCCCGTTGCCTTCGCTGTCGGTACGCATCAAATCAAATATGTCAAAGGAGGGTTCCCCGAAAAAACGGCCTGCTCCCTGTTGCTCCAGACTGGTAATGCTGCGCATGATGGTACCAGCCGACGCAGTCTGGAAAAACCCGTAATCTTTCTGAAATTCCTCCTTCCCGTCTTCCTGGATATATTTCAGTACTGTTTTTAAATCTTCAATATCAAGCAGCGGGAGGTTTTTATCATCACAATATTTGAAAACCATGGAGAGAATCCCAGTCTGGTTTTCATTCAGATCAAGGATTTTTCCCAGGAGCACAGGACCAAACTCTGAGACGGTGGCTTTCAGCCTGACCCCGGGTTCATCTGAAATGGTCATTAATTCGGAAGGGAAACCGGTAGGTTCCCATTCCATCCCGATGATTTTGGAGCGTTTTTCCACTACGGGATTTATGGTCCCGGGGGCAGCAATCCCGCTGAGATCCCCTTTTATATCCATCAGAAGAACCGGAACCCCGCATTTTGAGAGACTCTCCGCAATAACCTGGAGGGATTTGGTTTTTCCAGTGCCCGTGGCACCGGCGATTAATCCGTGACGGTTCATGGTTTTCAAAGGAACCCTGATCTGACAACCTGTTTCCTGATCATTCCCCAAAATAGCTGACCCGATTAATATCGATTCACCTTTAAAGGCATAGCTGCTTTGCACCGCGGCGACGAACTTCTCTCTTATTTCCATATATTTAAAGCATTACAGTTGCGTTGTACAAAATTAACCATTTATGCCAATTTTCGGTATTAAGTATAATATTCGGTGCAAAATAAGCAGGACGAAAGAAAAAACCGGGTAACTACCGTTTCATATCATGAACTCATGTACACTGCTTCCTGATTCACCTTTTATCTGCATCAGGATCAATCCCTGTTTCATCCCGGCCAGAGGAATATCAATCCTGCTATCTTTCCTTTCACCAGTAGAAAAAGCAATCTCCCGCACACATCATAAATCCGCACATCCTTCCGGCTGATAGCCAGTTCACTCCATTGAATCCGTATCCACTGAGCGGATTTAAAGATTTTCACCTGGTTTTCAGATGATGGGGCCGGTACCATGCAGGAGGAGGTATTGGCCGAAAGATCAGGCATTTCATCGAGTGTCACCACGAAATCGCTGTGGAGAATTTTGTTCCAGTCGGACATGGAGTTGTGTTTGTCGAGTTTGGTATGATCTCCGTACCAGGGCATAAAATAGGACCAAAAAGCTCCGTCCGACTCCATCAGTTCAGGATATGGAATGGAACCGCATTCACTGAGGGTAATCAGCTTTCTTCCGTTGAAAATCTCCTTTACGCGGTTGAAAGAGATAACCTGGGATCCGTGCTGATATTCACCCGGATAAATATCCATGCCTACCACGTCCACATAGGGATCACCCGGATACCACTCCTTCGCCTTGCTTTCATTGGTAGTAGTCCAGACCCAGATCAGGTTATTGAGGTGATGGGTGTTGGTTAACCGGTCAAACATAAGCCGCCACAGTTTGATACAGGGAGCCGCTCCTTTGGTCCCTCACCGGAACCAACCACCGGCAGCCTCGTGAAGAGTTCGCCAGAGGACCGCCACTCCCGAGTCCTGCAATTCTTTCAGATACCCGGCCACAAAGTCCATATCCCGGATAAGGACTTTGTAATTCCCTGCATCGGTATTGTCCACCACACTGATGTCAAAAGAAGTACTTATGGTATAGAAGGCATCGGTAGCATAAGACGGGTCCCTCCATTGCCAGCACAATGCCACTATCCCTTTTCTACCCCAACAGTGTATGGCGTTGCTGACCAGATCGGGATTGTTTTTATATTTTGAGGAATTCACCCCCGTGTGATCCATGAAATCTAGCCCCAGCAAGGCAGGTTCTTTGCCTGTTCCCGACATCAGATAGGTAATCTCGTTTGAAGGTTTCGCCAGCGGCTTCAGCGTCATGACACCCAAAATGGTCTTTTTCAGAGAATTGTCCTTCAAAAACGTATATAAATTTCTTGCAGCCTGTCCGGCAGAGCCGTTTACGGGAGATGAACCGATGGAAAATCTGATTGAAGTGCCATCCGCCTTTTTAAACCTGATGTTGTCAATATGAAACCAGGTCAAGTTGGGGGTAATGATCACCGGGATATTACCTGCCATAAGGTTCAGTGTGCCAAATTTCACCTCATTGAATTTCCTGTTCCCCTTCAACAATTCCAGGGAACTTTTAATCCCGCTTACCTCCCCATGGATGGTTTTGTCCCGTATTCAGCACAATAACCCACATAAATATCATAACTGCCTTCAGCGGTAATCTCTGCAGAAAGGGTTAGCTTATCGGCGCTGTTTTCAAAGCGGGAGACATATCCTGTTCCTGAATAACCGGAAAGGCTTCTGGCTACCGCCAGAAATCCCAATAGAATTCCGTTTTCAGCTTCTGCTTTTATCTCCTACGCATCAGAAAACAAGGTTACTGAAACCAGAAATATCAGCAGACCGGATATCCGCAATCCTGTGGATATATGATCCCGTGAACAGGGTGCTCCTTTAGCTGTCATGACTCTTTTTGTTTGAGTTACAATTATAAAGATAATACATTTTGGATTCCTCTTCGCCAAGAGGTTCATGCCAACTTCTGATTTCTTTTATTCTAAACCATTATCGCCGGGTAAAATGCAAAATCATGTGAAAAGATTCATCTTTTCTCCGCCGGCGGATGCGCTCAGGACGACAACGGCTTAGCTTTTTAAAGCCAATCTCTTTTCCACAGCTCTCCGGATTCTCAGAATTTCCAGGTCACCTTTCCGCTGAACATGCGGGGAGGTCCCGGGATAAAAGTAGGCACACCAAAAAGGGAACCGGTATTTCCGGCACTGATGATATACTTTTCATTCAGCAGGTTGGTACCAGCAAAAGTAAAAGTCAATCCTGACGGAGGAATGGTAAATCCGACCGTGGCATTGAAGGTTCCGTAAGCAGCCTGCTCCAGTCCCGAGGTATTGGCATCTTCAAACCAGATGTGGCTTTTCCAGGAGTAACCCGGCACAGCAAAGAGCTGAAGCAGGGGAGATATTTTAATCTTTCCATTGATACCGGCAGTAAAACTATGTTCCGGTGTCAGACGGAATTCGTTTCCGGCATATTCCTGGGCATTCCCTTCGCTGTCGGTATCATCAAACCTTGCATGGATGTATGCATAATTACCTGATATACTGAGGCCTTTCAGCAGTGCTATTTTCAAAGAGGCTTCTGCACCGTACGACGTGGCTTTTCCTGCATCTTCCACCAGGTAGTTGTTCTCAACCCATGCATTGGTCTGGAAATTGCGGAATTTCTGAAAGAAGACGGTAACGTCGGCCCATAAACGGTTGTATACGGATGATTTAAGTCCAGCATCGAAGCTGTTCAGGATTTCCTGGTTCATCACTTCACTTTCTCCCAAGGAATTGAACTGAATTACAGGAGGTCTCCTGCCCCTGGAATATCCGGCAAAAAAAGCCGAATTCTCAAAAAGGTCATATTTAAGGTTAGACCGGTAGGTATAAGCCAAATCCTTTTTCTCCTTTTCCGTTTCAGATGCGGGTTTAAAAAAGAGGTTGGGATACATTTGAGTGAGCATTCCCAGAGTGGAAGGTTCGCCTCCCGTCATAATTGACTCATTGTCTTCCCTGAAAAGTTCGAAGGTTGCCCTGAAACCTGCGGTAAAACAGAGCCTCCGCATCAGGCGCCAGGTGGCATCTGCGAAAAGGTCATAAGCCTGGTTGGTGGCGCTGCTGAGATTCTCCTCCTGGTGTGATGAAGGCAGGGCCATCCCCGCTGCCGGTCCGAGGGCAGGATCCAATGGCAGCTGCGTCACCGGATGGGGTGTGCCGTCATCCGACACGAGATATTGCGGCATTTGAAGGATCAGATAGGCCATGTATTGCTCATCGGGACTGAAGCGGTATGTTTGTTCAGCTTTTTCCCTCCAGTAATTGGCTCCTACCGAACCGTTCATCCTGCTTTTTCTGGAAAAGTTATACCTGATCTCTTGCGAAAATTGTCTCACATGTAAGGTTTCAGCCATGTCAATGGCCGGGGCAGCCGTTCCGTCTCCATCCCAGCGGGAATCGGCATTATTGGTATAATAAGAGGTATGAGTGGTCAGATAGTTATTTTCATTCCTAAACCATTTGAACTCAAGTGAAGTTCCCAACAAATCCCGGTAGTTTTTCAGATTTTTACCCTGTTCAAGCGAAGCCTCATACCCGAAAATATCGGTACTCCCGGCATAGTTGGGAAGGCTTTTGCTCATAAAAGCCGTTCCTGGCAGATCATCTTTCTGGTAATTGACAATCAGGTCCACTTTTGTATTCCAGAAAGGTATAAATCTGACCGACAAGCGGCCTCCCAGTGTGTTCACCCCGTTCAGGGTTCCGCCAAAGCTATTTTGCACATACCCGTCCCTGTAATCGAAAATCCCGGAACCTCTTATAAAAAGTTTGTTTTTAACTACCGGGATATTGAGGGCACCCTGAATCTCTTTCATGTGAAAATCACCTGTGCCGGCTGTTAAAAAGCCATTAAATTCCGAATCGGGTTTCCTGGTGATATAATGGATTACGCCGGCTTCTGCGCCTCTGCCAAAAAGCGTGCCCCCAGGGCCTTTTAAAACCTCCACCCGCTCCATGTCATAAAGTGCGGAGGCAGCCATGCTGGGCCTGCTGACCGGGGTATTGTTATAATACACCGATACCCGGGGCTGTGCCCCCACGCTGACCTCGTCACTGGTCATCCCCCTGATCACGAAATTGGGCCGGTGCGGAGTCTGTTCCCTGATCTGGAGTCCGGGTATAAAATCCGACAGCCGGGTCATGCTTTTTACCTGGTTATCCCCTAGTTCCGATTTCCCCACTATACTCAGACTTTCCGGGATATCGGGCAGTTGCTGTTCTCTCAGCTGGGAGGTCACCATGACCGGTTCCAGTGTAACAAGTTGCCTGTCAAGGGTAAACAGCACATCATTGTTTCCCTCCTGCAGGTAATAATCGATGATCTTCGTCTTGTAGCCCACAAAAGAAACACGGATGGAGACCCTTCCTGTGGGCAGGCCTTTCAGAAAATACTCCCCTTTTTCATTGGTATTTACACCGATCCTGGTTCCCGGAACCAGCACATTGGCACCTGCCAGCCTCTCCCCCTCAACGTTCTGAACTCTGCCATGAACATACACCTGGGGAAGCCGCTCATCTGTCTGCTCCATCCTCTGGTACTTCCTTTTAACCCTGCCATGTCTTTTTTCCTGGGTATAAGCAGGTAAGACCAAGCATACTGCAAGCATAAAAATGATAATCCTTTTCATTGTTTCATTTTTCTCTAAGTTATAAACGGAGTAAAAAAGGCAAAGGTATCCGGTCATGAAGGAAAAGGCAAAAAAAATCCCGGGGCCTCTGCCCCGGGATCCAACTAAACCTAACTAAACCAAACTTATGAAAAAACAGCACTGGGCTGATGAAGTCTATTTCCTGTCTTCTATCTATTTAAACGATTTTTCTTGAAAATTGTTTTCATGGCTTTGCTTTTTTTTCTCAAAATCGCTTACACCAAGAATACATCAAATTTTGTGCCAATGTTTTCGTTCCGATTGAAAAAAATGGCATAAGCATGAAATAATAAAGGCTTGATGAAAATTCTCTATATTTGCGCAAAAAAAGAACATAAAAAAGGGTTATATCAGCCATTACATGAACAACATCCGGAACTTTTGCATCATTGCCCACATTGACCATGGTAAAAGCACGTTGGCCGACAGGTTGTTACAGATCACCAATACGGTATCGGAGCGCGAAATGCACGACCAGGTACTGGACAGTATGGATCTGGAACAGGAACGTGGAATAACCATCAAAAGCCATGCGATTCAGATGGATTATGAACTGGATGGGCAGAAATATATTCTGAATCTGATCGATACTCCCGGTCATGTTGATTTTTCCTATGAGGTATCCCGGTCGATCGCTGCCTGTGAAGGAGCGCTGCTGATCATTGATGCCACACAGGGGATACAAGCCCAAACCATTTCCAACCTCTATCTGGCATTGGAAAATGACCTGGAGATCATCCCGGTGATGAACAAAATGGATATGGAGAGTGCCATGCCGGAGGTAGTGGCCGAGCAAATCATGGATCTGGTAGGTTGTGATCACGACGACATCATCGAAGCCAGCGGGAAAACCGGTATGGGGGTTGAAAAAATCCTCCGGAGGATTGTCGAACGGATACCTCCTCCCAAAGGAGATGCTGAAGCACCGCTGCAGGCGCTGATTTTCGATTCGGTATTCAACACTTTCAGGGGAGTTATTGCTTATTTTAAGATCGTAAACGGTGAGATAAGAAAAGGTGACCTGGTTAAATTCGTGGCCACCAAAAAAGAGTACAATGCCGATGAGGTGGGTATCCTGCGGCTGAGCATGGAACCGCGGGATGTGGTGAGAGCAGGAGACGTGGGATACATCATATCGGGAATAAAAACCGCAAGAGAAGTCCGGGTGGGTGATACCATCACCCATGTAAGAAGACCATGTGAACGGGCTATCGAAGGATTCCAAGAGGTGAAACCGATGGTTTTTGCCGGTGTTTACCCGGTCGATGCGGAAGATTATGAAGACCTCCGTAATGCAATGGACAAGCTGCAGTTAAACGATGCCTCACTGACTTTTGAACCTGAATCTTCCGTAGCGCTTGGGTTTGGTTTCCGTTGCGGTTTCCTCGGATTGCTCCATATGGAGATCATCCAGGAGAGATTGGAACGGGAATTTGATATGAACGTGATCACCACAGTGCCCAATGTTTCATACAAACTGATGCTTACTAACGGAGAAACCCTGCAGGTTTACAATCCTTCAGGAATGCCCGCTGCCACGGTAATTGACCAGATCGAGGAGCCTTATATCCTGGCCAATATTATCACCGCTTCAGAGTATATTGGTCCTATTATGACACTTTGTCTGGATAAGCGCGGAACGTTGGTCAGCCAGAGCTATCTCACCTCCGAACGGGTGGAACTCATATTTGACATGCCTCTCGGGGAAATTGTTTTTGATTTCTATGATAAACTGAAAAGTATCTCTAAAGGATACGCCTCTTTTGATTACCATATCCGGGATTTCAAACCTGCCAGGCTAGTCAGGCTCGATATATTGCTGAACGGAGAAATGGTGGATGCCCTTTCCACCCTGATTCATTTTGACAATGCTTATACTTTCGGCCGGAAGATGTGTGAGAAACTGAGGGAACTGATACCGAGGCAACAGTTTGATGTCGCCATCCAGGCAGCCATCGGAGCAAAAATCATTGCCCGAGAGACAGTGAAGGCGGTCCGTAAAGATGTGACGGCCAAGTGTTATGGGGGCGATATTACCCGAAAAAGAAAACTGCTGGAAAAACAGAAAAAAGGGAAAAAGCGGATGAAGCAGATCGGAAATGTGGAAGTGCCGCAGAAAGCCTTCCTGGCAGTGCTCAAGCTGGATTAACAAAGAAGGCCGCATCCCAGTGCAGCCTTCTTCATAAATATCCTGGTGGTCTGTTACATGATCAGCTTATATCCTTTTCCGTGCACATTGATGATTTCTACTGTCGGTTCGTCTTTCAGATGTTTCCGCAACTTGGTGATATATACATCCATACTTCGTGCGTTGAAATAGTTGTCATCGATCCAAATCGACTTCAAGGCAAAATTCCTTTCCAACACCTTGTTGGTATTCTGGCAGAGTAATTTCAGCAAATCCGATTCCTTGGTGGTAAGCTTTACCACTTCCTCATCACTGCTGAGGGTTTGCTTCCTTGCGTCGAAGGTGAATCTGCCCAGCTTGTAAATCTGCTGACCGGTATTCTGTGATTCAGGAACGGTGCGTCTCAAGATGGCTTCAATCCTGAATATCAGCTCCTCCATACTGAAAGGTTTGGTGATATAATCATCTGCACCCAGTTTGAATCCTTCGATCACATCATCCTTCAGATTTTTGGCCGTCAGAAAAATGATCGGGATTTCAGCAGAGACCATCCTGATCTCCCTGGCCAGGGTGAATCCGTCCTTTTTTGGCATCATGATATCGAGGATACATATGTCAAAGTGTTCTTTGGTGAAACCCTTGAATGCTGCTTCGCCGTCAGGATACAACGAAGCCTCATACCCTTTGGCCACCAGGTATTCCTTGAGTAAAAGCCCCAGATTTTCGTCGTCTTCTGCCAATAGCAGTTTAACTTTTTGTTCCATGATTGTTTTTATTATTGAGTGGAAAATATATGCTGAATTTGGTTCCTTTATTGACTGAACTCTCCACGGCAATTTTACCGTTATGGGCATCCACGATCTTTTTCACATAGCTTAATCCCAGTCCAAAACCCTTCACATTGTGCACATTTCCTGTCGGTACCCGGAAGAACCGCTCAAAGATCTGATCAAGGTGCTCTTTGGGAATACCGATCCCCTTGTCAGCAACGGAGATAAAGACTGAATCCCTTCCTGACCCGGTCTCCACCGTGATCTCAGGAATTTCATGGCTATATTTCACAGCATTATCAAGCAGGTTGAAAACCACGTTGGTGATATGTACCTCATCACCCACAATTTTATGTTCGATTTCCTCCAGATTGACGTGCAAAATTCCGTTTCTGTTCTTTATTCTGATTTCAAAACTGGCAATCACATTCCGGACCAGTTCATTCAGGTCGAATTCGTGGAATCGGAGTTTCAGGCGGCCTTCATTAAAAATGGCCATTTGCAGGACCTTTTCAACCTGGTATCCCAGCCGTTTGCTCTCTTGGTTGATTACCTTTGAAATATGGGCTATGGTTTTGGGCGTGGTGGTTATCGTCTCGTCCTGCAGCATCTGACTGGCAAGGGATATGGTTGAAATCGGCGTTTTCAGCTCATGGGTCATGTTATTAATAAAATCGTTCTTTATCTCCGACAATTTCTTCTGCCTGAAAATCACGAAGAGGGTATAGGCAAAAATGGCGATCAGCAAGCCGGTCAGGATTATGGTCGGGATAACCATAAATCCGGTTGATTTCAGCAGGTAACCCGAACGCTTGGGGAAATATACCACCAGGTAATTGGGCTGCTGTTCATAATCACTCGGAAAGAGTGGCAGCGGATATTCCTTTTTCTGCTTTAGTCTAGCAAAATCAGGACTTCCGCAAATAGTCCTTTCTTCTCCCCGGAATGATTTTACCGCATAGCGATAATCGAGGTTTATACCCTGCAATTTGAATTCTTCCGACAAGATGTTTTTCAGAAATTCCTCATCGATTCTTTCTTCAATTGGCCTGCTCCTGAAAAAGAACTTCTGCAGCATCTGGGCATTTTCATTGAGACGGCGCTGTAACAAAAGCTGCTGCTGTAGGTTGTAATCATGCAGCTTATCAAAAGCAGAAGGAAATTCCCCCGGCATGCCCCTGGTGGTCTGATCAAGGGTTACCAGGGTGTCGCTGAAATGAAACTCCATCTGCTGCTGAAAGCTCTGAGGATTTCGCGAATAACTGAAAGAGAGTCTGAAGTCGGGGTCTTTCAGTCCCCGTGGAATAAGGTTGCCAAAAGAGGGGATTTCCAGGCCGGGTGCACCCTGCTGATGAGCAATGAACAACTCTTCCTCCAGAAGCAGCACCCTTTCATGCTCTTCCATCTTCCTGACAACCTGTGACAGGGCATGACGTACCGTCTGGTCGAATTGCTCTTCCCTGATTTTCGACGCCACTCTGATGTTGCTGGTCTGTACCAGGATTAATCCAACCAAAACCACAGCCATCAAGACGATTAACGTGACCAACCTCTTTTTACTCATGCCGCAAATATAGTTTTAAGAACCCTGATTTATAGATTCTTAACATTATTTAACCAGAAAAAATCAGGGTAAAAGTTCAAATAAAAATTTGCAGGGTGAATAATCCCTGATATTCAGCATTTACAGTTGCCGGATCACTTCTCCGACAATTCTGGGATAATGTGCATACTCAAGCAGATGAATTTTTGCCGCCAGGGTATCGGGCGTGTCATTTGGTTCCACACAACAACGTGCTTGGAAAATGATGGCTCCATCATCATATTTTTCATTCACATAATGAATGGTAATACCTGAGTACTTTTCCCCGTTGCGGATAACCGCCTCATGCACATGATGACCGTACATGCTTTTCCCCCCGTACTGAGGCAGAAGTGCAGGGTGAATATTGATAATGGGGAAAGTCCGGATCAGATCTTCGGGAATCAGCCACAGAAAACCTGCCAGGACAACCAGATCAGTCTTCTTTTCAATGAGATAGTCTTTTATTTCCGTGGTGTGGTAGAGCTGATCCCTGGAAAAGACTTTTGTTTCAATACCCAATCCGGCAGCCCGTGACAGGGCATAAGCTCCTGGGTTGTTCGAAAGGAGACACTCTACTTTAATCTCCTGATTACCCGAATAATACTCTATAATACGCTGTGCATTTGTACCTGATCCCGAGGCAAAAATTGCAATATGTTTGACCTTCAATTTGAATATTTTTTAAGCTTGAATATTTGAATAATACGTTCAAATTTAACTTCTTATACCGGAGGCATAATCAGTAAATGGATAAATTTTAAGTTGAATTGTTTGAATTATAGTTTGTAAATTTATTACTTTGCACCGAAAATTTAAAAAACATTTTAGTAATCACTTAAATTTTGAGCTATGTCTGATATTGCTGCAAAAGTAAAGGAAATCATCGTTAACAAATTAGGCGTTGATGAGAGCGAAGTAACCGATGATGCATCATTCACCAATGATTTAGGAGCTGACTCCCTGGATACAGTTGAGCTGATCATGGAATTTGAAAAAGAGTTCGACCTCGCAATACCGGATGATCAGGCGGAAAAAATTGCAACTGTTGGAGAAGCAATCAAACACATTGAAGAAGGTTTAAAAAACAAATAAAAACCCGAAAGATCGTTGTATGGAGTTAAAGCGGGTTGTTGTTACAGGAATAGGGGCCATCTCACCTTTAGGCAATTCAGTTGATACTTTCTGGGAAAATTTAAGAAACGGAGTAAGCGGAGCTGCGCCGATCACAAAATTCGATACTCAATACCACAGGACCAGATTTGCCTGTGAAGTAAAGAATTTTGATCCTGCCGATTATGAAATGGAAAGGAAAGAAGCGCGCAAATATGACCTCTATACCCAGTTTGCTTTCGGAGCTGCCGTGCAGGCGGTGAAAGATTCAGGTATTGACTTTGACACCATTGATAAAGAGAAGGCAGGAATTATTTGGGGCTCAGGCATAGGCGGGCTACAGACTTTTTTCGAGGAAGTGATGGCGTACAAGCCGGAGAGGCCACAATTCTCACCATTTTTTATTCCTAAAATGATTGCCAATATTGCAGGCGGTCTGTTATCCATCAAATATGGATTAAGGGGTCCCAATTATACTACTGTGACAGCTTGCTCTTCCTCTTCTCATGCCATCATTGAGGCTTTTAACAAGATCCGGCTCGGGAAAACACCACTTATGATTACCGGCGGTTCGGAAGCAGGGGTTAACGAGGCTGCCATGGCCGGATTCAACTCAATGAGAGCTATTTCCACCAGGAATGATGATCCTGCCACAGCGTCACGGCCTTTTGACAAAGACCGTGACGGCTTTGTGATGGGAGAAGGTGCCGGTGCGCTCATACTCGAAGAGTATGAATCGGCATTGCGCCGGGGTGCAAAAATATATGCCGAAGTCCTGGGTGGAGGAATGTCAGCTGATGCTTACCACATGACCGCACCCGATCCCGAGGGTAACGGTGCCCGACTGGTCATGAAATGGGCAATTGAAGATGCCGGAATTGCCACGACAGATGTGGACTATATCAATGTCCACGGAACATCCACCCCACTGGGCGATATTGCTGAAATCAAAGCCATCACTGGCGTTTTCGGTGAACACGCTTATAATCTCAGCATCAGCGCCACCAAATCCATGACCGGACACCTGCTTGGCGCGGCCGGAGCCGTAGAAGGTATTGCCACCATCCTCGCTCTCCGGGACGGGATAATTCCTCCTACCATCAACCACTTTAGCGATGATCCCGAATTAGACAACCGGATCGATTATACCTTTAACGTAGCTAAAACACGGGATATCAGGATTGCCCTGAGCAATACCTTCGGTTTTGGAGGTCATAATGCGACAATTGCATTTAAAAAATATTGATTATCAGTGTTTTATAAATTCATCCAAAGGATAAAACTCTTTTCCTCTCCCAGAAAAGAGTTTTATCTGTTTCTTAAAAACCTGATCGGTTTTTATCCTCAAAAACTCGTTTTTTACGATATCGCCTTTACCCATCGCTCTTCTTCGAGAACCGATTCGCAAGGGCATGTGGTAAATAATGAACGCCTGGAATACTTGGGAGATGCCATCCTGGGTGCCGTTATTGCCGATTTTTTGTACAATCGTTTTCCTCAGGAAGACGAGGGATTCCTTACCAAAATGAGATCCAAACTGGTCAACCGGGCTACCCTGACCAATTTGACTTATGAAATGGGACTCAATGTTTATATTGATTCGAATACCAACAATTCAGTTGAAAAGAGCCATATCTTCGGCGATGCCCTTGAAGCCCTCATAGGCGCCATATACATCGACAAAGGATACGGGGCATCTAAATATTTCATCACCAAGAGAATATTGTCCCGCTATATCGATTTACGCGAACTTGAACAGCTAGACCTGAATTTCAAGAGTAAACTGATTGAATGGAGCCAGAAAAACAAACAGGAGGTTAAGTTCGAAACGGTGGAGGAATATACCGGCAACACCAAGCAACCCAGATTTGTATCGGTGGTGGAGATTAACCACAAGGAAGTAGGAAGAGGAAACGGGGCATCCAAAAAGGAAGCTCAGCAAAACGCAGCCATGAAAGCACTCCAGAAAATGGAAATTTCTGTTCCTTGATGGTGGGAGTTAATCAATTCTTTTCAAATGAACATTTACCTTGTGTATGGTCTGGGATTTTTGGGGCAGATGCTCTTTTTCAGCCGTACAATAATCCAGTGGTTCAAATCGGAAAACGAAGGAGAGGCCGTATCTCCGGTCCTGTTTTGGAAAATCAGCCTGGTAGCTTCCCAGCTGATGTTGTTCTACGGTATACTCCGGCATGACTTTGCCATTATGCTGGGCCAGTTCATCGTTTACTACATTTATGTCAGGAACCTGCAGCTGAAAAATGCATGGAAGAATATTTTCCCGTTTTTCAGGTTGTTCATCATTGCTGTTCCCCTGCTGATTATTACCTGGCTGTGTACCAATAAGACGATCAACTTCACCACCCTCTTCAAAAATGAGCAAATTCCCTTCTGGCTCCTGATCCTGGGTACCACCGGACAGGTCATCTTTTCGTTCCGGTTTGTATACCAGTGGATATACTCCGAGAAAGAGAAAGAGTCGGTTTTACCCGGTGTATTCTGGATGATCAGCATTCTGGGGGCCCTTATTATTTTCATTTATGCGATTTTCAGGCTCGATCCGGTATTGTTCCTCTCCAACCTGCTGGGTCTCTTCATATACGTCAGAAACCTGCTTCTCTGCTTCGGGAGGGGCAGCCTGGTCTCCCGAATGAACAACACGGCAATCCATAACCTGTCGAAAAAGATCAGCGACAAAATCAAATAATGATGGGTCAGCCAGCGCTGTCTGACCGGATCAAACATGCAGGCTGCTTTACCAATGAATGGTGTAAAGCCGCATCAGCATGGAATCTTTCACCGTCAGGAAATCAGCTTTCAGCTCTTTTTTAACCGGCTCGGAAGGAGGAGCTTCAACCTTCAGCGGATCGACCGGGGAACCGTTTTTATAAACCCGGAAATCAAGATGCGAACCTGTGGACAAGCCAGTAGAACCGACATATCCGATGACATCACCCTGCCGGACATGCCCTCCGGAAACGATACCTTTGGCAAAACCGGACAAGTGCATATAGACCGTCGTATACATCGAATTATGCCTGACTTTCACACAATTACCGGCTCCCCCCATATAGGATCTTTCAATTACAGTACCGTCCCCGATGGTCATCACCGGAGTTCCTTTCGGAGCTGCATAATCCACCCCGAAATGAGGCCTCCTGATTTTCAGGATGGGATGCAGGCGGCTACCAGAAAACCGGGAACTGATTCTTGAGAACTGAAGGGGTGCTTTTAAAAAGGCTTTCCGGAGGTTTTCACCACGGTCATCGAAATAATCGGCTTTGTCTCCCTGGAAATATCGGAAAGCATAAAAACTTCTCCCCATGTGCTGAAATTCGGCAGCATGGATCGTCCCAATCCCGATGGCTACAGAATCAACAAAGTGTTCCTCGTACATCACTCTGAAACGATCGCCCTTCTGAATCCCGAAAAAGTCTATGGTCCAGGCATAAATATCGGAAAGATCAAGGGCAAGCATGGGATCCAGGTGGTTGTCTTCAATGGTGTTCCACAAACTGGACTGGATAGTACCGCAAGCTGTCCGGTATTCCACCCTGACGTTCTTTTTCCCCGAATATATCGACATGCTGTCGGCGAGGTTGAAAACTACATAATCTACCCTGCTTCTTTCATAGACCAGGTAGCGGGCTTTTCGCAAGGAATCAGGTGTCTGGAAAACATAGAAGTTCTGCCCGCTTTTAATTCTCCGCAGATCAAAAATTCCTTTCGAAGCACGGACCAATTGATCCACTTCTGTCATGGTCAGACCAAATCGGGTTAAGATCTCACCCAGATTCTGATCCGGTCTGATGACACCTTCCTCAATTCTGAAAGAATCGACGGGAATGCCAAACATAAGTTCCGGGGCAGGAATGGTCACAACCTGTTCTTTCCTGAACAAGGGAAGGCCCAGTTTTTCGGAAAAAACAAGTACGGCAAGGATTGACAGGGTGAGGGTAACAAACAGGATTTCCGCTACAAATTTCTTCATCTTACAACTTTAACTGATCAAAACCTTGCCCATAAACCCCCATCACGCTGCCCATGGAGATAAATGCGCCGGGATCGATCTCTTTGATTTTCCGGAATATGGCTCCGGTCTCCTTTTTTCTGACCACGGTAATTACCACTTTGACTTTTTCCTTGGTATACCATCCGATCCCATCCACCACCGTTACACCCCGGTATTTCTGCTGATTGATGTAATCGGCAATTTCATCGTATTTCTGGGAGAAAATAAGCATTTGTGCCGAGCGGTTGGCTCCACTGAGAACCGCATCCAGGGCATAGGAAGCCACCCCCATGGTTACATATCCATAAACCAGTTTATCGACCGATTTCAACACAAAAAAGGAGGAGGCGATGATAATTACATCACAATACAGGATTATTCTTCCCGGACTGATGTTCCGGTATTTGTTGATCACAGCGGCAATGATATCCGTACCCCCCGTACTGCCGCCCCTGGAAAACACAATTCCCAACCCTATGCCGGAGATACCGCCTCCCAAAACTGCAGAGAGGAACAGATCATCGATCAGGGGTTCTTTTACAACCTGTTGGGTGAACGTCAGGGTAACCGATATGATCACCATGCTGTAGATCGTCTTGATCCCGAAATTAAATCCCAGTATACGGACAGAGATCAGCACCAGTACCACGTTGACCAGGAAGTAAGTCACACCCATCGGAAATCCGGTGGCATAATAGAGGACAGCGCCTACCCCGCTTACTCCGCCCGCGGTAATTTTAGCAGGAAGGATGAAAAAGGTCCAGGAAATGGAAAAAAGAACCAGTCCGATAGAGATTATCAGATAGTCTTCAAAAAATCTGATCCTGTCTTTCAGCTGTTGCTTCATTATCACCAATCTCAGGAAACCACTATATTAATAATTTTCTGAGGAACAACAATGATCTTCCGGATGATTTTCCCTTCCAGATATCTCCCTGTTTTTTCAAAACTTTTTACTGCAGCCTCTATTTCAGCTACTTCCATGGCAGCCGGCAATTCAATCTTAAATCTCATTTTCCCGTTGAATGAAACAGGATATTCAATGGTATCTTCCACCAGCAGGTTTTCGTTGACTTCAGGCCATTTTTCATAAGCCAGTGAGTTCTCATTCCCGTATAGCGACCATAACTCTTCGCCAAGATGCGGAGCGAACGGAGAGAGAATTTTGGTGAAAGCCTCCGCTGTCACACGGGTTACATGTCCTTTTTTCATCACATGGTTATTGAAAACCATCAGGAAGGAGATAGCCGTGTTGAATTTCAGGTTCTCAATCTCCTGGGAAACCCGGAATATCGTTTTATGCAACAGTTTTTCCGTATCCTCTTCTTCGGCTTCCGCAGAGATATTGGCCGGATCAGAGAAAAAACGATGAGCCCGGGTCAGGAAATTATGCACTCCTTTCACCCCGTTTTCCGTCCAGGGTTTCCGCTCATCCAAAGGTCCCATGAACATTTCATACAAGCGGAGTGAATCTGCTCCGTACTGTCTGACTACATCATCCGGGTTGATCACATTTTTAAGTGATTTTGACATTTTGGCCACGATCTGGCGCAACTCATCCCCCGTTTCCCGGTGAAAGTACCTGCCATCCCTTTCTTCCACCAGGTCGGAACTGACTTTGGCTCCCATTGCCGTCTCATATGCGAAAGCCAGGATCATCCCCTGGTTGAAAAGTTTGGTGAAAGGTTCGTCGGTGGAGACAATGCCGAGGTCGAACAGTACTTTATGCCAGAAGCGGCTGTATAAAAGGTGCAGAACGGCATGTTCTGCCCCCCCGATATAAAGGTCAACCGGCATCCAGTATTTTTCAAGTTGCGGATCAAAAATCCGCTCCTGATTCCGGGGATCTACGAACCGCAGGTAATACCAGCATGAGCCGGCCCATTGCGGCATGGTATTGGTTTCGCGCCGTCCTTTCCGGCCCTTTCCATCTGTAACGCCAAGCCATTCCCGGGCGTTGGCCAAGGGTGATTCCCCACCCTCTCCCGGTTCATATCTCTCCAGTTCAGGAAGCCTGACCGGGAGATCGTCATCCAGGGTAACTTCGCCATCATCCCAGTGGATGACAGGAAATGGTTCTCCCCAATAACGCTGACGGCTGAAAAGCCAGTCCCGAATCTTGTAATTGGTGGTGGCTTTACCCAGGTTACGCTCCTCGAGCCAGCGAATAATGGTCTCTATCCCCTTCTCCTTGTTCATCCCGTTGATATCGAGACCTAAAACAGGATTGGCCGAATTGATATATGCACCGTCTTCCGTCCAGCAGGCAGAGCCGGCAAGCACCTTTTCACGGAGCTCACTTTCGGCCTTTACGGGATCAAGGATGCAGATAACCGGAATATTGAATTTCATAGCAAACTCAAAGTCGCGGGTATCGTGCGCAGGAACAGCCATGATGGCACCGGTTCCGTAACCCATCAGCACGTAATCAGCAATCCAGATCGGTATGGGTAATCCTGTAACGGGATTGATGGCGTAACGACCCGTGAAAACACCAGTTTTGTCTTTGGCTAGCTCTGTCCGGTCAAGGTCCGATTTCAGGGAAGCGGCCTGCACATATTCATCCACGGCCTGTCTGTATTCGGGTGTGACCAAATCATCCACCAGCGGGTGCTCCGGGGAAACCACCATGTAAGTGGCACCAAAAAGAGTATCCGGGCGGGTGGTATATACCCTCAGTTTTTCGGAACTGCCTTCCAGCTTAAAATCGACTTCAGCACCCTGCGACTTACCGATCCAGTTGCGCTGCATGTCTTTCACCCCCTCCGGCCAATCAAGCGACTCGAGCCCCTCCAGCAAACGCTCGGCATATTGTGGAATACGTAACAACCACTGTTTCAGGTTCTTCCTTACAACCTGATTCCCGCATTTCTCATGTGACCCATCAGCCAACACCTCTTCATTGGCACACACAGTGCGGCATGACTGGCACCACCACACCTGCGCATTGTCATAATAGGCAAGTCTTTTGTCATCGACATATCCCCTGACTGCCTCCCTACCCTGTTGTATGACCTCTTCCGGTATCGGAAGTTCACTTACGGGACGTCCTTTTTTCATTTCAGGATCGTACCAGGTATTGAACAGCCTGGAAAATATCCATTGTGTCCATTTAAAATATTCAGGATCGGTGGTATTGATCTCCCGGCTCCAGTCATAACTCAGTCCAAGCGACTTGATCTGCCGGCGGAAGGTATCACAGTTCTTCCGAGTGGTGACAGCCGGATGGGTTCCAGTCTGAATGGCATATTGTTCGGCGGGAAGTCCGAATGCATCCCATCCCATCGGATGAAGCACATTGAAACCTTTCATCCGTTTGTACCTGCTGACAATATCCGTAGCAGTGTAACCTTCCGGATGTCCCACATGCAATCCAGCTCCTGAAGGATAAGGGAACATGTCGAGAATGTAATATTTAGGTTTGGAAAAATCGTTCTCCGTTTGAAAGGTATGGTTATCTTCCCAGTATTTCTGCCATTTTGGCTCAATATCCCAAAAATTGTATTCCATGGCGATATGCTTGTTCGTTCAAAAAATAAGGCGCAAAGTTAAAAATAAAAGAGGCTGATTCAGAATTTTGAAACAGCCTCTTTCACAATTTTTGGATGATTCCACTTAATAAGTTACCACAGGGGGCAGGCTCTTAGCCTGCTCGACAAAGTTAACCACCTGTTTCAGTGCAGGAACCGCCCGTGTGATCTTTTTTTCAGCCTGAACCTCCACAAGTTTGGCATGGAGATTCTCAGCATTGCGATTTCTGAGTTCCTTCACAGTGTCCACCCCCGCAGCCTCGAGGAGTTCCGAAAATTGCGGCCCAACTCCCTTGATCCGGAATAGATCTGCTTTGTTCACCCAATTCAGTATTTTACTTTCATCTACACCTGACTCTTCAGCAATGGTTTTACGACCATTGCGACTGGCACCCTTTGCCAGCAGTCCTTCCACAGTAGTTACCCCAGCTTTCGCCAGTTTTTCAGCGAAAACCGGACCGATACCTTCAATTTCTGCAATTTTTTTTGCCATGATCTTTTAGTTTTAATGGGTATTAATCTGATTTTTGGTCTCAAATCATGAAAAACACGATTTCAGTTCTCTAAAATACTAAATTATATTGAGCTTCTAATATTCAATTTTGTTTGCCTTTTTTTCCCAGAGCTTGAAAACATTCAGCGTTTCCCGGAGAGGAAGTGATACTACCGGTAATTTCCTCTCACAGACAGGCAGAGCGATCTCATCATAAATAAAGGCATCATCAAAGCCGGCCTTTGCCGCATCCTCCCGTCCTGATCCATAATACAATTTAGCCGGCCGGGCCCAGTATACGGCACCCAGGCACATGGGACACGGTTCGCAGCTGCTGTATATTTCACAACCGTTCAGCTGAAATGTTCCCAGCTTTTTACAGGCGTCACGGATTGCCATCACTTCAGCGTGGGCAGTCGGATCGTTGGAAGAGGTAACCTGATTGAAGCCTTCCCCGACGATTCTTCCATCTTTGACCACTACCGCCCCGAACGGTCCCCCAAGTCCATTTTCCACAGCATATACTGCCAGTTCAGCCGCCCGCTTCATGAAATGCTGCTTTTCGGAATCTTCATTATCCATATTTTAATGAAATGATAAGTAAATTTAATCATTTAGTCCATTTTTCCGTTAATTCTGAACAAAATTTCCCCCTTTTTGAGAATCCCCCATCTTGTTAATGCGACCTTGAGAGCCGGCTGTTGCTGAAGGAATCAGTTTCCGCAGGTGAACCGGAGAAATAGGGAATGCAAAAGTTAAAATTGGATAATAACGTCTGAATCATTAAATTTGCTCAATAACCAGCAGAACTGAAGAATGAAGAGCGAAGGTGCGGAGGTGTTTCTTTTTAACGAATTGAAAGCCGGAAATCCCCGTGCATTTGATTGCATATTCCGTGATTATTACTCTTTACTCTGCCGGTATTCCTATTCACTGGTCCGCGATAAGGACAATGCCCAAAGCTTGGTTCAAAACGCTTTTGTGCGATTGTGGGAAAACCGTTTTTCACTGGATCATGTGACCAACCTGCCTGCCTACCTGACCAGTATGGTCCGCAGTGAATCATTGAATTGGCTGCGTCATGAAAAACACAATCTGCATCTGGCCTCTCTTCCTCCCGATCTGAGATCCGAAAATCCGCGTGAAGGTGACATACATGCATCCGATTTTACCGGGAAGCTGGTGATTTCGATCTCCACTTTGCCTGACCGGTGCAGGGAAGCCTTTGAAATGAGCCGTTTTGATAACCTGACCGCCCGGGAAATCGCCGATAGAATGGGTATTTCGGTGAAGGGAGTGGAAGCATTGATCACCCGGGCACTGAAATCCCTTCGCGCTGAATTATCTGAATTTCTGCCCAGTCGCGAAGGAAAAGAAGAAAAGGGTTGCATCCTCTTTTTACTTCTCCGGAATTTCTGTAAAAAGGCATTTTCATAAATTTTTAAAAAAAAACGATTTTCCATATAGGGTATGCCATACCCTGATGTTTCATTATTATAGAACAAATGAAATGAAAGCTGTTTTAGACATCAACGATATAATTGTCAGGTCATTCACTGAAAAGTTGACCGAAGAGGAAAGGCTTTTTCTGGAAAAATGGAAATCTGAAAGTTCTGAAAATATATCGGAGTACCATGATTATGAGGCCATATGGGCTGAATCGGGAAAGCTAGCCGGCACTTTGGAGATCGACCTGCCTGGGTCCATGGAACGGATCCGGAGGAGAACCGGGATTGACCGCTTTATTTTCATCCGTAAGTTTTTTTTGTTACAGGCCGCAGCAGTATTGGTTCTGGCTGTCCTGATTACTTCCGTGTATTCCTGGATACAGGAAAAAAAGGACATTCCGGGAGAAGAATTGATGGCTTACCAGGAGGTGAAAGCACCTTACGGAACCCAAACCCGTCTGGAACTTCATGACGGTACCGTTGTTTTCCTCAATTCCGGAAGCATATTGAAATTCCCTGTTGCATTCAGGGAAAACGTTTCAAGGAAAGTATGGTTAACCGGTGAAGGTTTCTTTGAAGTAAAAAAAGAGGATAATAAAACTCCGTTTGTGGTGGATGCCGGATCATTGCTGATCAACGTAACCGGTACCCGTTTCAACGTGGACGCTTACCCCGGGAATCAGGAGATCTCGGTAGCTTTGGCAGAGGGAGAGGTGATCCTTCAAAAGGAAAAGCAGAGTGAAATCACAGACCTGACCACGCTGAAACCCAGGGAAGTGGCATACTGGGATTCGGCAGGCAATAAAATGAATATCATCCAGCACACTGACTTGGAAAAGTACATTGCCTGGACCGAAGGAAAGATCATTTTCAGCGATGATCCGATCCGGACTGTAATACAAAAGCTGGAGAATTGGTATAATGTCGATATTGAAATTGCCGACAGCAGGGTCATGAAATACCGCTTCACCGGAGTTTTCTTTGATGAACCGCTGAATCAGGTACTTCATCTGCTCAGCATCTCTTCGGGTATGGAATATATTGTTATTCCTGCCGTAAAGCAAAACGACAATTCCTATTCAAAACGCAAAATCATCTTAAAATCGAAAAGAACATGACCTAATAAATCATTTGCCTATGATTATATGAGACCAAAAAAAAACAGGAAAGTGTTGGCTGCACCTCCCTGTTTCAGCTATACCCTGCGCAAAGCAGGAGAATAATGAAGTATTAAAATAAATCAAACAAATTTATGGAAAAAATTAACTTTTGGGGGAAAATCATGCAGATTAAAAATCTGCAAAAGATGCTTTTAATTATGAGACTGACACTATTTATCATCGTTGCATCCGCATTGAGTGTTTTTGCTTCTGACAGTTATTCGCAGAATACGCGGATCTCGCTCGAACTGAAGAACACTACGGTGAAAGATGCATTAAAAGCCATCGAGAACACAAGTGAGTTCTACTTCATTTACAACAATGAGCTTATCGATGTAAACCGTAAAATTGACATCAATGTCAGGGATGAGAGGATTGTTGACATTCTGGGAGAGATATTCGCAGGGCAGGATGTGGAATTTACCGTGATTGACCGCAAAATTGTTCTATCTCCTTCTGAAATCACTTCCGTGCAGGCGCAAATCCAGATTTCGGGAAAAGTGACAGACAGGAGCGGAAATGCCCTACCCGGTGTAGCTGTGGTCGTAAAAGGCACTACGCAGGGAACCATCACCGATAACAACGGGAATTTCAGGCTGTCTATTCCGACCGATGCCCAAACATTACTGTTTTCATTTGTCGGGATGCGGAGCCAGGAGGTTCTGATCGGGAACAAAACGACTTTTAATATAATCATGGAAGAAGAGACCATCGGGATAGAGGAAGTAGTGGCTGTAGGATATGGCACACAGAAGAAAAGCGACCTGACAGGTGCCATTACCCAGGTAAAAGCAGCAGAACTTACCTCAGTGATGGGTTCCAATCCGGTTCAGGCGTTGCAGGGTCGTGCAGCCGGTGTGGCAGTGCTCACCAACAATGCCCCCGGGTCATCCCCAACCTTGCGTATTCGGGGAAGCAGCTCCATCAATGCAGGAAATGATCCCCTTTATGTGGTGGATGGTTTCCCGCTGATGAACAGTAACCTGAATGACATCAATCCCAATGACATTGAATCCATAGAGGTATTGAAGGATGCATCTTCATCAGCTATTTACGGATCAAGAGGGGCCAACGGTGTGGTGATTGTCACCACGAAGAAAGGGCAGCAGGGCAGAAACGACCTGTCCGTCAATTCGTACTTCGGGGTTCAGACTCCTGAACGTCTGGTGGAAATGCTCGGCCGGGAAGAATTTATTGATTATGTGAACACCGCCTATACCTATTCCAAGGGTTCACCGGTATACACTACCGCCAAACCGGCTCCCGATTATAATACCGACTGGCAGGATGCCATAGTCCGGGATATGGCCACCATTCAGGAGCACTCGGTCACCTTCATGGGAGGGAAAGACAAAACCAGCTTCATGCTTTCAGGGGGTCTTTTTTCACAGCAGGGATTGCTTCCGGCATCCGGTTTTGACAAATACACCCTGCGGTCCAATCTGAACCATGAATTCAGAAAATGGCTCATGGTCGGGACACATCTGCAATACAGCAGTGCACAGCAGGATATCAGGGATAACCCGACAGGTAATATCTTCAGGTTTGGCTGGCCAACCATGCCGGTTAAAAATGCAGATGGCTCCTGGTATTATTCATTCCTCGATCCGCAGCATGATTCCTACATTGAAGGGAAATGGAATCCCGTGGCCGATGCGACTGAAGTTACGGATGAATCGGTTCGCAACCGTTTGCTGGGTGATGTTTTTGCCGAATTCACGATACACAAGAACCTGAAATTCAAAACCAACTTCGGCGTCGATATTTCCAACCAGAAAAGATACCAGTACAATTCCTCCAAATCCTCAGGGGGTATGAGTTCAGGGGGGAAAGGGCTCGGAGGACAGACTTATAACAAGATGACATCCAAGTTCACTGAGAATATCCTGACCTATTCGAACGTATGGAACAATGTCCACCGGCTGACGGCCACAGCTGTATATTCCTACCAGGACTATCTGTATGATGCTTTGACGATCAGCGGCAGTGGTTTTCAGAATGATGCCACCGGGGCCAATGACATGTCGCTGGCCGACAGGTCAAGTGTTACCTACAGCTCGACCAAATACGGGAACAAGCTGATTTCCTGGACAGCCAGGGCATCTTATGTGTTCAATGACAAATACATGTTTACAACTACCGGCAGGTATGATGGCTCTTCCCGTTTCGGAGCCAACAACAAATGGGGATTTTTCCCTTCGGTAGGTGTGGGATGGCGCGTCAGCCAGGAGTCATTCCTGAACGGCAATAAAGTCATCTCCAATCTCAAGCTGCGTGCAAGCTATGGTGTGACCGGGAATCAAGAGATCAGTAACTATGCTTCGCTGCCGAAACTGACCTCCGTCTATTACGTTTTCAACAATGCACTTCTGCAGGGATTTACCGAATCGATCGGAAATTCAGACCTGCGCTGGGAAAGAACCACCCAGTACGACCTCGGATTTGACCTCGGTTTATTTAAGAAGCTGGACATCAGTGTGGATTATTATGACCGTACCACCAATGACCTGCTTTACAACGTGCCCATTCCCACCACTTCGGGATATTCGAGCATCCTCGACAACATCGGAGAGGTAAAAAACAACGGTTTGGAAATTGCCGTGAATAGCCTTATCCTGGACAGGGAAGTGAAATGGTCTTTGGGAGGCAATATCTCGTTGAACCGGAACAAGATTGCGGCTTTATATGGAGATGTTCAGAAGATTCTGCTCGGAACCTCATCCAATGGTTATGCCCGTTACCTGGAAGTCGGCAAGCCTGTGAACGCCATTTACACCCGTGAATCGGGCGGTATCATCAACACCCAGGAAAAACTCGACGCTTACAGAAAGATCAAATCTACCGCCAACATGGGCGAAGAGATGTATATTGACCACACGCCCAATAATTCAATCGGAATCGATGACTATATCTGCATCGGATCCCCGGAGCCCAAATTCTTTTACGGTCTTTCAACGAACCTGTCGTATAAGAACTTTTCGCTCGACATTTACGGACAGGGAGCATACGATTATGCATCGGTCGCAGGGATTGACAACAGTGCATTTGGAAGCACCTCCATCGTGATCGGATATGCCACGGCCACAGACAGTTACCTGATGTACGGGGAGAACCAGCTGCTGAACCAGAACTATCAACCTTCGAAATATGCCTACGACCGGATGTGGAGTGAGAGCAATCCCAACGGAACCTTCCCGAGGGCCGGAGCAAAGGACATGTATTTCTCTGACAGAACCAGTGCCCATTGGAGTTATTTCATCGTGAAAAACATTAAACTGGGTTACGATTTCTCCTCTCTCATCAAAAAAGCAGACTGGGTCAAGGAACTGACTGTTTTCCTGAATGCGCAGAACTATATCAGCTATGCAAACCATCGCGGTTACAACCCGGAAAACGGCGACACCACTTATCCCTGGGCCAAAACGATGATATTCGGAATCAATGCTAAATTTTAAACCTGTAAAACGTTATATCATGAAATTCATTAAATATATCTTTCTTTCTGCTGCTTTGCTGGGATTCAGCCAATGCACTGATCTGGAGGAAAATCCATACACCTTCCTCTCTCCTACCAATTTCTACCAGAATGAAGAAGAACTCAAGATGGCGGTCGTCAGTGTCTATGATGGATTCCAGAATGCCTGGGGAGGAGCCAACTATCTCTATCACATGTATCTTGAAGTTTTGACAGAGTTCGGGGCACCGGCATATGCAAAAGACGATGTTCACCTGTGGAATGCATGGGTAGATGTGAACAATCCTGCCCGGACCTTTACAACCGCCTGGCCAAGGGCTTATCAGGTTATCAACCGTGCAAATATCGTGATTGGCCGGGGAGAAGGGATTCAGATGGACGGAACCGCGAAAAAAAGATATTTTGCTGAAGTCCGTTTTCTAAGAGCTTTATCCTATTATAACCTGGTCCGGATTTTTGGTGGCGTCCCAGTACCTGAATCTTACACCGCTTCCAAAGAGGGATTGGAGATCCCGAGAAAAACGGTGGAAGAAACCTATGCTCAGATCATTGCAGACCTGGAATACGCGGAAGCAAACCTCCCGTTGAAGTCGGCCTATGCTGCAACCGACAAATGGAGACCCGGCAAAGGCGCAGCACAGGCATTCCTTGGCGAAGTCTATCTGACCCGTGCCAGTATGGAAGGAAACGCCACTTTCTACCAGAAATCTAAAGAATACAGCGGGAAGGTGATCTCATCCAATGAATATCAGCTTGAACCCGACTTTAAAAACCTCTGGTTCTGGTGGAATACAAACAACAAAAACGGTAAGGAATCAATTTTTGAAATCCAGTATGGACAACTCAGCAGCGAATACAACAACCTGCACGTAATGTTCGGGGTTAATATCACTGAAGCCAGCATCGGTTGTTACATGTACCGGCGATATGGCCCGACCATTCAGGCTTATCAGTCATACAGCGATCAGGATGCGAGGAAAAAAGGAACCTTCCTCGACCGGTTTTACCGTACTTCCAACGGGGTAATCACCGACACCCTGGTTTTTGTTCCTGCCGACAAAGGCTATTATCCCGGATCCCGGAAATGGAACACAGCCTCTCCCGGAAATATCAAATTTTATGACAGAACACCTGAATCGGCCACATTGAAGATGCCGCAGGCCAACATTTATGTAATGCGCTATTCCGATGTGCTGCTGAATTACGCAGAAGCTGAAAACATGATAAACGGACCTACTGCAGACGCCCTGGCAAAATTCAATTCAGTAAGAACCAGGGCCGGTCTCGGCGCCCTCACCGGAATGTCCAAAACCCAGCTGGATGATTATATCTTCCGTGAAAGAGGCTGGGAATTCATCGGAGAATCACAACTCTACTTCGACGAATTGCGTACCGACCGTTTGGGAAAAAATGTAAAAGCCTGTTTCGACGAATCGGTTGCCCTGGGTATCTACATGTACAAGGATGCCAAGCTGGAATTCGTACCCAAAAAGAGCTTCCTGTGGAAAATACCCACCTACGATCTGGATTCCAACCCGGCTCTGGAACAAAACCCGGATAATGTTTCAAATTAGCTGATCAGTAATACGAAGAGGCTGTATCAAACGAAATAACTCTGCGCGAATACTCTCTGTGAATTCTGTGTGACAATTCTTTTCAAATACACAGAAAGCACACAGGAAACACAGGCCACACAGTGATCTTTTGATACAGCCTCTTTTTTATACCTAAACAACCTGAGGAAATGAAACCGGTTTGCCTTTGTCTCTCGTTTTTTCTGCTCCTGAACCTTTGTTTACAGGCCGGGCAAAAAGGGGGATATCTGCCGAAACAGGCTTTGGCCCTGTACGATACGATCACCGACAAACCGTTTCGGCACACCCCCAGTAAGGCTGCAGAATGGTTCCCGGAAGCCGGATTCGGTTTGTTCATTCACTGGGGAATTCACAGCGTGGCTGCCCTGGATCCCTCCTGGTCCATGCTGAAAAACTGCCCCTGGCTGAAAGAGGACCGAACGGTAACTCCTGAGCAGTATTACCGGCTTGCCCATGAATTCAACCCGCAGAACTACGATCCTGAAAAGTGGGTGGTGGTTGCTAAAGCTGCCGGTTTCCAATACATGGTTATCACCACAAAACATCACGACGGATATTGCCTGTGGCCTTCCGGCTATGGAAAATTCAATACCGGGAACTTCATGGGCGGCCGTGACTTATTGAAACCTTTCGTCGATGCCTGCCGGAAATACGGCATGAAGATCGGGTTTTATTTTTCCCCCCGTGACTGGAGCAATCCCGATTATCCCCCCGCCGTGAAGAATTCCGACTTCGAACAGAAAATCACCGGTATCCGTTATCCTGAAGAAATCAACCAGCAAAAATTTGACAGCTTTTTCAGGTATACCCTCGGTCAACTCAGTGAAATCCTGACCCTCTACGGGAAGATCGACGTGTTGTGGTTTGACGGGATCGACTGGCCGGGGGTGAACACCCATTCCGGGAAGTTGCATGCCTGGCTGCGTGCAGTTCAGCCCGACATGGTGATCAATCCCCGGTGGGAAACCAACGATGAAAAACTGGATTTCGGAGACTTCCGGACTGAAGAGATCCAGTGGCGGAAGCATATGGACAGCCGCCCTTATGCCCCAGGAACCTGGTGGGAATTCAATGAAACATGGAGCGGACACTGGGGCTATTCCCCACTGGCACTCTATCGTGATTTCGATAAGGTAATGGCTGCTCTGGTATACACCCGCTCATACGGTGGAAATTACCTGCCCGATATTGGCCCTCAACCCGACGGTAACATGCGTCCCGGCTTTTATGAACAGTGCCGGAAATTGTCGGACTGGATGGAAAAAAACAAGGAATCAGTGATCGGTACAACCGACTTTGCCGATTGGAAAGAGATTTCGAATGTACCGCTTACCAGGCGGCAGGCATGCATTTATGCCCACCTGCTCAGCGATTTCCGCGGAGAAATACACATCAGATTCAAAACCAAGCCAGAGAAAGTCATACTCCTTGAGAATGGCAAATGCTTGCCCTTCGAATATCAAAACCAGGAGATCCTCATTCATACCGACCACATCCGGCGAAATTTCACAGATGACGTAATTAAAATCTCCTTCATCGAATGATTGATTATTTCTATCTTTAAATAGAGCAAATTACAATAAAACATGAAACTATTCCTGATTACACTCGGTCTGCTCTTACCCGCCCTTCTATTTTCCCAGCAAACCGAGATCCGGTATCTCTCGGGCAAAGATTGTAACCAGACTGTCGACTGGCAGTTTTTTTGTTCCGAAGGAAGGAATTCAGGGAAATGGACAACGATCCCCGTTCCTTCAAACTGGGAACTGCAGGGGTTCGGAAAATACAACTACGGACACGACAAAGATTCTGTCCGCGGGAAGGAGGTCGGTTTCTACAAATATGAATTCCGGGTACCCCGGGAGTGGAAGACAAAAAAAGTAAATATTGTTTTTGATGGCTCCATGACCGATACCGAGGTAAAGATTAACGGGAAGCAGGCAGGTCCTGTGCACAGGGGATCGTTTTACCGTTTCAGTTACGACATCTCTGGGCTCCTCAGATATGACAGAACCAATCTGCTGGAGGTAAAAGTAGCCAAGCACTCAGCCAACGAATCGGTCAATAAGGCAGAACGCTATTGCGACTTCTGGATTTTTGGCGGTATCTTCCGCCCGGTATACCTGGAAGCCAAACCGTTGGAGAATTTCACCCGGGCCGCAATCGATGCCCAGGCTGACGGAACCTTCAGCGCCGATCTTTTTATGGACG
>Ga0116193_1000549_pt1 | contig 35138 bp, 29 predicted proteins | sample AD_UKC115_MetaG_FD_89892 | JGI IMG/M metagenome (GOLD analysis project Ga0116193, IMG submission 89892) | Active sludge microbial communities of municipal wastewater-treating anaerobic digesters from Hong Kong - AD_UKC115_MetaG | ecosystem: Engineered > Bioreactor > Anaerobic > Digestate... | reverse complement strand
TCCGAGAGCACCCCCCACTTCTCGGCCGCCTCCGCGATCCCCGCATCAATGGCCGCCATCGCCGCATCGTCGACCACCAGATGCGTCCGCCACGAAATCGTCGACACCAACCGCGCCGCCACCCGACCCGCCAAGAACAACGCATTCACCCGCGGCAGCCGCTCCCGCAACGACCGCGCCAAGAACATCTGCGACGACGCCCGGCGCATCGACATGTTCAACGCCGCCCCCACCTCCGCAGCCGTGGCATCCCACACATCACACGTCCAGAACTCCCGCTCATCGCCATCCGGAGCACACCGACGCTCCACCAACTCCCCGATTGCCGCCAACCGCCGCGCCGCCCCCGCCGCCTCCGCCCGCGCCCAACCCTCCACCGCACCCACCACACCACCGTCATCAGCAGCAGCCAGATCCGACGGACCAAGGTGATCGAACATGTGTTCTAGTCTGCCACCACCCACCGACAAGCCCGCCAGTCCAGTTCAGGACCCTTCAACTGGATGAAACGTGCCTGGATGGGACGCAACCAGCGGTTCGGTTCGAGTAGCGGCCTACCCGCGCCGTGCCGTGTCGGCGTCCCTACCATCAGCTCACCACCAGCGGATGGAGGAGTGATGGCACGGAAGTACACGATCAAGACCGGCGGCACTTTGTCGGGAATCGCACAGCTCTTCTACGGCGACAGCTCGCTGTTCCCATTGATCGCCGGCGCCAACGGAATCACCAACCCCAACGTGGTCGCAGTCGGGCAGGTGATCGCGATACCCGACCTGCCGCAGCATTGGGAGCCGTTCACCACGTTCGGTGAATTCGACGACAATGGCGAGAGCATCGGGCGGTTCAAATTCCCGAACAGGGTCCCGCCGGGAAAGCGGCTTGTAATCGAGACCGTCACTGGGTGTTACTACGGCGACGGCGCCGTATTGGGTCCGGCCGTTCTCAGTGTCGAGCAGAGCGACGACCGGCTGGCCAATTATTCGTTTTCGTGGGTCGAGGGTGGGGCGATGAGCGACCTAGAGCAGGACCGGCGCTTCTTCGGTTTCAACCACTATGTGCGGATTTACGTCAATGGCCCGAATTCAATACAGTTCGATGCGTTCGGCGGCTCCTTCTACGGAGGCGACAGCAGCTTCTCCGGTCGCTACACCGTGTCAGGATTCTTGGAGGCACTCCCGGTCGGCTGACGCTCGCCCCTACCGCCGCCGCCGGATGATCGCCCGCAGCTTCTCGAGCCGCCCGCCGATCTCCCGTTCACCTCCGTGGGGTGTGGGCGTGTAGTAATCGACTCCGACCAACTCATCGGGCGGATATTGTTGCGCCGCAACGCCTCCCGGTTGGTCGTGCGCGTAGAGGTACCCCTGGGCGTTGCCCAGCGCGGCCGCGCCCGAATAGTGGCCGTCGCGCAGATGTGCCGGCACCATCCCGGCCTTACCGGCCTTGATGTCGGCCATGGCCGCGCCCAGCGCCATGGTGACCGCGTTGGACTTGGGCGCCGTGGCCAGGTGCACGGTGGCGTGCGCCAGGGTCAGCTGCGCCTCGGGCAACCCGATCAGCTGCACGGTCTGGGCGGCCGCCACCGCCAGCGGGAGTGCCGAAGGGTCCGCCATCCCGATGTCCTCGCTGGCCAGGATCATCAGCCGGCGGGCGATGAACCGGGGATCCTCCCCCGCGGTCAGCATCCGCGCCAGGTAGTGCAGCGCCGCGTCGACGTCGGACCCCCGGACCGACTTGATGAAGGCACTGATGACGTCGTAGTGCTGATCGCCGTCGCGGTCGTAGCGCACCGCGGCCTTGTCCAGGGACTGTTCGACCACCTCGACGGTGACCCGATCACCCGCTTCCGCGGACACCTCCAGTGCGGTCAGGGCCCGGCGGGCGTCGCCGGCGGACAGCCGCACCAGCAGATCCAGCGCATCGTCGTCCACCGTCACGGCGCCGTCCAGCCCGCGCGGGTCGGCGACCGCGCGCTGCAGGACGGTCTTGATGCCGTCGGCGCTCAACGGCTGCAGCTGCAGGATCAGCGAACGCGACAGCAGCGGAGCCACGACCGAGAATGACGGGTTCTCCGTGGTGGCCGCCACCAACAGCACCACCCGGTTCTCCACGGCGGCCAGCAGCGCGTCCTGCTGCGTCTTGGAAAAGCGGTGCACCTCATCGATGAACAGCACCGTCTGGTCGCCGTACGCGGCGGCCGTCCGGGCGCCCTCGATCACGGCGCGAACCTCCTTGACACCGGCCGACAGCGCCGAGAGCGCCTCGAAACGGCGGCCCGTGGCGCCGGAGATCAGCGAGGCCAGCGTGGTCTTGCCGGTGCCGGGCGGGCCGTACAGGATGACCGACGCCGCGCCGGAACCGTCAACGAGACGGCGCAGTGGTGACCCCGGGCCGAGCAGATGTTCCTGGCCGACCACCTCGTCGAGCGATTCCGGCCGCATCCGGACGGCCAGGGGTGAGCCAGCGGGCGGCGCCCCGCCGGGCGTGGCACCGCTGGACAGGTCGAACAGACCGTCGGACACGGTTCAGGCTTACCACGGCGGCCGGACACATACGATGCTGGAGTACCCCGATCAACGATGAGGAGTTCACCGTGCGACGTCTGGTCGTGATGATGCTGGGAATCGTCCTGACCGCCATCGCACTCGCGGCGCCGGCGGGAGCGATCCTGCCGCCCGTCGACGGGTACTACACGTTCAACCAGCCTGGCGTGCCGTCCGCCAACTGGGAGCTGCAGAGCATCTGCATCCAGCCCAACGGCACCCGCGCCCAGGCCGACTACACCGACGAGACGATCCAGACCCTGGGCTGCACGGTCCTCGTCACCGCCAGCACGCCGTCGTTGGTCACCCGCGAGGAGAAGCTGGTGAACTTCTCCGGTCGGGCACGGCTGACCGGTGGCCTGTGGACCTTCCAGGTCGAGCAGCCCGAAGGGCTGACCTGCCCCGACGGTAGCTACGCGGCCCGCACCGAAACCTTCGCGTTCACCGCGCCCGATCCGAACGGTCCGCCGAACCTGACCGGCACCCGCACGTCGGTCAACGCCGCGGCGTGCGGCATTCCGGCCGCCGTGACGAAGACCCCGTTCACCCTGACCTTCAACGACGTGCTCGATCCGGGGGTGATCGCCCGGTTCCCGGCGATCTGCAACTACCTGGCCGGTCGGCCCAGCATCTGCAGCTAGGCCTGACCGGGCTCGGTCACGAAGTCGATCAGCTCCTCGACCCGGCCGATCAGCGCGGGCTCCAGGTCGGTCCAGTCCCGCACGCGCGAGCGGATCTTCTGCCAGGCCCGAGCGATGTCGGCCTGCGAACCGTGCGGCCAGTCCAGGGCGTCACAGATGCCGTGCTTCCACTCGATGTTGCGCGGGATGACGGGCCACCGCTCGAGGCCCAGCCGCTCGGGTTTGACGGCCTGCCAGATGTCGACGTAGGGATGACCGACCACCAGCGTGTGCGCGCCGGCCGGTGAGCGCCGGACCTGCTCGGCGATCCGGGCCTCCTTGGACCCGGCGACCAGATGGTCGACGAGCACGCCGAGACGGCGCTGCGGTCCCGGTGCGAACTCGGCCACGATGCCGGGCAGATCGTCGACACCGCCGAGGTACTCGACGACGACGCCCTCGATCCGCAGATCGTCGCCCCATACCTGCTCGACGAGCTCGGCGTCGTGGCGGCCCTCGACGTAGATGCGGCCGGCCAGCGCGACCCGAGCGCGGGCGCCGGGCACCGCGACCGAACCCGAGGCCGTGCGCGCCGGGCCCTTGGCAGCGGGCTGCAGCGGCGGCGCGGTCAGGATGACGGGCTTGCCGTCGATCAGGAAGCCGGGGCCCAGCGGGAAGCCCTTCACCCGGCCGTTGCGGTCCTCGAGGTCGACGCGGCCGAGTTCGATGCGCACCACCGCGCCGACCCAGCCGCTCTGGGCATCCTCGACCACCAGGCCCGGTTTGGCGGCATGCTCGGTCGACCGAGTTCGCCGGTCGCCGTGCGGGTTTCGGGCCAGAATGTCGGAGCCGTAGCGATCATCCACCCGGGAGATCCTAGGGATGCCGGTGCGTCGGCGCGGGCACGCCACGCCGGGGGCGTCAGAGGGTCGCCGCGTCCGGCTTGGCCAGTTTCGCGGTCACCTCATCGATCACGGTGTGGATGAAGCGCATCTTGTCCAGCACCGGCCCAGGCAGCACGAACGGGTACAGGTCGTCGCGGCCCATCGACCGGTTCACCATGTTCAGCGACCACGCCAGCGGCAGCCACATCTCGATGATCGAGTCAAAGCCACTGGGGCCCAACGCCCGTCGGTCGAACGTCGCTCCCGCCGGGGCCAGGCCGAACGCCGCCGAAGTGTCCAGGGTGTCGCGGATGTGCAGGTAGTGCGCGAACGTCTCGGCCCAGTCCTCGGCCGGGTGCATGGTGGCGTAGGAGGAGACATAGTTCTGCTCCCAGCCCTCGGGCGGGCCGTCGTTGTAATGCCGGTCCAGGGCCGCCTGGTAGTCGGCGTTCGGATCGCCGAACAGCTGCTGGAACTGCTCCCGGTAGGCCGGCGACGGATCCACCAGGCGGTAGTAGTAATAGTGGCCGATCTCATGGCGGAAGTGCCCGAGCAGCGTGCGGTAGGGCTCGTCCATGGCCTTGCGCAGCTGCTCCCGGTGGACGTCGTCACCCTCGGCGAGATCCAGGGTGATCACACCGTCCTCATGGCCGGTGAACACCTGGTCGAACTCACTCGAGAGTAGATCGAACGCCAGCCCGTACTGTGGGTCGGCGTCCCGCCCGGTGATCGGCAGGTCGAGTTCGGCCAGCTCGGCGATCAGCCGGCGCTTTGCCTTCTCGGCCACGGCGAACGCGGCCAGGGCCGTGGTGTCCGCGTCGTTGGGCCGGGTGCGCGTCAGGCGGCACGACGCGCACAGCTCGCCCTGCACGGTACTGGCGGGGTCCAGCTTGACCAGCCAATTGCATTCGGCCAGATGCAGATTCGCGCACAACCGATACTGGCTGGCATCCACCGCGCCGCCGTGTTCGCTGTCGGGACCGGAGGCGATCACCAGCATCGCCGCGTCGGGCAGCGAGAAGCCGACCGGGCTGCCGCACGACAGGCAGACCGAGTTCTCGAACGTCAGATGCTGGCCGCAGTTGGGGCACAGGAAGTCACGCATGCAGGATTCCCCCTTCGAAGGGTGCAACGTCGACCGACACGTCGATCACGCTGCTTTCCGAGTCCGTATAGATGATCCCGCGCAGCGGCGGAACATCCGCATAGTCTCTACCCCATCCCACGACGATGTAACGCTCGTCGATCATCTGATCGTTGGTCGGATCCAGTGCCAGCCACTGGTTCTGCGGCGTCCACACGGCTGCCCACGCGTGCGTGGCGTCCACCCCGAACATCCGTTCCTTACCCGGGGGCGGGTCGGTGGCCAGGTATCCGGACACATAGCTGGCGGCCAGGCCGTTGGCCCGCAGGCATGCGATGGCCAGCCGGGCGAAGTCCTGGCAGACCCCTTCGCGCGCGGCCAGCACCTCCGACACCAGGGTCGACACCGTCGTCGATCCCGACCGGTAGGTGAAGTCGTCGAAGATGCGGTGGTTCAGGTCGTTGAGCACCTCGATCAGGGGCCGGCCCGGCACGAAGCTGGGTGCGGCGTACTCCCGCACGGCGTCGGTGATCTCGGGGAACTCGAGGTCCAGGGTGAACTCGACGGCCAGCGCGCCGGCGGAGCCGGCCGGCCGGGCGATCTCCCAGGGCGCCACCGCCGATCCGGACCGGTAGAGATCCGCCGGCGGCGGATCCACCTCGACGACGGACGAGCTGATGACGGTCAGCTCCCGGTGCGGGTGCGTGACGTGGAAGTACGAGCTGATGTTGCCGTAGGCGTCGCGACTGGTGGACTGGTCGGCCGGGGCCGGATCGATGTCGACGGTGTACGACAGGCAGCGCTGGACCGGGGAGTCCCGCGGCGTGAGGAAGCCCCGGCCGTACGAACTGGTGACGACGTCGGAGTAGCGGTAGTCGGTGCGATGCGTGATCCGGTAGCTGCGACCGGTTTCCAGGTTCACGGCAGCACCCGCAACTGATCCGGGCCCCACAGCGGTTGCATGCCGCCGGGCAGCGAGAGCTGGGTGTCGGTGATGACGGTGGACAGCTCCCGCAGACCCGAGTGCACTCCGTCGAGCAGGCCGCCCAGCTCGGCGCGCCGGCCGTCGTCGTCGACGTGTTCGAGATCCTGCGGGTCCAGCCGCCGCACCCGGGTCATCATCTCCTCGGCGAGGCGCTCAGGCCGCGACGAACCCGACGCGCCGGGCATGGCGCGCAGATTGGCGCGCAAGCGGTCGAGCTGGAACACCAGGGACCGCGGATTCTCGGCGTCGAAGAGCAACAGGTCGGCCACCGCAGCGATGCTGACCTTGCCCAGGTTGCGCCGCCGGTAGATGACCGACGATTCGCAGGCCACCAGGACGGCCTCGGTGATGGCCTGCTCGGCCTCGGGGCTGCGGACGGTGGTCATCGTCGCGCGCAGCAGGGCCGACAGCCACAGGCCGCGCTCGATCCGCTTGCCCGAGTCCATCGTGATCCAGCCGACGTCTCGGACCATCGATTCCCCCGCCACCCCGGCCAGCGCCAGCATCCCGGACAGGGTGCGGGCGTGCGCGGAGGCCATCAGCGCGTCGGCGCGCACCAGGGATTCCGGCGGCCGGGCCGGCTGGTTGAGCACGGCGCGGTCGACCGCGGCCAGCACCATCCAGGTGTCGTTGGACATCTGGTCGCGCACGGCGCGCGCGGCCAGGCCCAGGCGTTCGACGGATTGGGCCAGTGAGCCGGACCGGGTCCGGTCGGCGGTCAGCGCCCACAGCGTGGTCGGGGCCACCGCGATGGTTTCGGCGTGGTCCGCTGCGTTGTCGGGGGCACCCACGCCCGTGTCGGTGCCGGTGATCCCGCCCAGGGCAGCCAGCAGCACCGGCACGCATTCACTGGCGTCCAGATACTGCCGGTGCCGATATTCGTGATAACGCTCGCGGGTGATGGTGAGCAGCCGGGCCATGCCCTCGGCGCGCTCGGCGTAGCGGCCGGTCCAGAACAGATCGGACAGCACACGGGGTGAACTGACGGCGCGGGTGCCGCTGGCCGTGATCACCGGCAGGTCGATCGGCACCGGTGCCACGGCCCGTGCCCGGGTCAGTGGCTGCACCCAAACATCTTTGGCGGCAATCGTTTTCATCGAATAGGCGTCGACGCCGGGAGCCAGCACGTAGCCCAGGCCGCCGATCATGGGCGCGTAGCCGCCCCGCTTCGACACCGTGAACAGACGCATGCCGACGCTGCCGGCCCGCAGGCCGCCGCTGTAATGGTCGGTGGGAGCGACCGAGAACTGCGGCAGTTCCTGGCCGACGAACTGCCATGGCCTCGCCTCGATACGGGCCGCCAGGTCCGACCGCTGCTCCGAGGACAGCATCGGACCGACCATCGGTGCCGCCCCGACCGCGGACCGGATCAACAGTGAGTCCAGGTGACTCAACAGGTGCGAGCGTTCGGTGCCGATACCGCCCCAGTACATCGGCGCCGTCGCCAGCAGCGGGGTCTCGCCGAGCAGTCGTTGGGCCAGCTCCGGCAGGAACCGGGCCAGTCCGGGACTCTCCAGGATGCCGCTACCCAGGCTGTTGACCACCGTGACGGCGCCGCGCCGCTGCGCCTCGACCAGGCCGACCACCCCGAGCCGGGACTCGGCCCGCAGGTCGAGCGGATCGGCGTACTCGGCGTCGACACGACGTAGCACCACGTCGACGCGCTTGAAGGTACCCAGCGAGCGCATCCAGAGTTTGCCGTCGCGCACCACCAGGTCGGCGCTCTCGACCAGCGGGAAGCCCAGCAGCGACGCCAGGTAGGCCTGGTCGAAGGCCGTCTCGGAGTGGCTACCGGGTGAGAGCACCACCACGACGGGATCCTCGGCGGTCTCGGGTGCGGCCTCGATCAGCGACAGCCGCAGCGCCTGGGCGAACGGCGATGTCGCGCGCGGGGCGATGCGCTCGTAGATGTCGGGGATGGTGTGTGCGACGACGCGGCGGTCGGCCAGCGCGTAACCGGCCCCGGACGGGGCCTGGGTCCAGTCGGCGTTGACGGCGAAGCTGCCGTCGGCGACCCGGCTGACGTCGCAGCCGTGCATGAAGAGCTGATGCCGGCCGGGCACCGTGATCCCGCGTGCCGCCCGGATGTAGCCGGGGTGGGCGAACACCAGTTCCGGGGGCAGCACCCCACCGGTGATCGACTGGCGCGGCCCGTACAGATCCGTCAGCACCGCGTCGAGCAAGCGGGACCGCTGCACGAGGCCGGATTCGAGCGCCTCCCAATCGGCCGCCGAGACCATCAACGGCATCGCGTCCAGGTGCCAGACGCCGGGTGCCGTGCCGTAACGGTCGGCCTTGGCCCTGTCGTCCACCGGGATGTAGGTGATGCCGTCGTTGTCGACGAGGCCGCGAACGTCGGCGCGCAACCGGTCCAGGCCGGCCAGGCCCCGTTCACCGACCCCCTCGGCCAGCGACCGCCAGGCGGGGCGGACCCGGCCGGTGGCGTCGACGAATTCGTCGTAGGCCCCCGCTCGGCCCGCCTGGCCGGTGTGGTCGTCGAACAGGTCGGCCTGGGTGCGGGCGGCGCGGTAGCCCGCCAGCAACTGGTCGGGGTCGTACGGGCCGGGGTCCGCCGGGCCCAGGTCGGGATCCGAGGCAGGCAGCGGCGCGGACAACGGGCTACCTCCTGTCTCGGGCCTGCCGGCACTGGATCATCCGGACACGGCAGTTTGCCGCACCCCGTGCCCGGCGGGCAATGTGCGACGGCTCACGCCGTCAGTGCAGCACGGTACGCACCCGGCGCAGATCGAGGATCCCCGGTGCGCCGACGTCGGTGGACTGCCGCGCCTGCTTCTCCCTGATATCCGACAGATCCAGCGCGCCCGCGGTGAACCCGGTGGCCTCGAACCGGCGGCCCCGGCGGGACTCGGCCTCGACGGCGTTGACCGGCGGCGCGTCGTAGGACCGGCCACCGGGATGCGAGACGTGGTACGTGCAGCCGCCGCGGGACGTGCCGGTGGCCATGTCGACGAGCTCGAACCGCAGCGGGCCGTCAACGGTGATGGTCGGGTGCAGCGCGCTCGGCGGTTGCCAGGCCCGGTACCGCACTCCGCCGACCTGGATGTCGGGATTGCCGGTGGCCAGCATCGGAATCGGATGGTCGTTGCAGGTGACCACGTAGCGCTGCCGGTCGGCGCCGATCAGCCGGACCTGGATCCGTTCCACCGACGAGTCGACGTAGCGCGCGGTGCCGCCGGCCGTCGACTCCTCGCCCAGTACGTTCCACGGTTCGATCGCCCCGCGCAGCTCCAGTTCCACGCCGTCGAACACCGCCGTGCCGATCCGCGGGAACCGGAACTCGGTGAACGGGTCCAGCCAGCTGGTCTCGAAGTCGACGCCGTGCGCACGCAGATCGGCCGCGACATCGGCGATATCGTGAATCAGGAAGTGCGGCAACAAATATCGGCCATGCAGGTTGGCGCCATGCCGGATCAGCGGAGCCCGCAGCGGCTCCTCCCAGAACCACGCCACCAGTGAGCGCACCAGCAGCGACTGCACCATGGCCATCTGGTAGTGCGGCGGCATCTCGAACCCGCGCAGCTCCAACAGCCCGAGCCGGCCGCGGTTGCTGTCGGGGCTGTAGAGCTTGTCGATGCAGAACTCGGCGCGGTGGGTGTTGCCGGTGATGTCGGTCAGCAGGTGCCGCAGGGCCCGGTCGGTGACCCACGGCTGCGATGCCTTGCCCTCGGACAGCCGGGCGATCTCGGCGAACGCGATCTCCAGTTCATAGAGCGCCTCGGCGCGGCCCTCGTCCACGCGCGGTGCCTGCGAGGTGGTCCCGATGAACCGGCCCGCGAACAGGTACGACAACGCCGGATGCCGCTGCCAGTACGTCAGCAGCGAGACCAGCAGGTCCGGCCGGCGCAGCAGTGGCGAGTCGGCCGGGGTGATCCCGCCCAGCGTGATGTGGTTGCCGCCGCCGGTGCCACCGTGGGTGCCGTCCACGTCGAACGACTCGGTGGACAGCCGGGCCAGCCGGGCCTGTTCGTAGAGGATCTCGAGCTGCGCACGCTGTTCGGCGAAACTGGCCGTAGGTGCGACGTTGACCTCGATGACACCCGGGTCCGGGGTGATCGTCATGGACTGCAGGCGCGCGTCGCCGGGCGGGCCGTAACCCTCGATGATCACCGGACAACCCGTGGCCGCCACCGCCGATTCCAGCCGGGCGATCAGGTCCACGAAGTGGTCGGCCTCCTCGGTGGGCGGCATGAAGACGTACAAGAACTCCCCGCCGCCGTCGCTGCGGATCTCGGCGACCATCGCGGTGGTCGGGGCGTCGGGCGTGTCATCGATCTCGGCCGGGTTCTCCTCCTCGATGCCGAGTTCACCCTTGACGGCCAGCGGGTCGCCCTCGGGAGTCGGGCGCGCCGGCCGCCAGTTGATCGAGTTCAGCGGCAGCCGCAGACCGGCCGGGGAATCGCCGTCCAGCAGCACGATCCGGCCGCGCCGCAGCCGCCAGTCGGCGCTCGCCCAGCCGGTGCCGTCCTCGCGGCGGTGCAGCGGCAGCACGTAGGCCCGCGGTTCGGTGACCACCGCGTCGAGGCGGGCCAGCAGCTCCGCGCGTGCGTCGGTGGAGTCCGCGGCCAGATCGTCGTCGTCGGACACCGGGTCGCCGGCCGGCAATCGGACGGCGGCGCCGAGCCTGCTCAGTGGATCCTCGTGGGCCGGGCGCACCTGGGTGGGCGGCAGGCCCAGGCTCTCGGCGATGCCGGCAAGCACCGCCCGGGGCACGTCGGGGTCCACCGCACGCGGCTGCGGATGCTCGGGCCACGGATCGGCCAGCAGGCTCGGATCACGCCACAACGGTTGACCGTCGGTGCGCCACAGCAGCCCGATCTGCCAGCGCGGCAACGGTTCTCCGGGATACCACTTGCCCTGGCTGCGTTGCACCAGCCCGCGCGGTGCCCATATCTTCTTGCAGCGCGCGGCCAGCACGGAGGCGCGGACCCGCTTGTCCGGGCCGTCGGCGTCGGTGGTCCACTCCGGGTCCACCTGGTTGTCGATCGACACGAAGGTGGGCTCGCCGCCCACCGTCAGTCGGACGTCGCCCTCGGCGAGTCGTTTGTCGACGCGCTCGCCGAGTTCGACGATGGTCGCCCAGGCCGCGTCGGTGTAGGGCAGCGTGACGCGGGGGTCCTCGTGGATGCGGGTGACGGTGTTGGAGAACTCGAGCGTGGCCTCGGCGACCCCGGTGGAACCGGTGATGGGCGCCGACGAGGCGGGGTGCGGCGTGGCCGACAACGGGATGTGGCCCTCGCCGGCGAACAGACCCGACGTCGCGTCCAGCCCGATCCAGCCGGCCCCGGGGATGTAGACCTCGGCCCAGGCATGCAGATCGGTGACGTCCGCCGCGACCCCGGACGGGCCGTCGAGCGCCTCGACGTCGGAGGTCAACTGCACCGAGTAGCCCGACACGAACCGGGCCGCCAAACCCAGTTGCCGCAGCACGGACACCAGTAGCCAGGTCATGTCACGGCAGGATCCGACTCCGGTGCGCAGCGTGAAGTCCGGGGTCTGGACGCCGGGTTCCATCCGGAGGCTGTACCCGACGGCGGCGTTCACCGCCTGGTTGAGCGACACCAGGAAGTCGATGGTCCGGGTGCCGGGGATGACGGCGAAGTTGCGCACCCATTCTCCGACGAGCGGGCCCGGCCCACTGCCTTCCTCGCCCTCGTCGACCGGACGCAGGTAGGGCTCGAGGTCGTCGAGGAGCGCCTTGGGGTATTCGAACGGAATCGCTTCCGCGTATTCCTCGATGAAGAAGTCGAACGGATTGATCACCTTCAGGTCGGCGATCAGACCGACCGTGATGCTCAGCCGGCGGGCACGGTTGGGAAACACGAGTCGGGCCACGAAGTTGCCGAACGCATCCTGCTGCCAGTTGATGAAGTGGTCCGCCGGTTCCACCTCGAGGGAGTACGCCTCGATCGGGGTGCGCGAATGTGGCGCCGGACGCAGCCGGATGACGTGCGGGTACACCTCCACCAGACGGTCGAAGGTGTAGCTGGTGCGGTGCTCCAGCGCCACTTTGATTCCCATGCGTCTCATCCCAGCACACGGCGCCGGACCGCGCATCGCGCGCGGAATCGGGAAAGCACCCTGAGGTGCTCCACGACACGGAATACTCGCTGCATGGACGCTGTGGGGGCCGTCGACGTCGTGGTGGTGGGGGCCGGTTTCGCCGGGCTCGGGATGTTGCACCGGCTGCGGGAGCTCGGGCTGACGGCGTGCGCCTTCGAGGCCGGCGCGGACGTCGGCGGCACGTGGTACTGGAACCGGTATCCGGGTGCGCGGGTGGACATCCCGAGTGTCGACTACATGTTCAGCTTCGACCCGGACTGGCGCAGCGACTGGCAGTGGTCGGAGAAGTACGCCACCCAACCGGAGATCCTTCGTTACCTCGAACACGTCGCCGACAAGTTCGGGCTGCGCCGCGACATCCGGTTCAACACCCGGGTCACCAGCGCCGCCTGGGACGACGCGACGTCGACGTGGCGGGTGCACACCGACCGCGGTGACGAGGTGACCTGCCGGCACCTGGTGATGGCGACCGGCTGCCTGTCGATGCCCAAGGATCCCGACGTCGAGGGGCTCGACAGGTTCGGCGGTGAGGTCTATCTCACCGGCCGCTGGCCGCACGAGCCACCGGACTTCACCGGTGAGCGCGTCGCGGTGATCGGTACGGGATCGTCCGGCATTCAATCGATTCCGTTGATCGCCCAGCAGGCCCGGGAGGTGCTGGTGTTCCAGCGCACCCCGTGCTTCTCCATCCCGGCGCACAACGGACCGCTGTCGGAGAACAAGATCGCCGCGCTCGAGGACGAGCCGGCCTACCGCGCCGCCGCCCGCGAATCCTTCGGCGGTGTGCCTGTCGAGCGCACCCAGACGTTCGCGTTCATGGCCACACCGGACGAACGCCGGGCCCGATACGAGCGGGCCTGGCAGCTGGGCGAACTGCTCGAGGTCTTCAACATCTACGCCGACCTGATGACCAACCCGAGGACCAACGACGAACTCGCCGACTTCTTGCGCGCCAAGATCCGTGCGGCCGTGCAGGATCCCAGGACCGCTGACGCGCTGAGCCCCACCGGGTATCCGGTCGGGGCCAAGAGACTCGCCCTGAACACCGACTACTTCGAGACGTTCAACGCACCACACGTGCGACTGGTCGACCTGCGCGCGCAGCCGCTGCGGACCGTGACCGAGACCGGGATCGACACGGCCGGTGAGTCATTCGAGGTGGACGCGATCGTGCTGGCCACCGGCTTCGATGCGATGACCGGTGCAGTGCTGGCCGTGGACATCACCGGCCGCAACGGCCTGACCCTGAAAGACAAATGGGCACAAGGTCCTTCGACGTATCTGGGGCTGACGGTGGCCGGGTTCCCGAACCTGTTCCTGATCGCCGGACCGGGCAGCCCGTCGGTGCTGTCCAACATGGCCGTTTCCATCGAACAGCACATCGACGTCGTCGCCGACGTCCTGGCCCACCTGCGCACACAGGGCCTGGACACCATCGAGCCCACCGCTACCGCGGAAACCGGCTGGATGCGGCACCTCGCCGACGGCGCCGCGATAACCCTTTTCCCCCAGGCGAATTCGTGGTACATGGGCGCCAACGTCCCCGGCAAACCACAGGTCTTCATGCCGTACACCCCGGGGGTCGACGCCTACGCCGCAGTGTGCGCCGACGTCGTCGAACAGGGCTACCTCGGGTTCCGGCTGACCGGTCCGGACCGGACGGTGTGCAACGATGGCCTGGTGCGACGCTTGCAACCCGACATCCAGGCCGTGCTCGAGCAGATGGCCGAGCTGAACCTGCCGCCCATGGAATCGCTGCCCGTCGACGACGCCCGCGGGCTGTGGGCACTGTCCGTCGCCGCCTACCCACCGGGCCCCGAGGTCGGCGAGGTGCTCGACGGAAAGCTCCCGGGCCCCGCCGGTGAACTGGCCTACCGGCTGTACCGGCCCGCCACGCCCGGCCCGCATCCGGTGATCGTCTACTGGCACGGCGGCGGTTGGGTGCTGGGCGACGAGACTTCCGACGACTCGCTGTGCCGGGACCTGTGTGTGCGCACCGACGCGCTGGTCGTCTCGGTGAACTACCGGCACGGCCCGGAACACCCGTTCCCCGCCGCGGTCGACGACGGTTACGCGGCACTGCGCTGGGTCGCCGAGCACGCCGCCGAACTGGGCGGGGTTTCCGACCGGCTGGCCGTGGCCGGCTGGAGTGCGGGCGCCAACATGGCGACCGTGATGTGCCACCTGGCCCGCGAGCAGGATGGCCCGCGGATCGCCGGGCAGGCGCTGCTGACCCCGCCGACCGACACCCGGCGCTACCCGTCGCACACCGAGAACGCCGTCGGTTACGGGCTGACCACCGGGGTGATGGACTGGTTCCGGCTGCACTACTGTGCCGGCGACGATCCAGCCGATCCGGACGACCCACGGCTGGCGCCGTTGCGCGCCGCCGATCTGTCCGGCCTGCCGCCGGCTGTGGTGATCACCGCCGAGTTCGACCCGCTGCGCGACGAGGGCGACGCCTACGCCGAGGCGCTGGCCGCCGCCGGCGTACCGACGCGGCACGTCCAGGCGCGCGGCCACACCCACCTGTCGCCCACCATGGTCGACCTGGTGGTCTCCGGTGCGCCGATCCGGGCCGAGATGGCCGAGGCGTTGCGCGGGTTCCTGTCGAGTTAGCCGAGTTCGAAGATCGGGATGACCCGGGAGGTCTTCGACTGGTAGTCCGCGAAATTCGGTGCCTGCGCGATGACTGCCGGGTACACCGTGTCCCGTTCGTCGGGGGGCAGTTCGCGGGCGAGCACCTCCCGCTCGACGATTCCGTCCGGCGTGGCGGCCTCGATCCGCGCCCTCGGCTGGGCCCGCAGGTTGTGCGCCCAGGCCGGATCGCTGGGGGCACCGGCGTAGGACGCGATGATCAGCATCCGCCCGTCGACGGTGACGTACACCAGCGGTGACAGCCGGGGCTCACCCGAGCGGGCACCCGTGGTGTGCAGCAGCAGCATCGTGCGGCCCGCGAACGGTCCGCCGACCACGCCACGGTTGGCGCGGAACTCCTCGACGACGTTGGCGTTGAAATCGGTCACGGCGCGGCCGGTTCCGGTTTCGCGTCGATGCCGGATTCCTTGCGCTGCTGGGCGGTGATCGGCGCCGGTGCTTCCGTCAGCGGGTCGACACCGCCGCCGGTCTTCGGGAAGGCGATCACCTCACGGATCGAGTCCTCGCCGGCCAGCAGCGCGGTGATCCGGTCCCAGCCGAACGCGATGCCGCCGTGCGGCGGGGCGCCGAACGTGAAGGCCTCCAACAGGAATCCGAACTTGTCCTGGGCTTCGTTGTGATCGATGCCCATCATCGCGAACACCCGCTCCTGCACGTCGCGGCGGTGGATACGGATGGACCCGCCGCCGATCTCGTTGCCGTTGCACACGATGTCGTACGCATTGGCCAGCGCGCTGCCGGGGTCGGTGTCGAAGGTGGCCTCCGAGCCGGGCTGGGGTGAGGTGAACGCGTGGTGCACCGCCGTCCACGCGCCGGAGCCGACGGCGACGTCGCCGGATGCGGTGGCGTCGTCGGTGGCCTCGAACAGCGGCCAGTCCACCACCCAGGTGAACGCCCAGGCGGCGGGGTCGATCAGGTCCAGCCGCTTGGCGATCTCGATGCGGGTGGCACCCAGCAGTGCGCGGGCATTCTTTGCGGTGCCGGCGGCGAAGAAGACACAGTCGCCCGGCGCGGCGCCGACGTGGGCGGCCAGCCCGGCGCGCTCGGCGTCGGACAGGTTCTTGGCCACCGGGCCGGTCAGCTCGCCATCCTCACCGATCAACACATAGGCCAGGCCCTTGTGGCCGCGCTGCTTGGCGAACTCCTGCCAGCCGTCCAGCGTGCGGCGCGGCTGCGACGCCCCGCCGGGCATGACCACGGCCCCCACGTAGGGCGCCTGGAACACCCGGAACGGCGTGTCGGTGAAGTAATCGGTGCATTCGACCAGTTCGACGGCGAACCGCAGGTCGGGCTTGTCGCTGCCGAAGCGGCGCATGGCGTCGGCGTAGCTGATCCGCGGTAACGGCAGGGGCAGGTCGTAGCCGATCAGGGACCACAGTGCCCGCAGCACTTCTTCGGAAACGGCGATCACGTCGTCGGGTTCGACGAAGCTCATCTCCATGTCCAGCTGGGTGAACTCCGGCTGCCGGTCGGCGCGGAAATCCTCGTCGCGGTAGCAGCGGGCGATCTGGTAGTAGCGCTCCATCCCGGCAACCATCAGCAGCTGTTTGAACAGCTGCGGGCTCTGCGGCAGCGCGTAGAAGCTGCCGGGTTGCAGGCGCGCGGGCACCAGGAAGTCCCGGGCGCCTTCGGGCGTCGACCGCGTCAGCGTCGGCGTCTCGATCTCCACGAAATCGTGGTCGGCCAGCACCGCGCGTGCGGCGGCATTCACCTTGGAGCGCAACCGGATTGCGTTGCCCGGCCCCTCGCGGCGAAGATCCAGGTAGCGGTATCGCAGGCGGGCTTCCTCGCCGGCGGTCTCGTCGAGCTGGAACGGCAACGGCGCGCTCTCCCCCAGCACCGTCAGCGCCGTCGCATTGACCTCGATCTCACCGGTGGCAATCTCGGCGTTGGCGTTGCCCTCCGGCCGGATCTCGACGACGCCGGTGACGGCGACGCAGAACTCGGCGCGCAGCCGGTGCGCCTGCGCCAGCACACCCTCGTCGCGGAACACCACCTGGGCAACGCCGCTGACGTCGCGCAGATCGATGAAGATGACGCCACCGTGGTCACGCCGTCGGGCCACCCAGCCCGCCAGCGTCACCGTCTTTCCGGCGTCGGCGGCCCGCAACGACCCGGCATCGTGACTGCGCAGCACAAACACTCCTAGAGCTCTGGGGAAGACGACTGCCCAGTCTAGAGGGGTCCCAGTAGGCTGGCGCCCATGCCCAAGCGCTATCCCTGCCAGCGGGTCGGCCTCGACTTCACCGAGACGGCGCCGTTCCGGTTCGTCAGCACGGTCGACCTGGCGATCACGCCCGAGCAGTTGTTCGACGTGCTGGCCGACGCCGAATCCTGGCCGCACTGGGCATCGGCGATCACCAGGGTCACCTGGACCTCGCCCGAACCCCGCGGCGTGGGCACCACCCGCACCGTGGACATGCGCGGCGGCATCACCGGCGATGAGGAGTTCCTGGCCTGGGAGCCGTTCACGCACATGGCTTTCCGGTTCAACGAGTCCACCACCCGGGCGATCACCGCGTTCGCCGAGGACTACCGGGTGGTCCGGACGCCCACTGGCTGCCACCTGACCTGGGTGATGGCCATGAAACCGAACGGTCTGGCCGGCCGGCTCGGGATGACGCTGGGCCGGCCGGTGATGGGCTGGCTGTTCCAGCGATTCCTGTACAACCTGCGCAGCTACGGCGCCGCCCGGTTCGCCGTCAACCGCTGACGCCCAGAGGCTGAAAACCCTCAAACCCGTTGCCGTGCAGGCCCTCCCAGGCGAGGCGGCGCACCGCGTCGGGATCGTCGACGGTGGCGTCGCGCGTCGTGCCGATGATCCGGACAGCCCGGCGCGGAACCCGATACTGCGGCCAGTCCGGGCCGGGCGGGTTGCCGCCGACGAACTCCAGCCAGTACCGCTGCATGCGCCGCCCCACCGCTGGCGGCACGTGCCGGCCCAGCGGGTGCAGCTTGCGGCCGAGGTAGGAGCCGTAGCTGTGGTGCACGTGCACGATCTCACTGCCGTGCGTGGCGCCCAGGCCCAGCGCCCGCAGCGTCGACGTGACGTGGTCGAAGCGATAGACAAAAGTCGGCGCGCACGCGCTGTAGGCGTCGGCGAACGCCCATGTCGGGGCACCGAACATGACGTCGGAGCCGAACGTCACCAGCGCGCGCCGGCGCGGATAGCCCGGGTACGCCGCCAGCATCCGCTCGCGGTCGTCGGGAGCCACCCGGGCGAAGTAGTCGTCGACCAGCGGTGCGGTGGTGGGCAACATCGGCGGGCGCGACCAGGCGAACATCGAGGCCTCATGACTGTTGGTGCCGACGATCAGCGGCAAGGGTGCCATGGCGCCGGCGCGTGCCGCCGGGACCGGATGGTGCGGCAGCAGCTCGGTGCCGTGGGTGAGCCCGTAGGCCAGCGTCGGCGAGGTCCCGACGCTGCGCAGCTGTTGGCGCCCGGCCGCCCGGCGCAGGTCGCGCTGCGGCAGCTCCTTGAGTTCGGCCGGCGCCACGCCCAGGTCGGCGACGAATCGCTGCGCCTGTTCAGCCCGGGTGTCGTGGTCGGCGATCAACGGCAGGGCCGGAGACTGCGCGATGGCGCGGCCGAACAGTCCCTGGGCCGCGGGGCTGGCCAGCAACGCCAGCACCGACGTCGCACCCGCCGACTCCCCGAACACCGTCACCCGGTCGGGGTCACCGCCGAACGCGGCGATGTTGTCGCGCACCCACTCCAGTGCCGCGATCTGGTCACGCAGGCACAGGTTGTCGTCGAAACCCTCTCCGAGGGAACCGAGTTCGAACCCACCGAACACGCCGATCCGGTACGTCACATTGACCACCACGACGTTGCCGTTGGCTGCCAGCCGCGACCCGTTGTACAGCTGGAACTGACCGGCCCCGAACACGAACGCACCGCCGGGGATCCACACCATGACGGGCAGCGCGGCGCCCGGATCGGGCGACCACACCGTCAGCGTCAGGCACGCCTCGTCGCGATGTTTGGGATCGTCGCGGCCGGCGCCGACGAATGTCTTGCCCTGCGGTGGCAGCGGACCGTGCCGGGTGGCGTCGCGAACGCCCTCCCACGACGGCAGTGGGCCGGGCGCCATGAAACGCCGGGCACCGACGGGCTGCTGTGCGTACGGCACGCCGCGCCACACCGCGACCGCCCCTTCCCGCGTCCCGCGGACCGCACCGGTCCGGGTGACGACGGTGGTCTCAACTCGAGCAACGACGGCCACGGCAAAATCGTAGTGTGCAAAGCTGTACGGCAAAGCGATGCAGCGTGACCTCGAAGGGGCCAGCATGACCTTCAACGAAGGTGTCCGGATCGACACCAGCCGCACCTCGACCAGCGGGGGCGGTGGCGGCTTCCCGGGGGGTGGCGGCGGTATCGCTGTCGGCGGCGGCATGGTCGGGCTGGTGATCCTGCTGCTCACGCTGTTCCTGGGCGGCGATCCCGGTTCGGTGCTCAGCCAGCAGGCCATCGAACCGCAGGGCGGCGTCGACGCACCCGGTTTCGACCTCAACCAGTGCCGAACCGGCAAGGACGCCAACGAGAAGATCGAGTGCCGGATGATCGCTACCGGCAACTCCGTCGACGGCGTGTGGAGTCAGCTGATGAAGGGCTACACGCCTCCCCACATGAAACTGTTCAAGGGCCAGACCAATACCGCGTGCGGGGCGGCCACCTCCGACGTCGGCCCGTTCTACTGCCCCGCCGACCAAGTGGCGTATTTCGACACCGACTTCTTCGATGTGCTCACCAAGCAGTTCGGTTCCAGTGGTGGCCCGTTGGCCCAGGAGTACGTGGTGGCCCACGAATACGGCCATCACGTCCAGAACCTGCTGGGCGACATCGGAAAGGCGCAGCAGGGTCCGCAGGGCGCCGAGGGCAACAGCGTGCGCACCGAGTTGCAGGCCGACTGCTACGCCGGGGTGTGGGCGCACTACGCCGCCATCACCAAGCAGCCCGGCACCGACGTGACCTTCCTGCAGCCGTTGAGCGACAAGGACATTGCCGATGCGCTGTCGGCGGCGTCATCGGTGGGCGACGACCGGATCCAGAAGCAGGCCACCGGCCGGGTCAACCCGGAGTCCTGGACGCACGGCTCGTCGTCCGAACGTCAGGCGTGGTTCACCGTCGGCTACCAGACCGGTAACCCGAACAAGTGCGACACCTACAACGCCCGCGACCTCGACCACCCGTAGGGCTGACTTTTTTTCCGTGAGCGTGCGTGTCGGTACGCGACACGCCGCCCCGCCGCGAACTTTTCGGCACCCTCGCACCGCGCCCGACGCGAACGATGCACCCGCCCGTCCGGCTACGAGGGTGCACAGAAGTACAGGTATCCCCGGCGAGTCGCGGACCTACACGCACACTCGCCGGGGAGATCGACCACCTACAGGCGGGACTGCGCCTTGATCGCGTTGTCGGTGGTGCGCAACGGGCGGATCAGCGCGTCCTGCGTGAACGACGCGAGCAGCCGGCCGTCCTCGGTGTGCACGGTGCCGCGCACGTAGGACATCCCGCCACCCACCTGGGTGCTCTCATGGGTGTAGAGCAGCCAGCCGTCCCAGTGGAACGGTTCGTGGAACGACACAGTGACGGTCATCGGTGCGGTGGAGACCGTCAGGTGTGCCTGCGCGGTTCCGATGCCCTCGTGAGCCCGCATCGTCGTCGAAATACCAAGGTGCCCGGTGAAATACGCGACCAGCGCTTTGGCCAGATCGTCGCGGGCCGGCACCGGGTCGTAGTGCAGCCAGGCGTACAGCTCGGGCGGGCCGACCTCGTCGGGGCTGTTGACGTCGACCACGTCGACCAGCCGCAGCTGGCGCCCCGTCATCGGCATCTCGGAGACGTTCGCCTGGTCCGGGCCGGCCACGGCCGGCTTCGGCAGCTCGTGACGGATCACGTCTTCGGACGGCACATCGGCGAGCACCGTGACGGTGATGCAGCGCTTCCCGTTCTGGGTGGCGGTCACCAGCGCCGTGGCGGTGGAGCGGCCTTCATGGAACACGTCGATCCCGAGTTCGACCGGCGCACCGACCATCACCGCGCGGCTGAACACCGCCGTAGCCGTGCGGACCGACTTGTCCGGAAAGCGTTTGGCCACAGCCACGATCGCCTGCGCCAGTACCTGGGTGCCCTCGACCACCTGCCGGTCGTCCTGGCCCGCCAGGCCGGTCTCGGCGAGCACGACATCATCGCCGTCGCTCCTCCCGCTGAACGGCACATCGAACAGGTCGAGCAAACCCTGCAGCGTCCACACCGCGCTGCCCGATTCGGTTGTCATTCTGCTTTCGCCCTTCTCCCACGATTCATGTTGGTACACAACGGATCACACACAGCAGTCAGATGCCGGCGGGTCAGGGTGCGCCATCGCGCGAGGCCTGCGGCCCGCCTTGGGTTCCACACAGTAGTCCGCGGCGCACGTCGCGGCCAACCCTCCACACCCGGGCGTCCGAGCTGTACCCTCGTGCTCCAACGGCGCGGACATCTGCACCGCGCACGACCTTCAGGGGACGCCATGGCCAAGCCCAACGGCTCCGGCGCGAACTCGCCGGTGGCGGAGTCGCGCGCCGAGAGCTTCATGCGCTCGGCCCTGGACATCCTGGGCGAGACGGGCGGCACCGACTTCACCGTGCTGGACGTCGTGCAGCGCTCGAAGACCTCCCTGCGGGCCTTCTACCAGCACTTTGCCACCAAGGACGAACTGCTGCTGGCGCTGGTCGAGCGGATCATGATCGACGCGACGACGCGCTGGCGTGCCGAGACCGCGGAGATGTCCGCCACCGACGCATTGCGGCGGCTCGTCGAACGGATCAGCGCCCCAGCGCATTCGAGCACCCAGGACAGCATCAACCGGGGCCTGAGCTACTACAACGACCACCTGCTGCAGACCCGGCCGCGCGAGTTCGCGCTGGTCCTGCGGCCATTGCACGAGCTGGTGGTAGAGATCCTGCGCCGCGGCGTGACCGAGGGCGCCTTCCGCGCCGACCTGGATCTCGACGCCGACGCGGCGGTCCTGACGCAGAGCATCCTGGGCGCCCTGCGGCTACGCGGCCTCGGCACCGACCTGACCGGAACGGTCATTGAGAGCGATCACGTCTTCACGTTCTGCCTGCGCGGCCTGACGGCCGTCTGAGCTGCGAAAACAACCGCACCGAACCGCCCCTGGCCCCGCACCGGCCTCTCATGGTAATCTCGTTACCACCGAGCGGTAATGCCATTACCAGCGCCGCCCACCCAATGCCCACAGTCAGCCATCCCAGGAGTTCGTCACCATGCCGTCACGCATCCTCGACTATCCGGTCTTCGACGCCGACAACCACTTCTACGAGCCCAAAGAGGCGCTCACCAAGTTCCTGCCGGCCAAGCACAAGGGCGTCATCGACTACATCGACGTGCACGGCCGCACCAAGATCGTGGTGCGCAACCACATCAGCGACTACATCCCGAATCCCACCTTCGAGGTGGTCGCGCGACCGGGCGCCCAGGAGGAGTACTTCCGGCACGGTAGCGGCGGCAAGAGCTACCGCGAGGTCATGGGCAAGCCGATGAAATCCATTCCGGCGTTTCGTGATCCGGCCGCCCGGCTCGAGGTGATGGACGGGCTGGGCCTGGACTACACGCTGATGTTCCCGACGCTGGCCAGCCTGGTCGAGGAGCGCCTCAAGGACGATCCGAACCTGATCCACGACATCATCCACGCCCTCAACGAGTGGATGTACGAGACCTGGCAGTTCAACTACGAGGACCGCATCTTCTCCACCCCGGTCATCACGCTGCCGATCGTCGACCGCGCACTCGAGGAGCTCGAGTGGTGTCTCGAGCGCGGCGCGAAGACCGTGCTGGTGCGCCCGGCCCCGGTACCCGGCTTCCGGGGAACACGCTCCTTCGGCACCGAGGAGTTCGATCCGTTCTGGCAGGCCTGCGTGAAGGCCGGCATCCCCGTCGCAATGCACGCCTCGGACTCCGGCTACGCGCAGTACCTCAACGACTGGGAGCCGGCCGACGAGTTCCTGCCGTTCAAGCCCACCTCGTTCCGGATGGTGGCGATGGGCAAGCGGCCCATCGAGGACACCATGGCCGCGCTGGTCTGCCACGGCACGTTCACCCGCAACCCCGACCTGCGCATCCTGTCCGTCGAGAACGGTGCATCCTGGGTGCCCTACCTCTTCTACCAGTTCAAGGACGTCTTCTCGAAGATGCCGAACGAGTTCCCCGAGGATCCGGTGGAGGCCTTCCGGCGCTGCGTGTACGTCGCTCCGTTCTGGGAGGACGACTTCAAGAAGATGGCCGAGCTGTGCGGCATCGACCGCGTGATCTTCGGTTCGGACTGGCCGCACCCCGAGGGTCTGGCCGACCCGATCAACCTGGTCGACGACCTGGTGGCGCACGGCCTCGACGACGAGGGCGTGAAAAAGGTGATGGGACGCAATATGGTCGACCTGTTCAAGGTCGACAACAAGGTGGTCTACAAGCCGGACGTCCCGGCGCTCGTCCTCCCCGCCTGAGATCGCCCGACGCTCCGGCGCGAGCGTGCGCACAAGTGTGCGGCACGCCGCGCGGGAGCGGACCAACACGCACACTCACCGAGGACCACGATGACCGACGTCGCCAATCCCGAACAGATGCTGTTCGCGTCGACCACGCAGGCTTTCCTGGACAAGGAAGCCCCGCTGACGCGGGTACGCGATCTGCACGCCGCCGACGAATCGTACGACCCCGGCTGGTGGCAACGCGCCGCCGAGCTGGGCTGGGCCAGCCTGCTGGTCCCCGAAGAACTTGGCGGAGGCAGTGTTTCGGGTGACGGCGTGGCCGATCTGGCGCTCGTCGCCGAGCAGGTGGGGCGCTCGGTGGCACCCGGGCCGTTGCATCCGGTGAGCGTGGTGCTCGCCGGTCTGGTCGAGGCGCCCGAGGGCCACGGCGACACCATCGAGGCCCTGGTGGCCGGTGAACTCGTGGCGTCCTGGGCGGTCTACGAACCCGGCCGGCCCTTCGACCCGACCGCGTCGGCAACAACGGCCACCCAGACGGCGTCCGGCTACCGCATCGACGGCGTCAAGGACCGTGTCGAGGCCGGCGACCGGGCGGGCGCGCTACTGGTCACTGCCAACTGCGACGGCACGCTGCGTCAGTTCGTGGTGCCGGCCGACACCGCCGGCGTCACCGTCACCCCGCAGCGCTCACTGGACATGGTCAAGATTTACGCCCGAGTGCAGTTCGACGGGGTCGAGATCGGCAGCGACGCCGTCGTCGGCAGCGCCGAGCAGACGCCGGCCATCATCGAGCGACAGCGCCAGGTCGCACTGATACTGCAGTGCGCCGAACTCGTCGGCATCCTGGACACCGTGCTCGGCTTCACCACCCAGTGGCTCACCGACCGGCACAGCTTCGGCCGACCGCTCTCGTCCTACCAGGCGCTCAAGCACCGCTTCGCGAACGACAAGATGTGGTTCGAGGCGGCCCGGGCCACCACCGCCGGTGCGGTGGCCGCGGTGGCCGGCCGCTCGCCCGACGCCCCCAAACTGGTCAGCATCGCGAAAGCCTATGTGGCCGAACGGACCCCGGTGATCCTGCAGGACTGCGTGCAGCTGCACGGCGGCATCGGCGTCACCTGGGAGCACGACCTACATCTGTTCCTGCGCCGCGCGGCGCTGTACCGGGCGATGTTCGGCTCCCCCGAGGACCACTACCGCACCGTGTACGAACTCAGCCGGAAGCAGGAGGACGTCCACGCATGACCGAGACCGTGACAACGGCCACCGAGGTTGGCGAAATGCCGGAATCCGTAACAGAATTCGCGGCCCGGGCCCGAACCTGGCTGGCCGAGAACATGACCCGCATCGACCCGGACAACCCGCCGTTCTTCGTGCGGGCCGAGCAGTCGTCGTGGGACCGCGCCACCGAAATGCAACGCAAGCTGCACGCCGGCGGCTTCGCCGGCATCTGCTTCCCCCGCGAATACGGCGGCCTGGGGCTGGACCTCGCGTACCAGCAGGCCTTCGACGCCGAATGCCGCACCTACGAAATGCCGCTGATCCTCAACGTCCCGAGCTTCACCATCTGCGCGGCAACCATCCTCGACATGGGCAGCGAACAGCAGAAGCGCGACCGCATCTCGGCCGCCATCCGCGGCGAGGAGATCCTCTGCCAGCTGCTCAGCGAGCCCAGCGGCGGCTCGGACCTGGCCGGCGTCATCACCCGCGCCGACCGCCAGGGCGACAAGTGGATCATCAACGGCGCCAAGACCTGGAGCACCAGCGCCTTCGCCGCCGACTATGGCCTGATGCTGGCCCGCACCGACTGGAACGTGCCCAAGCACGAGGGCCTGACCATGTTCCTGGTCCCGCTGAACTCCCCCGGCATCACGATGCGCCGGATCAAGGAGGTCAACGGCAACGAGGAGTTCTGCGAGGAGTTCTTCGACGGCCTCGAGCTCGGTGACGACGCCGTGGTGGGCGAGGTCAACGGCGGCTGGGCCGTGGCATCGCGGCAGCTGCACCATGAGCGGCGCGCGGTCGGCGGCGGTTCGGAGTTCGCCAGCGGACGCGGCGCCGAGAACGCGTCCGAGATGCCGCCGGACTATATGGCGATCGCCGAGGCCACCGGTCAGTCCGACGAGCCACGGGTCCAGGAGCTCGCCGGGCGGGCGCTGGTGCACCGCGAGGTCAAGGAGCAACTGATCCAACACGTGTCGACGTCGATCGCGACCGGAGCGCTGCCGCCCAACGCCGGCACCCTGATCCGGTTGTTCCACGCCGACACCACCGAACTCGAGGTCGACACCGCGCTGGCCATCGCCGGAACCGCGGGCGTCATCGACGAGACCGGCGACGGCGGAGTGTTCGACGTGGGCGTGCGCTACCTGTCCCGGCAGACGGGCTCGTTGGGTGGCGGCAGTTCCGAGATGGCCCGCAACGTGATCGCCGAGCGTATCCTCGGCTTCCCCCGCGAGTTGGCCGCCGACCGCGGAGTCCCCTTCAACCAGGTCAAACGCGGCCGCCAGTAACGCCGAAACGTCCGTTTGGGCGAAAAAGTGCGAGAGCCCGCCACCATTTCGTCGGTCTCGGCGAAGGCAGAGTGAACACTCTGGCTAAGGTGTCCACATGACGAGCCAACCCGCCATCGACACCTCCCCCGCCCTCGCCGCTTCACGGGCGTCCTGGGCCGCCGTCAACGCCGGCGACAAGGCGGCCTGGCTGGCCCTGATGGCCGACGACGTGCTCATCGAGGATCCGATCGGCGAGGCCCCCACCAACGCCGACGGCACCGGCATCCGCGGCAAGGCCGCGGTCGGCGTCTTCTACGACGACACCATCGGCAAGACCACGGTGCGCAGCGTCAAGGCCGAGGAAACCTTCCCGTCCAGCTCGCCCGACGAGATCGCCCACATCCTCAATCTGCACTTCGAGTTCGACGGCGGATTCACCACCGACGTCCGCGGGATCTTCACCTACAAGGTCGACGCGGCCGGGCTGCTGACCAACCTGCGCGGCTACTGGAACATGGATTCCATGACGTTCGGCCAGGCCTAGGAACCACTGCGGCGGGCGGGGACAATGGACCCGTGTGCCACTACTGCGGCTGTCGCGAGATTCCACTGCTTCGGGATTACATCGCCGAGCACGAGCGGGTGATCAACCACGGCGGTGCCGCCGTGCGGGCTCTCGACCAGGGCGACCCCGCACGGGCCCACGCCGAGGTCGCGTCGATGTACGACGAGCTCCGCGCGCACTGGCAGGGCGAGGAAGACGGTCTGTTCGCGGTGATGATGTCCGACGAGCTGTTCGCCGAGCACATCACGCCGCTCATCGCCGAGCACCGCGAACTGGCCACCCTGCTGGAGTCCGTCGACCTGACCTTCGCCGCGGATCAGGACCGGTTCCGGGCAGCGTTCGACGAACTCTACGAGCACATCGCCAAGGAGGAGGACGGGCTGTTCCCGGCGTCGCTCACCGCACTGGACGGCGACGCGTGGGACACCGCGATCCTGGCCTGGCGGCGGGCACATCCAGGTGCCGAGCCGCTCTAGAAAAGCGTGGGCTGCAACAGTTCTGGAGCCGCCAACGGCGGCTCCAGCCGGCGCTGCCGACCGCTCAACCCGTACCGGGCGATCAACGGGGCGGCCCGTTCCCGCAGCGTCCGCCGGTACTCCTCCGGCAGGTATGCGCCCCGCCGGTACAACCGCCGGTAGGGCCCGACCAGGTCGGGCCGGGCGCGCGCCAGCCACTCCATGAACCACGGCCGCGTCGCACCCCGCAGATGCAGCCCGAACACGGTGACGCCCGTTGCCCCCGCGGCACTGATCCGGGCCAGCAGATCGTCGAGGTGCGCAACCGAATCCGTCAGATACGGCAGCACGGGAGCGACCATGACGTGGCAGTCCAGGCCGGCGTCGCGGATCGCGGTGATCAGCTCGAGCCGGGCAGCGGGTGTGGGCGTGCCCGGTTCCAGATCACGGTGCAGATCGGCGTCGCCGACCGCCAGGGAAACCGCCACCGAGACCGGAACCTCCGCGTCGACCAGCAGGGGCAGGTCGCGTCGCAGCAGCGTCCCCTTGGTCAGTATCGACATCCCGGTTCCCGAATCACGCAGCGCCGCAATGATTCCCGGCATCAGTGCATACCGACCCTCGGCCCGCTGATAGGGGTCGGTGTTGGTACCGAGCGCAACGGTCTCGCGACCCCACGACGGCCGGTGCAGTTCGCGGCGCAGAACGTCGACCACGTTGGTCTTGACCACGATCTGGGCGTCGAAGTCGGCCCCGGCGTCCAGATCGAGGTACTCGTGGGTGGGCCGCGCGAAGCAGTATCGGCAGGCGTGCGAGCATCCGCGGTAGGCGTTGACGGTGAACCGGAAGGGCAGGACGGCACTGTCGGGCACCTTGTTCAGCGCCGATTTGCACAGCACTTCATGGAACGTGATGCCCTCGAACTGCGGGGTGCGCACGGTGCGCACGAATCCGATCCGAGCGAGGCCGGGCAGGGCGCCGTCGTCCACCCCGATCCGTTGAGCTTCCCAGCGCATGACCTATGCGAACATGTGTTCGATCCGGTGTCAAGTGTCAGGGGCGGGCTTCGAAGACGAGGTTGAACGGCGTCTCCGCCACTCGGCCGAACCGGCTGAAGCCACCCTGGGCGACCATCACCTCGGCGAGCCGGTGTTCGCCGGCCTGCGCGCCCAGCGCCGGTCCCTGCCGCGCGAGCGATACCGGAACGCAGATCATCGTGGAGGCGCCGTAGAAGATCCGGCCCACCGGGTTGAGATTGTCCGCGACGCTGTCACCGGCTGCCGGTTCGACCAGCAGGCAGTGGCCGTCCGGTTTCAGCGCCGCCCTGGCGTGCCGGGCCGCACCGGCTGGATCGGCCATATCGTGCAGGCAGTCGAAGAACGCGATCAGGTCGTAGCCGTCGCCGGAACAAGACCCAGAATAGGAAACGGCGTCCGCGACCTCGAAGCTCGCGTTGGTCACCCCCAGTGCGGCCGCGTGCTCGCGTGCGGTGACCACCGATGGTTCGTGATAGTCGATGCCCACGAACTCCGAACGCGGAAACGCCTGTGCCATCAGGATTGTCGTCACCCCGTGTCCGCATCCGACATCGGCGACGGACCCGCCGGCGGCCAGTTTGTCCACCACTCCGTCCATGGCCGGCAGCCATTCGGCGAGCAGGCTGGCGTTGTAACCGGCCCGGAAGAACCGCTCGGTGGCCCGGAACAGACAGGGGTGATGCTCGCCCCATTCCATTCCGGCGCCGCTGCGGAAATTTGCGACGGCCCGATCCCTGACGTGGAACAGGTCCTCGACGATGGAGTACGCCGCCGGCAGATCGATGGGGCCCGAATCGTCGGCGAGACAGAGCGCCTGCTCGGCGTTCAGGTAATAGACGTCGCGCTCGGCGTCGTATTCGACGTAGCCGCCCGCGGCCTGATTCGCCAGCCACTCCCGGACATATCGTTCGTTCGTTCCGGTGTTCGCGGCCAGCTCAGCGGAGGTCGACGACCCGGCCGCCAGCGCGCGGTACAACCCGAGCTCGTCACCGATGAGCACCAGCGCGGCGCCCACCGCGGCGCCCAAGTCTCCCAATGCCTTGCCGATGAAGGCATTCAGCTTGTCTTCGTCCAGGGCCATTGCTCACTTCACCCCGAATCACGCCTGACCGAGCAACTCCCTCGAAACTACACCTCGACGCAAGGGGTGACGGTGACGACGAAGGTCACCAGTTGGACAGCTGGCACCGCGGGTTGTACGGCTGCTGATCGTGGGCCACCGAGTGCCCGTCGACAGCGATGTCGCACGAGACGTTGGGGGCGGCCTGACCGCCGTGCGTGGTGCTGCTGACGGTCAGGATCGCCCACTGCGGATCGGCCAGGTTCGCCGAGAATGTCCAGGGCACGCCCGGGGCCAGTGCCACGGGAACCCGCTGGACGAATGAATAGGCGTCCGCGTTGTAGGCGGCCTTGCTCGGCGGCTGGTTCACCAGGTAGAAGAGCTCGACCTGGCCGGGACCGTCGGCGGTCACCGTGTAGACGACATTGCCGCCGGGGGCCGGAGCCGGCGCGGGGGCGGGCTGCTCGGGAGCCGGGGCGGGCGCCGGCTCGGGATCGGCATATGCCGTGCCCTGACCGAGTACGACGGCGGTGGCGGTCAGCGCGAGGGCAGCCGCAAGTCGGTGTGTGGTGGCCATGTACCTCATATCTGCCCACGCTACCGAAGCGTTACGGCACCGCGCCGTTCCGATTCGCCGGAATACCGATCGAGCGGCAGGTTTACCGGGACGTGACACACAGATATTTCCCAGAAACACGAACGCCCTAGCGTCCGCCTTGGCGCCCACGGTTGCGCGCCCGATCCCACCTCCACGAAAGGCTGTCGATGCCCAGTTCTGCGTGTCCCCCACTGAGAAGGCCGGCCCTGGCGGCAGGCAGCGTCCTCGCCACGGCGGCGCTCCTGCTCGCCGGCTGCGGCAGCAAGGCCACCGAGGAGTCCACCGGCGCCGCCGGATCCGAGTCCTGCGTCGACACTTCCGGCTCGAAGATCAAGGTGGGATCGCTGAACTCGCTGTCGGGCACCATGGCCATCTCCGAGGTCACCGTGCGCGACGCCATCAAGCTGGCCGTCGACCAGATCAACGAGAAGGGCGGCGTGCTGGGCAAGCAGATCGAACTGGTCGGCGAGGACGGCGCATCGGATCCCGCGGTGTTCGCACAGAAGGCCGAGAAGCTGATCAAGGACGACTGCGTGGCCGCGGTGTTCGGCGGGTGGACGTCCTCGAGCCGCAAGGCGATGCTGCCGGTCTTCGAGTCGAACGACTCGCTGCTGTACTACCCGGTGCAGTACGAGGGCCTCGAGGCGTCGAAGAACATCTTCTACACCGGTGCCACCACCAACCAGCAGATCGTGCCGGCGCTGGACTACCTCAAGGAGAAGGGCGTCAAATCGCTCTACCTGGTGGGCAGCGACTACGTCTTCCCGCAGACCGCCAACCGCATCATCAAGGCCTACGCGGCGGCCAACGGGATCGAGATCAAGGGAGAGGACTACACCCCGCTGGGCTCCACCGACTTCTCCACGATCGTCAACAAGGTCCGCGCCTCCAATGCCGGGGCGGTGTTCAACACCCTCAACGGCGACTCCAACGTGGCGTTCTTCAAGGAGTACACGAATGCGGGCCTGACGCCGGAGAAGATGCCGGTGGTGTCGGTGTCCATCGCCGAGGAGGAGGTCACCGGCATCGGCGCGGACAACATCAAGGGCCAGCTGACCGCGTGGAACTACTACCAGACCGTGGACAACCCGGTGAACAAGGCGTTCGTCGACGCCTACAAGGCCAAGTACGGCGCCGACAAGCCGACGTCGGACCCGATGGAGGCCGCCTACGTATCGGTGTACCTGTGGAAGAACACCGTCGAGAAGGCGAAAGCCTTTGACACCAAGGCAATTCAGGACAACGCCGGCGGTGTCACGTTCGACGCACCCGAGGGTCTGGTCACCATCGACGGCGAGAACCACCACATCACCAAGACCGCGCGGATCGGCGAGATCCATCCCGACGGCCTGATCTACACGATCTGGGAATCACCCGGGCCGATCGAGCCGGACCCCTTCCTGAAGTCCTACCCGTGGGCCGCCGGGCTGTCCGGCTGACGTATGCCCGACTGCCTCGCTCCTCCTCACCCGCCTACGGCGGCCGCATCGTCGGCTCGGCGATGGAAATACTGATCGGACAGCTGGCAACGGGATTGAGCCTCGGCTCGATCCTGTTGCTGGCCGCCCTCGGTCTGGCCCTGACCTTCGGCCAGATGGGCGTCATCAACATGGCGCACGGCGAGTTCATCATGGCCGGCTGCTACACGGCCTTCGTGGTGCAGAAGTTCATCGCCAATGCCGGTGTCTCCCTGCTGGTTTCGCTGGCCCTGGGATTCCTGGTCGGCGGACTGCTCGGCGCGCTGCTCGAGGTGACGCTGATCCGGCGGATGTACCACCGGCCACTGGACACCCTGCTGGTGACCTTCGGCGTCGGGCTGATCCTGCAGCAGGTCGCCCGTGACGTCTTCGGCGCGCCGGCGGTGAACGTCACCGCACCGGCCTGGCTGTCCGGCGGGGTGGAGATCCTGGGCGCGGTGGTGCCCAGGACCCGCATCTTCATCCTGGTGCTGGCCATCGTCTGCGTGACGGTGCTGGCGGCGGCGCTGAAGCACTCCCCCATGGGACGGCGTATCCGCGCGGTGGTCCAGAACCGCGACCTCGCCGAGACCAGCGGCATCTCGTCGCGCCGGACCGACATCACCACGTTCTTCATCGGGTCCGGCCTGGCCAGTGTCGCCGGTGTGGCGCTCACGTTGATCGGCTCGACCAGTTCGACCACCGGTCAGGCCTACCTGATCGACGCATTCCTGGTGGTGGTGGTCGGCGGCCTCGGTCAGATCAAGGGCACCGTCATCGCGGCCTTCGCGCTGGGCATCCTGAATTCGTTCATCGAGTACAGCACCACCGCGTCACTGGCCAAGGTGATCGTCTTCGTCATCATCGTGATCTTCCTGCAGGTCCGTCCGCAGGGGTTGTTCACCGTGCGCACAAGGAGTCTCGTATGAGAACGTTCGTGGGGCGATGGCAGACCTGGGCGGGTTTCGCGGTCGCGGCCGTCCTGCTGTTCGGGGTGGCACCGGCCGTCCTGAGCAGCTTCCGCCTCGGACTGCTGGGCCAGTATCTGTGCTACGCGATCGTCGCCGCCGGCATCGGGCTGGCCTGGGGCCGCGGCGGCATGCTCGTGCTGGGTCAGGGCGTTTTCTTCGGGCTGGGCGCCTACATGATGGGCATGCACCTCAAGATCGCCGACGCGGAGGTCCGCAAGCAGGCGGTACCGGATTTCATGCAGATCGCCGGCACCACGAAACTGCCCGCGTTCTGGGAGCCGTTCAGTTCGGTGGCGTTCACACTGCTGGCCATCGTCGCGTTACCCACGGTGATCGCCGTCCTGCTGGGCCTGGGCGTGTTCAAGCGCCGCGTCAAGGGCGCCTACTTCGCGATCCTGTCGCAGGCGCTGGCGGCGGCGCTGGCGATCCTGCTCGTCAACCCGTCGTTCCATCTCGGTGGCAGCAACGGCCTCAACGGTTTTCGGACGTTCTTCGGTTTCCGGCTGTCGGATCCGGTGAACCGGCAGATGCTGTACTTCATCGCCGCAGGAATGCTGCTGATCGCGGTGGCGGTGGTGCGGCAGTTGATGCAGAGCCGGTACGGCGAACTTCTGGTGGCGGTCCGCGACGGCGAGGAGCGGGTGCGCTTCCTGGGTTACGACCCGGCCAACGTGAAAGTGGTGGCCTACACCGCGGCCGCACTGTTCGCCAGTGTCGCCGGCGCGCTCTTTGCGCCCATCATCGGCTTCATCACGCCCGCGCAGGTGGGCGTCGTGCCGTCGATCATGTTCCTGATCGGCGTGGCGATCGGCGGGCGCACCACGTTGCTGGGCCCGGTCCTCGGCGCGATCGCGGTCGCCTGGGCGCAGACCACGTTCTCCGAGCGTTTCCCGTCGGGGTGGACCTACGCCCAGGGGTTGCTGTTCATCGTGGTGGTGGGCTTCCTCCCGGCCGGCCTCGCCGGCCTCGGCACGCTGCTGAAGCGCTGGCGCCGACGTGACACCGAACCTGCTCCGGCACCCGAACCTGAACCCGAGAAAGTGGGGGCGAGCACGTGAGTACCGACGTCGAGCCCGTCGCCGGCGGCAATGTCGGCATGGGCAGCGAGTATCTCGAAGTGCGTGGCCTGACAGTCGATTTCGACGGATTCAAGGCGGTCAGCGAGGTCGACCTGACCCTCTTCCAGGGCGATCTGCGCTTCCTGATCGGCCCCAACGGCGCCGGCAAGACCACCGTGATCGACGCCATCACCGGCCTGGTGGGGGCCACGGGTTCGGTCAACAAGTCCGGGGTCGAACTGCTGGGCAAGAAGGTGCACCGGATCGCCCGATTCGGGGTGGGCCGCACCTTCCAGACCGCCTCGGTGTTCGAACAGCTCACCGTGCTGCAGAACCTGGACATCGCCGCCGGGGCCGGCCGGTCGTGGTGGACCCTGCTGCGACGGCGGCACGGCGTGCTGCCGGCCATCGAAGAAGCACTGGAGACGATCGGGCTGGCCGGGCTGGCCGACAAACCTGCCGGTGTGCTGGCGCACGGGCAGAAGCAGTGGTTGGAGATCGGGATGCTGCTCGTGCAGAACGCCGATGTGCTGCTGCTCGACGAGCCGGTGGCCGGGATGAGCGCCGAGGAACGCGAGGAGACGGGAAACCTGTTGCGCCGCATCGGTGCCGAGCGCACCGTGGTGGTCGTCGAACACGACATGGACTTCATGCGGGCGTTCGCGACGTCGGTGACGGTGCTCGCGCGGGGCCGGGTGATCGCCGAGGGCACCGTGGCCGACGTCCAGGCCAATCCGAAGGTGCAGGAGGTCTACCTCGGTACGGCGGCGGCGGGAACCGAAGATCTGGAGGCGTCCTAGATGCTGCAACTCGCGGATGTCCGCACCGGCTACGGCCGCTCCGAAGTGATCCACGGGGCGAGCATCGAAGTGCCGTCCGACGGGGTGGCCGCCGTGATGGGCCACAACGGGGCAGGCAAGACCACTTTGCTGCGGGCGGCGGTCGGATTGCTCAAATGTTCTTCCGGCGCAGTGCTTTTCGACGGCGAGGACATCACCCGGCTGCGCCCGTCCGCGCGCGTGAGGCGCGGGCTGGCATACGTGCCGCAGGGCCAGCAGTCCTTCGGGCAGCTGACCACGATGGAGAATCTGCAGGTAGTGGCCGACGGCCGGCGGGGCGGTGCCGCGCTGATCGACGAACAGCTCGACCTGTTCCCGGCCCTCAGGGAACTGCTGACCCGCCGGGCCGGTCTGCTGTCGGGCGGCCAGCGCCAGCAGCTCGCGATCGCGCGGGCCCTGATCACCTCCCCGAAGGTGCTGATCCTCGACGAGCCGACGGAGGGCATCCAGCCGTCGGTGGTCGCCGAGATCGAGGCCACCATCACGGAGTTGACCCGCCGGGGCGATCTGGGCGTGCTGCTGGTCGAGCAGCACATCGGCTTCGCACTGGAGGCCGCGCAGCGCTACTACATCCTGGAGGCCGGCCGGGTAACCCATTCCGGCGCAGGCGGTTCCGCCTCGGAATCCGATGTTCGTGCGGCCATGGCGATCTAGATCCCATCCCCGGTGACCGTGCGTGTCGGTCCGCATTCGCGCGGCGTGTCGTGCACTTTTGCGCACCCTCGCGGGCAGACTCACCTCATGACCGAGGCGCACCCTCCACGCATCCTCGCCGACACCGGTGGTCTGCTGGTCACCGACGACGGCCGTCGTGTCGTGGTCATCGACCGGCGCACCGGCGCGCTGTCGACGCTGGCGTTCGTGCTCGGTGTCATCACACTGGTTGTGGCGGGCTTCGGATTGGTCGCGACGCTGACCGACATGCCATCCCGACCGCTCGGCATCGCGTTCCTGGGTGCCGGACTGCTCGCGGCGGTGCTGACCTTCCTGACGGTTCGTGCGATCCGCGCGCGCCGGGCCCGGCCACCGGGCGAGTGCCGCCCGGTGGCGGTGCTGGACCGAAAGCTCGGCCTGTTCAGCTATCCGAACAGCCCGCTGCTCCCCCTGGACCAGGTTCGCTTCGAGCGCCGGATCCAGATCGGTTCCAGCTCACCGAAACTCATCGCGGTCAGCCCGGCCGGCACCTATGTGATCAAACGCGGTAACCCGTTCGACGGTGGGATCGGGCGGATCGACGAGATGCTCGACACTGTGGCGCGAG